>Ga0210386_10003357_pt1 | contig 13440 bp, 16 predicted proteins | sample IncBWH32OmetaG_FD_160091 | JGI IMG/M metagenome (GOLD analysis project Ga0210386, IMG submission 160091) | Forest soil microbial communities from Barre Woods Harvard Forest LTER site, Petersham, Massachusetts, United States - Inc-BW-H-32-O ... | reverse complement strand
GCGTGTCCATTCATCGGTTTCGCATGGTAAAGATCGAGGATGAATCGCCGGTATGCTGATTCACGTTCTCTCTGTTCTTCCAGATGGTTCTGTCCATTGGACGGGAACTCCGCTTCCTGCCAAGCTCGACGTTCGTACTCCCCTAGATTCTGAATAACGAAGGGCTTCACACCAGGAATTCCAGTTCAATCCCATACCTCAAGGCGTCCGCCGCAATCGCCAGCGGCTTCCTTCTAGTCTGCTCATCGAAAATACCTCCGTAAAGCAAAGGCAGGCTATCTCGGAGACCTCGGCTAAGGGCGGCGGCGGCTTAGTTGAAACCTGCTTCTCGTCACTTGGCCGGATGGTCGCCTTTCCGGGCAAGCGACCTTGGCTCGGCTGTTGACTTCAGGGCTTAGCACTCATCGAGTGCAATTTGAAGCGTGATTCGACGGATTAGTACCGATAGACGGGCTTGTGTTTACGAACATCGCGTCACTTCCCCAGTGGTCGGCAACCAGGACGTTGGCAGTTCTTTCCCTTCCTCGTCGGTCAGGAGGGCGATAGGCATTGTTGCATTCTTGTGTCAGGTCTGCGCGAAAATCGACCCTAGCATACAATCCGTTGGCCCATTCTGGTAGCGTGTGATAAAGGACGTTATCATTAGCTATCGTTCGGTTATAGCCGGATGAACCAGAGGAAAGTCATCGATCTTTCCGCGCGCGGTGAGTGTGCGAGAACACCCCACCCGAAATTATTCTGGAGCTTCGCCTTATGAACAAGAGAACCTTTATCAAATTCTTCGCCGCCGCGCTAGCATCTGCTCCGGTCATGCGCCTTCTTGCTTGGGCGGGACAGGAGAAACTCAGAAACTGGGCCGGCAATATCGAGTACAGCACTAACTGGGTTCAGACTTCCACGTCGCTCGCGCAGGTGCAGGACTATGTCAAGACGCAACCCAAGCTGAAAGTGCTCGGCACGCGGCATTGCTTCAACAACATTGCTGACAGTAAAGATGGATTCCTGTCGCTGAAGCCGATGGACGGAGTGATTTCTCTCGATCCCGCCAAGCGCACCGTAACTGTCGCGGCGGGCATCACGTATGGACAGTTGTGCCCCTACCTCGACGGCAAGGGCTTTGCCCTTCACAACCTCGCCTCGCTACCTCATATCTCCGTGGCGGGCGCATGCAGCACAGCGAGCCATGGGTCCGGTCAGAAAAACGGCAACCTGGCTACAGCAGCCTCTGGACTGGAAATAGTGACTGCGGACGGCACAGTCGTAAACCTGTCGCGCGAACGAGACGGCGAAACATTTAACGGGGCAGTGGTAGGACTCGGCGCTCTCGGCGTAATCACAAAAGTCAGTCTCGACATTCAGCCCAGTTTCATGATGCGGCAGTATGTGTATGAAGACCTTCCCCTCGGCGAGTTGAAAGAACACTTTGATGCCATCGAATCCAGCGGCTACAGCGTGAGCCTGTTCACCGATTGGCAAAAGCAGCGCATTAACGAACTGTGGATCAAGAGCCGCATCGAAGAAGGGCAGGAATTTCACTCGAGCCCCGAGTTTTTCGGGGCGAAGCTTGCTACCCGCAACCTGCACCCGATTGCGGCGCTGTCAGCGGAAAACTGCACCGAGCAGATGGGCGTGCCCGGACCGTGGTATGAGCGCCTGCCCCACTTTCGCATGGGTTTCACGCCCAGTGCCGGCAAAGAATTGCAATCGGAATACTTTGTGCCTCGGCGGCATGCGGTGGAAGCAATCTTGGCAGTAGAGAGGCTGCACGACCAGGTGAGCCCGTCTCTCCTAATTACCGAAATCCGCACCATCGCCGCCGACCATTTATGGATGAGTCCTTGCTACGACCAAGACTGCGTGACCATCCACTTCACCTGGAAACCAGATTGGCCTGCCGTCAGCAAACTGTTGCCGGTCATCGAGAAGGAACTCGCTCCATTCCACGCGCGCCCACACTGGGGAAAGTTATTCACAACTTCGTCAACGGAACTCAAGAGCATTTACAAGAAGATGCCCGAATTCGTTGAACTGAGCACGCGCTACGATCCCCAAGGCAAGTTTCGCAACGAGTATCTGAACCGGATCATCTTCGCTACTTAGCTTTGCAAAAGAGCGCCGTAGGGTTTGCGCAGTCGCATCTGGCTTTAGGCACGCAATGGATTCCGTAAAGGTGGAAGCGTTTCGGTCAGCGCGCATTATCGTCACAATTCAGGTTGGCTCGCAGCGCTACAAAGCTCTCCAACTGTTCTTCGGACGCGACCGAAGCCTGTTTGTTAATTTTCCCTATTTCAAGCATCGCGCAGGAATCGTGGCGGCCGCGACGATACCGGGCAATCGGCAGACTAGTTCCCAAGTAAACCTGCAGGTTGGCGGCAGAATCGCATCTCATTTGCTGAAATACTCGTACCATCCAGATGGACGCGCTCATTTCTCACAGGACGGTAAAGTGCGAACTGAGATTAAGCGACAATCTGTTGCGCTCGACAAGCAGTGGGGACACATTTTCACAGTTATGATTCAGGGTCTTGAAGGCTTTGACAAGGTGGATTCCAGCAAGGATACCGGGAGCTCGCCAAAGCGTACGGCGCTAACATTTCAGCTGGGAGAATTGGGTTGTCTCTCGCCACAATTAGACCGGACGGGACCAAGCCTTGTTTTCGTGAGCTTGGAGGAAGATTTGTCGGTGATTCTCGGCCCGGAAGGAGATGCTAGCCGATGATGGAAAGTCTCAAGACACTACTGAGTCGGCAGCAAAAGGTCAATGGGCACACCTGTCCGCACCTCATCTTGAATTCAGCGTCGAGATGTTCGAGAAAGCAACTCAGGCGGCCAGATTGTAGCGATGATGCAGGCCGCCAAGTCTTGGCATAGATATGACTCTGCAGCCGGTTTTGGGATCCTTCTCAGCCTCACGAGTGGAAGGTGTTCCCTTCGACAGGGCGAGATGCGTCCGGTCTTCGTGATAATAGCGAACGTACTCCCTCATCAGGCGTTTCAGATGCCGCGCATTCAGAACAATTACATGGTCAAGCAGATCGCGTCGGCAGTTGCCGACCCAGCGCTCGGCCACGCCGTTCTGCCACGGACTGCGGAAGCTGGTTCGCTTCGGCTGAATGCCGAAGCTCTTCACAGTGTCGATCACTTCCTCATTGAAATTGGACCCACGATCAAGGATCAGATAGCGGGGCGTGGAATCGTAGGGAAATGCCTCGCGCAACTGCTGGACAATCCACGCGCTGGTCGGACACCTGGTGACATTGCAGTGAAGGATTCTTCGCCGATCATGTGCGATAACGAAAAAGCAGTATAGAACGCCAAAGGTCAGCCCCGGAACGGTGAAGAAGTCCATGGCGGCAATCGCCTCGCGATGATTGCTCAAGAAGGCCACCCATTGTTTTGCAGGCTCGGGGCTTCTTGGCGCTTTCCTCATCCATCGCAACACAGTTCTCTCGGAGATATCGAAGCCGAGCATCTTCAATTCTCCATGAATGCGCGGCGCACCCCATGTCTTGTTCTCGGATACCATGCGGAAAATGATCTCCCGCAATTCCCTGCTGACACACTTTCTTCCCGCTTGGGTTCGCTGTCGAGAAATCCACGTCCAATACAGTCCGAAACCCTTGCGGTGCCAGCGGACAACGGTCTCCGGTTGAATGAGAATCAATGCCCGCTCCCAGCCAACCCACAGCTGCCGCAACATTACCCAGAACAGTTTGTCAGCAGCACCAAATGGTGGCCGCGGATGCTTTCGTTTGAAAACGCCGAGCTGTTGTCGAAAAGCCAGATTCTCGAGGAGCAAGTCGCGGCGAGGGCAAAACAATCGCGTAAAAAAGAAAACCAAGAGCCTCAGCAAGCGTAACATTGGACCAGTTTGACACGGGGAGTGGCCAATGTGATACACAGTCTAACTTCGTGATTCGACCGAAGATCGGAATTGTGGCGAGGCACAACCGAAAGAAGTGTTGACGCCCTTGAGCGAGTCAGAGAAGGCCAAAGCATTTGCACCTCCGACACAGCGTCCGCAAAATAGAGTCTTCGCAACTGGGCAAATTCAGACTATCGATGCCGCAAGAGCACCGTTCCAACCGACCATGGCGAACGGAGACGGCGGGATTAGCATCGAACCGGACAAGCGAGGCTGGCTGCCGGACATCAATCCATTAAGTTTGACACCTTCGCGGTGAGTAGCAGCACCGGGTAAACTTACGCACGAGTGTGGAGACAACTTCCGCTCGTGGGCTTGATTTGACACCCGAGAATGTAAGCAAGCCCGACCTTAAACGAGTCGGGCTTCTTTTTCATTGCCCGCGATTGGCGCGGGGTTCAGCGGTCGAGCACCCTTCAACTCATCACGCAGCGTCTGTCAGACGCACACCGCAGGCGCGCAGGAATCGTTCATCTGCACGCTTTGGGTGGCTGCCTTCCTCTGGTCGTACGTACGTGAAGTTGGTCGTCGGCTCATCAGGCAGCAGGCACAGCGAGGAACGCGCAAATCCGCAATCGAACCATCGCACCGCCACGGGAATGCTGTGTTCATATGACACGCATACCGACCAGTGCATCCCTGCAAGCCCAGCAGGTGCGCGCCCGTTCGCCATCTGTCGGCCCACGCATGAGCCAGTGCTTGAACCGGGTTATCTGAAGACTCAAGCGGCCCTCGTGGCAAAAACTAAGATGCCGGATTGAATCACCTCGCCGGTACGGCACGACGGTGCGCTTGACGACACGACACTAGGACACGGTCGGGATGGCAACGATGGGTGTAGAATCTTTGCCGTCAAGGCGCCCACGATAAGGAGGTTTCCGAGGTAGCCTGTCACGCGATGGTGCTTACACTCTTAGGAGTTTGCTGAATGAACATTGGTCCCTACCAGGTTCTCGGACAAGTCGGTCGCGGTGGAATGGGAGTGGTTTTCAAGGCACTCGATCCACGCAGCGGCGAGACCGTCGCAATCAAGATGCTAAACGGAATAGGCGCACTAGACCGTCGTGGGCGGTGTGATCCGCTTTGGGTTCTTCGTGACCATTGGGGATTTCTTTCGCCCGTGGGGATGGGGATATTGCCGTTTTGATTGGGGCTTGCACGTGGTGATCATCAACAACGCACCTTGGCGGCGGACTTGGATCAACCGGCACGAATACGTTCATCCCTACGAGATCCGGCGCTATGGGGTAGGAGAGCGGCTTCCCGAGCGACACGTGCTGCACGAGCGCACCGAGCACGAGCGGGCGGCCGCCCGCGAGGGACGCCCCGGCGTGGAAGAGCACCGCGATCACGCTCGCGCTAACTTGTTTTCAGGGCAGAAAGTGCTGGATGCTCTGAAACAGGCTACCGCGACGGCAAAGAAGGGAAAAGAAGGGGTTGGGAGCGCGGACGCTCATGTCCGCGCTCCGCTTTCCACAGCAATACCAATTCATATTTCGATTTAAACTTGAGTCTGACATGGTCGAGGACAGATTACGCCGCCGCTTTGACTACTATCTGGGCAAGACCGAGATAGTCATCTACTCCGTTCTCGCACTGTTGCTGGCTGTCACGGCCTTTGTGACCATCGCAACCGCGGGCCAAATACTGTGGATCGGTCTCAGTCATTGGACGGTTGCAGCCCAGACTCTGAGGGTATTGAACCAACTCCTCATTGTGCTGATGCTGGTGGAGATTCTGCACACGGTACGTATCTCCATTCGCTCCCATGTTCTGGTTACAGAACCCTTTCTGGTCGTCGGACTGATTGCCTCAATTCGCCGCATTCTGGTGATTAGCCTGGAAGCAGCCACTCTCACCAAAGAAGGGGCATGGGCGACCGAAGGTTCGAGCGGCATTTTTCACTCTTCTATGATCGAGCTTGGTTTGTTGGGTCTGCTGGTTCTTGTGCTGGTAGTTTCCATTACACTTCTGCGTCGCTGCGCTCCCGCATCGAAAGACTTGTCGGAACTCTGAAGTCCGACTCTTCTTCCCCCAGGATGCGTAAGGATGCCCCTATCCACAGCTAAGTGCAACGATTCTGTCCGGATGGTCGGCATAACCGCCCAATCTCTGCCCATTCTCGAGGATTCCGATTTCGCGTGGTTCGATAACGCATGCTCTATGCCACTTTCCGCTTCCGTGCACAAGCCCAAAGCAACTCGATGTAAACTGTGACGTGGTTTTCTTCTGCGCAGTTCTTCGCGGCTGAACAACGATTCGGTTGTCCGCCGGAGATGCCCGTCTGAAGTAGATGCCAGCTGAACTTCACGATTGGATTGGGCGCAAATGCATGTTGACGCAGAGATCAACCACTGCAAGACACCATCGCACACGGAGGTTCTACCTGACGTTCCGCTCTCAAGACCTTGACGTCGAACCGCAGACCCTTCTTCTCGAGAGAAGGCCCCCTGGAGAACCATGCACTTTCTTCGCAGTTCCTATAGGTGTGATTCAGGAGGATTGGCCGGTTATTTTCGGCTAACAGGAAACTATGCACGATTGTTGGCCAAAAATCGCGATAGATTCATTGAGCGCATCGTGTGCGCACTCACCTGGCTTTATTCAACGTTTTTGGGTTTCAACGGCTTGACTCTCGATTCCACATAATGCACGGACCCACAATGCTTCCGACGCAAAATCGACGCCCACTTAGGGGTCTATCAAGCCAAACTTGTAGTGGTCCAGAATCGCGGCTAACAACTTCATGTTGCAAGGGTGTCGTTTCTCCTTAATTAGGTTCTTCCTCAATTTCGGTGCAGGGGGGAGCCACGAGACATTGGCATCAATCGGGCTCGTAAAAGTTCGAAGCCGGCTCGACCATACATCTGGCGCTTGAGCGTCTTCAACCGATTGATCTGACCCTCCACGGGACCTTTCCTCCAACCTTCACTGAGCGCGTTCTTCACCGCGGCCAGATCCTGATTCAACTTCCGCACGAAACGCTTCATCCCATAAATCCCGGAACCGACGGCTTTCTTCATCCAGCGCGCCAGCGTTGCAACTTTCCCGGCTTGCAGAATGCCGCGAAAGCTTATCACCAAGCTGCGCATCCGCGCTAAATCCGGGCAGACTTTCTTGAGAGCCTCCACCTTCGCCGCCTGCCATCCCGTGAGTAGATGCCGGGGCTTGCTTAACAGCGCTGCGGCGACCAGTGGAGAGATCTGCCCGGAGAGCTTAGGATGCGTGCTCGGTTGCTGGCGCAGACTAACCGAAGCTGGTGGCCGCGACTTGCGTTTCACCTCCAGTTCATGGTCTCGCCAGCGAGCAAGAAATTTCGCTAAGCTCGAATAACATCCGCTATAACCGAGCGCGCGGATTTCTGTCAGCAATCGAGGGCCCTCGTGACAGCCTTCCGCCCACCGACGTTGCAGGTGAGCTGCAAAGAATCTTGGCGAGGTTGGTTTCGGCTCCATCTCGTTCCTCATGGGTAGTTGCGTGCAGCGGATCCACTTGTCGACGCGTCGGCGTCCGACTCCCGTCTCGCGCACAATGGCGCTGGCGGTCCGGCCGCTTAAATGCAGGGCTCGGATCCGCGCAAACAGCTTTTTCTTGGCCCGCCACCGCTCCGCAACCAGCTGCCTGTTGTGGGTTTGCACTTCTGGATTTGCACGGGAATGGGAATCGGGCACCGGCACGGTCTTCGTGGCACTCGGGTCTTCCACCGGCGGTAATGCCAGCCGTCGACGTTGTCGACCGAGTTCTTTTTCTACCGCCTCTCGCAGATTCAGCAACAGATGAAACCGGTCGGCAACCTGTCGCGCCTGCGGGGCGCCGCGCTGGGCTCCGCCCGCATAGAGTCCGAACCGGTCGCGGGTGATGACCTCCACTTCCGGATGTTGCTTCAACCACTCCGCTAACTGCTCGGCTGAGCGCTGCGGCAACAGGTCCGCTACGGTTCTCCGTTCCAAGTCGACCAGGATCGTGCCGTAGGTCTGTCCCTTCTTCCAGGCCCAGTCATCGACACCCACCACCCGCAGGTGGTGCTCCCCGTGCAACCCCGCCCTGGCCCTGCGCTTAATCCTACGTAGAATGGTGTCGTCGCTGATCGACATTGCCAAGCGCTTCATGAGAAACTCGGCCGTGCGTCCGCCCGTACGGTGGCCCACCAGGAGCAGAATTTCCTCCACCCGACTCGTCCGCCGGGGCCCAGGGCGCCACCACTTCGCCGAGTCGCTCACGGAAGATGGCTTGTTCACATTCCCTGTTGCGACATCGCCATCGACTCAATCGCAACTGCAGCGCCACCCGCTTGCCTTGAACGGGAAGATCTTGCAGTTGCCTCCAGTAACGACTGTGGCGAGCGGTCGACTGCGTTCCGCACGAAGGGCACTCCGGGTGCGGCCCTCGGCACGGACGAGCCAGCCTTGCTCGGATTTCTCGAACCCCAACAAGGTCAGACCTATCTCGGGTGGCAACAAATCCTGTGCGCTCAATTCGTTGGACATGGCTTTGTCATTAGATGACCAAGTTCATGTCCCTGCACCGAAATTGAGGAAGAACCTAATTAAGGAGAAACGACGGCGGCTGGCGGAGCGGAGTTGCTGGAGGAACTGAAGGAAGCTGGGCCCATTGAATTTGCCGGTTTCCAGACGGAACACAAAGCGCCCATCCCGCAAGCGCACGGCTCCGAAATACCCCACACTCTTGCGGGTGGGGGCGTGCAGCAGGACCGGGTCCTTGATTTCTCGCGGGATCCACCTGCGGCAGCGCCATCGCAAGCACCACGCAGCAGATGTCGATCAGCTTCGGCGTAGCGGCGGGCACAAAAAGGTAGCGCGCCACCCCTGAGAGAAAAAACATGGGTACGAACACGATACAAATGGCGAGCGTCGAAACGAATGCAGGAACTGCGATCTGCTGAGCGCCGTCCAGAATAGCGTGCTCGACTTCCTTCCCTTGCGCCAGGTTCCGGTTGATATTCTCGATCTCGACCGTGGCGTCGTCTACCAGAATTCCGACCGCCAGCGCCAACCCGCCGAGCGTCATAATGTTGATGGTCTCGCCCAACGCGCTCATCACGATGATCGAAGTCAGGATCGAAAGCGGGATCGAGACCGCGATAATGACCGTGCTGCGCCAGTTGCCCAGAAATAGCAGAATCATCAGGCCAGTGAGACAGGCGGCAATGCTGGCTTCTTTCAGCACGCCTTCAATCGACGCACGAACAAAAAGTGACTGGTCGGCCAGCGGCACGATGTGCAATTCGGGCGGCAAGGCCGCCTGAATTTGCGGTAGCAGCGACTTGATACCGGCAATGATGCTAAGCGTAGAGGCTTGGCCAGCCTTCAGCACCGTGATCAGCACAGAGCGCTGCCCATTTACTCGCACGATATTAGTCTGCGGCGGAAAGCCGTCCCGCACGAAGGCCACATCGCGGATGTAAATGGTCGTGCTCCCCGTCGTCTTGATCGGCAATTGGTTTAGTTCATCAACCGTGGTGGGGCTGCTATTGGTATCGACGGCATATTCAAAGGCCCCGATTTTGGAGGTGCCGGATGGCAGAATCAAATTCTGCGCACTAATAGCATTGACAACATCCAGCGGCGAAAGGCCCTTCGACTGCAACGCGTTCGTGTCCAAGTCAACCTGCACCTGGCGCTGCTTGCCGCCGTAAGGAAACGGAATGGCGCACCCGGGGATCGTAATCAAGCGAGTACGAATGAAGTTTACGCCGTAGTCAAACAGTTGCTGCTCTGAAAGCTTCTGCCCCGAGAGGGCAAGCTGGATAATGGGCACGCTCGACGCACTATAGGTGATGACCAGCGGCGGAGTTGTCCCAGGTGGCAATTGCCTGAGTTGGGTCTGCGAGATCGCGGTCACCTGGGCAATCGCCTTCGTAATGTCCGCCCCCGGCTGGAAAAATACTTTCACCACGGCGACGCTGTTCAGCGACTGCGACTCGATGTGCGCAATGTTGTCCACCAGCGTGGTTAACGCGCGTTCCGTCTGGAACACGATCCGGTTAGACATATCATCGGGATTGAGACCCTGGTAATTCCAGATGATGCTTACGACGGGAATATTAATATTCGGGAAGATATCCGTGGGCGTGTTTAGAATGACGATCGGACCCAGAATCAACAGCAACAAAGCGACGACTACAAACGTGTAAGGCCGTCGCAGTGCAAGTCGGACAATCCACATAATTTCCTCAGGCTTTTACAGAAGCTACCGCCCAGCGAGCAACCTAACATCGTCGTCACTCCGCCGCACTCTGATTCTTGCTTTCAACTCAATTGCGAAAGTCAATCCTCAGATCTAAACATGAGAGTAGGTGCAAAGCGGGCTGTACTCGCGGACATTCGTGCATTGTTCCGGCGCAGCCGACGCCGGATCATTAATAATATTCTATCGGATTTAGTTTGTTGCCCGGAGATGCAGAGTTTTAGATTGTAAAGATTTGTATCGCGTCCGGGATATATCTAGGGAAATGATTCTGGCAGATGAACGCACTCCTCCCCTGAAACCAGATGGAGGAGCCTTGCGGAAGGATTAGTTTGGTTTGCGAACCTTGCCGTCGGAGAGATATTGGAGCAATGCGGTATCAGCGGCGCGCTTGAACTTCTCCGCGGCCGCTACCCTGGGGCTAACAATGCCCTCTTCGACTGGCTTGGGGCCAAAGCTCTGCCGTAGCCGCTCACCGTCCTCGGATTCGTTGGTCATCACCTGCATATAAAACCAGAGGAAGTGGCGCATCTGGTCGAGCGCTGACCTCAACACGTGAAGTGACTCAATCTCCGGCAACTGACAGAGAGCTTCCATCAGCTCGGGATCGCCGGGCGCTTGCATGGCCGCGCAGTTCAACGTCTGCTGAATTGCCCGCAAGTCTTCGGTCACCCGCAGAATTCGAACATGAACTTCGTCCAGAAAATCACCTTTTTCCATGGGTCGCCGGCTTCCTCGATCGAGAAAATACAACCTCAACATCTCATCCGCGACCACGGACTAACAGATGTCCCACGTGCATGCGCTTTCGTAATTCGAGCTATTACTTTGGTATGAAGAGAGTTTGCTAGCGTGAATTGCGGACAGGATGGCCCACGTCTGCGCTGAGAAACCGACACGTGGGCCGTGAATGGATGAGGCTAGCGCACGAAAGTGCCTACGAACGCACTACGCCTTCCGTGCGACTCCCAATCTACGTCCAGTCCCGGACCGCGATAGGAATCGGTCAGCGCTACGGCTGGCATTGAGTGCGTGAGTTGGGTCAGCGGCGGATAAAAGGTCGCTTCGTTCCCGCAGAGGTGGTCTTTGTCGTTGACGGGGCGGGTTTGCACGGTTGCGAACTGTCCGGCGCGCAGCAGTGCTACTCCGTGATGCTCAGGATTGACCACTAGTTCCATGGGAGCAGGAATTACTCGCTGCGCGTGACGCAGAAGTTCACCTCCCATTTGGTGCGCGAAAGCGACCAGCGCCGAACTCTGCTGCGGAGTTGCCTGGTCGTCCACGAAAAGAACGGCCTGCGCAGGATATGGATTCGCATACGGATCACCTAGAGTGGCGTGGGCATGCACGGCGGCGGCCACCGTCAGGCCGTCCAGCGAAACCCCGTCCCAGCTTCCGCTTTGGACGTGCCACGCCAGGATGGCCTCGTCGCCTACGAGATTGACTTCGCCGTTGGCGAAACACTGTCCGGTGTATACGTCGGCGCTGCGGGTCTCGATGTAATCGCCGCGAATCTGTTGCCCGAGAGCCGCTGTAGAAAGAAATAAGAGTGCAACCCAGAGAAATCCAGAAAAACTATGCCGCATAGGTCACCTCACCCGAAACTATTTGTTCTATTGTCCTCCAAGCTGGGTGGTTATGGAAAGTGCTAGCGAGGCCGCAACAATCAGACCGCCCGCGCAGGCGGGGACGCCTGCGCCCGTATTTATTCTTCCTGAATTGGAACTTTAGTCGCTTAATCTTTTCAAAACCCGGCCTCAGGCAGAGATGCTCCACGGCTCAGCCTCTGATGAAGCAACTATAGGGACGTATCTAAGAATGGGGCAACCAGAAACTACCGACGCTGTCAGACGACAACTGCAGTTGCTACTGGTCGGAGGTAGCGAGGAAGAGTTCGCCAGTCTACATGAGTTACTCGTCGGGACGAGCAATGGCCCCTACGCCTCGAACACGCTGCCTCGCCTGAGGACGTGCTCAATTTGGGAAAGAAGACTATCACCTTTTGCTCTGCAGTAACCAATCGACTGATAAGGTTGCATTTCAGGTGTTACCCAGGTGCGCCAACATGTTTCTGGCGTTCCGATCATTTTTCTAAGTGATCGCGTCAACAAGGACGTGATCGAGGTTCCCATTCAAACTATCGCTGGTGAGGAGGCAGCCCAGAGCCAGCGTTGGGACGCTTACGCAACCCATGCCAGCGCCTTTGATGCGCACTCCCCGAACGCCAGCACGTGGAGTCCGAGGAAACCCTGGGGAAACTTTGGCGCTCGGTGGAACAAATGGCGGACGCTTGAGTCATTATGGATTGATCCTGTGTCATGGAATATGTGAATCCAGCATTTGAGTCTTTGATCGGATATCGCGGCAGGAAGCGATCAGCCAAACACTGAGAATGCTGAAGTCGGAACAGCAGGCAGGCGACCTCTACGATGAGATGTGGAACACGGTTCGCTCCGGGAAAGTGTTCCGGGGAATCATGATGAACCGGAAAAAGAACGGGGAAACTTAATTATCGAGAACGTCCTCACCCCGCTACGAGACAGCAGCGGGGAAATCACGCATTTCATCTCCACCTTCCGCAACATCAACCGAGCGACGCAGGCTGGAGTCGGAACTGCAACAAGCACAGAAAATGGATGCCATTGGCAGACTGGCCGGCGGGGTGGCCCACGATTTCAACAACCTGCTTTTGGTGATCAGCGCTTATGCCGAGCTCATGCTGGACTCCCTGGCCGCCGAAGACCCTCTGCGGCGAAACGTGGCTGAAATCATGACCGCGTCCCGCCGGGCCGCCGACCTGACTCGCCGGTTGCTGGCGTTTGGCCGCAAACAAATGCAATTGTTGCAAATCCTCGACCTGAATACTGTGATTGGGGAGATCACTATCATGCTGCCGCGCCTGATTGGTGAAGATATTGAGCTTATTTTCGTCCCTGCGGAGGATCTAAGCGGATCCCGTACAAATCGAGCAAGTGGTGATGAACCTGGCGGCGAATGCGCGCGACGCAAGGCTGGGTGGCGGCACGCTCACCATCGAAACTGCCACCGTTCGAGTCGATGAATCCTACATCCAGCGTCATTCGATAGTGCTTCCCGGCAATTATGTATTGCTGACCGTCACCGACACGGGCCAGGGCATCGCGGCGAAACACTTGGCACACATCTTTGAACCCTTTTACACGACGAAAGAGGCCGGCAAAGGGACGGGGTTGGGACTGGCAACCGTTTATGGCATCGTGAAGCAGAACGGCGGTTTTGTCTGGGTGTACAGCGAACCCGGACTTGGTTGGAACCAAGGTCTACCTGCC
>Ga0210386_10003356_pt1 | contig 13443 bp, 10 predicted proteins | sample IncBWH32OmetaG_FD_160091 | JGI IMG/M metagenome (GOLD analysis project Ga0210386, IMG submission 160091) | Forest soil microbial communities from Barre Woods Harvard Forest LTER site, Petersham, Massachusetts, United States - Inc-BW-H-32-O ... | reverse complement strand
GATCTTGCCGAAAATCAGCGAGATCGGCGGTCTCGATGCCGAGTGGCAGATCGACATTTTCGGCAAGATCGCGCGACGTTTCGAGGCGCAGGTCTATACCGCCGAGGCGTTCCTGGAGGCGCGCAATTGGGTTTATGTCGTAATCGCCGCAGACGTCGCCCGACTGTACTTCGATCTGAGGGTGCGGCAGGAGCGCCTTCAGATCCTTTACCGCGACATTGAAGCCTCTCGCAAAGTTCTCGATCTCGCCCAGACCCGGCTGGATCGCGGGCTAACCAACGAACTGGATGTGCTGCTTGCAAAACGCCAGGTCGAGACACTGCAGGCAGACGTCGAACCTCTCAAGGCGCTGATAGCGGCTAATGGCTACGCCATCGCCGTTCTGGTCGGAGAATATCCGGAGACCATCGATCGGGAATTGCGACGACCTGGTGCGATCCCACGGCTGCCGCCGCGGGCGCCGGTCGGGCTTCCCATCGATCTCCTGCGTCGGCGGCCTGACATCGTTGAGGCGGAGCGCCTGTTGGGCGCGGCGGTCGCAACGATCGGCGCGCGGACCGCGGACCTGTTTCCGACCCTGGTGCTGACGGCTGGCGGCGGCGCCCAGGGTGGCCCGCGTTCGGGTTCCGCGGTTCCCATCACATGGATCGGTTCAGTGGGACCGACGGTTAGCGCCCCGTTCCTCGATTTCGGCTCGCTCGATGCCCTCATCGAGATTGCCGACTACCGTGCGCACGAGCTTGCGATGGCCTATCGACAGGCGATTCTCGTTGCGGTCCAGCAGGTGGACGAGGCCAACGCTGCCTATTTCGCTTACCGGCAGAGCGTGCGCAGCCTTGATCTCGCCCTCGACGCAGCGCGTGAGGCGACCAAGGTCGCGACCGAGCGTTATGACCGCGGCCTGACCGACTTCCTCAATGTTCTCGACGCCGAACGGCAGCAATTCGCACTAGAGCAGCAACGCGCCGAGGTCGTCCGCCTTCAGGGCGACAGTTTTGTTTCTCTCTACAAGGCATTGGGCGGAGGCTGGCCACCCAACCAGATCATTCCGCCGATCAGGCATCCGGACCCGGCGGTGGTCGCCGCGGTCAAGCGTCTGGCACAGGATCCGCTGCACCCCCCGCCACCCCCGCCACCTCCCGGGTTGGTGCCCTGATTCGCGAGGTGCCTGCTGCAGTCGGAGTGAATGTTGGGTTCGCTGTCGCTGAGCGGCGCGGTCATTTCATACGAGTTTCATTCACCTCAGCTGGGCCGCCTCAGTGGCCATCTCAGGTCCATCGGCAAGCTGGACGGTGTCACCGCTTCCGAGCGCGTCTGGCGGGCTGTCGACAACCCTGTCAGACGGGGTAATACCCTGCAACACTTCGACCTCCGTACCCAGGTTTCGTCCGATACTTATCTTCTTCAAGGCGACCTTCTCGTGGGCGTCCACGATAGCCACCTCGAGCCCGTGTTCGCGAAACAACAATGTGCTCGTCGGGATGCGCACCACATTGGGAGGGCTGGAAATCTTGAAGTGAATTTCGGCGAATGCCCCAGGCTGGAGGAGGCCATCCGGATTGTCCGCCTGCAACTCCACCAGGAGGGTGCGCGAGCTGACATTGATCGCGCGTGACGTGCTCGTGACCGTGGCCTCAAAGACCTTGTCCGGATATTGCGGCAGGTGAATTGCAGCTTTGGCGCCGCTGTGAATGGAGCGCGCCATCCGCTGCGGCGCCTTCACGTAGATGCGGACCTTGTGCGTGTCCGCAACACGGAACAGCTCCGGCGCATTGCCGGCGCCGACTCCACTTCCGGCGTTGATGAGCGCGCCGATGTCGGTTTCACGCGACGTCACAACCCCATCGAACGGCGCGACAACACTTTTGAAACTCTCGAGAGCTCCCAGCCGATCTACCTCCGCCTGCGCGAGCGCTGCATCCGCCCTCGCGGCGCTGAGTCGCGCAGTCGCACGTTCGGAGTCCGCCTGCTTGGACTCCTGCTCCTGGACGGAAACGACGCCCTTTGGCGAATCCCGCCAGCGCGCAAAAGTCGTGCTGGCAAACCGCGCCTCGGCATCGCGAACCGCGATAGTCGCATTCGCCGAGCGCAGCTTAGCATTGGCAGCGGAAAGCTGGGCATCGACATCGGGCGCGTCGATCTCGGCGAGGACCTGTCCCTTCTTCACGCGGGCGCCGATGTCGAAATACCACTTCTTCAGGTAACCGCTGACCCGGGCATAGACAGACGCCTCATACCAGGCCTGGACGTCACCGGGCAGGACCAATTCTGAATCCGATGCGTCGGCCTTCGGAGTCACGACGGAGACACTGGGGATCGCTGCAGCTTCGGTCCATTTTTGACGGTCGTCTCGTGCTCTCGACGCTGCCAAATCCCGTCCCCAGCGACAACGAGCGCGATAACGGCGGCCAGGCTAATCAAGTACAGCTTCTTGAACCGCATTTTGCTGTAAGAATGCGACGGCTCAGAAGTCCCGTCCGAATGCTGGCGCTCCTGTTCAGACATGACAGTTCTCCAAATCAACCCGCGTTTACCGCTTCGACGGAGTCCGCCGTGTCCTCAGGCGCGCCGGCGCTGCTGAAACGCAACAGGCTGAACACCACCGGGACAAAAAACAGAGTTGCGAAAGTCGCGACGAGAAGGCCGCCGATAACGGCACGGCCAAGTGGGGCGTTCTGCTCACCTCCCTCGCCGAACGCGAGGGCCATCGGCAACATGCCGATGATCATCGCAAACGCCGTCATCAGCACCGGACGAAAACGGGTGAAACCGGCGTCGAGGGCAGCGGCCGTCGCGTCGTAGCCGTCCCGCAACTTTTCACGCGCAAAGCTGACCAACAGGATACTGTTCGCCGTCGCTATTCCCATGCACATGAGGGCGCCCGTCAGCGCAGGAACCGACAGGGTCGTGTCGGTGACGAAGAGCATCCAGACAATGCCTGCAAGCGCTCCCGGCAGCGCCGTGATGATGATGAACGGATCGAGCCATGACTGGAAATTGACCACGATCACCAGATAGATCAGCACAACCGCACCAACCAACCCGAAATACAGCTGACTATAGGCGCTCGTCATTGTCTGAACCTGTCCGCGCAAGGCCACATACGAGCCGGGCGGCACGTCTTTTTCGGTATCGTTGAGGATACGGTTGATGTCTGCAGCGACCGCGCCGAGGTCGCGCCCCTGTGTGGCGCCGTAGATATCGATCACCGGCTGGGCATTGTAGTGCGATACAACTCCCGCGCTTGGCCCAATGGTCGTTTCGGCAAGGCCGCCCAGATACTGCGGCGTCTTGGTCTTCGGTGAAGTGATCGGCACATTGGCAAGGTCCGACATCGTATCGATGCGGTACTGTGGTGTCTGAACCACGATCGGATACGAAACGCTGTTTGATTCATTGAGCCAGAAATTCGGCTTTACCTGAGAGCTGCCGGACAGCGTCACCAGCAGGCTGTTCGCGACATCACGCTGGCTAAGCCCTACTTCGTTCGCCAGCGTACGGTCGACCGCGACGTTGATCTGAGGATAGTGATTGGTTTGCTGGATGCGCAGGTCGGCAATGCCGGGTACCATGCGAATCTTCTTTAGAAGCTCGGATGCATATGCATAATTTGGTTCCTGCTTTGACCCGATTACCTGCAGGTCGATCGGCGCGGGCAGGCCGAAGTTCAGGATCTGCGCCGCAATATCGGCAGGCAGAAAGGCGAACGTCGCGCCAGGAAATTTCCTTGGCAGCAGGGTTCGCAGCCTTTTGACGTAATCGGGTGTGGGCGAGTGGTTCTCCTTGAGCGAAACGAGGATGTCCGCGTCAGCTGGACCGGTCGTCCCGGTATTGCTGTAGGCGATGTTGATACCGCTTATCGGCAGCCCAATGTTGGTCACGACGTTGTCGAGCTGGTCCGGCGGGATTATTTCGCGGATGCTTCGTTCGACCAGGTCACACAACCGCGCAGTCTCCTCGATTCGGGTACCAGCCTGGGAGCGCACATGCAGGAGGATGCTTCCGGCATCGACAGATGGAAAGAAGTTCTGTCCGAGGAACGGGATCAGACCAAACGAGAGCAGGACACACACGAGGAAGCCGGCAACGAATGACTTCGGGCGGCCCAGAACGCCCGCCAGGAGTGAGCGGTAGCGGTCGCGGATTTGCGAAAATCTATGTTCGAATCCAAGCTGAAATCTCTTCAACGGATTTCGTGATCTGCCGGGCGGATCTGCGGAATCGTGCCCGACCGCCGCTCCTTCGGCGTGGGTCGGACGGAGCAGGTAGTTGGCCATCGTCGGCACCAGCGTACGCGACAGCAGGAACGATCCGATCAAGGCGAAGATGACCGCCTCCGCCATCGGCCGAAACAGATAGCCGGCGACGCCGCCGAGCTGGAACATCGGTGCGAACACGATGCAGATGCAGACCAGCGTGACAAAGGCGGGTACGACGATCTGCTGGGCGCCGTCCATGATGGCCGGAATCAGTGCCTTGCCCTGCTCAAGATGCCAGTTGATGTTCTCGAGCGTGACGGTGCCATCGTCAACCAAAATGCCGACCGCGAGCGCAAGCCCGCCCAGCGTCATCACGTTGATGGTTTCCCCAAGCCACGAAAGGGCCGTTAGCGAAAAGAGTATGGCGAGGGGAATCTCGGTCATGATGATCAAGGTCGAGCGCCAGCTGCCGAGGAACAGCAAAATCATCAGGCCGGTCAAACACGCTGCGATAACGCCTTCGCGGATCACGCCCGTGACGGCGCCTTTCACGAAAGAAGACTGATCTCCTACGACATGCAGGTTAAGTCCTGCGGGCAATCCCGCCTCCACTCGGGACAGCAGCCCCTTCACTCCCGTGATGATGTCCAGCGTTGAGGCCGAGCCGGCGTTGAGAATCGACATCAGTACGGCCCTGGCGCCGTTGACGCGAACGATGTTTGTCTGGGGCGGCGAACCGTCATGAACGTAAGCTACGTCGCGCACATAGACGATCGCGCCATCGACCGTCTTCACCGGGAGATCATTGATCCTGTCCAGCATGGTCGGGCTGGCATTGAGTGCGACGTTCCACTCGAATTTGCCGATCTTCTGTGTGCCAGCCGGCAACACCAGATTCTGCGCCGAAATGGCGTTGACCACATCGTCGGCCGACGTGTTATTCGCCTGCATCGCCTGCGGATCGAGGTCCACCTGGACCTGGCGGACCTTCCCTCCGTATGGCGAGGGCACGGCGGCGCCATTAACGGTAACAAGCTGTGGACGAATGAAATTCTGCCCTAGATCAAAGAGCCTGTTTTGGCTGAGCCGCTTGCTGGACAAAGCCAGCTGAATGATCGGCACGCTCGATGCGTTGTAACTGAGAACGTAGGGCGGCGTGATGCCAGCCGGCAGCAGCTTCAGAACGGTCTGTGAAGCGGCCGTCACCTGCGCGAGCGCGGTCCGGATATCGGCATTCTTCTGGAAGAAAATCTTGACGATCCCGTAGCCGTCGAGCGATTGCGACTCGATGTGCTCGATGCCGCCGACCTGCGCCGTGAGATTGCGCTCATAGTAATAGATCACGCGGTCGGACATGTCCTTGGGCAGAAGTCCGGAGTAGGTCCAGACAACGCTGACGACAGGAATGTTTATGCTGGGAAATATGTCGGTCGGTGTGCGCAATGCCGACAGCGAACCGAAGATCGCGATCAGGACGGCCAGCACGACGAACGTATAAGGACGCTTCAGCGCTACCTCAACGATCCACATTCGATCAGCCCATTCTCGTCGATCAGGACATGACACCATTGGGATGGGTCGCGCGGCGAAACTCGCCAGTCGCACCCGACAACTAAGCAATTCGGGCTGCCGGCGCTTCAAGAATCAATCCGGATCTTTTCAATATGCACGGTGACCGTCAGGGTGACTGGGGATCTTTTTTGCGATGAGGTGATCGAATAAGTGTAATCACTTCCGGTTTTGGCACAAATGTTCGCCGGGGCAGATGTACACGTTACGGTCCTTGTCGAACGTGAAGTCCTCCCGACTGAAGGTCCCATCCTCGCGTTTCGACTTGTCGATCACCGGGATGTGCGGAGCGATGGCCTTGTCTTTGACAAGCCAGTACGGAATCGGTCGCCGCATTTGCTTATTATAGCGGTCCACGAATCGTGGCATCATAGGTGGCACCGTCACTGAAGGGATGCCGGAAACGTAGGCCCGCCTGCGCTCGCGCACAGGCGGGAAACACCATGGCATCGGGCCGCAAACTCATCATTGGGGAAGAGGGATCAAGACAAGAGCTGATCCGTGTCGCAGCGGCGGCAATTGGCTTACATCGTAGTGATAGCGTTTCCTGCGGAAGAGGACTCCCGATTTTCCGCCACGATCAAGAAAGAAATACGGGAATACGACTGCCGGGCCGGCCACGCAGTGCAGATCGAACCCGGTCTCCGGCCGCGGTCTCCTGAAAACGGGAATATTTCAAAAACTTGCCGGAGACTATCGGCGATTCCACCGTCGAATGGCTAAATTTGGAGCCTGGAGACCGGAGCCGGATTCACAAAAACCCCCAATTGGCGGGCATTTCCCGCATTACTGAGGGCAAAGGTCTCCAGGACCCGGACTGCCTGGCTGACCTTGCAGGATTCGAACTGCGACATTCCCAGTTTGCAAGCGCCCTTTGAAATATCGAGAGAATTTCGCCCGATCTCCTGGAAATGCACACCTGGAGACTTTCGGAACTATTTCTCCCGCGTATCGAAACAGAGGAGACCCAAAGCGCTGCCCCTTTTTAGGTTGTGGGCGGACGCCCCCTGCAGCAGTCAGGAAGCTTCGATGAGCACCTAAAGGACAGCACCACCTGCCACCCCGCCACTCAGTGCAGATCGAAAGAAAATCTCCGCCGAAAATCTCCCGAAACGGGGATATTTCCGAAATAGCGGCTCAGGTTGCGCGTAGAAGGCGAGGACTTGATGCCCCAGTCGAGATCAATCCACCAAGATCTCCAGCCCAAGAGCGCGAGCGGCGTTACTAGAGACCATTTTGTGGATGTCTTCATCGGCGTAACCGAGATCCAAGCACAAAGCGACGCCACGGCGAAAGCCTTCGAGCGGGCTGAAGACGCCAACCTGCCCGAGATCCGAGCAGATGATCGTCTGGTCGATGCCGGCTGCCTCGATGTGATGACGCAAATCTTCGGATGAAGCCACCTTGAACTTGGATCCTTCCAAAAACATGCAGATTGAGTGCTCGACAAAAGCGCCCATCGCGGCGATGCCCTTCACGTCGTTGAGGCTGGCATCGACGATTTCCTCCGGGTGAGTGAAGATGAGGCTTTTCACCCCGCGCCGCATCGCTTCCTCGAACACCATCCAGGTCTCGCTGACGTGAAGATGGCCGCTAGCCAGGACCATTTCGTTCTTGGCAATGACGTCAAGCACTTCTTTTACCGAATCCAGCACCTTCTTATTAGCGTCCACCACCGGGACCGGAGTCGCGGCTCGCATTTTCTGGGTGGAGGCCGGATGTGCGAAGCTTGCGGTCTTTTCCCAGCGCAGATGATTTTCAGCGGCAAGCGTCGGCATCCAAACGATCTTACCTCCCATTGCCGCGGTGTGCTCAACCGCATAAGGATTGATTCCGCCCACTACATTGTTGAGCGCGATCCCAGAGAAGATCTTGGTATGCAGCTCCGGGTAATGCTTGGTTATCAGTGCAGCGGTGGCGACTCCTGCATAATCGTGATCCTTGGTCACCACGGCCGCGAATCCCGCCTCCGACATTTGCCGAACCAGATCCAGATGGTCCAAGGCACGTGGAGCAATCGATGGTCCACTGTGAACGTGTGGATCGATAGCGCCCTTCAGGATCGCATCAATTCGAGCTTTACTTCCGACAGAGCCCGCCACTTTATCCATTGCCTTGCTCACGCTCCCGGTATCAAAGTGCGGATCAACTTTAGTCAGACTCATCACTGTTCTCCTTCATAAATCCTTCGAGGCGTCTCAAACGCTTAGGGCAAGAGGTCCCCGTTGCGCCGAATGCGCTCAGATCTCTGGTCAAGCCGTTCTTTGTCTCGCCGAACGTGCTTCCCTAAGATTTCCGGCACGGCCGTGACCGAGCATTCGCGAGATTTGCCCGGCTGCCGCTTTCAATGCAGAAATGCTGTCCGCGTCTGGTTCGACAGGCAAGAACTGGATCGAACCCACCAAAGCGAGCGCTCCAGCACAGGAGTCCTTGTCATCAAAGATCGGTGTTGCGACGGCATTGATGCCGAGCATCGCCTGTTCCGGTGCTGTGGCAAAGCCGAGTTTGGCAACACGCAACAGTTCCTCTTCGAGCTGCTTTGGATCAATCACGGTGTGTGGCGTGAAAGATTGCAGCGATCTTGCAAGAACACGCTGCTGTTGCGGGCGTGGCGCGAACGCCAGCTGGATTTTGCCTTGCGCGGAAGAGTGAAACGGCAACTCACTCCCTGGCCGAACGCCAATCTCGATAGCGGCGGTGCCCGGAACCATGCTGAGAACCAAAGCTCCGCGAGGCGTTGACTCCGAGAGCACAACGGAATGGCCGAGCTGATCGCGCAGCTCGCGCATAGGCCCCGCGGCAAGCTGAATAAGATCGGCATCAGGAGCAAGGTGCGCCAGCAACCGGCTCCGGGGACCGAGGGCGTATCGGGTCGTGACCGGGTTCTGCACCAGGTAACCCCGCTCGACCCAAGTGAGCAAGTGCCGATGGACCGACCCCTTGGTCACTTTGAGGCGCTCGGCAATCTGGGTGACTCCGAGCTCCTCACCTGAAAAGGCGACCGTCTCCAGCACGTCGAGCGCGAGTTGGACCGAACGCACACCGCCATCTGAACGATCATCCTGCATCAACCTATCCCCATTTTGGTTTTCTATTACAAAACACCGTATTACATCACCTTTGAAGAAAGGCTAGAAAATATGGCCGTCTGGAACAGCAAATACCTGCTTGACGACCTTTTCTGTATCGTGCTACGAAACGTCGTATCACGATCGAGAACAGAAAGCAACCCGTAAATCTCGCTTTGCCTGACCATTGGGTATCAGCGGAGGAACAGAGGCGATGGACAGAAGCCATGAAGAGTGACCCATCCCTATTTCGTCAGCGGCTGAGCGCCGGCGAAAAGCTGAGCGGCACCTTCGTCAAGACACCGAGCGGCCACGCCACCGAAATATTCGGTGACCTGGGGTACGACTTTGTCGTGATCGACGAGGAACACGCGCCATTCGACCGCTTGGCGATCGACCATGCGCTCGTCTCGGCGCGGGCTTCGCGTATTGCCGCCCTGGTCCGGGTTGCCTCCGCGTCGCCTTCCAACCTCCTCTCGGTGCTCGATGCCGGTGCGGCAGGCGTGCTGGTCCCACACGTCTCGAACGCGCAAAAGGCAGCCGCTGTAGCGGCTGCGTGCCGTTACAAAGGTGGCAAACGCGGGTTCTCCAATTCCCCGCGCGCCGGTCGGTACGGCGGTTACTCGTTGCAGCAACACGTCGCGCAGGCGGATCGCACAACAACCGTGGTGGCGCAGATCGAAGATCCCGAAGCCCTTGATCAAATAGACGCGATCGCTGCGGTCGATGGCATCGATGCCCTTTTTATCGGGCGCGGCGATCTTGCAGTAGCGATGGAGGCGGGTTCGCCGGAGGCGCCAGAGATCCGTGCTGCGGCCGAGCGGATCAGCACAGCTGCGCGGCGCGCGGGAAAGCCCGTGATGGTTTTCGTTGGCACCGACAAGGATGCGACTGCGATGAGGGAGATCGGCGCCAGTGCCTTCATCTTTTCATCCGATCAGGGATTGATGCGGCAGGCCGCAGGCCGGGCACTTGCCGAATTCGAAGCCTTGGTTTGAGCAAGTGTCCCGACTCAACAATTTTCATGAGGACTGAATATGAGTGAAGCTTTACGTTCTGCGACCCATGCGCGGCATTACGCCGAACCGCCGCAAAAGATCGATGCCGATGGAACCCATTGGATCACGCGCGCCGCCAATTTCGTCACCGTGATCAGTCAGGCGGCCGCTGGAGCTGTTCTCGCCCGCAAAAATCCGGACGAATACATGGTTTTGCTGCCTCCGGGAACCGAGGCGGTTGCCGAAGGCGGTGACAACCGTGTCGAGACAAGAGGCGACAGCCTCATCATCGCGCCACCAGGCGAGAGCCGGATTCGAGTTCAAAAACCAGGCATCGTCGTGCGCATTTTCTCAAAACGGGCAGAAGACCTCGCGGCAGCTGCCGTGAACGCTGCGACCTATGCCGATGGCGCACCTGAAGTGGCCCCTCTGACGCCCTGGCCCGACCCGGCCGGTGGCTTTCGACTTCGCCACTACGATCTTGCCAGCACCACAAGTCCCGACCCGGGTCCCCTAAAAATGCGCGTGTTCCGGTCGACAAATCTCATGATCAACGTCTTTGAGCCATGGATGAAGCGGCGCGACGAGAAAAAGCTCAGCCCTCACTCGCACGAGGATTTTGAGCAAATGTCTATCAGTCTGAAAGGCGCTTTTGTCCATCATCTCCGCTATCCGTGGTCACCGGACAAGACGCACTGGCGTGAGGACGAGCATGCACGATACGAGGATAGCCCGTCGGTCCTTGTCATTCCCGCGCGTGTGATTCACACGAGCCAGGACGTGGGTCAGGGGAGAACCTGGCTTATCGACGTTTTTGGACCGCCGCGAACGGACTTCTCGTCGAAGCCCGGATTTGTGCTCAACGCCTCCGAATATCCAGTACCGAACACGCATTAGTCACACGCTGAAACGGGCATTGACCCCTAGGGAGACCAAGGATGACCAATTTTTTCTCTCGTGCGTCATTTAGTTCGAATGACGAAGCGGCAACCTATAATCGGGCGGCCTGGAAGCTCATTCCATTTCTACTCATTCTCTACATCATCTCGTTTCTTGATCGAGTGAATGTAGGCTTTGCGAAACTTCAGATGAGCGCTGATATCGGATTGTCTGATGCCGTATTTGGGCTCGGTGCCGGGATATTCTTTATCGGCTACGCAGCATGCGAGATACCGAGCAATCTTTTGTTGCAGCGGTTCGGCGCACGCTTTTGGATTGCGCGAATTTTGATTGTGTGGGGAATCATTTCAGTTTGCTTCATGTTCGTAACCACACCGGCACAGTTTCTAACGCTTCGTTTCCTGCTCGGTATCGCTGAAGCCGGCTTCTACCCCGGCATCGTTTTGTACCTCACATACTGGTTCCCGTCGAAGCTGCGCTCTCAGGTCTGTGCGCTATTCTTCATCGGTATACCGATTGCCGGGTTCATTGGCGGGCCATTGAGCGGATTCATCATGAAGTCCATGGCAGGCGTATATGGCTTGTCAGGATGGCAATGGCTGTTCCTGCTCGAAGGAGCACCCGCGATCATCGCCGGCGTTGTTACTTATTTCTATCTCAGTAACGGTCCGAGAGACGCGAAATGGCTGACTGCAAACGAGCGTAATATCATTGTGCCTGCGCTCGAGGCCGAGGAAGCCGCGCATCGCGCCATGGGTCATGGACATCGCCTTGTCGATGCGCTGGCAAGCCCCAAGGTGTGGCTATTGGCAATAACAAACTTCACGCTGCTCGGCGGGATTTACGGCATCTCATTCTGGATGCCTCAAATCGTCAAGGATTTGGGCGTGCAGGACGTGTTCATGAACGGCGTCGTTAACAGCATTCCATTTGCAGTCGCTTGCGCGGCGATGGTCATCGTAGGCCGGAGTTCTGACCGCACACGCGAGCGCAAGTGGCACATCATTGTTTGTGCCACGATCGGCGCCCTTGGCCTGATTGGAGGAGCGACGCTAACCGGCACGCCAGCGTTGGCGCTTGCCAGCCTCTCGCTTGCGCTCGCCGGAGCCTTGGCATCAATTACAGTCCTTTGGGTTCTTCCCAGTGCGCTCTTGACTGGGGCTGCCGCGGCCGGTGGCATTGCACTTATGGCAACCATCGGCAATCTGGGCGGGTACGTCGCCCCCTATATACTCGGCCTGGCAAAGGAAGCGACCGGGCGCCTGGACTTCGGCCTCTTCGTAATGTCGGCGGCGATGATTTTGGGAGCATTGCTCGTCCACTTTTTGCCGCGCAACGTCTCAATCGACGAGGCAGAACAAGCCACCGTACTCGCTGAGCATCGTGCCGTAGGTGCGACTTAGAAATCTAAAGAACACCTGCCGCCCCTGCCACTCAGTGCAGATCGAAAAAAGTCTCCGCCGAAAGTCTCCCGAAAACGGGAATATTTCAAATATCGGCTGGAGACTTTCGGCAGATTCTCGCGTTGGTTGCTCTTTTTCGGAGTCTGGAGACATCTCGCAGAACGCAAGAAAGCCCGTGTTTTGCGGGCTTTCTGTGACTTAGGTGCACACTATCGTACGTTGAGTGAGTGGCTGGCTGGCGACGCAGTGCAGATTGCACCAGTCTCCAGCCAAATTCCCTGCGAACAGGGAATTTTACAGGGAATTTCTGCATTCTTGGCCTTCTAGAAGGGGCATCCACGGTAAGAAATCTCTGTGTTGTAGGTATTTCTCGTGGATTTCCCTACTAAAGCTAACAGGGAAGAAATTTCAAAGAACAGGGAATTTTAATGCGCTAACAGGGAACATTTCCGCCAAGGTCGTCAACTGAAGCCGAGTGTGCTCACCAGCGTCGGCAAGGCGCGCGAGGGCAGCACCCAAGCTTGAAAGGCCGTCCCATGTGTGGCGCCGCGCATGGAAGATTGCGACCAATCGTCTAACAAGCCGTAAGAATTCAACCACTTGCTTGGCGAACCCTTGAAGCTACCTCTCGTCTTTGGCGCATATCGTTCATTGCCGCGCCGGGATTGATCGGCAGCACCACCGCGAAGCGCTTGCGGGGAGGCGTGCCTGAGCTCTCATGGAAGTCCTCTAAACTACGCCGAGTTCTGGAATTCACCCTGCCTTCCGATCGATCGAGATTTCCTGGTACTCCTTCGTCTGGGAATTCGAGCACGACAACCTTGTCAGGAGCACCCTGCCCCTCGAGTATCCGCGGATGTTCATCGGCGGCGAGCAATCTGCCCCTGAATTTGCTAAACACGCCGGCGAAGCGGGTCTGATACCGCTCGTAGCGATCGCGGTCCTTGAACCTGAGCTGCGCGACAATGAAAATGGTCATGATTTCCTGTCCTCGTCGATCGCCTGAGAATTCGTAGCTGATTCTGCTCCTACCTATTTCAGCATATAATTCATGAGCTGCCCTAGGCGTGACACCATTAAACCCACGTCGGGCCGGAACCGGACATATCGGATATCACCAATGCCGCAGCCCATGAGACGAGGGAGATAGATCGATGTCACAAGTCAGGACCGAAGGACACGTCTATCACGAACGCCACGACCGCATACTGAAGATCGTCATCGACAATCCGGCGAAGAAGAACTCCTTCACCCCGGACATGATGCTTGAATTGTCCGAAGCGATGACCCTCCTCGACCGCGATCC
>Ga0210386_10003355_pt1 | contig 13448 bp, 10 predicted proteins | sample IncBWH32OmetaG_FD_160091 | JGI IMG/M metagenome (GOLD analysis project Ga0210386, IMG submission 160091) | Forest soil microbial communities from Barre Woods Harvard Forest LTER site, Petersham, Massachusetts, United States - Inc-BW-H-32-O ... | reverse complement strand
GGATTGTGGGTGTCTTGCACGCCACCTTCGCCCGGGCGGGAATTCCCTCGGCCAGCATCTGGGCCAGCGTCCCCCACTATGTCGCGGCCGCCGCCAGCCCGAAGGCGGCGCTTGCTTTGCTGCGCAAGCTGGAGCTGATGGTGGGGGTCTCGGTCGATGTCACAGAGCTCGAGGAAGCCGCCGGTGACTATGAGCATCAGGTCGGTCTCGCGGTCCAGTCCGACCCCGACATCCAAGCGTTCGTCGAGCGCCTGGAGCGACGAGCCGTCGAGGACGGGCAGACCGCACTCAGCCCGCAGGATCTGCCATCCGGGGATCTCTTGGCAAGGGAATTCCAGCGCTTCTTGCGCCAGCGAGGGATCGAGAGTTGACCCGCCCCTAGATGTAGAACCTGCTCGGGTCTTACACCTAGATCGCGCCGGGCGCCCATGTTGCCTTGGGTATCCGGGTCGCGCTCCAGGCACACTGCCGCTCACGAGACGCCCAAGTCTCGGTAGACCTCTTCTTGCCGTAAGGACACGAGCAAGAGAACGACGGATGTGCCATACCCGTCGAATCCGATGCCAAACCAAGGCAGTTCTGCGGGTCGGCACGAGTTATGCCTGAGGCATATAAACACACAGTAGGGAGTTTGCTATATTCTGCTGCTGGGCTCTGGGTTGAATCTCGTCATTCGCCCTGTTGCGGGCTGCTACACCGATCTATGCCTTGGGCATGATGCCAGCCTCAGAATGTGACCATGGCACGCGTAAGATCACAGCCACACGGGGGGCGATAAACACGATGTCCGCAAAAGACCGTAAGGCGACTCAGAGGGACCGCCTGATCGAGGGCATGCTGCAGACAGCCGTCCGCGATGGATATGCGGAGGCGACGATCAGCAAGGCGATCGCCCATGCAGGCGTGTCACGACCCACTTTCTACGACTACTTCGCCGACAAGGACGATTGCTTTCTGGCGGTTAACCGTGAGATCGTCGGTCCCGTCGTCGCCCACATTCGCCGGGTCGTCGAAGACGCGCCACCCGAGCGAGCAGCTCAGACCGCCGTGCGGGTGACCGTGGAACTGACTCATGCGATGCCCGACCGCGCGCGATTCGTCGCGAGCGAGATGATGGCCGCCGGACCGCGTGCGCTGGACGAGCGCGACCGTACGATCGACGCGATCGCGCAGATCGTCGATGAGGCGCATGAGCGCGCGGCGCCTGACGCACCTAGTCCGGACCTGCCCAGCAGCGCACTGATCGGCGCCGTATACACCCTGCTCACACCTCTGCTGCGCCTCGACGAGCACAACCTGACCACGCTCGGGAAGGAGCTGGAGCGCTGGATCGCAAGCTATGAGCGTCCCACCGGCGAGCACCGCTGGCGTACGCTCACACCCGGTCCACAGCTGCCGCCATCACCCCACACTGTGGAGCTGGCGTTTGGCACGCCCGCGCCGATACCGCCCGGGCGCTCTCGCCTATCGGGGGCCGAAATCGCCCGCAACCATCGCGAACGCATCCTCTTCGCTGTCGCCGAGTTGGCCGTCGAGAAGGGCTTCAGCGCGACGACCATCGCCGACATCGCGACGCTGGCGCGCGTGGACAGGCGTGTGTTCTACGCACACTTCCGCGACAAGCAGGAGGCGTTTCTCGCGGCCCATGAGCTTGCCATCCAGCAGACCCTCGCGGTGGCGGGGAGCGCATTCTTCGGCGCTGCCAGCTGGCCCGAGCGCATTTGGGAGAGCGTCAGAGCAGCGGCCCAGTTCCAAGCTGTCCATCCCGCGCTTATGCATGTCGGCTACGTGGAGTCCCACGCGGTGGGCAGTCCAGCCGTACAGCGCATAGAGGACACCCACACGGCATTCACGATCTTTCTGCGGGAGGGATGCCAACTGACTCCCGACCCACCGTCCACGGTCGCGATGGAAGCGATCTCGGCGATCGTTTCCGAGATCGGCTACAGGCAATGCCGCGGAGGTACGGTACCTGACTTTCCACGCCTGACCCCGAATGTGGTGTATCTCTGCCTGGCGCCGTTCCTCGGCCCGCGGACAGCCACGGAATTCGTCGAGCGCGAGCTCGAGGAGAGCGTGAGCTCAAACGGAGCTAGGGACGTTGCGCGATCCCGTAGGTGATCGCCGCTTCGCCGATCGCGAGTTTGCGCGAGCCGTACTGGGCCTCTGCCTGGTCTGGCTGAAAACCGGGGGAGATCGCGATCTTCTTGGAGAGGGCGTACATGACGAACTCGATCGTGTCGCTCTTGCCCTTGGCGGGACAGATCGGGCTGTAGGCTGCCTTGCCGGCGGTGTTGGTGCCGACGATCCCGCCTGGCGGCAGCTTCCCGGCGGCCACGCCTGTGGAGCTCGGTTCGATCCCACCGACGACCCAGCGGACGCCACCAGAGGAGGAGGCCGTGCTGGTGTCGATCACGAACAGGAAGAGTTCGGCCGCTTTGGCAGGCACTTTCTGCCAGGAGAGCGCCGGGGAGATGCCGCTTCCCGAGCAGGTATAGGCGACCGGTATCGGGCCGTTGCGTTCGAAGGCCGGGCTCGAGATCGAGAACGCCCCGGGCGCGGTGTAGACCTCACCGCTGGTGTTCGCGGCCGAAGAGCTCGTGGAGCTCGATGACGAGCCGGCAGAGCTCGACGACGTACTGGAGCTCGTGGCACTGAGCTTTTCCGGCTTGCCTTTGTACTGCTTGCAGTCTTCCATCACGTAGCCAGGGTCGCAGCTGGTGTAGCTCTTCCAGTGCGCATGGAAGTCGTTCTCAAACGCTGTGAGCAGGGTCCCGCGCTGTGAGGCGCTCTTACCGGCGGTCACATTCGCGGCGATGCGCGACGCCAGCAATTCGACCTTGATGCGCGCCAACAGGTCGGCTTCGGTCTCGCCCGACTTGGCGAGATACTTTTGCAGCGAGCCGGCCTTCGGGAAGCTCTCGTGCACGAGCTGGGCGAATCGCTGCTTGACCTCGGCTTCGGACACGCTGATCCCGCGAGCGGCCGCCTCGCCGAGCACCCACTCGGAGGTGATCAGGAAGCCAAGCGCCCGATGAGCCGAGGAGCCGGAGGCGCCGAGCGCCGTCTCGACGGCCAGCCAATGTTGGTAGCTCGCCTTGGAGATCGGCGTGTGCGAAACGAACGCCACGGCGTCGACATTGGCTGCGCTCCCCTGCGTGGGCGCCGCCGCGGGTGAGCTCGGCACCGAGGCCGTGTGGCTCGAGGAGCCACCGCCACAGCCCGCTATCAGGCCGACGGCGAGCAACGAAAGCGCCGGCACGCCAATGCGTGTACGCATGAGCCCCCCACTCATCTCGATACTTCCCTTCATTGGCGAGGGAGGCTAGTAGTTCAGCCTAAAGCGCAGCCAAATAGTGGCTCAGCGGCAGCCTCAGCGCTCCCATGCGGGACAGGCGATGCGGTAATCGCACAGGCCGCACACCGCAGGCGATGGCGTCGGCTCGAAACGCTGCGCCATGATCGCCTCGCCCACCTCGGCGACCACTCGCGCGATCCAGTCCGGGTCCATCTCAGAGCTCGGAACCGGGACCTTCAGATCGTCGAGCACGTAGTAGTAGGAGAGGCGCTCGGCCTCCACCTCCCACGACTCGCGAGCGCCGACCGCGTACAGCGACAGCTGTACGTCATCCTTGAGCTGCTCCGCTGTCTTCGGACGAGACGTCTTGTAGTCGATCATCTCGTATGCGCCGTCGGGAAGCTTGTCGACGCGGTCGACGCGCCCACGCAGGTGATGGGGGCCGAGCTTGAAGGAGAAGGAGCGCTCAAACCATGCCGGCTCGGACTCGTGAGCCTCCAGGCGCCGGTGGTAGAGCACGAGCGCCGCGCGCGCCTTGGAATGCAGCTCGCGCTCCTTGTCGCTATTACCGAAGCCGCCGCGCCGCCAACAACCCTCGAACAGCTCCATCATCTGCTCGATCGTCGTGTGCTCGGCGGCGTGATAGCGCTCCAGTACCTGGTGCACGGCGATCCCAAAGCGCTGATGCAACGTCTGCGCAGAGGGGATCTTCAAGACGCGGCCCAGCTTGTAGCGCAACGGACAGCTGCGGTAGGTGTCTATGTCCGAGGCCGACAGCACGAGCCCGTCGCCGCGCTTGGGAAGGAACGCCTGCAGCGACGGTTCCTCGCGCCGCGCGAATGCTCCGAGTGCAGGAGCAGCGACGGCGGCTTTGGCCGCGACCGTCGTGCCGGCGAGCTCTGACCGATCGACGTGGCCAGGCTCGAGCCGGTTGCGCTCGCTCACAAGCAGCGCCTCGTCCAGCGTCGAAGTCTGGAATATCTCGCGTTGCAGCGGCGTGCAGGCGGCGAGCAGGCGCTGGTTGATGTCGGCAAGCGCCTCCGCCAGGCTCTGGCCCGGTGGGCGATCCTTGAGCGCGGCGAGCTTCACCAACTCCAGGTAGCGCACGACCCCATGGGAGATGTCGAGATCGGTATCCAGGCGCAGCTCGCCGAGGCGACCGGCGATACGCAGAGCGCCGCCGAGCACCTCCTCGCGCATCAGCTCGACGGTCGCCTCGAGCGTCTGCGCGCGCGGCTCGGAGATCGTCTCGCCGCCGAGCAGCCTTGCCTCGGAGGCGGCCGTCAACTCAGCCGCCAGCTCCCGCGGAGAGCACCCCAAACGCGGGCGCAACGCCTCGAAGGCGATCTTCGCTTCCCCGTGCAACGCCTGAAAGCGCTCGATCCGCTCGCGCGCCTCGGGCGGCATCTGCGGCGCCTCGATCGCCGGCCCGAGCGCCGCCACGATATCGAGCTTGGCCTTGCGCGCCACCTGCACCACGCGCGCGATATCGACCTGGCGCAGCTCGATCGGCGGACGCCCAAGCGCACGCACGACCGCCGAGGAGTCACTGGGATCGGTGAGTAGGCGCAGCCAGGCCAACACGTCACGCGCACCCGCACGCTCGAAGAACGTCCCGGCCGCCTCCACCTCGCCCGGGCCATCGGCCGAAGAGGCAAGCGCGGTTCGAGAGACGGCCACAGAGCAAGGATACGAGTGCGTGTTGGCGCAAGCCGTCCGAGCACCACCGGGCACGAACTTCGAATCCAGAAAAACAAGCGGTGGGGGAGATCTCCCGCGTGAGGCGTACGCTCTTGCAATGGACGGGGTCGACTGGAACGTGGCGCAGCGCGTCGGCGAGATGCTCGCGGGGAGTACGCCGTACCTCGGCTCGGACGCGGGCGGGGTGCAGCCTCTGGCCGAGCGATTCGCCGCACGAGTAGGGGCCTACACAGGTCTGACACCCCCGGAGCGGTTGCCGACGCTGGAGCTGATCGACCGTCCCCGCTGGATCGAAGCCAACATCGCAACCATGCGGCCGCTGCTGGACCCGCTCACCAAGCGTCTCGGCAGCGGCAGCGGACCGCTTGCGCCCGCGATGCGCTCGATCACCCAGCTATTGCTCGGCGCACAGGTGGGAGCCATCACAGGGGTCCTCTCCCAGCGTGTGCTCGGTCAGTACGACATCGCACTGCTGGAGCCCGAGCAGCCGCCGCGCCTGCTGCTGCTCGCCCCGAACCTGGCCCAAGCCGCTCGCAACCTGGGGCTCGACCGCGACGAGTTCACCGCCTGGGTAGCGATCCACGAGGTAACCCACGCGGTCCAGTTCGGTGGTGCCCCGTGGCTGCGCGATCACCTTGGAAGCATGCTTCGTGAGTTGATCGACGGCATGCAGGTTGGCGTCAAACTCGGCTTCATCCCAAAAATTCCCGATCCGTCCGACTTGCGCGCGCTCGTCGAGCGACTGCGCGGCGGCGAGCTGTTGCGCGTCGGACTCGGCGAGGATCGCTGGGCGCTGGTGGAGCGCATGCAGGCCACGATGTCACTGATCGAGGGACATGCCGAGCACGTGATGGATGCCGTCGGCGCGGAGGAGTTGCCCACGCTGGAGCGCATGCGCGTCGCAATGGACCGGCGCCGGCGCGAGCGCGGCTGGCCCTGGCGCATCCTCGAGAAGCTGATGGGTCTGGAGATGAAGATGCGCCAGTACGAGATCGGGCGTGCGTTCTGCGACGAGGTCGTCACGCAGGCCGGCCCCAGCGCACTGACGGTCGCCTGGAGCTCGGCCGAGATGCTGCCCAGCATGCGCGAGCTCGGCGATCCGAGCGCATGGCTTGCACGAACACGCGTTCCATTGCTGCCCAGCTGAACCGCTTCCTGAGCCGTGGCCGCGGTCGCCGGCCTCATAGATTTTTACAGCGTGTTCACCCCAATTTGAGATTGGCGTGTAACCATGCTTCTAGCACGGGTTAGGAACATGTGTTCGGTGCTACAGTCGTACCGACCAGAACAAGTGTGCCCCCCAAATAGGAGAACGCCTCCAAATGGCAACAGCCCAGTCCACACCCGCAAGCAGCGCCAAGCCGCGCCGCTCCACGGCCGCCAAGAGCGCGACACGCGCGAAGAGCGCCGCGCGCGCAAGCACGTCGCGGGCAAGCAACTCCAGCGCTTCGACCAAGCGCTCCACGACGGCCGTCAACAACCCCACCGTCAGCTCCTACGCCGAGCGCGCCGTGCTGATTCCGGTCGGCGCCGCCCTGATCGCCCGCGAACAGGTGCTCGCCCGCGTCAACGATACGATCGAGAGCTACGCCAGCCCGGCCAAGGCGAACGCCCAGCTGCGCAAGTTCGAGCGCCGTGGGAACACCGCGCGCAGCCGCCTCGAGCGCGAGGTACGCAAGACGCGTGTGCGCGTCGAACGCGAGGTGCGCCAGACGCGCGCAAGCGTCGAGCGCGAGGCGCGTCGCGTCCAGCGCGAGGGCGAAGATCTCGCCAACAAGGTTCAGGAGCGCATCCTCAGCCTCGTGTGAGCGCAAACCCCTTCCCCCGTCCCGGACCGGAGAGGCCGGGGACGGGAAGGTCTGCCGGCCTCATATCCCGCCGGTAGTAGAAGCACCCTCTCCTCCCTCGCCGCCGGGCGGTCCCCCTACCGCCCGGCGGCATTTTCTTCGGTCGCGCTCCTCGGCCCTGAATATCCACTCCATGGTGCACCCCCGCTCGTCGATGCTCCAACCCGCTCGACCCGCCACCTCCCACGTCGCCCCGGAGCGTCCTGGATCGATAGTCGGGGCTGCCACTCCAGGTTTGGCAGAATGCGAGCAGACATGAACGCAGACGAAGTCCTCAAGGCGCTGGAGGTCGTTATCGACCCTGAGCTGCGACGCTCGATCGTCGAGCTCGAGATGGTGCGCTCGATCGACATCTCCGACAACGGAGTGATCGACGTAACGGTCTCGCTGACCACAGCTGGCTGCCCGATCCGCGGACACTTCCAGACCTCTGTCGCGGAGGCCGTATCCGCGCTGGAGGGCGTCTCGCATGTGAACGTCTACTTCGACGTGCTCAGCGACAGCGAGAAGGCCTCTCTGCAACAGAAGCTGGGGCGCGGCAGCCTGCCCGCCGGCTCGCTCGCCCAGGTATCCAACGTGTTGTGCATCGGCTCAGGCAAGGGCGGCGTGGGCAAGTCCACTCTTACCGCCAACCTGGCAGCCGCGCTCGTGGCTGACGGCAAGCGCGTGGGCATCCTCGACGCAGACGTGTGGGGCTACTCGATCCCACGCATGTACGGCCTCGGCGCGACCCGCCCGCCGGTCTCGCCACAGCGCAAGATCATGCCGCTGGAATCCCAAGGCGTGAAGGTCATGTCGATCGGCTTCTTCCTGGAGGAGGACGCAGCTGTGGTGTGGCGCGGGCCGATGCTGCACAAGGCGCTCGGCCAGTTCCTGCAAGACGTCGAATGGGGTGTACTCGACTACCTCTTGATCGACCTGCCGCCAGGCACCGGCGACGTCTCGATGACGCTCGCGCAGATGCTGCCACAAGCACAGTTCGTGATCGTCACGACCCCACAGGCCACGGCCCAGAAGGTCGCGCGCCGCTCGGCTGAGATGGCCAACAAGGTGTCGCTCGAGATCTGTGGCGTGATCGAGAACATGTCCGGCTTCACGACGCCAAGCGGAGAGCGCTATCCGATCTTCGGCGAGGGCGGCGGCAAGGAGCTCGCCGACGAGCTCGACGTGCCCTTGCTCGGCAAGGTGCCACTCACGATGCCCCTGCGCGCCCAGGCCGATGCGGGCACCCCGCTAGTGATCGAGGACCCCGACGACCCGGCCTCACAGGCGATCCGCCAAGCTGCACGAGGCCTGATCGCGATGGCGCCGATGGAGCTGCCAACGCTGCCGCTCGTCGAAGTAGCGCCCCCGAGTCCCGCGGCACCGCCGACGAGCCCAAAGCCGGCGGGTATGTCTTTGCCTATGGCCTAGCGCCCCCGTAGCCGAACTCAGGCCGGACACTTGCGGGCCCCTCGTCCTAGACACCTCGTCCTAGACACCTCGTCCGAACTCGCCCGAGCCGCTTGGGCCCGGTGGGCGGGGGATAGGCCCTACTTGGTATTGGCGAAGTACTCCGCGTTGATCGAGGCGAACTTCTGCCACTCGTCAGGGAGCTGATCCTCGGCGAAGCAGGCGTCCACCGGGCAGGCCTCGACGCATGCGTCGCAGTCGATGCACTCCTCCGGATCGATGTAGAGCATCTCGGCCGCGTCATAGCCGGGCTCGTCGGGCGTCGGGTGGATGCAATCCACGGGGCACACCTCGACGCAGGAATTGTCCTTCGTGCCAATGCACGGCTCAGCGATTACGTAGGCCATTCGCTTCCTTCTCGATTCGTTTGGGGGCTACTTATTGCGGGACGACGAATAGTAGCGAGGCCGATTGGCTAATCCTCGAATGGGCACCTCGGGCAACGCCGGCCCACCGCTCGGACGCACTCGGCACGCCGCTCCGGCGCACTCGGGCTCACCGCTCGGACGCACTCGGCACGCCGCTCCGGCGCACTCGGGCTCGACCGTCCCGCGCACTCCGCTAGCTTTGGGCGATGCTCTTGCTCACCGGCGCCACTGGGCTGGTCGGTTCGGCCTTGCTGCGCCGACTGGTCGCCGAAGGACAGCCCGTGCGCTGCCTGGTGCGTGATCCCAGGCGCCTCGGCCCGCAGCGCGTACGCGTGCAGATAGCACTCGGCGACCTCGCCGACCCGCCGTCGTTTCGCAACGCGATGCGGGGCGTCAGTACCGTGGTGCACCTGGCCGCCTCCGCGCGCGACCAGCCACACGGCTCGATCGAGGAGCTCGCGGCCATCGCCACCTGGAGGATGGTCGAGGCGGCCAGGCGCGCCGGCGTGGAGCGCTTCGTGTTCTTCTCCACGCTCGGCGCCTCCACACATCACCGCGCACGCCTGTTCCGCGCCAAGGCGCTCGCCGAGCAGGCCGTGCGCGAGTCGGACATGCACTCGATCGTGGTCGCCCCGTCGCTTGTGTATGCGCCCGGCGACCGCTGGCTGACGCTGATCGAACGCCTCTCGCTACTACCTGTCGTGCCGATCTCCGGCCGCGGGCGGGCGGTCTGCCAGCCGATCTGGGCGGAGGACGTCGCGAGCTGCGTCGTAGCGGCTCTACGCGAGCGCGGGGATACCGGGAGCGAGCCCATCCATGAGCGCTATGAGCTGGCGGGACCTCAGACCATGTCCTACAGGGAGGTGATCGACGCGGCGCTGCACTCACTCGGCCGCGAGCGTCCGCTCCTGCCGACGCCCACACCGATGGTCTCGCGCACGCTCCGACTGGTCGAGCGAGCGCTGCACGAAAGCACACCCATCACATGGGATGAGGCCGAGTTGCTCGAGGCCAACATGGTTTCTCCACGCGGAACGACCGACACGGAAGCGTTCGGAATCGCACCGCAGTCCATGTCTGCGGTGCTCGGCTCGGGCTAGGAGAGCGGCGGGCGGCGCCCTGTCCACGGGGCGGCCGCCTCCACCTGCGAGGCCAACGCCAGCAATGCCGCCTCTCCGACAGGCCGCCCAACGATCTGCACACCGAGTGGGAGACCATCTTCGCCCTGATACAGCGGCAAGGAGATCCCCGGTTGGCCGCTCGCGTTGAAGACCGGTGTAAATGGCGTGAACAGGCCTGAGCGGGTGAATGTGGCCATCGGATCGGGGGCGGCGGTGTCAAGCGTGCCGATCGGCAAGGGGCGCTCTGCCAGCGCCGGCGTCAACAGCGCGTCGTAGGGCTCCAAGAAAGTGACCAGCTGTCGGGTGAGCGACTGCAATTGGATTTCGAGGGCGAAGCCCTGCACAGAGTTGAAGCTCTGGGTCATCTGGTGGATCGCCCAGCTCATCGGCTCCATGTCCTCGGCCGTCGGCTCGCGGCCGGCAACCATGCCGGAATAGACGATCTGCAGCGCGATATGGATCGAAAAGACGGCACCAAACAGCTCGGATAGGCCCTCGATGCGCCAGGGAGGATCGATCTCCTCGACCTCATGGCCGAGCGAGCGCAACAGCTCCGCTGCATCTGTAACCGCCTGCGCGCAGATCGGATCGACGACGGCGTCGGCGATCGGCGGGAACGTCGTCGTCGCGATCCGCAGCTTTCCCGGCGCGCGTTCAGCAGACAGCGCGAACGGCTCGGACGGAGGCTGCGCCCAGGTAGCGTCGCCCAGCTCATAGCCGGCGAGTACGTCGAGGATCGCAGCTGTGTCGCCGACCGTTCGGGTCAGCACGCCATCGACATCCAACGGCGCCTCGCCACGTTCGGGCGCGGCGGAGATGCGCCCGCGCGCGACCTTCAAGCCGACGAGCCCGCAGCAGGCAGCTGGAATGCGCACCGAACCGCCACCGTCGTTGCCGTGCGCGACCGGCACCATGCCGGCAGCGACCGCCGCGGCCGCACCGCCCGAGGAGCCCCCCGGCGTGCGCTCGGTATCCCACGGATTGCGCGTGGGACCGAATAGGCGCGCCTCGCTTACCGGCAGGATGCCGTACTCGGGCAGCGTGGTCGTCCCCACGATCACGAAGCCTGCGTCCTTGAAGCGACGTGTGATGTTGCAGTCGTGCTCGGCCACGTGCTCGGCCAGCAGCGAGCACCCGATCGTCGCCTTCAAGCCGGCCACCGGGCGATTGTTCTTTATCGCGATCGGCACGCCCGCGAATGGACGCTGATCGCCAGATTTGATCTGCCCGGCGGTCGCGAGCGCACGTTCGCCGTCGATCTCCACGAACGCGTTCAGCTTGGGGTTCAACTGCTCGATGCGAGCGAGCGAGGTCTCCACCAGCTCGCGCGAGGACACCTCGCCGGAGCGCACCATCGCGGCGAGCTCGGTCGCGGGACGGAACATCAGGTCACTGTCGCTCACGGCACTCCTCCTAATGGATGACCCGGCATGGCGCCACCAAACCTGTGGGCGCGAAGAACCTCCCGCGATCCATCTCGATCACGGCGCGATCCACCGCTCGCCGCAGCGGAGCCTACCGGGACGAATCCTGCGACGATATGAGCCTGCCCACAAGGCAGCCGGGTCGAGTCTCGGTGCAATCCAGCGGGGTCGACTCTCAACCGGTCATCTCAAGCCTGAAAGCGAGTGCCCATGAGCGAGGTCACGACACAGTCGCCTCCCGTCCCATCCCCTTCCAATGAAGTCCAGTCCGGTCTAGAGGGCGTCGTCGCCTTCGCCACCGAGATTGCCGAGCCCGACAGGGCAGGCGGATCGCTGCGCTATCGCGGCGTGGACATCGAGGATCTGGTCGGCGCGGTCCCCTACGAGCAAGTCTGGGGCCTGCTGGTAGACGGACGCTTCGAGCCCGGCCTCCCGCCGGCCGAACCGCACGTTCTGACCGTGCGCTCCGGCGACCACCGCGTGGACGTCCAGTCGGCGCTGGCGATGCTCGCCCCCGAGTGGGGCTTCAACGCACTGATCGACATCTCCGACGAGCAGGCACGCGACAACCTCGCGCGAGCCTCGGTTATGGCACTGTCGTTCGTGGCCCAGTCCGCACGCGACGCCGGACAACCGCCTGTGCCTCAATCCGAGGTCGACCAGGGCAAGTCGATCCCCGAGCGCTTCCTGATCCGCTGGCGCGGAGAGGTCAATCCCGACCACGCCAAGGCGATCGACGCCTACTGGATCTCCGCCGCCGAGCACGGCATGAACGCCTCTACGTTCACCGCACGGGTGGTCGCCTCAACCGGGGCAGATTGTGCCGCGGCGCTGTCGGCAGCCGTGGGCGCTCTCTCTGGCCCGCTGCACGGTGGGGCTCCGTCGCGCGTGCTGAAGATGCTCGACGAAGTGGAAGAGACTGGCGACGCCGAGGTATGGGTCAAGGAGGCGCTCGACCGCGGTGACCGCTTGATGGGCTTCGGCCACCGTGTGTATCGCGCCGAAGACCCACGTGCACGCGTCCTGAGGCGCACCTGCCGGGAACTCGGTTCGCCGCGTTTCGAGGCCGCCGAGGCACTCGAGAAAGCGGCGCTGGCCGAGCTTACGGCCCGCAAGCCCGACCGTGTGCTAGCCACCAACGTGGAGTTCTGGTCGGCGGTGATCCTAGATCTGGCCGAAGTGACGCCGGACCTGTTCACGCCGATGTTCACATGCGCACGCGTGGCTGGCTGGTCGGCCCACATCCTCGAGCAGAAGCGCGAGGCCAAGCTGATCCGCCCGACCGCGAAGTACGTGGGCGAGGGCCCACGGCCGGTGTCGGCGGTGGAGTAGCGGGTCCCGACTCTCCCTGCTTAACAATCTCGGCCCGCGGTGGCCGCGAGAGTGTGTCGGTGGCAACCCGCCAGCGCACTGATCCTGACGCCTACTCTCTTATTCGGCCACCGGTCGAGCTAATCCTGGCCGGAAGGCGGGAGAATCGAACTCCATCCGGAGCGACCCGGACTCACGGGTATCAGCCCGCTCGTGGTCCCAGACCACTTCACCTTCTGTACAGACAATTGTACTCGTAGGACGGGACGTAAATAGACGAGGGCCCGGCATCGTGCCGGGCCCTCGTCACACCTATCGACCGAATACGAGTGCGACTGGAGCGCCGCACTCGCCGATATTCGGTCTGACTACATCATTCCGCTCATGTCGGGCATACCGCCGCCGGGCATACCGCCGCCTTCCTTCTCCGGTACCTCGGCGACGATCGCCTCGGTGGTGAGGATGTTCTTGGCGATCGACGCGGCGTTCTGAAGCGCCGAGCGCGTCACCATCGCCGGGTCGATGACCCCGGCGGCGACGAGATCGACGATCTCGTTGGTGGCGGCGTTCAGGCCTTCTCCGGCCTTGGCCTTGCGCACGTCGTTGACCACCACTGAGCCCTCGAGCCCAGCGTTCTCGGCAATCTGACGTAGCGGCTCCTCCAGTGCCCGCAGCACGATTCGTGCCCCGGTCCGCTCGTCGTCCGAGCCGTCAGTGGAGGCTCCGTCGCCGTCAACCGAGACGGACGCCGATGCCTGCAGGAGCGCAACGCCGCCTCCGGGCACGATGCCCTCCTCGAGCGCCGCGCGAGTGGCCTGTAGAGCATCCTCGACGCGGTGCTTCTTCTCCTTCATCTCCGTCTCGGTAGCCGCACCGACCTTCACGACGGCGACGCCGCCGGAGAGCTTGGCCAGACGCTCCTGGAG
>Ga0210386_10003354_pt1 | contig 13448 bp, 6 predicted proteins | sample IncBWH32OmetaG_FD_160091 | JGI IMG/M metagenome (GOLD analysis project Ga0210386, IMG submission 160091) | Forest soil microbial communities from Barre Woods Harvard Forest LTER site, Petersham, Massachusetts, United States - Inc-BW-H-32-O ... | reverse complement strand
GTCGTTGTATGCCACCACGGCGTGAGCCACGGCATGCAGGAAACGTTTCTTCGGTGGCCCCTGTCCCATCCGGTAATACCGTGGATCCTCAGAAAAAATCGTGGGGTATGCAAACTCCTTAAAAAATCGCACCTGAACCTGATCCACGTAACTCGCACCTAGCCGCTTCGCATATCCTTCCCCTCCCTGGCCGAAGGATGGATCATCGTTTTCCGCCTGAGAAATTCCCGCATTAAAACCCGCGCTGAAAATGGTTTCAGGATCGATTGTATTGTGCAGATACAAAAACAATTTATCTTTTACTTTGAGAGAGCAGAGTAAAGCGTTTTGCTTATACTGCGGTTCACGCACGGATTGGCGATCAAGTTTCTGTGTAAAGGTGCCAATCACTTTGTGAAACGGCCCGTTGTAATCCTGTATTTGGACCATAGGAGGAGGTTGCACGCATTGGCCTGCAGAGTTCAACACCACTTGTCCAGGCAGGTCCGTAGGGGCACCCGCCGGCGGAGGATTCGGCGGCGTCTCCTGGGCACAAACAGTTTGGAAGGCCAGCAGAACGGCAACGAAAATGAACGTCTCGAATACCTGACGAGAAAAAAGACGGGCGCTAAGGCGTTCCGAGTCGGAACACTTTCTTCTTCTAAATCTTTGGGTCAAGCTACCGCGTCCAAGGCAGAACACGTCTGTTATTATTACATAATTGTGAGTGTAATCTGCGTGTCGATCGTCGTGTTTCCCGAAGAGGCACCAACAATAATCATGTAGGTTCCGGCGGGTGTTCCCGTATTATTTTGAACCGGGGGCGAAGTGACCATGCTTCCGCACGCCGTGAGGCTCAGCAAAATTCCAATCAGAAAAATAACAAGAAATAATGGAGTTGAAAAAGGAATTCCTTCACGATGCTCGGCAAACCACATCCACACCGCGCTTAATACAAAAAACATGCCTGAAAAGAACAGCCACGTAAGTCGCCCCAATAGATCGATTCGCTGATATTCAGTCGAAGAGTGAGTTGCCGGTGTAAGGGAAAGAGTTACATTCACGCTGCCGCTCCCCGCCGGCACGCTTGCTGGGGAGAAAGAAGCAGTCACCCCGGGAGGAAGCCCGGAAGCTGTGAAGGTTATCGCATGGCTGAGTGTGCCGTTCTCCGCTGACACCATGAGTGTGAAGTTGGCTTGCGAATCCGCGTGCAAAGTTCGGACCGGGGAAACGGCGCTCACATTATAGTCGGCAACGCTAAGAGCTAGGGCCGCGGTCGTGCCGCCACCGGGCGGCGGATTGGAAACCGTAATATTCAACATCGCGCTGTGTTTGAGGTCAGAAGGCAGAAGCGTTGCCAGCAGCAGAGAGGAACTCATGTAGGTAGTGGAGCGCGCCACACCATTTACCAGAACAATGGAATTGGGAGTGAAGTTAGTGCCGGTAACATTCAGGGTGAATGCGTTGCTTCCAGCAGGCAAGCTCTGCGGGATGATGCTTCCTGTTCCCGGCGGGGGATTATTTATTGTAAAGGTTAAAGGCGTGGAGGTTACGCCTCCGGGGTTATTAACGATTACATATGGGTTTCCAGCGACTGCAATCGCGCTGGCCGGAATCGATGCAAGCAACTCCGTGGAACTGATCAGCGTGGTGGGAACATTTAAGAGGTTAAAGGTCACTTGCGAACCTTGCGCGAATCCGTTTCCGGTCACGGTAAGAATCAAGCCCGGACCTCCTGCTGTCGTGCTGACAGGAGAAATATTCGAAACCGAAAGTTGAATGAATGGAGGGAGGATAGAGACAATCACGGGATTGGAAGTCCCTCCTCCGGGAACTCCGTTTGAAGGAGTAATAATTGAAATTGTGGCAATTCCCGGAGCGGACACATCACCCGCCGGGGCAAAACCAAAGAGCAAATTCGGCCCGAAGTACAAAGTATATTGCGGCGCGCCATTAAAATAGATGACCGAACTGGTCGTGTAATTTGTGCCTACGCAGTAGAAGTCAAAGACGTTTGGATTGGCTATTACACTGGTCGGATTTGTAGTTGAAATGGTTGGAACCAGGGCAGAAACCGGAAATTCGACGGATGTGGAAGCTCCTCCGCCTGGTAGCGGATTAAATACGAAAACGATGATGTTGCCGTTATTGTCGACGTCGCTCGCCAGAATGCTGGCATTCAACTGCGTTGAGTTCACAAATGTCGTGCTGCGAAACTGCCCGCCAAAGTAGACAGCGGCTCCTGGCACAAAATTCGCGCCGTTCACTTGGAGAGTGAATGCCACGTCTGTAGCGATAGATGCGGGCGGATTCAGCGAAGAAATCATGGGAACGGGATTTGTGGGTTGCAATCCATTGGAAATGGAGAGTTGGGCGCCATTGCTATTCACAGAATCGCTAAATGCGGCCGAAGAGAATGGCGTGAGCGCGCCTGACACTGCATCGACGGAAAAGCCCATGATCTGCGCGAAGCTTGCGTAGCCGCCCGTGTATAGCGAGGAAGCCGAATACGCAAACCTCCCTGTAGGATCCAAAACCATCGAGACAGGGTTGGTGCCTGCAGCGAATGGTGAACCCGATACTTGCATAAGCGACCCGTCCACCGAATTAATGGAATAGCCGGAAATGCTCCCCGTGTATTGGCTTGGCTGTTCGGAAGTTTGATAAATTTGATTTTCATTCGCGACATAGAGAAAATTTCCGGATGGGTGAACGACCAGCGAAGAAGGGCCATTAGGCATCGTGTAAGGTGAACCTGGAATTTCCGTGAGTTGACCACCGATTGCCCCACTCGAAAATGCGTTGATCACATTTCCTGTCGAGTTGCTCGAATACAAAAATGATCCCGTGGGTGATACTGCTACCTGATTTTCCTCGCCATTGCTCGCCGGCTGTACGGACCCTGCAACAGACAAATTTCCGCTCCCAAAATCCACCGAGCAAATTAATATGGGCGCTCCGAACATGCCGCTTTGTATTTGCCCCAGGTATGCATAATTTCCAGCCGCATCGAATGTAATCGTGGAAATTAAAGTCCCAGGCCAATATTCCCAGGTTGTAGGTGAAGAACTCGTGAGAGTCAGAACGCCAGTGATGGAGTCAATCGTGTATTCGTACAGCACCTCTTGATCCGCCCCATTTACGTTGCTGGTCGCGAATACGTAAAAAAATCTTCCGGTAGGATCTACGGCGGCAGCAATTGGTTGCGCTCCAATCAAAAACGGAGAACCCGGGAGTTGTGTCAGCGCGCCTGCTGCAGGATCGATTGCGAACGCAGTTATATCCTCCGACTCTTGATTGGTCACATAAACGAACCTTCCCGTCGGATCCACAATCAATTGATTTGGAATCAGGCCCGCATTAAATGGAGAGCCAGGAACCTCTGCAATCCCGCCGGTTGCGGAATTCATGCTGAACGCATGCACCGTGCCGGTGGGAACTCCTTTCCCTTCCAGCAAAAATAAAAATGGAGGCGGCGGAGCCTGCGCCATGAGCTGGGAACTAAACACGCCGCAAATTAAAAAGCAGATGACTACAGAAATGATCCTGCGCACGAAGTCCTCCCGCGATGGCGTCAGCCGGACTTACATTTGTCCATGATGAGTGCGGGTCAAATCCGAGAGGTCGGGGAGGACCGTTGACTTAGCGCATGATCCCGAATCGAGGATACCCAAGAACATCCATCGAAAGGTTTCAGCGTCGGATCCGTGGGGAGAGATTTTCCCGCGTTGATTGATGGTACTCTAAATGAGGATTCATTAACAATGTGCAGAAGTCACTAGATATGACATTTGTATTCAAAAGGTCATCGGATAGGGATCCCGCATACGATACACACAGAAATTCTATAGAAGGGGCCGAAATGCAGAAATCCATCCATAGCTGGGCCGCGGCTTCACAGGCAGCGGAAAAATATTTCACTTTGTCATTCTGAGCGAAGCGAAGAATCTCTCCTTGTTTCTTTTCCTATACTTAAATCCAAGAGAAATTCTTCTTCCCTCAGAATGACAGAACAAGGCCTTTTTTTTCCGTAGCCTGTTTAGCCGCTGAAGTTTTAGTTTTGCAGTCCTCACATGGACTCTTTAGCCCCTCAGAACCGGTCGAGTTTGCCAACCGCTTATTTATCGGCTGGCTGACCGCAAGCGTTGAGGCGGCGATCAGTTAACTATAATTGTCGCCGATGCGGAATGTTCCACGCCGCCGGATGTTGCCGTCACAGTAATCGTGTAAGTCCCTGCCGGAGTTCCCGTTGCCGGGTTCACTTGTGGTGCAGATGCTGCGCCACCAGTCGAGCACGCCATCATGCTTGCGGCGCAGATCAGCAGAATCACGACCGTCGTTCGAGGGACAAATCGCCTCCATCGCATCGCCGCATTTTCCAAGGCGAGCCAAATGAATCCAATCAGCAATACCGCGGTCCCGACGAGACTTAGGCAGGTTACAAACTGTCCCCACAAGCTGGGGACCCGCGGTACGAAAGATGAAGCGTGAGCCGTGGTTGTAACCGAGAGACTGATGTTTTGAGAAGAAACTCCGGGGGTAATTGTGGCGGACGGTGAAAAAGAGGGAGCCGCTCCCGGCGGCAAGCCTGTGACGGAAAACAAGACCGGGTTTGAAAAAATTCCGTTCGAAGGCGCGACGGTCAGATTGAAAACAGCAATTTGCCCCGCGCTTACTGCCACGGCCGGAACCGGTATAGCGATTGAATAGTCCGATACGGCAAATGGCATCGTTGGTGATACCCCGCCGCCCGGGGCCGGGTTGCTGACCGCAACATTGAGGGTTGCTCCTTGCATCAGATCGCCTGCCAAAAGACCTGTCTGAAGGAGCGTTGAGCTCATATAAACGGTCGTGCGCGCTGCACTATTAATCAACACTTTCGATGACGGGTTGAAATTGGACCCACTTACGCCAAGCGTCAATGCAGCACTGCCTGCCATGGCGCTTGCGGGCGAAAGAACATTTTCTTGCGGCACCGGATTATTCACCGTAAAGCTGACCACCGCAGTCGGATTCCCTCCCGGATTCGTCACGGCAACGAGATAGCTGCCTGCTGTTGCGATGGCGTTTGCTGGAATGTTCGCCTGCAACTGAGCACTGCTGAGGAAAGCGGAGGGCACGGGGTTTCCTTTAAATGTCACAGCCGAATTTTGCGTAAACCCGCTGCCTGACAATAAAAGCAAAAACGCAGCGCCGCCGGCGGTGGTGCTGGCCGGAGACAGATTGCCAACGACCGGCTGAATGTTCGCGGCCAAAATGGTCAAAGTCAGGGAATTCGATGTAACACCTCCGGCAGAACCACTTGCAGGGTTTGTTACGGTGATTGTTATAGTCCCTGCGTTGGCAATATCAGCAGGCAATATGGCAATGCTGAGTTGCGTGCCTGACACGAAAGTTGTCTGCCGGGCAACGCCATTGAAATTCACAACAGAATCGCTGACAAAGTTTGAACCGTCGACCAATAGTGTAAATCCCACGCCACCGGCGGTGGTGCTGGCCGGAGACAGAGTGCCAGCCACCGGTTGAATGTTTGCAGCCGAGATTGTCAAAGTAAGAGGATTCGATGTTGCTCCCCCTGAAGGTCCACTCGCGGGATTGGTCACCGTGATAGTTGCGGACCCTGCGGTGGGAATATCACTGTCTAAGATAGATAAATTGAGTTGCGTAACGGAGAGAAAAGTCGTCTGCCGTGCGGCGCCATTGAAATTCACAACAGAATTGCTCACAAAGTTTGAACCGTCTACTTGCATTGTAAAACCTGCTCCTCCGGCGACAACTGTAGATGGAACAATTGCAGAAAGAGTTGGAGCGGGATTAGAACTGGCCACTGCGGGCACATAGAATTCCACCTGTGCAATTCCTGCTCCCCCTGCGACCATAACTTCATGATTGGGAAGCGTGTACAAAGTGGGCCGGCTTCGAAAATATTGCAAGGAATCGGACAGGGAAAAAGTTTGCGCAGCAGGGTCGAACACGTAAGTAGTGTAGGAATTGCTGGTGGCAAGCACCTGACCGCTGGGGAGAAGCGCAAATTCATAGTCCTGAAGAATCGTCTGCAAATTAACCAACGAAGAAAGTATGGTCAGTGAATTTGACGCTGGATTAAAGATAGACTGATTGTCGGCAAGGACCTGACCGTTTTGCATAAGGATCGAAGCGGCCGGCGACGCGAAGTTATTTCTGATTACCTCTTTCGGTCCTGCTTGCGTGAATTGACCGCTACTCGGATCGTATATTTCGTCAAGCCCAATTCCATTTCCAGGCGTTCCGGCAATCGTGAGGCCGTCTGAAATCAGAACGCGCCCATCATTCAGCAACGCTGCTGCCTGGTTGTCTCGTACCGCAAACATGTTTCCTGCCTGTGTAAATGTTTGTGCCACTGGGTCATAAATCTCGATGCTCGAAGTGGGCGATTGCGATTGTGCAGCAGTCACACCGCCGGCAATTAAAACATTCCCATTCGCCAAAAGTGTTGCCGTGTGATAAGCACGCGCAATATTGGGGCTCGAAGTCAGACTAAACGTCCCAGACACGGGATTGTAAATCTCGGCCGCGGACACAAGATTGTTTCCGTTTTGTGGCCCGGCGCTGTCGCTATAGCCGCCTACAATCAACACGGTTCCATTGCCCAGTAGAGTCGCCGTATGTCCATGCCTCGCTTGCAGCAGAGGGCCAGTAAAAGAAAACACTCCAATCGCAGGGTTATAAATTTCAGCGCTGGAGAGCACGTTCAAAGAAGCGTCTTCCCCACCCGTCAGCAAAAGCCTGCCATCCGCCAATTCCGCGGCGGCGTGATCAGAACGTGCCGCCTTCAGGAATATGCTTTTGCTGCTAAAACTTTTCGCTGACGGATCATAAACCTCTAAGCTGCTTACTCCTTGAAAAGGACCGTTACCTCCCGCGATGATTACAGTTCCGTCCGGAAGCAGGGTTGCCAGTTGGCCCGTTCGCGCCTCTTGCAAACCACCCGTTAGGGTAAATGTGCCCGCAGCCGAATCGAACAATTCCGCCGGGGCCGTGGAAATTCCCCCAACGATCAAAACCTGCCCATTGTTTAACGAAGTCGCAGTGTCAAAACTGCGAGCGAGTTTAAGATTTCCAGTCGGCGCGAATGTTCCTGCCCCCGGATCGTAAATTTCGGCTGTTGACGCAGCCACACCGCTGACGCCGCCTGCTACGAAGAGCACTTTTCCGCTCGGCAAAAGTGAGGCTGAAAAAGCGTCGTTTTGATTGACCAATGCTCCCGTTTGCGTAAATAGGCCAGTGGCGGGATCGAACAGCTCAGCGGCCCCGTTGATGCCTCCTCCGCCAATCAAAACTTTCCCGGTGCTCAAGAGAATTGACGCAGCGCTGCCCGGAGGGCTAAGCATGCTTCCTGCAGTCGAACTAAAAGCGCCCACGCCGGGATCGTAAATCTCTGCCGTAGTGTAAGAGCAGGACGCACTGCAGTTCCCCACTATGCCGCCCACGATCAGCACTTTTCCGTCTGGCAAGAGCGTTGCCGTATGCCCTTGCCGCGGAACCGTCATACTTCCCGTAGCCGCAAACGTTCCGGCCACCGGGTCGTAGAGTTCAGCTGTGGCAGTCGTTCCACCCGAAGTTTTCCCACCTGCAAATAAAACCTTTCCATTGTTGAGAAGAGTCGCTGTTTCGAGCGTGCGAAGAATCGTCATGCTCCCCGTGGCCGTAGAAGTGGAGTTGGCAGGATTGTAAATCTCAGCGGGGCTGGTCATATCCCCAGTGGACCCTGCGTCTGTGTAAAGCACCATTCCATTCGGGAGAAGTGTCGCGGTGTTGGGAGCGGGATTCAGCAATCCCGTATGGATAAACCCGGCCACGGATACCGTTGCGCTGGCACTCTGCGTGTTATCCGCATTGCTCGTGGCGATTATGTTGTAAACACCCACTGTTCCCGGAGCCGTGTACAGTCCCGAGGCGAGAATCGTTCCGCCTGTTGCGTTTTGCTGAATGGTCCAGGTCACAGAAGTGTCGCCTGCTCCTGTAACCGTAGCGGTGAACTGCTGCGTACCGTTCGGAGAAAGATTTACGGAGGCAGGTGAAATTGTGACTGACACTGCGGCAAACATTTGCAGCGGCGCCGAAACAAAAATGACGGCTGCAAGCAAAGCCATGGCCACCATGGGGCGCGGAATCATGAATTTCGGCAAATTTAAACGGAAGCAAGTGAATAAGGAACATGTGGTCTGCACGAGCGCCTCCCGACGATGAGTCCGGGAGGGCAAGAACGAACACCATCGCGGACACGGGAGAAGTCCGACAAGAACAATCTAGCAAATCAAGGCACGCAAGTCTGGCCCAGGGTTACCACTGCCAGGCATGAATTCACTTTGATGCTAGTAAAGCAAGGAAAGGCTTCCCACGCGCGGACAATATAGCGCAATGTCACTAATAATGACAACTTTTGCATTTTAATTACCCACGTCGCGGAAGGCCCGTTGAAGCGAGCGCTATTTTAATGTGAATTCAGTTCGCGCCCTGTGCAGCGGGATGGAAAACTCGCCAGTGAAATTCAAAAGAAGCGCTGCGATGCGCTACCAAATAAGATGTGCCGTGCCCTCCCGGATACAGGTGGAATTCATGAGGTATTTTCAGGGCGTCGAGAGTTTCGTGCAGTTCGGCGGCTCCAACATTCAGCCCATACGTATCTTCCGTGCCGCAATCAAAGTATATTTTCGTTCTTTTCAACTCCTCCGCTTTTTTCCTGGCCAGCACGAAGGGGCTGTTCTGAAACCAATATTGCCGGTCGACCGGATCGCCAAATGTTTTTCCCAAAACTTCGGAAACGAAATTCCCGGGAGACTGGACTCCATTTACTTGATTGGGCGGATCGCGAACGATGGCGGCGCTATGCGCGCTGACTGAGCCAAAAAGTTCAGGGTGCAAAAATGCAAACCGAAACGCGCCGTAACCCCCCATGGAAAATCCCGTAATTCCTCGCGCAACCCGGGTGCCTTGAACCCTGTAAATGCGCTCCACATACGGCATGAATTCATTAAGAAAAAAATCGCTGTAAGGTGTTTGCCCGTCACGCGAATTAATATAAAAAGTGTCCCAGCCCTCCGGCGAAACAACTATAAAATCACCCACTTTGTTTTCGTGCCGCAGATCCTGCAGTTCAGTCCACTCTCCATCCACGGCCATCGATTGATTCGTGCCACCAAGGCCATGAAGGAGGTAGAGCACGGGATATTTTCGCGTCTTCGCACCCGGGTCTGAATAGCTGGCGGGCAAAAAAACACAGAATCGCACGGCGGAATGAAGGACGGTACTGCGCATCGCGCGGCAATCCGCGCGGTCCTGCGCGCGGGCATCGCACGCAAAAACAAGCGCGATAGCCAGCAAAAACGCGAATATCGCCGTGTGCCGCTTTTTGAAATGCAATGACATAAGGAAATCAATAGGTATTCTAGGGGTGTTCCTTCGCCTTAACAAGCAACGTAAATCCACGGTTTCCGTCTTACAAAATCCTTACGACATGCGCACGACTTCCTAACTCCGGAAATCGCATGATTCATTTGTAAAACGGCAACAGATGGCAGGTTGGAAGCTTGGGACACGTGATGAGACGCAAAGATAAGACTCGCGGCAATCGGTTTGAGATGGCGGCTGGACGCGCCCTCGTGACCCGCGGAACTGATGATGCACGCAAGCCGCGACCGGTTAACTCGCCTTGCCCCAATCAGATAATTCCCAGCTGCCGAGGGGAGAACATCCAATGGCTATAAACATTTTTCTTTTCCTGGATTGCCTTGGTCTGGTTTTCCTGATGTACGCGCTGGTGAATTTCTGGCAGGAGTGGCGCCGAACTAAAAGCGGCCGCCATTCACCGATTCAGGTCGATGAGCACAATTTCGGTGTTAGCATTGCCACATTCCCTGCTGTTCATACATCCAATGTTCAGAACTCGGTAATCCCATTTCCAGCGCGTCACCGGCAAACCCATCTTTCTCCTGAGCACCAAAAAGGATTTGCCAAGCCAATTGAAATGCAAAGGCGACTGGAATCTGAACCAAGAGTGAGTCAAGGCGGCAAATAACAAATTACCGGTCCGCCGATAGCCAGGAAAGGAAGACCGCAATGCTGGATACAATTTTCACGATTTCCACGATTGTATTTTTCGTTTTGTCCGTGCTCTATGTGAAATTTTGCAGTGGGATGAGGTACTAAAAATGTTCGATACGATTCTATCTCTCGCAGTGTGCGCCGCATTGCTCGTTTACCTGGTATACGCAATGTTGCGCCCGGAAAAGTTCTGACCATGACAAACAACGGCTGGTTCCAAATCATATTTTTCCTGTTCGTCGTCCTCGCGCTCACGAAGCCCCTAGGGATGTTCATGACGCGTGTATTCAACCGCGAGAAAACTTTTCTCGACCCGCTTCTTCGCCCGGTTGAGAAGCTGGTGTACCGGCTGACCGGCGTCGATGAAACCAAAGAGATGCGCTGGACCGAATACGCCGGCGCTATGCTCACGTTCAGCGGCGTCACGATGGTGGTGCTGTATTTAATTCAACGGCTGCAAAACCATCTGCCTCTCAACCCGCAGAAACTCCCCGCCGTGGCCCCGGACCTGGCCTTCAATACCGCCGCGTCCTTTACCACGAACACAAACTGGCAGGCCTACGTCCCGGAAACGACCATGTCTTACCTGACGCAGATGGCAGGCCTCGCCTATCACAATTTTATTTCCGCCGCGGTGGGAATCGCCCTCGCCATTGCCATCGTTCGCGGCATTGCACGCCGCGAACAAAACACTCTCGGCAACTTCTGGGTGGACATGACGCGCGCTACGTTCTGGGTCCTCCTTCCCGGCTGCGTGCTGGGCGCAATTCTACTTGTCTGGCAGGGCGTGCCACAAAACATGAAGCCCTATGCGACCGCACAACTTGTCGATCCGCAAACCGTGCAGACCACCGACGCCAGTGGAAAAACGACCACGCAGATCGTGAAAGAGCAGACCATCGCTCAGGGTCCCGTCGCCTCCCAGGAAATGATCAAGGAACTTGGGACGAACGGCGGAGGTTTTTTCAACACCAATAGCGCCCATCCCTACGAAAATCCTACTCCCCTCACAAACCTCTTCGAAATGGTTTTGATTTTCGCCATAGGCGCCGCGCTTACCTACACCCTCGGGCAAATGACGGGATCGCCGCGCCACGGCTGGGCGGTTTGGTGCGCGATGGCCATTCTCTTTCTCGTGGGAATCACGGCGGCCTATTCGGCGGAGGCCCGTGGTAACCCGCTTTTACAGGGCTCGGGGAGCCACGTTCAGCGGGCCGGAAACATGGAAGGCAAAGAGGTTCGCTTCGGAATTGCAAACTCTGCGCTGTGGGCCGTGGTCACCACGGACACGAGTTGCGGAGCCGTCAATTCCATGCATGATTCCTTCACACCGCTCGGCGGAATGATTCCGCTTATCAACATACTTCTGGGCGAAGTCGTCTTTGGAGGAGTCGGCTCCGGCCTTTACGGAATCATCGTCTTTATTATCCTTTCCGTATTTATCGCCGGACTCATGGTGGGCCGCACGCCGGAGTACCTTGGCAAAAAAATCGAAGCCTTCGACGTGAAGATGGCCATGCTTACGGTTCTCATTTACCCGCTCATGGTCCTCACCTTCACTGCCATTTCACTTGTGGCGCCCAAATTTGGCCTGAGCAGTCTCGCCAATGCCGGCCCGCATGGGCTCTCGGAAATTTTTTATGCCTATGCAGAAGCAGGCGCGAATAACGGCTCCGCCTTCGCGGGCCTCAACGCCAATACGCTTTGGTACAACACAACACTGGCCACGACCATGCTCTTCGGCCGCTTCTTTATGGTGATTCCGGTGCTGGCGATTGCCGGTAGCCTGGTGCAGAAAAAACACGTTCCGGAAACCTCCGGCACATTCCCGGTCACCACTCCACTTTTCACTGGCTTGTTGATTTCAGTGATCGTAATTGTCGGCGCACTTACGTTTTTCCCGGCCCTCAGCCTTGGCCCGATTCTAGAACACTTGCTAATGCACGCCGGGAAGACCTTCTAAGGAAAAAACAAATGACAGCCCAAGTAAGAAAGAATAAATCGATCTGGGACGGACCCATCGCACGTCGAGCCATCGGGGATTCTTTTGTGAAACTGAATCCCGTAACGCTCATGAAGAATCCGGTCATGTTCGTGGTAGAAGTCGGATCGGCATTACTGACCGTGGAACTCATCAGCCACTTGATACACCACACGCAGGGTTTTGCTTTTGAATTCCAAATCACAATTTGGCTGTGGTTTACCGTGCTATTTGCAAACTTCGCCGAAGCTATGGCCGAAGGCCGCGGCAAAGCACAGGCCGACACACTGCGCAAAGCACGCACGGAAACCGTTGCCTACAAGCTGAAGGACGATGGAACCAAAGAGGAAATCATCGGCTCCAAACTGCGCTCCGGCGATGTGGTGGTTGTCACCGCCGGAGAATTTATTCCCGGAGACGGCGAAGTCATCCAGGGAGTAGCTTCGGTCGATGAATCCGCCATTACGGGAGAATCCGCGCCGGTGATTCGCGAATCCGGCGGCGATCGCTCGGCGGTTACGGGAGGCACGCGCGTGCTTTCCGACGAAATCAAAGTCCGCATCACCTCCAATCCTGGCGAAACATTTCTCGATCGCATGATCAAAATGGTGGAAGGCGCATCGCGGCAGAAAACCCCGAACGAAATCGCGCTGAATATTCTGTTGTCGGGCCTGACCATTATTTTCCTGTTGGCAGTTGCCGCCCTGCAACCCATGGCCATTTATTCAGGCGCGCCGCAAAGCGCATTTGTCTTGTGGTCGTTGCTGGTCTGCCTGATTCCCACGACGATTGGCGGATTGCTTTCCGCCATTGGAATCGCGGGAATTGACCGCGTGATTCAACGCAACGTCATGGCTATGTCCGGCCGCGCCGTCGAGGCTGCGGGCGACGTCGATACCCTGTTGCTCGACAAAACTGGAACGATCACGCTGGGCAATCGGCAGGCTACAGAATTCATTGCCGCTCCTGGCGTAACGGATGCGGAGCTGGCCGACGCCGCGCAACTCGCTTCCCTGGCGGATGAAACTCCCGAGGGTCGCTCCATCGTGGTCCTCGCCAAAGAAAAATATGGCTTGCGCGGACGGCCAATTTCCCATGAAACGACGTTCGTTCCCTTCACCGCGCAGACTCGTATGTCTGGCGTCGATTTTAATGGCACGCAAATTCGCAAAGGCGCTGCCGACTCAATCAAGAAATATGTGCTCGAGCATGGCGGCCTCGTTCCCGTCAAGGTCGAAGAAGACGTTCAAATGATCGCCACTTCCGGGGCCACCCCTCTGCTGGTTGCCACCGCGAATCGAATCCTTGGCACTGTGCGCCTGAAAGACATCGTCAAGGGCGGCATGAGAGAGCGTTTCGATCACTTGCGCGCCATGGGCATCCGCACCGTGATGATCACGGGAGA
>Ga0210386_10003353_pt1 | contig 13452 bp, 19 predicted proteins | sample IncBWH32OmetaG_FD_160091 | JGI IMG/M metagenome (GOLD analysis project Ga0210386, IMG submission 160091) | Forest soil microbial communities from Barre Woods Harvard Forest LTER site, Petersham, Massachusetts, United States - Inc-BW-H-32-O ... | reverse complement strand
CCCTATCGCCGCTATCCGGCCGAGGCGGTTTTGATTGCCGCCGGCGCCTGGAGCGGGCTCCTGGACGCGATTCCCATCGAGCCGGTGAAAGGCGAGATGATCGCGCTGATGCCGCCGGAGCCTGGGCTACTGCCCGGCCCCGTGGTTTGGGGCGAGGGCGTCTATTGCGTGCCGCGTCATGGGCACCTGTTGATCGGGGCCACGGTCGAGGAAGCGGGTTTCGACACCAGCACCACCGCGGCCGCGCGCGATCATCTATGGTCGCGGGCGGCAAAACTGTTGCCGGCGGTCGCGGGCTGGTCACTGGTCGATCATTGGGCGGGCTTGCGTCCCAAAAGCGCCGATGGACTGCCGCTGTTGGGCCCCACCCGCGATGCCGGGCTGTTCGTGGCGAGTGGCCAGTATCGCAATGGCATCCTGTTCACCCCTGCCATCGCCCAGGACATGGCCGATCTGATCCTGGGCAAGGGACGGGTCATCCCGGAATTCGATCCTCGGCGATTTTCACGATAAGGAGAATGCCATGACCGATTTCGCCGTCGATCCCGTGATTGCATCCCTGACCGTGCCGCTGGCCGACTGGCCGCTTAGCCGGCTCTTTCTCTACAACGACTCGCGCTTTCACTGGGGCCTGCTGGTGCCCCGCCGCACGGGCGCGGTTGAGATCGCGGATCTTTCCGCCGGCGACCAGGCCCAGCTGATGGCCGAGATCGTGAAACTGTCCGGCCTGGTGCGGGCGCTGCCGGGCGTGGAAAAGCTCAATGTCGGCGCCCTGGGCAATATGGTGCCGCAGCTGCATGTGCATGTGATCGGGCGCAGGAAGGGCGATCCGGCCTGGCCGGGACCGGTCTGGGGCCACAGCAATCCCGTGCCCTGGCCGTCGCCGGCCGAAGCGCCGCTGGCCATGGCTACGGGATTCGGGCGCTAAGCAATCGTTAACCATAAAGCGGCAGAAGGAGAAGATGCAGGCAGAAGCCGCATCCCTTCTGGGGGCAGAACGCTCCTCCGTCGTCACCGCGCTGCGCAATGCCGCCGCCGCGACCGGATCCGATTTCCATTATCTGCTCGGTACCGCGATGCGGGAGTCGAGCCTGAAGCCCGATGCCCAGTCGAATTCGTCTTCGGCCGCCGGCCTGTTCCAGTTCATCGACCAGACCTGGCTGGGGTTGGTAAAGGAGCACGGTGGACAGTATGGCCTGGGCAACTTTGCCGCCGCCATCACCAGGGATGCGGACGGCCGCTATCACGCTCCCGCCGCCGACAAGCAGGCCATCCTCAATTTGCGCAAGGACCCGGACGTCAGCGCGCTGATGGCGGGCGAATATGCCAAGACCACCCAAGGCCAGATGCGCGCCAGCCTCGGCCGCGACGTTTGCGGCGGTGAGCTCTATGCGGCGCACTTCCTGGGTCCCGACGCGGCCTGCAAGCTGATCCGGCTCGCGGGCAGTGATCCATCCGCCAGTGCGGCGGCGCAGTTTCCCCAGGCCGCGACCGCCAACAGGACCGTGTTCTTCCACGGCGACGGCGCGCCCAGGTCGGTGCGCGAAGTCTATGACTGGGCCCTTGCGCAACCCGGTTCGGACGGCACGGTGCGGGTTGCGGCGCTGCCCGATATCACGCCCGTCCATGAGGCACGGCTGAAAGTGTCGAGCGCGCAGGATGCGGAAGTCCAGATGCTGCTTGCCAGTGTGATGAACTGGCAGCCCGGCGGGGGCAGCCAGAGCATGTTCGGCAGTCTGTTCGGATTGAGCGGGATTCCAGGATTACGCAACACCGCCACACCCAGCTCGGCCTTGAGTTTCGGTCCGGGACTGTTGGGGCTGCTGTCGGACGCAAAGAACGCGGCGTCCTAGTTCATCACGCATCCCCGCCGCCCCGGTCGCGACAAGGATCGGCGTCTTCGCACATCGAAGGCTGGACTTCGGGCTCGAGCCCCAGCGCGCGGACGCCGGCCTCGTAGAAAGGCGCGATGGTAAAGCCCAGCATGGCGGTGAGCGAGATCATCGCCGCGACCATCAGCAGGATCCGCAAATCCGCCATCATGAGAAAAGACTAGGCCTGGCCAAAGCCAACGGCAATGGCGACCTGACGCTACCTCTTCGCCGTCTTCAGGACGTGATCCACCCGCGCATCCAGTTCGGCGCAAAGCGCCTGGACTGTCCTGTCGTTGGTGTCCTGCATGGCAAGCTTGTGGATCACCTGGATGGCATTGACATGGGCATCCACCAGCGCGACCGGCATGGCGATCTTGGGCGACAGCTCGCCGATCAGGCGCGACAGGCTGGCCGCCACCCGCGCGATCAGGGGAAAGTGAAACGTGGGCGCCTGGCCCTTGATGTCATGGGCCGCACGCAGCAGCGCCGCGCGGCCCGCATCGTCCGGAATCTGGCCATAACGGGTGCGCGCGGCGATCAGTTTTTTCACGTCATCGGCGATCCAACCGGAGAATTCGCTTTTCAGCTCTTCCATCGCCAGTTCGGCGCGCTTCATCGCCGCCACGTCGACGCCGCCCAGCCCGCCACCCACCTTCGCCTTGAGCATGTTGGGCGGCATGAAGAGTTCGATCGGATGCTTGTTCCTCAAGGGTTACTCCGCCGCCTGCCGCCCGGGCTTGTCCGCGCGCCGCTCGGGCCCGCAATAATCCTCGGCACCGCGCCGGCGCCGGCACGGCCCGAAATAGCTGTTGGTGCGCACGTAGGGACGCGGGCTTTCGATCACCGCCACCAGCCGCGACATCATGGTCTTCACCGACACGGGCTTGGCGATGAACTCATTGATGCCGGCATCGCGCGCCTCATGCACATGCTCGGCCGAGATGTGGCCGCTCAGCATGATCACCGGCACGAAAGGGTTGGGGCAGGCGGGGTTGGAGCGGATCAACCGAACCAACTCAAGGCCGGACATGCCCTCCATCACCCAGTCCAAAACCACCACATCGGGATTGGCTTCGCGCAAGGCCGCCCAGGCGCGTTCGCCGCTGTCGGCCTCATAGATCTGGATGACGCCGAAAGCCTGCAGGATGGTGGTGACGAGCTTGCGCATGTGGACATTGTCGTCCACGACAAGAATCTTCAGCCGTTCGAAACGGTAGCCACTCATTTTTCCAACGCCCGCGCGCTCCCCGCGAGCCGGCCCGAATCTAGCTTAACGGGCATTAACGCTTGGTGAAGCCCATAAAATGCTCCCTCCGGTCTTCGCTGGTTACGCGCGCGAAAGCGCGCGTGGGGGGAGGCTGGTTGAGCGGGATACTCAATCGCTGAACTGCTCGGCCAGGATGCGCTCGTCCAGGTTATGGCCGGCGTCATAAAGCATGGTCATGGAAATCGTGCGGTCTTCCGCCACATCCACGGCGGTGACGTCGCGCACCTCAAAATCATCGGCCACGGCGCTGACCGGGCGCTTGCGGCTTTCCAGCATCTCGAATCGGACCTTGGCCCGGTGGGGCAGGAGTGCCCCGCGCCAGCGGCGCGGACGGAAAGCCGAGATAGGGGTCAGCGCCAGAAGATCGGCATTGATCGGCAGGATCGGACCATGGGCGGAGAGGTTATAGGCGGTCGAACCGGCCGGCGTCGAAACCAGGACCCCGTCGCAGATCAGTTCGGAGATGCGCGGCTTGCCGTCCACAAGGATGCGGATCTTGGCGGCCTGGCGGGTCTCGCGCAGCAGCGAGACCTCGTTGAAGGCGCGTGCCTCCACCGCGCGTGATTGGGTATGCGCCGTCATCAGCAGGGGATGGATCACGGCCTTTTCAGCCGCCGCCAGACGCTCGATCAGGTCGTCGGTGTGATATTCGTTCATCAGAAACCCGACGGTGCCCCTGTTCATGCCGTAGATCGGCTTTCCCTTGCCGGTGAAGCTGTGCAGCGTCTGCAGCATGAAGCCATCGCCGCCCAGCGCCACCACAATGTCGCAATCCTGCGGTCCCGCATCGCCATAACGCTTGGTGAGAGCCGCGACGGACTCTTCCGCATGCGGCACGGCGGTGAAATGCAGCCTTGTCATGAAATCTCCGAGAGGGAGATTAGACTAGCACAGCGTGAGGAGGGCGCAAAAAATCCGGCCCGGGGGATCAGGAGGCGGGCTGATGCGCGCGCAATTCGTCCAGCGCCGCCTGGCGCGTGAGGGTGGTGAAAACCTTGTCCACCGCGGCGCTGTCGGCAGGCGTCAAAACCGACGTCATGCCGCGCACCTGGCGCGAAAGATTGAAGACCGTAGCAAATACGCTACGGTCAATGCCGGCGGCCCGGCAGGCCAGCGCCACAATATGGGCGCCGCGTTCGTAAAAGGCGCTGCGGAACGCCGGAAGCGGCATGTTCACGAGCTTGGCGAAGGCCAGGTCGAACAGATCGATCTGGCCCTGACTCAAGACCCGCATCAGGAAGCCGGCCTTGAGTTGGCCGCTGGCCGCAAGTTTCTCGACCAGCTTCTGGGCACTGTCGGCAGGGGTGTCACTGGGTCCGCCGGGTTCGTTCTTGACGGCCAACTTGGCGTCGGAAAGCGCGGCTTCCACAGTGCGTGGCGCGATCGCGTAATTGATCTTGATATAGTCCCTGAGCGCGTCCGACACCCATTCGCACATGTTGGCGGCAAGCCGGGGCGGAAGATCGGGGCGGCGGATCAGCGGTTCCTGCAGGCCGGTCAGCGCGCGCGACTTCTGCACGAGCGTTTCGTAGGTGTGGCTGGAGATCCTGGCGGTTACATTCTTGACCAGGGCCAGCAAGACCGAGTCATGCCCGGACTTGACGAGCGCGTCGGTGACGGGGACGCCGATATTGGGACGGACGGCCACCGCTTCCTGATGGGCGATACCGGCCTCGGCGATCAGCGTGAGCACGTCGCTTTCGGTGAGCAGGGGAGAATTGATGATCAGCGGGCGGGCGACCTCGATCGTGTCGTCCACCAGGAGCAGGATCAGGTCATGGGGCGCGGTGCTGTCCTCGGCCAGGCGCTGGGCCAGCGCGATGCGGATCGCCATTTCCACGTCGCGGGTCAACCGGCGCAGGATCTCGCGCATCAATTCGCGCTCGCGCGTGTTCAGTCCCGCGCCTTGGATGCGGTAGAGCGAGGCCACGGCAAGATAGATTTCCTCGCGGGTCGCGCCGCCTTGCGGATTCATGGCGAGTTGGGCAAGCCTGCCCATGTCGCTCATATCATGTGCGGTAAGCCCCACGCGCGCGTGCCCCGTGCCTTCTGCAGAAATGGCAGATTTTCTGCCACGTTGAACGGGAACTTCTAACCGGGGGACTGTTAACAGCCGATTAAGGACGCGCTCTTGGGTTCTCGGGATGTTCCACATGCCGGGAGGCCATTCGCCACCCGGCACCTCGTTGCCCGCCGCGACGGCCATGATGATTGGGCCGCCGGCGCGCGATCATCAACCGCGGCGAGGCTCCGCCGGAGATGCGCCGAGTCCTTATTTGCGGCAGCTAAAATTGGGCATGTAGCAACAGCGCCCACTCCAGGCACGTTCCGATTGCGATCAGCAACAGCGTCTTTCCCGACAGACCGCCGATATCGCGGTTGGCAGGCGCATTTTGATTGAAGTTCAGTTTGGGCATGGCCGACCTCTTGCCATTTGGGCCCTTGAACGATAGGCGGCTCTACCGAAGCAATGCGTTAAGAGAATTGGTCGCGTTATAATCAAGGACGGTTCCCGCGACGTGTTGAGAGCCGCCCGGTTCCACATTGCGGCCCGTTAATTCTAGCGGGTTTTCTGCGCGCGCATTTTTAGAATAATCGCAGAGGTCAATTGCGTCTGATCGGCGTCCAGCCTTTCGTTGTATGCGGACAACGCTCGTGAATCCATGCCAATGCCGCCGATCTTCGCATAGCGGGAATACTGGTCCTTGCAGTCCGGCTGAACCGCCAGGGCGATGAGTGTCGGGTCGGAACTGCCGTCATCAAGGTTCTGGGCTCTTTGCCGGACGCAATCTGCATAAGCATTCATGGCCGCGTTTTTTTCCGCCTCGATTGCGGTCGCTCGCCCGGCATCCGTTGACGCATCCGAATGGCCGGAATCTGAGGCACAGGAGACCAGGCATGACGCCAACAATGCGATTGCGCAATTTACGGCTTTCAACATTGTGCCCCTCCGCATGAACAGCTTTTCCGATCCGCCGGCACGCCCCGTCGCGCCAAATTAGCTGATCCCGGACATGGCCGGTAGCCATCGCTCATTCCTGCTCCCGGCGGCCGGATTTTTGAGCGCAGGTGACATCCGCGCAGGCCGGGATTGTGGTCTTTTCCGGCCCGCACTCACTCTTTGATGGGGCGGTCGGGGATGCAGTATCGAACCCCGGGCCGGACGGTAGCCTCCGAACTGCCATCGGGGCACTCACGGGCCGGCGGCCTGGGCTCGGAGGATCTCCACCGGGAGGAAGCGTCGCAATCCGGGCCTACGCCACCGATGCACGGCGGTGGGGCGGGCGGCGGCTCGATGCGCCGATCATGGTTGGGCAGGCCGATGGCGAAACCGCCGGCGAAAAGGATGATGGAAAACACTGACGATATCCTGGCGCTCCGCATCCTAGGCTAATCCGCCAAAGTGAGCCAGCCGTGGCCGCGCTGTTAACTCCGCGTCATGCTCCGATCCGCCACCCGGGGCAGGGCGCCCTGAACCGGAGACACTCGATCAGCCGAAGCCGTTCCGCTTATGCAAGCGGGGTCTGCCGGTGATGCTTCAGGTCGCAATGTGGTCATCTGGAACAGCCCTGACCTGCAGTCCCGCACGGGGGACGCCGCGCCTGCCGGTGAATAGCCATGACCGGGTTTCGCGTCGCCCCTGCGACGGTGGTGTGCATTTCTGATAATTTGGCCGAATACCAGCCAACATCTTTCGGAGAGGGAATTCATCATGGGCATGGCGATCGGAGTCTTTATCCTTGCGGCAGTGGCATTTTTCCTGCTGACCATCGTGTTTGGCAGTTACTTCACGGTCCAACAGCAGAGCTGCGCGATTGTCGAGCGCTTCGGCAAATATGTCCGCACCGCCAGGCCCGGCCTGAATTTCAAGCTGCCCTATGTTGAGGGCGTGGTGGAGCGCGTATCCCTGCGCGTGCAACAGCTGATTGTGGAGGTCGAAACCAAGACCTTGGACAATGTTTTCGTGAAACTGTTCGTTGCCGTACAGTTTCGCGTCGTGGAGGGCAGCGAGGCGGATTCCTACTACAAACTCCAGGACCATGTGGAGCAGATCAAGTCGTATGTGCTGGACGTGGTGCGGGCCAAGGTCCCCAAAATGAATCTCGACGAAGTGTTCGAGAGGAAGGACGATGTCGGCGCGGCGGTGAAAAGCGAACTCGACGTGTCGATGAAAGTCTATGGCTTCGAAATTCCGAACGCACTCGTCACCGACGTCAATCCCGCCGACAACGTCAAGGCGGCGATGAATGAAATCCAGACACAGCAGCGCCTGCAGGTGGCCGCTGCCGCCAAGGGGGAAGCCAACAAGATCCTGGTCGTGAAGAACGCCGAGGCCGAGGCGGAATCAAAGCATCTTCAGGGAGAGGGCATCGCCAAGCAGCGCCGGGCCATCATTGACGGCCTGCGCGAAACCATCGCGGCCTTCACCGACAAGATCGGCAGCGTCAATGAACACGAAGTATTGAACTTGGTCCTGCTCACGCAATATTTCGATACCATGAAGGAGATCGGGGTCTCTGCCGGGAGCAAGGTGATCCTGGTGCCGAGCGGGCCCGGGGGCATGACGGACATTTCCGAACAATTGCGCAACGCGATCATCACGGGCAACGAGGCGGCCGGCGCCAAATAGCTTCGTCGCTGAAAGTCAGGTCGCGCCCGGATGGACCTGCCCCGCCGGTTCCGGCTGGCGGGGCATCATTTGGGCATGCGCGAAGAGCGCATCCGCTCAGTTGGCCTTTTTTCCGGCGTTGCGCTCACGCTCGATCAGGCCGGTGATCAGGTAGGTGATCGGGGCGCCGATACCCATGACCAGGGCCGCATGCCAGTCGATATTGAAGCGATGGATGGATGCTGTCGCCCACCACACCAGGGGCATGACGATCATCGACGATCCCATCCAGGTCAGAAAGCCGCCGCAGATTTCGGCAAGCATGTTGGGGCCGATGGCCAAATTCTCTTCCATGGGGTCGTTATCCTTTCTTCTGGACCGCACCGCCTCAAAACCCGAGTTCCCGTGAGGCGCGACGGTGAGCGTGATACCGTCGGATTTCGCCTCCGTTAAACCAAACCCATACACGCCTATGCGTGGCGCGTGACGCACACCATAGAGGCGGCCTAAGGCCTTGATACTGAAGACGATAGGTGCGCAATTGCCAAGGATTTGTCTCACCCGGAGCGCGCGCAATGGTTGCACTTGCGACGGTTTTGACAGGTGGGAAAATGCAATCCCATGGCTGATTCGTCATGCCGGACCGAAAAAGTGACAGCCAAGCCTGTATTCGATTTCAGGCCCTTGGATCCTTTGGCGCGCCAAATTCTCAGCAGTGCCCGCATGGCGCACATCCTGGGCATCAGCGCCGTCCATGACAGCCTGATCGCCGATCATTCGCCCGCGGAAATTCTGCACGCCTGCGCCGAACTGGGCGAGCGCAGCATGCTGCAGAACGAATTTCTCCGGCGCCTGCACGATCTGGTCGAGCGGCATGCCAGAGAACGGCACGTGGAAGACGCGGCAGGCGACCTGGTCAAACAGCTGGCGGAGAAAGGCGATGCCGAGGCCGCCGCGCTGGTGCCTTTCCTGAACGAAGACCCGGTCCAGCCCTTGGACATGGCCTATATCATCGAGATCGCGCAGCTGGTTTTGTCTGAGGCGCAGCGGAACTGACCCGGCTGCCGGTCTTTCGATCAAGTCCCTTGCATCAGACCTCCAAACCGTGTGCCCTTCTCCTCCATGCGCGCGAGAAAATCCTGCCTGCTGGCCATAGACCAGGGCACCACGTCCACCAGGGCCATCCTGTTTGACGAGGGAGCCCGTCCGCTCGCCGGCCATGCCATCGCCCTTCGCCAGATCTATCCTGCCAATGGCTGGGTCGAGCATGACGCAAGCGAGATCTGGCAGGCGGCGCTGTCCTGTTGCCGGGCCGTGCTGAAGGGCCGCGAGGCTGCCGACGTGGCGGCGCTCGGCATCACCAATCAGCGCGAGACTTCGCTGATCTGGGACAAAAAGACCGGCGCGCCGCTCCACAACGCCATCGTTTGGCAGGACCGGCGCGGGGCGGCGCGTTGCGCCGGCCTCAAGAAGCGCGGGTTGGAGCCCGAGGTCAGCCGCAAGACGGGGCTTCTGCTCGATCCCTATTTCTCGGCCACCAAGCTGGAATGGCTGTTGAAGAATGTGAAGGGACTAACGGGGCGCGAGCTGGCCTTTGGCACCATCGACAGCTGGCTGATCTGGAATCTCACCAGGGGAGATGTGCATGCCACCGATGTCACCAACGCGTCCCGCACCCTGCTTTGGAATTTGAAGACCCGCGACTGGGATCCCGCATTGCTGAAACTGTTCGGCGTGCCACGTGCCATCCTGCCGGAGGTGCGTGAGAGCCGCGGCGATTTTGGTCACTGCGATCCCATGCTGCTAGGCGCGCCCATTCCGATCCTTGGGGTGGCAGGCGACCAGCAGGCGGCAAGCTTCGGCCAGGCCTGCTTTGCGCCGGGCGATGTGAAGTCCACTTATGGCACGGGCTGCTTTGCCCTGGTCAACACGGGAAAAACCGTGCCGCGTTCCAGGAACCGGCTGCTGGCCACGGCGCTTGCAAAGAAACAGTATGCCATCGAAGGCAGTATCTTCATCGCCGGCGCGGTGGTGCAATGGCTGCGCGACGAACTCGGCGTGCTGGCGTCGGCGCCAGAAAGCGAGGCCATCGCCAAGCGCGCCAAGCCGGCGGAGGGGCTTTATTTCGTGCCAGCCTTCACCGGACTGGGCGCTCCCTATTGGGACCCGGATGCACGCGCCGCGATCCTGGGACTGACCCGCGACGCAGGCAAATGCGAAATCGTGCGCGCCGCCCTGGATGCGGTCTGTTACCAGACCCGCGATCTTCTCGAAGCCATGCGGCGCGACATGGGCAAAGGCCTCAAGAGCTTGAAAGTGGATGGCGGCATGGTGGCCAATGACTGGTTCTGCCAGCGGCTTGCCGATCTCACCGGTCTGAAAGTGGAGCGGCCGAAGGTGACGGAGACGACCGCCCTTGGCGCCGCCTATCTGGCGGGGCTGGGTGCCGGCCTATTCCGGGATGAAAAAGATATCGCGGCCCGCTGGGCGCTGGACCGCCGCTTTGTTCCCGAAATGAAAAAAAACGAGCGCGACCGGCTTTACCGCGGATGGCGAGAGGCGATTTCGCGCGTGCGGTAGCGGGATGGTAAAAATGCCCGTACCGGTTGACAGGTCACGCCCCCGCACCGACAGTTGCCGGCCCAAAGGGGGGAGCATGGGTCAGGTGGGGATCAGCCTGGAAGGCCGGCGCCGCAAGCCGGAGAGCTTGGCGCGCCTCAAGCAGGCGGCGCGAAAATTGTTCGTGGAGCGCGGCTATGACGCCACGCGGCCGCAGGACATTGCGCGCGAAGCGGGGCTGGGACATGGCACCTTCTATCTGCATTATCCCGACAAGCGCGCCTGTTTCCTGTCTTTCGTGGAAGACGCGCGCCAGGAGCTGGACGCGCATTTGCGGGCCCGCCGCCAGCCCGGCGCCACGCTGGAACAGCGCATCGCCACCATGCTCACCGGCATGTACGACTATTCCGACCGCCATCCGGGTTTGTTGCGTGCCGCGCTGACGGATGAATGCGTCATCGATGCCGAAGGCGCGCAGGCGCGTCCGCTGGTGATGCAATGGGGTGATGAGTGGGCGGAGATGATCCGCGAGGCGGTACGCGAGGGCAAGGCCAGCCCATCCTTTAATGTGGAAATCATCGGCCAGGCGATCGTTGGCGCGCTCCACCAGACCGGCCGCGAGGCGCAGCGTTCGGGCCGCTGCCGCGAGGAGTTGGTCAAGAATCTCACCAGCTTCCTGACCAAGGCGCTGAAGGCGGATTAGTTTTCTCTCGAGAGGCTCAGGAACCGGGGTGGATGTGGCGCGGACCGAGCCACAAGAGCAGCGCCACCGCCAGGACGACACTGACAGTCGTCAGCGGACGAAGTTGGAAGCTCGCCTGAAACAGCCGGACATAAATATCGAGATAGGACGACCCCACCAGCAGGATCGTGCCTGCCAGGATGCTTAAGACTACCAGCGCAAATATCTTCATGGCGGGGCCGGATTGCGATCAATAACGTGGCGCTTTGACTTGGACAGCATCACAGATTCGGTCGCGATCCCATCAATAGATTTTTGCTTGCCGAGCGTAGGATCGGTGGAAAGTTCCCGTTCGTTCGGGGTGGGAGCGCCATGACGGAGACATTCATGCGCCGGAACATTGGCGTGGCCGCAGTCTTGCTGTTTTCACTTGCGCCTGCGCTCGGGCAAGCGCCGGATTCTTTACCCCGCCAGCAGCAACAACCCGGGGGCGCCGGAACCTCCGGCGGCGCCAAGCCCAGCCCCGAACTGAAGCAAGCGCGCCGAGCCCTGCGTCAGGCCTGCCTGGAGGATATTCGCGCCCTCTGCACGGGTACTGAGTCCGGCGGCGGCAAGATCATGATGTGCCTGAGGTCCCATAGCGACCAGGTGTCGGAGGGCTGCAAGGCCGCGACCCGTCATTTGCGCGATGTGCGCCGGGGCGCTTAGCCGAAGAGCCCGAGCCGGTCAGCGGCCGCCATTGTTGTTGGCGCCGCCGCCAGATTCAGACTGGATGATCGATGCCCGCGATTGCGCGCTGAGCTGGCCCAGCGCCTGGGCCAGGGTATTCTGCTGCAGGGTCTGCTGTGCCTGATTGGCGCCGCGCAGTTCCGCGAAGCGCTTTGCCACCAGGGCGGCATCGTAATGGGGGGCGGCGATCGCTTCGCGCACCTGTTGGCGCAATTGCCTGAGCTTGAGGCGGCCCGTGCGCAGGGCCGGTCCCTGCGTGGCCATGATCACATTGAAGCGCAGCCGCTCCTCTTCCGGCAATTCGCGGATGGCGCCGGCCCGCATCACTGCGGCCGGCTGAGCTTGGGCGGGCGGCCGCGGCGAGAACAACTGGCGTCCGGTCAGCATCCCGGCCAGGAACAGGTTGACCAGCAGTGAGATGGCAAGCCCTGCCATCAGCCAGCGGCGGTCACCAGACATCGCCGGTGCCTCCGTTCAAAGCCATTTGTACCGAACCGATGATGGACGCGTCACTGGGCGGGGTGATGCCCACCAGGATGCCTGCCGCCAGCGCTATCACACCTGCGGCCGCGAACGACACCTTGCGCAGGGCCGGGGTCATGATGGAGCGGCCCGCTTGGCCGGCTTGCGAGGCGCGCGCGGCCATTGCCGCGGCATCAAATGGCGGGGCGGAAAGCGCCAAAAGCTCCTCCACGTCCCGCATCGCCTTCAGGTTTGCCCGCGCTTTGGCGGAACGTTCGAGCAGCGCGGCCGCCTGGATCTGCAGTGGCGCCGGCCAGCGGGCGATCTCGGCACCCATTGCGTCCAGAAGTGAGATGAATTCTTCGTCCGTCACGCCTCGTCCTCCATCATGGCGACCCGGAGCGCGCGGCGGGCGCGCACCAGGAGCAATTCAAACGCGCCCACGCTGGTCTGGAGCGCGGCCGCACCCTCGATGTTCGACAGGCCCTGGTCATAGGTCAGCGCGATCGCCGCGCGCTGGCGTGGCGGCAGCCGGGCCAGTGCCGCTCTCAGGCGCGATAGCCTCTCGCGGGCGATCAGCGCCTCCACCGCGTCGCTGGCGGGGTCTACAGGCTCGGGCGCATCCTCGATCGGCAGGTTTCTCGGGCGGCGTAACTGGTCGATGGCGAGATTGGTCGCAACCCGCGTCAGCCAGGCCGAAAAGGCGCGCGCTCCGTCGCCCTTGTGTCGCCAGTTGGGGGCCGTGACCCAGGCCCGGGTGAAGGTTTCCTGCACGATCTCTTCCGCTACCGCCCTGTTTCCGGCAATGCGGGTCGCCAGCGCCTTGAGCCGCGCGCCGTGCCGTTCCACCAGGCGCGCAAAGGCCAGCCTGTCGCCGCGCGCGACCTGCAGCACCAAGGCATCGTCCGTTTCCCCCACCGAGAGTTTCGCCTGCCGTCACGCTTCCCTAACGGGATAGCCCTGCCAATCCTACGCGCAAGACTAACCTTTCCTTTAGGAAGCCAAAGGCTTTGCGGCGCGGGCGCGTAGGAGTGGCGGGGCCGGGCCGTTCCTGCAAAGGACGCTTTTACCCTGGAGCGTCCATCCGTCGCCCCCCGCCACCCCACATCGGCGGGGGGTTCTCTTTGCGGCGATCTAGAAGTGCCAGCTCAGGCTGCCGCGGAAGGCGTGGTTCTCCACGGTCGGCGAGTAGCTGCCATCATAGGACAGGGACAGCATGGTGGATGCGCCAACCTTGAGGTCGAACCCGGCCTGAAGGGTGGCGGCATCG
>Ga0210386_10003351_pt1 | contig 13456 bp, 10 predicted proteins | sample IncBWH32OmetaG_FD_160091 | JGI IMG/M metagenome (GOLD analysis project Ga0210386, IMG submission 160091) | Forest soil microbial communities from Barre Woods Harvard Forest LTER site, Petersham, Massachusetts, United States - Inc-BW-H-32-O ... | reverse complement strand
TGCCGTCCTGGGCGGTGTTGCGCGCGCAGGCGGAAGTCGCGACGCACCTTCTCACGAATGCGCGCGCCCCCATGCCGAATGCATCGGCGGCGTGAGCGGAGCCGCGCCCGTGTCATTTCAATCGGCTTTCGCCAGTGCTCTTCTTGATCTTGAAGAGCCGCCGCCCGCGGGCGTTGGCGCCGGCGCGGCCGATCGGCAGCGGCGCTTTGCCGTTCATCGCAACAATATGGTGGCCGGGCTCGTGAAAGCGCTCGGGGCGCGGTTTCCCGCGACCGTGAAAATCGTCGGTGGGGAATTTTTCGACGCGATGGCGCGCGCTTTCGTGCTCGCGCATCCGCCACGCTCGCCGCGGCTTGCTTGTTACGGCGATGCGTTTCCGGATTTCATCGACGCGTTTACGCCGGCGCGCGAAGTCGTTTATGTCGCCGACGTCGCACGGATCGAGGCCGCGCGCACGCGTGCCTATCACGCGGCCGATGCCGCCCCGGTGGGAGCGGATGCCTTCGCGGCACTGGCGAGCGAAGTTCTCAGCGGCATACGCGTGCAATTGCACCCGTCGGTCGAGATCGTTCGCTCGCCGCACCCGATCGTCACGATCTGGGCGATGAACTCCGGTGAGCAGGCTTTGGCGCCGATCGAGAATTGGCGTGGCGAGGATGCGCTGGTGGCGCGGCCCTATCTGGAAGTGAACGTGCACGTTTTGCCGCCAGGTGGCGCGGAATTTCTGCACGCGCTTGCCGCCGGCCGGACGCTTGGTGAAGCCGCCCAGCTCGCGCTCGAGGCTCGCCCGCAATTCAATCTGACCGACAACGTGGCCGCCTTGATGGGCTGCGGTTTCGCGAGCGGTAACATCACGACCGCGCCACCGAGTCCGCGGCCGTAGGCACTTCTCTCTCACGCGGCGAAAAATACCGGTCACGTATTTTGCCTAAATTTCGCGTGCGGCGCGCGCACGCGATTGCGCCGTGTCGGCCACGGCACCCAGCCTCGATTTTCGTCGCCGCGGGGACCGGCAAAAATTGGCGGAAACACTCGACCTTTCCACAATTGTGGATTCTATTGGTGACCCAGCGAATCAGCGGGACGGGCCGCTGAAACAAATTGGCTGGGCATGACAAAACACGTCGCCGTACTGATGGGTGGGTGGTCGGCGGAGCGTGAAGTTTCGCTGCGCTCGGGCAAGGCGTGTGCCGATGCGCTCACGCGCGTCGGCTATCGGGTTACCGCGATCGATGTCGGTCGCGATGTCGCTGCCGCGCTGACCAAAGCCAACCCGGACGTTGCGCTCAATGTCTTGCACGGCCGACCGGGCGAGGACGGTACTTTGCAGGGCGTGTTGGAAGTTCTCGGCATTCCCTATTCGCACTCCGGCGTGATGGCGTCGGCGGTGGCGATGCATAAGGGTTACGCCAAGGCGATCTTCCGCGCTGCCGGTATTCCGGTGGCCGAGGATATCGTGGCGTCGCGGCTCGAAGCCGCGGAGCGGCATCTGATGGCGCCGCCTTATGTCATCAAGCCGATGGCGGAAGGCTCGAGCGTCGGCGTCTTCATCGTCACCGAAGATCAGCCGCATCCGCCGCAGGAGCTTTATCGCGACGATTGGGCGTTCGGCGACGAGATCCTGATCGAACGCTACATCGCCGGCAAGGAATTGACCTGCGCGGTGATCGGCGACCGCGCGCTCGACGTCATCGACATCGTGCCGGCGACCGGCTTCTACGACTATGAGGCGAAATACGCCGCGGGCGGCTCGCGCCATGTCCTGCCCGCTCAAATTTTACCAAATGTTTACCAGGAGGTCCGCAGACTCGCTTTGGCTGCCCACGAAGCGCTCGGTTGCCGCGGCGTAAGCCGCGCGGACTTTCGCTACGACGATCGGGGAGCGAGGACGCTGGTCTGTCTTGAGATCAATACGCAGCCGGGCATGACCGAGACATCGCTCGTGCCCGAGTTGGCTGCTTATGCGGGGATCACCTTCGACGAGCTGGTGAAATGGATGGTGGAGGATGCCTCGACCAACCGCTAACGCGGTCGGGGCCACAGCGGGGACCGGAAGCGGAAGGTGTCGAGTCGCCTTTCCGTGCGCCGCTGCGCCGTGAGCGGGTGGGACGCAGGCATCGCCGCGTCCGCTTTGATCTTGGGCGTTTGCGCGACCGACTAGGCCGCTTGCGTCTGCGCGCTTGGGGCGCGGCCTATCAACAATGGATCGGTCGCCTGGCCCGGCGACCGGCGCCGCCGCGCGGCGTGGGTATGGCCGGCGCGGCTGTGTTTCTCGGTCTTGCGCTGGCCTACGGGGCCGCGGTCGGCGGGCACATGCCTGTCGTCATTGACTGGCTGAAGGACGCGCGCGACCAGGCTGCGAACGCAGCCGGTTTCCGCATCGCCGCCGTCTCGCTGACCGGACAGAGAGAGGTCAGTCGCGACCAGGTGCTCGCCATGGCGGGCGTGACCGGCCACGTGTCGCTCCTGTTCCTCGATGCCGAGGCGGCGCGGGCGCGACTGATGGCCAATCCCTGGATTGCCGATGCCGCGGTGCTCAAGCTCTATCCCGACCGCCTGCAGATCAGCGTGACCGAGCGCCAAGCCTTTGCGCTTTGGCAGAAGGAGGGCAGCGTCAGCGTCATCGCCGCCGACGGCACGGTCCTCCAACCGCTCACAGAGAATCGCTACCGCGCCTTGCCGCTCCTGGTTGGCAAGGGCGCCGAGCGTGCCGGCCACGATTTTCTCGCTATCCTCGACCGCTACCCCGACCTCCGCGCTCTTCTGCGCGCCTCGATCTTTGTCGCCGAGCGGCGCTGGAATCTGCGGCTGAGCAATGGCCTTGACGTGCGGTTGCCGGAAGTCGGCGTCGAACAGGCGCTCGACCGGCTGGTCGCGCTCGACCGCGACCGAAAGCTTCTGTCGCGCGACATCACCTCGGTCGATCTGCGGTTGCCGGACCGGGTCATCGTGCGGTTGTCCGATGCGGCAGCGCAGGCGCGCGAAGAGGCCCTCAAGGACAAAGACAAGAAGAAGAAAAAAGGAGGTGACGCGTGAGCTCCCTCCATTACGGCCTGACGCCGAAGATGAAGCCGATCCCGCCGCGGCGGACAGCGCTCGTCGCAGCGCTCGATGTCGGCTCGAGCAAGATCGCCTGCCTGATCGCCCGGCTTCGTCCGCATGCGCGCCAGCAGGTCCTGACCCGGCGCACCCATACGGTCGAGGTGGTCGGTTACGGGCACGCGGCCGCGCGCGGCACCAAGGGCGGCGGCGTCGTCAATCTTGCCCAGGCCGAAGAAGCGATCCGCCAGGCCGTCGATTGCGCCGAGCGCATGGCGTCGGTCGAGATTGAAGCGGTCGTGCTCTCGGTTTCGGCCGGGCGCCTTGCCAGCGACCTGTTCGCCGCCGAGGTCAGCATCGAAGGCTCGGCGGTTTCGGAGGGCGACATCGGCCGCGTCTTGTCCGCCGGGAACCGGCATTCGCTGCGCGAGGGCCGCGCCGTCCTGCATTCGTTGCCGATCGGCTATTCGATCGACGGCGGCAACGGCATCCGCGATCCGCGCGGCATGCTCGGTTCCCGCTTCGGCGTCGATATGCATGTGGCGACGACCGACGTCACGGCCGCGCGCAATCTGATGCTTGCGGTCGAGCGCTGCCATTTGTCCATCGAAGCGATGGTTGCGAGTCCCTATGTGGCCGGTCTTTCCGTGCTCGCCGACGACGAAGGCGATCTCGGCGCCGCCGTCGTCGACATGGGCGCCGGCACCACCACCATCGCGGTGTTCGCCGGCGGTCGTTTTGTTCACTCGGAAGGCTTCGCGCTCGGCGGTCATAATGTCACGCTCGACATCGCGCGCGGGTTGAACGCAAGCGTCGCCGACGCGGAGCGCATCAAGACGTTCCACGGCAGCGTGCTGCTCGGCGGCTCGGACGAGCGCGATATGATCACGATACCGACGATCGGCGAGGACGAGCGCGACCATGCCCAATTCGTGCCGCGCTCCGCGCTCGTTCACATCATCAAGCCGCGTGTCGAGGAAATTCTGGAAATGGTGCGCGACCGGCTCAAGGCGTCATCCTTTGCCGCCGAGGCGCGCGGCCGCGTCATTCTCACAGGCGGTGCGAGCCAAATGACCGGCTTGCCAGAGCTTGCTTCCCACATTTTCGGGCGCCCGGTGCGTCTCGGCCGGCCGCTCGGTATCGCCGGCCTGCCCGAGGCGGCGAAAGGCTCGGCGTTCGCGGTGGCGACCGGGTTGCTGATCTACCCGCAGGCGGCGCACCTCGAGTATTTCGAGACACGCAGTACGCGGTTTTTGCGGAGTGGCACGGGTGGCGGCTATCTCGCCCGTGTCGGACAGTGGCTTCGTGAGAGTTTCTGATGGCGCCCGAACAACAAACACCAACCATGGCGCTGCGACTGACATCAACATGGCCAATGGCGGATCGGCCGGCGCCGGACGTTGAACACGTCCGTGCAGGAAGGAAGAGGCAATCATGACAATCAATCTGAAAATTCCCGACATTCGTGAGCTGAAGCCGCGCATTACCGTGTTCGGCGTCGGCGGTGCCGGCGGCAATGCGGTCAACAACATGATCAGCGCCGGTCTGCAGGGCGTCGATTTCGTCGTGGCGAACACCGACGCCCAGGCGCTCACCATGTCGAAGTCCGAGCGCATCGTGCAGATGGGTGTGCAGGTCACGGAGGGGCTCGGCGCCGGGTCGCAGCCCGACGTCGGCCGCGCCGCAGCCGAGGAGGTGATTGACGAAATCCGCGATCATCTGTCCGGAGCCCACATGGTGTTCGTCACCGCCGGCATGGGCGGCGGCACCGGCACCGGCGCGGCGCCGGTGATCGCGCGCGCTGCGCAAGAGGCCGGTATCCTCACCGTCGGCGTCGTCACCAAGCCGTTCCATTTCGAAGGCCAGCGCAGGATGCGCATCGCCGACGGCGGCATTGCCGAGCTGCAAAAGTGCGTCGACACGCTCCTCATCATTCCCAACCAGAATCTGTTCCGGGTGGCGAACGAGAAGACGACCTTCGCTGACGCGTTCGCGATGGCCGATCAGGTGCTTTATTCCGGCGTCGCCTGCATCACCGACCTGATGGTCAAGGAAGGGCTGATCAATCTCGACTTTGCCGACGTTCGCGCGGTCATGCGCGAGATGGGCAAGGCGATGATGGGCACCGGCGAGGCCGAAGGCGAGAAGCGGGCGATGACCGCCGCCGAAGCCGCGATCTCCAATCCGCTGATCGACGATGCCTCGATGAAGGGCGCAAAGGGTCTCCTCATCTCCATCTCGGGCGGGCGCGATCTGACGCTCTACGAGGTCGACGAGGCGGCAACGCGCATTCGCGAAGAGGTCGACCAGGACGCCAACATTATTGTCGGCGCCACCTTCGACGAGGGATTGGAAGGCATCATCCGCGTGTCGGTGGTCGCGACCGGCATCGATCACGCTCTGGCACAACGGCCTCCTCAAGCCGTGGCCGCCGAGGCGCGCATCGCCGAGGTCGCGCAGCGTCTGCGCGCTGATAATGAAAGGCACGTCCAGCGGCTGGAACGGCAGGAGCCGCCGCCGCGCGCCGCCGTTGCCCAACCGCCGGCGGTGCAGCCGCAGCCCGCCGGCCTCAACGAATCGATCGAATCAGCCAAGGCCGCCATGGCCGCGGCCATCATGCCGCAGACCTCGGGTCCGGAAGTGACCTTCCGCCCGCTTGGGCCGAAGCCGTCGCTGTTTATCGACCCGGCGGCCCAGCCGGCTGCGCCCGAGGCGCCTGAGCCGGAAGCCTTTATTCCTCCGCAGCCGGAACGGGTATCGCCGCGTGGCATGCGCATGCCGCGGATCGACGAATTGCCGGTGCCCGCCCAGAAGGAGATCCGCGCCCGGCGCGGTGAGCTTCCGGAAGAACATCCGGAAAAGCGCCGCACCTCGCTGTTGCAGCGCCTAGCTGCGGTCGGTCTCGGCCGCCGTGACGACGAGGAAGACGCGGTGCCGATGCCGCCAAAGGCGGTGGCGCCGATGCCGACCATGCCGCCCGCACCGCCCATGCCGCAAGTCACGACCGATCGGCCGCTTGGCCGGCCGGCCCCGCGGCAAGAGGCATCGCGACCGGAACCGGTGTCCGAATATGCCAAGCGTCCTGCGCCGCAAGGACTGGATCAGCACGGACGGCAAATGCCTGTGCATAACCGCAGTGAGGAAGATCAGCTTGACATTCCGGCGTTCCTTCGTCGGCAAGCGAACTGAGTCACGCTGGAAACAGCGCACGCGTCGCGCCGCCGGCGGCGGCCCGACGCCGCTCAGCGCCGCCCGGCGAGCTGCTGATAAAGGGCTGATTTTGCTAAAGATCTATGATCCGCAGCAGGTTTGCTCCAGGCAAATTCCGGAGCTGCTGGTTGGCATCCAAGCCACCGTCGACCGGATTGCTTTTGGCGCACTGGCGACAACAGTGCGGCCAGAACAAGGTAACACTCGGTAAGAAACCGTGAGTTGGCCACGAATCATGTCATCGGTATGGTTTATTTGGCGACGGGGAATCATGTCGGGGGTGCGTTGTCGGGTGTCTGACGGTTAACGGACGGACCACCCGCACAGCTTTTGCACTCCCCAAGATGGGGTCAGCCTGATTGCGAAAGCAATCTCGGCGATGAGGTGCAGGGCATGACACGGGGCATGCAAGCTGGCAGGCAGACAACCCTGCGCGAGCACGTGGCCGTTACCGGCATTGGCGTGCATTCCGGATGGCCCGCCACCGTCACGCTGCATCCAGCGCAAGCTGACACAGGCATCGTCTTCGTGCGTTGCGGCGGCAAGGGCGAGCCTGATCGCGAGCTTGTGGCCAATTTCCGTTCGGTCACCGCCACCGAGTTCGCTACCGTGCTCGGCGACAAGGCCGGTCCGGCCGTCTCCACCACCGAACACGTCATGGCGGCGCTCTACGGCCTCGGTATCGACAACGCGATCGTCGAAGTCGATGGGCCGGAAATTCCGATCATGGACGGCAGCGCCGCGGCTTTCGTTGCCGCCATCGACCAGGCCGGCATTGTGGCGACAGCCGTTCGCCGGCGCTACATCAAGGTGCTCAAGCCGGTACGCGTCAATGCCAATGGCTGCTTTGGCGAATTGCGGCCGCATGCACGCGGGCTGCGCGTCGAAACCGAAATCGACTTCGATCATCCCTTGATCGGCCGGCAGAAAATTGCGCTCGACCTCGAGCCGCAGGCGTTCCGTCGCGAGCTTTCGCGCGCGCGCACCTTCGGCTTCATGCGCGACGTTACCAAGCTTTGGAACGCCGGTTACGCGCTCGGCGCGTCGTTCGAGAATACCGTTGTGATTGCTGAGGATCGTATCCTCAACGCGGATGGGGTCCGCTTCTCCGACGAATTCGTCCGCCACAAAGCGGTCGATGCGCTCGGCGATCTGGCGCTCGCCGGCGCACCGCTCATCGGTGCCTATCGCTCGGTGCGCGGTGGTCACAAGCTGAACCACGCCGTCGTTTCGGCACTCATGAACGATCCGACCGCTTGGACCTATACCGAGCTGGAAGAGCCGGCACGCCGGCCGCGTGGCCACGCCGATCTCAGCGCCGGCTTCGCCGTGCCGGCCTATGGCCCTGAGATCTCGTGATTCGCTTGATTTTTTCGCGCCTTAATCCGGGCCGATTGTCTGCCTAGTAACGCTGGGGCCGCAATGCTCCGGGCCACGGCTCATGCGTGGCCGGCGGGGCGGGACGAGCGGCGGGGCACGGGGTTTTCAACGCGCGCATGATGTGGCGGTGGCAGGGATTGGCCAGGTCCGGTGGCGGGTCGCGTGCTCTGGCCGCGCTCTTGATGATTGTTTGCCTGGGGGTGGCGGCCGCGGGCTGCAGCGCTTTCAACAAGGAAGAAGACTACGTCCCCGAGGATCCGGCCGACAAGCTCTACAACGAAGGCCTGTTCCTGCTGAACAACAAGCAGGATTACGAAGGCGCGGCAAAGAAATTCGACGAGGTGGATCGTCAGAATCCCTATTCCGATTGGGCGCGCAAGGCGCTGCTGATGTCGGCCTTCTCGTATTATCAGGCGCAGAAATACGAGGATTGCGTCAACGCCGCCAAGCGCTACGTCACCCTGCATCCGGGAAGCCCCGACGCGGCCTACGCGCAATATCTGATCGGCGCCTCCTATTACGACCAGATTCTTGACGTCAATCACGACCAGCAGCGTGCCGACAAGGCAGTCGCCGCGCTGGAAGAAGTGGTGCGCAAATATCCGGACACGGAATATGCGCTCAACGCCAAGAAGAAGATCGACATGGCGCGCGATCAACTTGCCGGCAAGGAAATGGAGGTCGGCCGCTTCTACATGAAGAAGCGCGATTTCACCGGCGCCATCAACCGTTTCAAGGTCGTGGTGACCCATTTCCAAACCACGCGCGAGGTCGAGGAAGCACTGGAGCGCCTGACCGAAGCCTATATTGCGCTGGGCATTCTCGACGAGGCGCAGACCGCGGCCGCGGTGCTCGGCCACAATTTTCCGGATAGTCCCTGGTACAAAGACGCCTATAGGCTCGTGACAGCCGCAGGCGTGGCGCCTGCCGAGAACAAGAATTCGGAGATCAGCCGCGCCTTCAAAGGGCGCAATTCCTGACGCGCGGCTGCCGACACGCTATTATCTATCGAAGTTGGGATTCGTCATTCCGGGGCCGAACGCGGCGAGGGGCCCGGAAGGCGCGTCATGTCAATTCGCCATCACGTGTCTATAGCCATCAGGTGTCCATCGCCGTTCCTCGTCCGTAGCCAGCATGCTCGCACGATTATCCATACGCGACATCGTCCTGATCGATCGCCTGGACATCGATTTCGGCACCGGCCTCGCCGCGCTCACGGGTGAGACCGGCGCCGGCAAGTCGATCCTGCTCGATGCGTTCGCGCTGGCGCTGGGCGCGCGCGGCGAGGCTGCTTTAGTGCGCGAGGGTGCCGAGCAGGGCCAGGTCATCGCCGCCTTCGATCTCGCCAGGGGTCACCCGGCGCGGCGCCTTCTCACCGACAATGACCTGATCACCGATCCCGCGGCCGAAGACGAGCTGATCGTCCGCCGCGTGCAATTCGCCGACGGCCGCACCCGCGCCTTCGTCAACGATCAGCCGGTCAGTGTGCAGGTGTTGCGCGCGCTCGGTTCTGCTTTGGTGGAAATTCACGGTCAGCACGATGACCGGGCTTTTGTCGAAGCCGCTACTCATCGGGCCCTGCTCGATGCGTTCGGCGGCCTCGAAAATGCCGCCGCTGACGTGCGCGCGCTGTGGGACGAACGCCGCGCACGCGAGGGCGCGCTGGCCTCCCACCGTGCCGAAGTCGAACGCGCCCGCCGTGAGGCGGAATGGCTGCGTCACGCCGTCGACGAGCTCGGCAAGCTCGGCCCCGAAAGCGGCGAAGAAACTGCACTGGCGCAACGGCGCACGGCCATGATGCAGGCGGAAAAATCCGCCGAGGATTTTCGCTCGACCCTCGAAGCCGTTTCCGGCCCGCAATCGCCGGTGCCGCCGCTTGCCACCGCGGTGCGGCGGCTCGAACGTCGCGCCGCCCAGTCGCCGGCTTTGGTCGAGCCTGTGGTGAAGGCGATCGATGCCGCGCTCACGGCGCTCGACGATGCGCGCACCCATCTTGAGCACGCCTTGCGCGTCGCTGACTACGATCCGCACGAGCTTGAGCGCATCGAGGAACGGCTGTTCGCCCTGCGCGCCGCCTCGCGCAAATATAATGTGCCGGTCGATGACTTGGCCGCGCTTGCCCGCCGTCATGAAGCCAGCTTGGCCTTGATCGATGCCGGCGCCGAGCGGCTCGCCGTGCTCGAGAAAGAAGCGCAGGAGGTGGTCGCGCGCTATCGCCAAGCGGCGGAAGCGCTTTCGGCTGCCCGCAAGCGCACAGCGCTGAAGCTCGACAAGGCGGTCAATGCCGAGCTCAAGCCGCTCAAGCTCGATCGCGCGCAGTTCTTCACCCAGATCGAAAGCGAAGGCGAGGGGCCCGAAGGGCTAGAACGCGCCGAATTCTGGGTGCGCACCAATCCGGGCACCCGGCCCGGCCCGATGATGAAGGTCGCCTCCGGCGGCGAACTGGCGCGCTTTCTGCTCGCGCTAAAAGTGGTGCTGGCCGACCGTGGCTCCGCGCCGACGCTCATTTTCGACGAAATCGACACCGGAGTCGGTGGCGCCACCGCCGACGCCATCGGCGCCCGGCTGGCGCAGCTTTCTTCCGACGTGCAGGTCATCGTGGTCACCCATGCCCCGCAGGTGGCCGCCCGCGCCGACCGGCATTATCTGATTGCCAAGGATGCGCTCGCCAAAGGCAAGCGCGTTGCCACGCGCGTCACCGAGCTTGAAGCCGAGCGCCGCCGTGAGGAGATCGCCCGCATGCTCGCCGGCGCCGAGATCACCGCCGAAGCGCGTGCCGCCGCCGAACGCCTGATCCGCGCGGCGGGATGATTCTCGTCATTCTTGGATCTTGCCGATGGAAACGATCGTATTTCGCGAACGGCCCGACGAGCGCAATGAATGCAACCAATGGACCTTGGTGAAAGACCCCTACGATCACCAGGACTATGTGGTGCAAGAACACGTCCTGCTCGATCGGGTCCTGTCCGGAAAGCCGTATATGCACTTGGTCAGGCGGATGACCGTCGCGGAGTTCTTGGCCACGGATCAGCCGCCGGCGGTGAAGGGCAAACTGCAATCCATTTTGGATGAACGGCGCGCGCCGAGGTCGGATGCAACGCCCGCGGAACGATGATGGCAGCGAAGAAAAAATCACTGCCGGCTGTTGAAGCGCTGACTGAAAAACAGGCGAAGGCCGAGCATGCGCGGCTTGGCGATGAAATTGCCGGCCACGATCGCCGCTACTATCAGGAAGACGCGCCCACCGTCACCGACGCCGAGTATGATGAATTGCGCCGTCGCTATGCGGCGATCGAGGCACGCTTTCCGCAGCTCGCCATCGGCGACAGTTTGAGTGCGCACGTCGGCGCGGCGCCTTCGGCGCGCTTCGCAAAGGTGCGGCACGCGGCACCGATGCTGTCCCTCGACAACGCTTTTGCCGAGGAAGACGTGGTGGATTTTGTCGGCCGCATCCGCCGCTTCCTGCGTCTGCCGGAGAGCGAGGAAATCGTATTTTCGGCCGAGCCCAAGATCGACGGCCTCTCGATGTCGCTGCGCTACGAGGATGGCAGGCTGGTCACCGGCGCCACGCGCGGCGATGGCTTCGAGGGCGAAGACGTCACCGCCAACATCAAGACGCTCGAAGATGTGCCGCAACAGCTCAAGGGCCGGAACGTTCCTCCGGTTTGCGAAGTGCGCGGCGAGGTCTACATGACCAAGCAGGCGTTCCTTGCACTCAACAAGCGGCAGGCCGAAAGCGGCGGCCAGGTTTTTGCCAATCCGCGCAACTCGGCCGCCGGATCGCTGCGGCAGAAGGATGCGGCGATCACGGCCTCGCGTCCGCTCGGCTTTTTCGCCTACGCGTGGGGTGAGATGAGCGCGCTGCCGGCGCCGACGCAATCCGGCATGATCAAATGGTTCGAGAGTTGCGGATTCAAGACCAATCCGCTGGCGCGGCTGTGCGCGTCGGTCGAAGAGCTCCTGAAATTCTATCACGGCATCGAGCAGGAACGTTCGCACCTCGATTACGATATCGACGGCGTGGTCTATAAGGTCGATCGGCTCGATTGGCAGGAGCGGCTCGGCTTTGTGTCGCGTTCACCGCGCTGGGCCATCGCACACAAATTTCCGGCCGAGCGCGCCATCACGGTTCTCAAGGGCATCGACATCCAGGTCGGCCGCACCGGCGCGTTGACGCCGGTCGGCAAGCTCGAGCCGGTCGGCGTCGGCGGCGTCATCGTGCAAAACGTGACCCTGCATAACGAGGACTACATCAAGGGTATTGGCGGCAAAGGTGAACCGCTGCGTGAGGGCCGCGACCTTCGCATCGGCGATACGGTGATCATCCAGCGCGCCGGTGACGTCATTCCGCAGATCGTCGATGTCGTCATCGACAAGCGTCCCGCCGACGCCAAGCCGTACCATTTCCCGACCAAATGTCCGTGCCCGCTGCACACCGATGTGCTGCGCGAGGAAACCGCGACCGGCGAAGAAGGCGCCCGCGCCCGCTGCACCGGCGATTTCGCCTGCCCGTTCCAGAAGATCGAGCATCTGAAGCTGTTCGCCTCGCGCCGCGCTTTTGACATCGAGGGCTTCGGCGACAAACAGATCGAATTCTTCTTCGAGCAGGGCTGGGTCAAGGAGCCGGCTGATATTTTCACGCTGGCGAAGCGCAACCGTGAGATCAGACTCGAGCAGCACGAAGGCTATGGCGAAACCTCGGTGCGCAATCTGTTCAATGCGATCGAGGTGCGGCGGCAGATCGCGCTCGATCGGTTCATCTATGCACTCGGCATTCGTCATGTCGGCGAGACCACAGCGCTGGCGCTGGCGCGCGGCTATGGCTCGTGGGCGGCGTTTCATGACGCCAGCCTGAAAGTCGCCGCCGACGATGCAGAAGCGATCGCCGACATGGATGCGCTCGATCAGATCGGCGATACGGTGATCCAGAGCGTCAAGGCGTATTTCGGCGAGATACATAATCGCGGCATCGTCGAGCGCCTGACCAGGGAAGTCAATATTTTGGACGCCGAGAAGCCGCGGGCGAACTCCGCGGTGGCAGGCAAGACCGTGGTGTTTACCGGTACGCTCGAACAAATGACACGCGACGAAGCCAAAGCCTCGGCCGAGCGGCTGGGCGCCAAGGTGTCCGGCTCGGTGTCGAAAAAGACAGACTATGTGGTCGCCGGTCCGGGCGCTGGCTCGAAGCTCGCGGATGCGCAAAAGCACGGCGTCACCGTGCTCACCGAGGACGAGTGGATCCGGCTCATTCGGTGAGCGCGTCATTATTTCCGGTGGCAGTTCACTGAGCCAATCTCAGCTCAGCCGCATTCCGGTAGCGCAAACGCAGTCCGGTCGTTGAAAAACGCCCGGACTGGCTTGCGTTCAATGGCCTCGGCGCGCTCAAACCTGCGAGCGCCGCTATATGCGTCCGACCAAGACCAATACGATCACGATCACCAGAATGAGGCCCAGTCCGCCGCCGGGGTAGTAGCCCCAGCCGCCGGAATACGGCCACGTCGGCAACGCGCCGATCAGTAGAAGAATAAGAACGATGATAAGAATCGTCCCGAGCATGGTTTCCTCGCTCCTGTCCAACCCTGCCGTGAAACGCTGAGTGAGCGAGAGAAGTTCCAGCTGCGGGAACTGAGAGCAAATAAGAATCAGCGCACGGTGGAAGGAACAAATAACGCGAGTGTTCGTTGCGGCACGCCTCGTCGGCATCGAGAGTTTTTATTTGTATGTTGCGCTGCGATGGCGACGGCTTGCATCGTCGTAGTCGCCGCAGAGATCAGTCAGCCGCGCGCCGGCGGGATGGTGGCTGCCAGCAACCATGCGCGCGCGGTCG
>Ga0210386_10003347_pt1 | contig 13464 bp, 7 predicted proteins | sample IncBWH32OmetaG_FD_160091 | JGI IMG/M metagenome (GOLD analysis project Ga0210386, IMG submission 160091) | Forest soil microbial communities from Barre Woods Harvard Forest LTER site, Petersham, Massachusetts, United States - Inc-BW-H-32-O ... | reverse complement strand
TTTTAGATAGAATTTTAGATTTTTCTACTTGGAATACGCTCGGATTCGTAGTAGATGAAACGTTTGATCATTTTTTTTATTTGCTTGATGCGTCCGGAGTCCCAATGTGGATGTGGTTCTCCCTTTTTCTTGTTGTTGCAGCTCTTCCCTTTTTAGGAATGCTTATTTATAAAGGAACCGACCTAATCGCTGACAAGCGCCCTCTTTTTTTACGGACAGAGCTTTTTTTTCAATTATTTGTCTGTATTCCAGCTGCCCTTTTTTTATGGGATTTTTCTGCATCCAAACTCATTCACCCTGACGCTTATAACGCTCTCCTTAAATCTCTTCCCTGGAAATCCACATTCATACAACCAAAAAATGTCGTGCTCTCTTTACCTGGACCTATTCAAAATCCTCCTTCTGAATCTGTAGTCAAAACTTCTTTAGACAAGATAGAAAAAACAATTTCAAAAAAACCAAATATTTATCTATTTATTGTCGAAAGTTTGCGAGGAGATTTTATCGACCTGAAAACAGCTCCTCATTTAAGTCAATTCCGCGACAACCATATTTTTTATGATGGCGCAACTGTGTCCAACGCAAATGGAACTCATCTTTCTTGGTTTTCAATCTTTCATTCCCAATTTTCCATCTTTTGGAAGCAGTATCAAAAAAATCAATGGTCCATGGGCAGCCCTGCACTCAATTTACTGAAAAAATGGGGTTATCAGATCCGCGTTTACACATCAGCCAAACTCGGATATTATGGCATGGATGAATTGATTTTTGGCAAAAATCTAGCTCTCATCGATTCTTATCAAACCTTTCACCACCTTCCTCCAGTCTACGCATGGGAGACAGATCAAAAAGCCATCCATGCTTTACAAAAAGATCTGACCGATGATCCCACACTACAAGAAGGACAAGTATTCATCGTATTTTGGGATGCGACTCATTTCGATTATAGTTGGCCCAAGAACGAACCTGCTCAATTTACTCCCTTTGCAAACAGTATCGCCTATTTCAAAACCTATCAAACAGAAAAAAACATCGAATTAATCAAAAACAGCTACAGAAACGCTGTCCATTATGTCGATTCTCTTTTTGGCTCTTTTTGGGACCAACTTCCTAAAAAAGAAGAATCAATCGTCATTGTCTTAGGAGATCATGGAGAAGAATTTTTCGAGCATGGTCATCTTTTCCATCTCTCTCACCTCAGCGATGAACAAATCCGCATTCCTCTTTATTTCAAGTTTGGTCAAAATACAACTGTCCATGCCAAATCCATCGTGAGCCAAATGGACATTTTCCCTAGCATCATTGATTATCTTAGTGGCCAAAACCCCGATTTTCTTCAGGGAGAATCCATTTTTTGCCCCTCAAAGTGGCCCTTTGCCATGATCTCCCGTTTTAACGGCAGCAGAACTCCTTATGAGTTTAGTTTTCACAATGGCCGGCATAAACTCATTGCCCAGTTTCAAAATAAAAAGGACATTTTTTCCTCAAAATCTCTAAAAATAAAATCTCTTTGGAATTGTAAAAATCAAGATATTTCTGAATGCAAACTGACTGTCGAATCCTGGATCGAGGACGAATTTAAAGGAGCATTCGACCGAATGTTTCCTCAAGAAAATAAAGAAAAACCTCTTTTTTAGAGATTCGCCCTAACACCCAACAAAGAGCTAGCTCTTTTGATTTCATTAAAAGCATGAATGGTTAACTTCAACTCGCTGCGCTATATCCCTTGCGTCTCCAAACGTTTTAGAAGATCGTAAATTTCGTCCATTCCTACTTTTCTTTCCACTTCAGATCCGCTCTCATTAAACACCAAAACTGTAGGCATGGAGGTCACTCGATAAGAAGTACTTAAAAAATGAAATTTATCCACATTCACTTTTAAAAATTTCATCTTTCCCGATAAATTATTCGCAAAATACTCAAAATAAGAAGAAATTTGTTTGCAAGGACCGCACCAGGTTGCATAAAAATCAACCACAACCGGCATGTCGCCTTGCATAATCTCCCGCTCAAATTGTTCTATACTCTTGATCTCCACTACTTCACTAAGCGCGGAATCTATTGCAACTATCTCCTGTTTGACAATGGGTTGGGATTTGGAAATCAACCCTGCTATAGATCGATCAGAAAGATATTTTTGTGCTTGCATCGCAGCGGTCGCCCCATCTCCAGCCGCCTTAATGGCTTGTTTATACACAGGATCTACAATATCTCCGATCGCATAGACTCCCTCGATCGAAGTTTCTTGATCTTTTTCTAATTGGATATATCCGGCCTCATCCAACGCAAGAATATTTTTAAATAATTGCGTATTGGGACGCGAACCAATTGCCAAAAACAATCCATCTAAAGAAAAATCAAACGGTTTTCGCCCTTTTTTCTTTAAAGTCACATGGGTCAGTTTTTGAGCCTTGCCTTTAATTGCCGAAACGGAGGTTTCATAAAAAACTTTAACATTTGGTTTAGAAAGAAGCGTTTGAAGCCTTTTTTCCTCAACGGCCTTAAAGGAGGGTTTACGGACAAAGATATAGACCTTGCGAGCTATATTTGATAAATACAACCCCTCCAAGACGGCGGCATCGCCCCCGCCAACAATCCCCACTACCTGATCGCGGTAAATCGCCCCATCGCAAATAGCGCAATTACTTACTCCATGGCCCCAATAGCCATTTGGTCCCGTCTCCCCTGACACTCCCAAATAATTAGATTGGGTTCCCATGGCAATGATGCAAGATTCCGCCCTGATCCGCCGGGTTTGATCTGGCTGGGCCACTAATTGAGTCGTAATGGTAAAAGGACGTTTGGAAAAATCCACAGCAACAACCTCTTCCCCACGAAAATGGGCCCCATTGGCGGCAGCTTGATTACGGATTTTTTCTACTAAATCTATACCGGAAATTTCTAATTCTCCAGGCCAATTTTGCACCATGTGAGATTGCGTAATCAGCCCTCCCGGATTCGCCCCTTCTAAAACAATTGGTTCAATTCCTGCACGGGACAGGTAAAGAGCCGCAGTTAATGCCCCTACTCCCCCGCCCAAGATGACAACTGGGTAGGTTTGCTCTTCAGAAAGTGTTTCCATCAAAGGCTCATCTGCCTGCAAAAAACTAAAAGAATTGAAAAAAACAATTAATTGCAAAACAAGGAACAAAAATAAGTTTTTCATCTAAACATTGCCCAAATAATTAAAAATACATTAAAACAAAAAAGGCCAGGGCGCGTCAAGATGAAAAAACAGAGTCTTGACAGGAATAGATTCTCCTCTAGATACTGCACTTTTTTCCCTCTTAGGTCTCAAAAAACTGTCTAAACCTGGGTTTTTTATGCGTCTGATTAATCGAATATCTTCTTGGCTGACTAGCTCAAAGGTAAAACAAGAAATCAACTATCTTTATTTTACTTTTTTACTGTTTTCTATCAGTCTTTTAAGCCTCTCTTATTTTCTCAAGGAAGATCATCCCTTAGCTGGAATCCACATTTTTTTTATCATCTGCTCGTTAGGTCAATCTCTTCTTGAAGTGTGTTTTTTCATGTTGATCGCTTCGCTCCTTAAGAGGTGGGCTCCAAATTGGCTGTTCAATTGTTTTATTGGCCTCTTGTTTATAGCTATTTTAGCCTACTACGTGGACTTCACTTTGCTGCGACTGATGGATACTTCTTTATCCTATATATTTAAATTTTTTTTCGGCTCCGGGTTCAATCATTTAGCGACCGCTTTTTTGGCGCTCAATATGAACCCAACAATGATTGGAATGATTTTTGCTTCGTTTATTTTTATTCCCTTCCTTGGAATCGGCTTTTATGGGATCACCCATTTAGGGGCTCGAAAAAACCCTTGGAGTCTATCTCTTTTTCAAATGAGCTGCACTCTTTTCGCCATCAGCCTCTCTCTTTTCTCGCTCGATTTATTCGCCTATCCTTATCTCAACCGCCTAGCCTATAAAAAATATCAAAAAGCGCTTCCTTTGGGAGCGACTTTTTTCTCTCCGCCTCCGGTACTTTATAAACTAACCTCTCCCATTGCTCCTTGCCGTAAAGAGCAAATGATTACCGATCGCATTCAAGAAATCGAGCCTGCAAAAACAGTTTTACCCAATATTTATTTTTTCATTATTGAAACTCTAAGGCGAGATTTTACAGGCCCCGAAATTGCGCCGCATTTGGCTGATTTTTCTGCAGAAAACATCTCTTTTCCTCATACTTTTTCAAATGCCAATTATACGAATCTTTCCTGGTTTGCTCTGCTTCATGCCGAATTTCCTTATCATTGGACCTCCGTTCGAGACACATGGCAAGAAGGCAGCGCACCACTTCGCATTTTGAAAAAATTAGGCTATAAGATCAAAATTTATTCCTCAGCAGACTTAAGTTATTTTAACATGGATCAAGTTCTTTTCGGCCACCAAAGACAACTCATTGACCAAGTAGAAGAATATACAGATGAAAGAAACTTGCAGCCATGTGATCGAGACGCTTTGGCTATCAAAGCTTTTACGCGAGATATCGATCAAGCATCGCAAGGTACCGTTTTTCTTTTTTTTCTAGATTCCCCTCATTCGGAATATAGTTTTCCCGCGGATTTTCCTTTGAAATTCAAACCCATATCAAAAGAAATCAGCTACTTAACTTTAAATCCTGCAAGTCCAGAACTGGAGCGGTTGAAAAACCGCTATCGCAACTCCATAGCTTATGTCGATTCTCTCATGGGAGATTTTTTTTCTATTTTAAAAAAGAAACATCTTTATGAAGAAGCCCTCATCATCATCACTGGCGATCACGGAGAGGAATTTTTTGAAGAAGGCGCTCTTTTTCATGGTACACATCTAAATAAATACCAACTCAATGTACCTATTTTTTGTAAATTTCCCAAAACCGATTGGGAGCACCAAATCGATCCGACAAGAGATATGATGTCGCACATTGATCTTTTTCCTTCCATCATCCACTACACAACAAGATCCTCCCTCTTTTCAGACCTGTTTGACGGACAATCTATTTTTGAAAAACAATCTTGGCCCTATCACATCGCAGTGTTGCAAAACGGTGCGAATCCTCCTGTTGAATTCACTATTGAGAGAAAAGAAAAAAAATTGACGGCCCGTTTTTTAGATGCACACCATGTAGAAATTTTAGAGCCAAGCCCCACAGAAAACATCTCTATCCAATCTCTCATCGAAACGGATTTTCCAGGAGTTTTTAAAAAACTGCAAATATACGTTCGTAATTCATGAATAGAGAAAGTAAATTACTCATTCTTCCCTCCTCGTTAGAACCCGCCATTCCCAATTAAGGGAACAGGCTCGGGATTTTTAAGTTGCAAATAGGCTACAAGTATTGTGCATTATCCAATATTGTGCAGAGGATCTATGCCAGAAGACGTTTTTGTAGGAAGAGAAAAAGAATTGGGGCGCCTCTCTTCTGACTAAAAAATCGGCCAGTCTCATCGTGATTAGAGGTCGCCGTCGCATTAGGAAAAGCCGCCTGGTAGAAGAATTTGCAAAAGGAAAATCATTCCTTAAATTCGCAGGAATCCCTCCGATGGATGAGACCACGGAACAATCCCAAAGAGATGTTTTTGCAAAACAACTGGGAGATCAAATGGGTCTAAAAGGTATTATTGCAGATGATTGGAGTACTCTTTTTTCACTTCTAGCCAAATACACCCAACAAGGTAGATTCATTGTCTTGCTAGATGAAATTTCTTGGACGGGCTCAAAAGATTTTCAGTTTTTGGGGAAATTGAAAAATGCATGGGATTTTGAGTTTAAAAAAATTCCTCAGCTTATTTTAATTCTTTGTGGCTCAGTCTCTGCCTGGATTGAAAAAAATATGATTAACAGTAAAGCTTTTTTTGGTAGAATCTCTCTATTTTTAAAGGTTGCTGAATTACCTCTGAACAGTTGTCATGAACTGTTGTTATCGCGAAATTTTCGCCGTTCGGTATACATCGATTTTCGAGACTTTTTGCATGCATCCCTGGTTCCACATCCTCTGTAAAAACTGGTTCACATTATTTTTTCACACTCTGCCAGAGAAGGTCTTTTGCAAACAACCGACTCAAATGCTGAGGCAAATAAGAAGATACGGGAACAAAAGGAAATACCCTTCCTCGAATCGGCACTATTTGGATATCGATAAAAAACTCTGCCAATGTGGTTTCCAATTTTTGAGAAGAAAACATTCTTACATGCGTAGGATCTGTTTCAAATTCATTGCCAAACAAAAATTTAAAACGATTGCGCATCCGAAATGCATTCGGGACAGATCCAATGAACAGGCCGCCCGGTTTTAAAGATTTTTGGATGTTTTGTAAAAAGGGACGGACCAAGAAAATATGTTCAACAATTTCGCAAGCAATGATTACATCAAAAGATTCTGGTTCAAAGGGCCATTCTGCATTAAGATCGATCCACATGGTTTCAATAGATAAATTTCTTTGAGCAATGTCTAGCGCCTTTTGGTCAATATCTACTCCAACTACTTGATTTCCTTCGCAAAAACCACGAGTCAGCATGCCATCTCTGCATCCTAAGTCTAAAATTTTTTTCCCAGTACCTATCCACTCTTTTAAGTAAGGAGTTCTCTCCCCGTGACAAAAAAGGTACCCATAGCGATTTCCTTTTTGATGATGAGCTTGATAAATCTCTTCTAGTAAATCTTTTTGCATCGCCGAGTCCCCTTAGGCTATCGGCACAACATACATTTTTTTTTATTTCTGCACAAAAAAATAAACATCTTCCGAGGGAGCCAGCAAAACTCAGGGTTCAGCGCTTTTTAAAAGACCATCCATGATGATTTCCCCTAGAAATAAATTCCATCAACAAACAGCTTTTTGTTGATGAAATTTAAGAAAAGTGATGACAATGACCTCACAAAAGAAATTAAAAAACACTTGAGTATTGCTCTGAAAGAAAAATTGACTTTCCAAGGATTGCTATGTTAAACTCACCTCCGTTATGGCAAAATATTTAATTCCCACAGCAGACGTTGTGTTTAAAAAAATCTTTGGCAATCACCCTCATTTGCTAAAGAGCTTTTTAAACGCGATCCTTCCACTTCCCGACGATGGACAAATCGTTTCTTTAAATTATTTGTCCGGAGAGCAAATCCCCTCAATTCCTGAGTTTAAGCGAACGATTGTAGATGTAAAATGCACCGACCAACAGGGTCGTATTTTTATTGTAGAGATGCAAACCGATTGGATTGGCGGTTTTATGCAGCGCATGTTATTTAATTCTGCAAGCGCTTATGTGCAGCAATTAAAAAAAGGGGATTCTTATAAGCTTTTATATCCTGTTTATGGGGTAGGGATTATTGCTGATAAATTTGAATTCCAAGACCCTTCTTGGTATCACCACTATCAGATTGTGAATATAAAAGATCCTGTAAAAAAGATCGAAGGGTTAGAGTTCCTCTTTATAGAGCTGCCAAAGTTCAAACCGGTCAATAAAACTGAAAAATATTTACAGGTGCTTTGGCTTCGCTTCCTCTCAGAACTAGGTGAAAACACAAAAACGGTCCCCGAAGAGTTTTTGGCCGTTCCAGAAATTAGAGAAGCTTGCGCTCTTTCTGAAGAAGCAGGCTATACAAAAGGGGAGCTGGAAGGGTATAACAAATATTGGGATGCTATCAGTACTGCAAAAACTCTTGCTGAAGGGAATCTTGCAGAGGGGATTGCTAAAGGAAAAGCCGAAGGAAAAACAGAAGGAATCCTTGAAGGTATCGCAAAAGGAAAAACGGAAGAAAAAGCTAAACTAGCACATAGGCTTCTTTCCACTAATATGCCATTATCTGATATCGCCGTAATCGTTGAGATGCCTCTAGAAGAGCTCGAAAAACTTCTTGGTTCTTCTATAATAGGATAACAAATTGTGATTCTAAAAATTGTCCTTTTTTGTCCTCAATAAATGAGGTTTCAAAAATTTATTAGTCTACAAAATTAAGTGTCCAACCTTTATCTTGTAGTAGTTCGACTTAAGAAACTAATCACACTTCAATAAGTTTCAACTCACCTTCTATTGGCGATGTCCCCGAATTTTCCTGCTCCTGGATATGAGTTGCCAGCAATTTAGATAACTTTAAGCGCACCTCGTATTGTAATCCCCGCGCTCCTGTCTGCTTCTGCATCGCATTTGTCACAATCTGTTCCAACGTTTCCTCTTTTATGACAAGCTGAAAGCCATATTTTTCAAACATTTTTTTCCAAGCAGTGAGTACAGCATTAGGACCATGCGTGATGATCTTTTTGATCTGATCTCGCGTCAATGCAGTTAATTGTGAGATATAACCAATACGTCCCAAAAATTCTGGACGAATCCCGCCAGCAATCAACTGTTCATCATCGAGCTGTTCGCCTTGACTTGCCATTGTCTGCTTATGAAAAGCTCCCGCTAAAATAAATAAAATATTTTCTGTTTTTAATGATTTTCCTCCCTGGTCATATCTATCTTGACCGACCCTCAGGGTATCGCCTTGAAGCATACAAAGGAGTTGATTTTGAATAGCCAAACCTGTGATGTCATTTTTCCCGTTGAGAGCGTCTTCAAAGATTTTGTCAGCCTCGTCAAAAAAAACAATCCCTTTACTTGCTTTTTCAACGTCTCCATTTGCCGCCTCAATGAGAGAAACAAACACTTCACTAATTTTTGGCCCTATATATCCCTCTCTGGTAACTCGTGAAAGATCCATCGATGCCATTGGAATATTTAAGTGTCGTGCAATAGTTTCAACGATAAATGTTTTACCAGATCCCGATGGACCTATCAAAAGAACGTTGCCTTTTAAAAGTTTTACGTCATCTTCATTAGTAGAAGATTGTTGATGGAAAAAAATAGCCTCTATCATTGTCTGCTTGGCGGCATCTTGGCCCACAATACGCTCATCTAAAACAGCTTTCATACCGGTCATTGTTAGCTCAGACGCAGTGAAATTGCTCGGCAAAGAGTTCAATTGCACAGCAATGGCAGTGATAGTTTTGGTATCCTCGTGAGGGTATTGATATAAAATAAAAGACAACAAATCTTTAATTACTTTTGCTGGCTCATCAGGATCACTGCTCTTTATGATGCGCTGAAGGCATTTTTCCACTATCGTAGCCGGGATTTCGTCGATATTTAAAAGACGATTTGTTTTCTTTAGCTCTTCTTGTAATCTATAGAAAGAATTAGGATTTCCTTTTTGGTAAAGAAGCACTTTATGATCCTCTTTTGTAAGAGGACCAAATTGGATGGCTTCATTACATTCATCCCTCAGATCTTTGTGAAGATCAGGTATTAATCGCTTTTTCTCATCATTGGCAGCCATCTTGCGGTTACTTATGAAAATGTTGAGGCATCTTGAAGGTCGATACCATATATTGTGCATTTCTTCTGTTATTGAATCCTTATTAGGAAAAGACTGTTCATCCAAATGTTCAAGCAAAATATACTCTTGATTCAAATTTTTAATTTTTTCCCCGAGATCTTTCACATTTGTGTTAACAAAAGCTTCAACCACTGGAATGCCTAATTCTTCTGCAATAGCGCAAACGATCGGTACCATCCCACAATTTTTTGGCCCGTACAAAGCAATATGCTTTTTGGTTAAGAGCGGACTGTTTTTTACATTCTCATAATGAAAAGCGACCTGTTTTGCAAGCTCTTCTCGAGCCCTTTTTTGAATACAGCATTCTTGGTCTAAATGACTGATTAATCGAGGCAATAAATCAACAAAAGGTTTTTTTGACTTGGCCTCAATTTTAGGATGGTAAACCAAAGCTGCTGTTTTATTTTTTTGATCGTTTCCAGGCCAAGAATTTTGTATCTCTTTCCATAGCCGGAGGAAATCGAGCCGCCCTCTTTGTATTTTTGACTCACCCTCTGATTCTTCTTCCGAAAGCTCTTCTTCCTCCGAAGACTCTTGAATCGATAGATTGGGGTTAACGGAGGAGTGTGGAGGTGACTGTGTCGTAATAACCTTTTCATCATTTGAAGGATCTTTAATCGATGAATTGAAGTTAACGGAAGGTTGCGACGACAATCCGGAAGTTTCTGACTTGTCATCTATATGTATAACTTTTGTTAATAACTCTGCAGTCAAACAATATACGGGAATAATATACAAAGGAGAAAGAGTGCGAAAAAAAAGACCCGTAAGATTACTAATAATTAAAGCTCCATGCATACAAGCAGGATCATTAACCGCTGCAGAATATAAACCTGCACTTACAACACTAAAAACATTCGCATTATAAACATAGTCATTGTCAGAGACTTCCAAGCGACTTAAAACATAAATTGCGCCAGTACCTAAAGTGCTTATTGCCAATATTTTTCTAGCGTTCTTGTTGGTAGGGCACCATTTGCTGAAGACTTTTAGTCTATCTGTGTTAATGGATGGCAGTTGAGGCAAACAGCTCTTCAATCTATTATAATAATTTGTTGCACAAGATAAAACCATTTTAAAATCCCCACTAAATTCACAAATTTTATACACTAATTTTAATAAAAAGTGAACTATTAAAAAAACAATTTAAAAAAAATTAAATAGCACTTCCTTATGAAGCAAGAAAGAATAGCAGCTGAATAGTTACCGTAAAGATTTGGTTTCAATCACTCTGAGTAAATACTTTTCTGAAGATCTCGATAATAGTACAGCTGTGAATCCAAGCCTTGATTGAACCTCTCTTTGATACATGTATAATCCGAAGTTCAACTTCAGTTTATACAAACCTCGAGCAAAGAGAAATCACAAAAAAAATTTAACATTGGCTAGATTAAAAAAGAAAAAAAGGCACTTCCTTTGGAGAGAAGTGCCTTCCGGAGCAAAAAAGGCCTTATCCTTTAGCAATGTTCTGCGGGTAAAGGAATAGAGGCCAATTTACGGAACTCTGTTACGATAGCTAAACGAATTCGTGGGTTTGACTTCAAGAAATCATTGAGAAATGGTTCCGCCCAAGATCTCAATTCTCCATACGTAACTTTGTGTTCTTCTTGCCCAAACACTTTGAGCTTCACGCTAAACTCTTTCAGTAATAAAACCCCATCTTGATAAGGCTCAATTTCCTCTACATAAGAGGCTGAAATATAATTTTGCAGTGTATCGTTTGATGTTAATAGAGAAGAATTTTCACGGATTAGTCGATTCGTCGCCGCAGCTTTATCTTTTTGTGCGTGATCATACTTATTGCCTGTAGAGCGGTATTTGCCCGCTAAATTGCTGGCAGCCCCATTGCAAAGCTCTTCTATAGAAGCATTTCCCGCATCCAAGATAGTGCCATCCGCATTTTTTAGTCCCCATTTCTTGATGATCCAATTCCAATCGCCTAAACGGGAAGCTGCTTCTGCATGCTCATAATCTAAAGAAACCGTCTCAGCGCGTCCCCACCAGTAGTCCCTGTTTTTCTTATCATACACAATTTCAGTGGTGTTTTGCTTAATTTGAACAAGATTTTTTTGAATCAACACTTTGTTTTTTTCAATCTTATCTTCCCAAAGAGTGATTTTTTTTTGGGTTTTTTGAATCTGCGTCACTTCTTCTTGGATTAACGCATTTACATCACCCATGAGTTTTTCCAACATATTGGAAGAACCGACCAATCGATCAGAATTTAAAGGTAAATAAGCTTGAGGGTCCACCATAAACTGCTGAGGCACTTCTCCAAGAAAATAACTCGGACCATCCAGAGATTCTCCAATTTCTTGTAAACTATGGATGCTTTTAATGGTTGTTTGATCCTGAGCAGAGTAAACTGCTTGAGACTCTTCATTTATATTTTCAGCTTTATAAGCTGACATGTCTTGACTGTCTGACATGGAATTTCCTCCTTCTACATCGCCGAGCATACAATTCATCCGAGAGCACATCGAATGAATGACGCCCCTAGGCTTATTTTCAATAAAATAACTTTTAATAACAAGTTTTATATAATTAAATGACACAAAAGACTGTAATTACTAAGAATTTACAATTAATTATTTTATTAAATAAACAGAAATAACTATGCCGCTCGCGATTCAAAAAGATTCTAAAGAACGTATGATGTAAAAAAGATTTTAATGAAATAAGTTTTTCTACATAAACTGTTTATTTTCTATACCATGCACAGTTTATATTTAGGAGGAAAATCTGCGGATCCTATCCTATAGAGCATAAGGAAGGTCAAAACACAATATTGACTGTCAAAAATTCTTTTATTTCCTCCAAGAGTGATGCCGAGAGAAAAAGAGGAAGCTTTTAATACAGAGGTCAAAGGGAAGGCTTTTATATAGAGAGAATGCAAGCCTAAATAATAAAAAGGGGGTGGAAATGCCCCCCTTTTAGCTCTTATGCTTTACGCAATTTGCTATTCTTGACTCCATAACAGAAATAGACCGTAAGCCCAATGAAAAGCCAGCTGATTAAAAGAGCCCAGCTTGCCAAAGGAAGAAAACACATTTGTCCCAAGCAGAAAAAAGCTCCTAATAAAGGAACGTAAGGAACTAAAGGTACTTTGAATCCTCGCTTGAATTCAGGATGCGTATAGCGAAGGATTAAAACCCCCATACATACCATTCCAAAAATAAACAAAGTGGTCATCGACACAAGCTGTCCTAAAATATTTACCGAAAATAGCCCCGCAACCGCGATCGCAACTAAAGAAGTGATCGCTGTAGCAAAAACAGGGGTTCTGGTCGTTTTATTGATCCGACTGAATGGTCTAGGAATCAGTCCATCTTTACTCATCGCAAAGAAAATACGAGTTTGTCCTAACAATTGGACAAGAACCACAGAAGCCAATCCTGCAATAATGGCAATTTTTACAAGAAATTTAAGCCATATGAACTTGGAACCCATCGCCTGTAAAGCAACTGACATGGGATCTGGAACTCCAAGCAATTTGTAGTTAACTACTCCGGTTAAAACAAGCGCAGTTGCGATATAAGCCAAAGTACAAATAAATAAAGACCCTAAAATCCCTTTTGGCAAATCCTTTTGAGGGTTCACCGCATCTTGAGCCAACGTCGATACCGTGTCAAAGCCCATATAAGCGAAAAAGAGAAGACCCGCCGCGCGAACGGTCCCACTTAAACCGAATTCCCCGAACACCCCAGTGTTTTCTGGAATAAAAGGAAACCAGTTGTCTGATTGAATATAAGGGATGCCCAAAATAATAAAAAGGAGCACAGTGGCCAATTTAATAAACACCATTGCATGGTTAAAGCGAGCCGCAGCCTTAATCCCTATAGAAATCAAGAGCCCCACAAGACCCACCAAAACCATTGCCGGTAGGTTTATAATGGCGCCACTAAGCTCCCAACCATCTCCAAACAAAAAAGGCGCTCTTGTAAATTGATCGGGAAGATACAAGCCAAAATCTTTTAATAAACTAGAAAAATAACCTGACCAACCGACCGATACGGTCGATGCAGACACAATGTACTGCGCAGTGACGCACCACCCTACAATCCAGGCAGGAAATTCGCCCATCGCAATATAAGCATAGGA
>Ga0210386_10003344_pt1 | contig 13467 bp, 6 predicted proteins | sample IncBWH32OmetaG_FD_160091 | JGI IMG/M metagenome (GOLD analysis project Ga0210386, IMG submission 160091) | Forest soil microbial communities from Barre Woods Harvard Forest LTER site, Petersham, Massachusetts, United States - Inc-BW-H-32-O ... | reverse complement strand
AAAGAGCGCATTGCGTACATCCTGGAAGATTCTAAAGTCCCTATCGTGCTCACCCAGAAATCTCTGGTGAATGAGCTGCCCAATTTTGTGGGGCAAGCCATCTGCCTCGATTCAGGTTGGACTCAGATCGCCAACCATCCCCAAGAGAACCCGTCCTCGCCGGTAAAACCGGAGAACTTGGCCTACACGTTGTTTACTTCTGGCTCCACTGGCCGTCCGAAGGGCGTGGCCTTGGAACACCGCTCTGCGGTCGCCTTCATCCATTGGGCGAACCGGGTATTCACCCCGAAACAACTGGAAGGCGTTCTGTTTGCGACATCGATCTGCTTCGATCTGTCGGTGTTCGAGATGTTCGTTCCGCTGTCGGTAGGGGGCAAAATCGTCATTGTTCCCAATGTTCTGCACCTGCGAAACTTGTCCGCTAAAGACGGGATCACGCTGATCAATACGGTGCCTTCGGCCATAGCTGAATTGTTGCGCATGGGTTGCGTTCCTGACTCTGTGAAGACGATTAACCTGGCCGGCGAGGCCCTGTCGGGATCCCTTGTGGATCAGATTTACGAGACGACGAATGTAGATTACGTCTACAACCTATACGGGCCGACAGAGACAACCACGTACTCGACCTGTACGCTGCTGCCGAGCGGATGCCCAGTTACGATCGGCAAACCAATCGCCAACACCCAGGCATACATCCTCGACGCAAATCGCAATCTTGTTCCAATTGGCGTGACGGGTGAACTGTACCTTGCGGGCGCTGGATTGGCCCGCGGTTACTACGGGCGCCCCGATTTGACCAACGAACGCTTCGTCCCGAATCCGTTCAGCGGCCAGAGTGGCGCGCGCATGTATCGCACCGGCGACATCTGCAACTGGCTTTCTGACGGCAACATCCGATATGTGGGACGTGCGGATTATCAAGTGAAGCTGCGTGGATTTCGCATTGAGTTGGGCGAAATTGAAGCAGCTCTGAAGCAGCAACCTGGTGTCGAGCAGGCTGTCGTTGTGGCCCGCGAGGACAAGCAGGTGGGCAAGATTCTGGTGGCCTATTTTGTAGCAAAAGCCGGAAAATCCGCGCAATCGGAAATGCTGCGCGGCGCGCTGCAAGCAACGCTTCCGAATTACATGGTGCCATCTCACTTCGTCCTGCTCGATCGTCTGCCGCTAAATGCGAATGGAAAAATTGATCGGAATGCTCTTCCGCCGATTTCGCTCGCGAACGATATTCCGGCAGGCGCCGGCGAGGAACCTCGCGGTGAATTCGAGCAGCTCCTCGCGAAGGCTTGGGCCGAAGCGCTGGGCCTAAACCGAATCTGCCGCCACGACAATTTCTTCAGTTTAGGCGGCCATTCCTTGACGGCATTGAAGATCGCATTCAACTGCCAGCAGGAATTCAACGTGAATTTCCCGCTCCAACTGTTCGTTCAATTTCCGGTGCTCAGCGAGCAGGCCAAGAGACTAGAAGAGATGATTGTGGAGCAGGCGGATGAGGGCTTACTGGAGAGTTTGTTGGCCGAGGTCATCCAAAACAGAGATGGCTCTCTGGCCGGCCAAGTTGAAACAAACCCCGTGAACTGGCCGCAAATTGAGGTAAAAGAAGCCCATGACCCTGGCAAGTAAATTAAATCGCCTTTCTCCGGAAGAACGAACACAGCTGGCGCTGCGTTTGTCCTCGGCCAAGCGGCAAGCCGCCTCAAAGAAGACCACGGGTCTTGTCGAGGTTCATCCGGATTTGGAGAATCGCTTTGAACCCTTCCCCCTGACCGATTTACAGCAAGCCTATTTGATCGGCCGATCCGAGGGGATCGAACTGGGAAATATTTCCTGTCACTGCTATTTCGAAGTAGATATCGAACATTGGGACCGGGAACGTTTCCAAGCAGCCTTGCAAAAAGTAATCGACCGGCATGAGATGCTTCGCTGCATTGTTCTGCCGGAGGGTCTCCAGCAGATTCTGTCTTCCACGCCACGTTATGAAATCAAAGTAAACGATTTTCGCAAGGTGGATGCGGCTACAGCGGCCGCCCGGCTGGGTTCCATCCGCGCCGAAATGTCCCACAAAATTCATCCGTCGGACCAGTGGCCTCTGTTTGAATTTTGCGCATCTTTGCTGGACGAGCGATTGACCCGGCTGCACATCAGCACCGATTTGTTGATCAGTGACGGGCGCAGCTTCGAAATTATGTTTCAGGAATTGCTGCAGCTATATCAACACCCCGACACGATTCTCCCTCCTATAACCCTATCCTTCAGGGACTATCTGCGCGCCCTCAGTTCGATTGAGCAAACCGATGTATTTCGTGAGTCGCGGGAATATTGGACGAATCGCATTCCGATTCTGCCGCCTTCGCCGGAACTGCCGTTGGAGAAGAATCCCTCTTCGATTACTCGACCGGTATTCAAGCGCCGCTCGGCGTACGTAGACCCTGCGGTCTGGCGTAACCTGAAAGAAAAGGCTGCGCGGCTCCATTCGACGCCGGTCGGTATACTGCTGGCCGCCTATGCGGAAGTGCTCGCCATTTGGAGCAAGAACCCTCGCTTCACGATCAACCTGACTTTGTTCAACCGCCTGCCCTTGCATCCGGAATCGAATTCCATCATTGGAGACTTCACCTCTGTCAACTTGCTGGAGGTCGATACCTCCACGCCGCCAACCTTTGCGGCGCGCATGGATCAGCAACAGGAACGGCTCTGGCAAGATCTGGATCACCGTTACTTCAGTGGAATTCAGGTGATGCGCGAACTCGCGCGCTTTCAGCGCGTCGGACCCACGGCCATCATGCCCGTCGTTTTTACGAGCCTGCTGAATCTTGGCGAACAAAACGATGGAACCACGTGGGTAACCCGGTTGGGTCAACGTGTCTATGCAATCGCCCAGACGCCCCAGGTATATCTCGACTTTGTGGTTCAGGAGGAAAAAGGGTCACTCCTGATCATCTGGGATGCGGTCGAAGAAATTTTTCCCGCCGGCATGCTCGACGATATGTTTGGAGCATTTGAGCGGTTATTGCAGGATCTGGCTGCGGACGATTCAGCCTGGCAGCGATCGCTTGCGGAAAATGCGCGGCGCCTGATACCGCCTGCGCAAATGGCCTTGCGCGAGGCCGCGAACAACACCACGGCTCCTGTGACCGCCGATCTGTTGCACACTCCCTTTCTGAAGCAAGTGGCGGAACGTCCCGGGCAGACCGCGGTTTGCACGCCCAAGCGGCGGCTCAGTTACCTGGAGGTTTATCAGTACGCCAGCAAAATCGAAGAGGAATTGCTGCGCTGCGAGCTAAAGCCGAACGAGTTCGTTGCCGTAATGATGGAAAAGGGCTGGGAGCAAATCGTTGCGGTGCTGGGGATTCACCTTGCGGGCGCAGCTTACCTGCCCATAGATCCCGAATTGCCGGCGGAACGCCAGCGCTACCTGCTGGAACATGCGAAAGCGAAAGTCGCCTTGACGCAGTCCGCCGTGCGCAACCGCCTGAGTGTCCCCGCCAACGTCGAAGTGTTCGAGGTCGATCAATTGAAGCCCGCGGACACGGACGCCGGCCCTCCGGCAGACCGGCGGCGCCAGAAACCGGAAGACCTCGCCTACGTCATTTACACCTCGGGCTCCACGGGAGTTCCCAAGGGCGTGATGATCGATCACCGCGGCGCGCTGAACACGGTGCTGGACATCAATCAAAGATTTGGAGTCGGGCCGCAAGACCGTGTCCTGGCCGTTTCCAGGCTGAGTTTCGATCTATCGGTTTACGATGTGTTTGGATTATTGGCGGCGGGTGGAACGATTGTGATGCCCGCCGCGGACCTGGCCTATGACGCCAATCACTGGGCCGAGTTAATTCTTCAGGAGAGGGTTACTATTTGGGATACAGTGCCGGCCCTGGTCCAATTGCTCGTGGACCAGGCCGGGAAACCGGAGCTCCTCGGCGATTCCCTGCGCCTGGTGATGATGAGCGGCGACTGGATTCCGCTGGGATTGCCCGACCAGATCCGGCGCGTTCTCCCCAAAGCAAATGTCGTCAGCCTGGGTGGAGCGACCGAGGCTTCCATATGGTCGATCCTGTTTCCCGTCGGAAAAGTGGATCCGAATTGGAAGAGCATTCCCTACGGCAAGGCCATGCTCAACCAGAGTTTTCATGTGATGAAGCCGGATCTTAGTCCGTGCCCCAACTGGGTGCCGGGCCAGCTCTACATCGGCGGCGTTGGTCTCGCCCAGGGATACCTGCACGACGAACAAAAAACAAACGCCAGCTTCCTCGTGAATCCCGCAAGCGGCGAACGCCTGTACCGCACCGGTGACCTCGGCCGGTTCATGACCGACGGCAACATCGAGTTCCTGGGCCGCGAAGATTTTCAGGTCAAGGTGCAAGGCTACCGGATCGAGCTGGGTGAAATTGAATCCCGCCTGCAGGAATTTCCGGGAGTCGATTTGTGCATTGTGATCGTTCGCGAGGACACTACCGGTGAAAAACGTCTGGCCGGATATGTCGTGGCCAAGCCGGGCATTACGATTGACCCCACCGTGGTGCGAGCGTATCTCCGCACCAAGCTGCCGGAATACATGGTTCCCGCGGCCATTATCGCTCTGGACCGTTTTCCGTTGACGCCCAACGGCAAAGTAGACCGCAAGGCGCTGCCGGCGCCGGCGCGCTCAACCGCGGAAGCGGGCTCGGCCTCCGTGACCCCACGGGATTCGCTGGATGTGCAGCTGGTCAAGCTTTGGGAAAAGGTTCTCAATGTCCGCCCCGTTGGCTTGCAGGATAACTTCTTCGATCTCGGAGGAAATTCGCTGGGCGCCGTTCGTCTCTTCTCGGAGATGAGAAAATTGTTTGGCCGCAGTTTTTCGCTGTCGGTTCTATTCCAGGCGCCCACGGTTGAAAAGCTGGCTGACCTGATTCGCAAAGACGGCTGGACGCCGACCTGGAATTCGCTGGTCCCGATTCAGCCGCGAGGCGCCAAACCGCCGTTCTTTTGCGTGCATGGAGGCGGTGGCAACGTCCTCATTTACCGCGAGCTGGCGCGGCACCTTGGCCCGGATTATCCATTTTATGGATTGCAGGCGCGGGGCCTGGACGGCAGCGGCGATTACCTGACCACCACCGAGGAGATGGCCGAGAGTTACCTCCGCGAGATCCGCGAGCTGCAGCCCGAAGGGCCTTACTACCTCGGCGGATTCTGCATGGGGGGACAGGTGGCCGTTGAAATCGCGCAGCGGCTGGTCCGGGACGGGCAGCAAGTAAACCTGCTTTTCGTGATCGACACGTTTAATTTCAATGGAGTCCCCCCGCAGTTCACCCTGATGGAAAAGGTGGGGAACCTGGGACTCAAGATCAAGTTTCATTCCTCGAACGTCTTTCAGCTGGGGCTCAAAAGCCAGCTCGCCTACGTCAAGGAAAAATCAAAGATTGCCGTGCGCAGAGAAATTGAACGATTGCGCATCAAGATCGTCCATCTGTTCAAGTTGAATCCGCACCGGGACGTCGTTCGGGGGACTCAGGAAGAATTTATTGAGGACATCAACGACCGCGCGTTTCTCGCCTATAAGCCCGCGATCTATCCTGGCCGCATGACGATCTGCAAGCCGCGAAGAAATTATGCATTCTTGCGCGATCCCTTCAACGGCTGGGAAGGAATCGCCGCAGGCGGCGTGGAGGTCATCGATTTGCCCTCCGACCCAGGCGGTATCTTCACCGAACCCTACGTGCAAACCCTGGCCGGAAAACTCAGGGAGCAAATCGATCAGTCCGTTTCCAACGGCGCCGAGATTTCTGTCCAGCCGGAGCCGGTTTTGAGATAAGAACTTCGTGGCGCCGGCGTCCCGCCGGCGATGTTTCTGGTCTTCACACCATGCTAAAACGCCGGCGGGACGCCGGCGCCACAATTCGGACAACAATTCAGACATATAGTTCTTCTCCCAGTTGAAGAATTGCCCTCCCTGAATTAAGCTTCACTTCTTCGAGGTGGGATCATGAACAAACCCCTCCGGGTCTTTTTCCCAGCAGCCGCAATTTTGTCCGTCATGTTTTTCTCGCAGCCCACGAGCGCGCAGAATGCCTCTGACACGAACACTGCGACGCCAGCCGCAAGCCCAATAACGACCACTGCTGCGGTAAGCGCGCCCGGCACAGCAGCGACCGCCGGAAAAAGCTACGAACTGGACGTCCCGGCGACGACCATGTGGCTCGATACGAAAATTGATCTGCTCGCCGGCGCTCAGATTCAATTCACGGCCACCGGCACTGCCTCGTACCCCTCGACCGATTCGAAGGGGCAGTCCAAGGTGCAATCCTTCAGTTCCGATGGCCTTCCCCGGGGGTGGCGCGACCTGGTCCACCAATACCCCGTTGCAAATTCCGGCCATGGCGCACTCATTGGCCGTATTGGTACGGGCGATGGCGCCCAGCCCTTCGCCATCGACCAGAGCCAAAAGTCGGCCATCCCCGTCCCCGGCCGTCTTTTTCTCGGCCTCAATCAGGGCACGCGTGAAGCCGCCACCGCGCAGGGCTCGTTCCACGTCACGATCGCGGTCCTCAGCGCCGGCAGCGGCGAGTTGAACGCGTCATTTTTGCCGGACACTCCTGTCAGCAATGTAACCACGGACCTTCTCGGAAAAATTCCACGCCGGGTTAAGGATCCCTCCGGCAATCCCGGCGATATGGTCAATGTCCTGCTCATCGGGGCGCAGGACGACGTGACTGCCGCATTCAAAGCAGCCGGTTGGGTGCAAGTGGACCGCACCGTGACGGACACAATTCTCACCGGCGCGCTGGCCACGTTTTCCAAAGAGGCCTACCTGACCATGCCCATGAGCATTCTTTATCTCTTCGACCGCCCGCAGGATTATGGCTTTGCGCACGCTGAGCCCGTGAAAGTGGTCGAATCGCGCAACCATCTCCGCGCCTGGAAATCTCCTTATGAGGCGGCCGGCCGCCCCGTCTGGTGCGTCGCCGCAACCCACGACATCGGATTCGAGCGCGATCAGCGAAACAACGGCCTGACGCACAAGATCGATCCCGCCATTGACGGCGAGCGCGAATACGTCAACGACACGCTTGCGAGCACGGGCCTCGTCATGCAGCGCAGTCATGTCACGCCGCCCGACGCGCTGCTCACAGCCAAAACCGCCACCGGCGGCGAATTTCATTCCGACGGCCGCATCCTCATCCTCGTCCTCAAAGACACCGCGAGCGGCGTAAATTAACTCAGAGCGTACATAACTGAATATATATATACCGTGGCCATCACATTACAGACTTGCCATGAGTTTCGCGAGCTCCCGTTTCTCAGGCAGAGCCCACTGGAGGCGGCAGGAATGCCTATTGTGGGTCGTGATCTCGAAGGAGGTGTTGAACCGGCAGGGTGCGAATTACCAGCGAAAGCGGTGTTACGGGATCAGAGGAAGCGATTATGAGTACGATGTCAGACAGCTGGAATCGGCGCTCAGCTTCGGCCGGCGCGTCTACGCCTGAACCGTCTGGTAGCGGGTGGTCTTGGCGCGCCCTTCATCCTGATGGGGGCTTTTGGCTTCAACAAGAGCCGAGCGCCGCACCTGTGGCTATACAATTTCACTTCATCTAACATCAGGAACCTTAACTTCAACAACGGGCACTACACACTTCCCCGTGACACTTGTTTCTGGATCGGAGTGTAAGAGCCGCGTCCAGGTCGTCACCGATCCGCAACGGCTGCAGGACCGTACAACCGCAGAGTTGGCCGCGCCGCCGTCCGATTCATGATCGCTGTCATCAACCGTTTCACGGGTTTTACACTGAGCGCACTCAAACATCATGCGGATTGTCTCTTCCTCGGATTCACTCAAGCGTGCGAACTCGATACCCCAAATGTCGAAGTTCGAGCATAAGAGCTCCAGGCCGTAGACATAAGTATCGGATTGAGACCCCGCTTTGCGAACGATGCGAGCCGCCGCCTCATTATTTGTGTCCTGGCGACGAATGATCATTTCCTGATCCGGGGCCAGTTTGCGCTGCGAAACTACCATGGACCCGTGCCGGCTGAGTTCGACAGTGCTGGTTTGTTCTGAGAAGGCCCTGCCTTCCAGGTCGCTTCCAGTTAAAATAATGGCGATCTGTTTTTGAATTCGTGGACCCCGGCGGAAAAGCCCTGGACGGGTTCCGAATTCGCGCGGCGAGACTGATGCCCCCTGGGAAGGGGATTCGGAATTCTTTGAGGCAGCCACCGGCTTCCTTCCAGCGGTTCTATCCGTTGCGTCTCCAGTTCTTCTCTTTGCCTTCGCGGCATAAAGCCGCTCGTCGGCTCGTTTAATCATGGTCTCGGGCGTGTCATCGCTCTGGTATTGGGTCATCCCGCAGGAAAAGGAGACGGGGATCTGATCTCCGTCCAGGTTCAATACAACCGAACCCATGCGGGACAGGATCATCTTGATCTTGTCCGGCGAGCACTCCGGCAGAATCACGAGGAATTCATCGCCCCCCGTGCGTATGGGCACATCGCAAGCGCGAATGGCTCTCTGCAGGCGTCGAGAGAATTCTTTCAGGGCCAGGTCGCCCGCGGTGTGGCCATAGTTGTCGTTAATCTCTTTGAACCGGTCGAAATCGAGGGCGAGCAGGAGCAGGGGATCGTCCGATTTTTGCGTTCGCGTGATCTCTTCCTTCAGCCGGGTTTCACCAAAGCGCCGGTTGAATAATCCGGTCAACGGGTCGCGAATTGACAATCCGTAAAATTGCTCTCCCCGTACGCGGTACCTTGTGGCGGCGTCCGTCTGTTCGATCAGACCCCTGCGAAGCCGCTGCAGTAGGCGGCGCAGATGGTAGAGCGAAAACACGCTCACAACCAACAGAGCGCAGAGCAATTCGCGAACGAAAAGACTGGCTTCGGATTTCTGAAACAGGCTGAGCTGGGCGAATTGTGAAGGAAACGAAAGCAAGGCAATCAATCCCGGCAGCAGGAGGATCACCAGGGCGCTGCTCCACAGGTGCCAGACAGTAATTCCATCCAGGAGCTGGAGACTATGCTGGAATTCCTCGCGCCGGGTCGCCTCCGCGCCACGCTGACCGGACGAGATCATCGGTCAGAGCCACCGTCAGGAATGTTGCTGAAGGACTGCAACGCCGGTTCTGTTTGCGTCGAAGCATTCACCGCGGGGCTGCCCATACGCAGCAGCCGGACAGCAATGCCATATTCACTGGACGGCAGATTTTCGATACGTACGACTTCGCCTATATACTCGAAGTTGAAACAGCCAAACGCAGGGATCACGTACAGCTGCATCCCCTCGCGATAGGACTCGCTCCGGTTCGTGATAAAGTAGAACCCGATGCGGCTGAAGTTGGTCATGGTCCGCACTTCTTCGAAGTGAGCGGTGCTTGGGTCGGCGGGCCGCAGGTAGACGGGGCGGGCCATTCGAGTTCGAGGGACTCGACGCCGCTCCGACTGGTCAACCCGCGAATCCTGGCTTTCCTGCGAAAAACACCTTAGTTGAAGTTCGGTCATCGCAAATTTCACCTAAGTTGAGTGTTTGGTGCAGTTAGCACCTTTCGAGACTTAATCTCGGCTAAGTTCTGTGGGTTTCCGTAGATGCATTTTGTCCGGCGACCCAAGGGAAGGGTACTTTCCCATCCAAGATTGAGTCCATAGAGCGACGGTACTGTGCGCCATGCCCCTAAAGTTTTTTTATGGAATGCAAGCTGACTCATAGCTCTTCTTCCAAGTCGGGCGGAGTCGCCTCTCCAGAAAGCGGTTGCTAACTCACTCATTTTTAAGGGAAACCTAAAACCAGTCTGTCCCGTCCCGCTAGAACCTGAGGCCAGTCACTTGCTCTTCGGAAGGTCGCTACCGCCCTGAAGCTTCTGGGCCTGTCCCTCAGGCGTGGCCCATGCGTGCTCACCCTGCATCAACAAGGTTTTTCCTCAAACACGGTCACCCGGTACTTAGGCGTTCGCGAGGCGAGTTGGTGGCCCCACTGACCGCGGGCGTCGTTTCCGCAGCCGCAGCTGCTAAGTGCTGCGCTAGCTCAGAGCTCGGCCAAACTTCGTTGGTTAGTGCCCGCGCCCGGAAATCGCCGGAAAGCACAAAAATATGTTGAAAATTTCAGGGAAATGCGTTGAGATTCGGCAGTGGCAAATTTTTAAGTGACACAGGAAATTACCCTAGCGAGCGCTTTCGAAAAAAGTTGCTCTCGACAAAGTTTTTCGTTCCCTGCGCTATGCATGGCACTATGATGGAGGCCCCCGCCCAAGAAACTTTTTTTAGCATCTGGACGTCGCGATGAAGATAACGAACAGCGAATTCGCCTGGGCCATTACGGTCGCTACATTTCTTGCGGTCGTCTTAATTTTCATCCTCGGCTCGCATATCATTTCGGTCATAAGCCGGACCTGGAGATCCAAGGAAGGCCAGGAACGAAGTACGCGCCTTACGGGAGATGGCGCGAGTCGCAGCGACGAACGCCGCCGCAGTAAACGTGTTGAAGTTTTACGTCCTGTTTTTGTCTCAGGACATCGCGGTGACGCGGAGCCTTTTTTCGAGGAAACGGTCTCCCTGCAGGTCAGCGCACACGGCGGACTGCTGGTTCTGGCCACGAACGTCCAAGTCGGCCAGGAACTTCTTCTGGCAACAAATCGTACGCAGACCCCCTTCCAGCCGTGCCGCGTGGCACGCCTGGGTTCTTCGACCCACTTGAGAACGGAAGTCGCGATCGAGTTCGTGCCGCCCGCCCCTGAGTTCTGGCAAGCCGCCTCCTGATCTAAAAGCCTGGCAATCCTGCCACGGGGAAACCAACACTCGATCTCGAGACCAGACCACGGAACTTATCATCGCCTCCGGGAGTGGAGACTCGAACGGCGCGTGCGCGAAACAGGTGTCCGCCGCTACTCGGAGCTGGCGAAAACGTGCATGCCGTCTTGGTCACATGGCTCGCCATATACTCGCCGATGCGCTCGCTGAATTTTGTAGACTTGGTACTCGAATATCCACGAGGGCCCCATGACCATCGAACAACAAGCGCCACAGTCTCCAGCCTCTATCCCCACTGCCCAGCTCATTGCCGCCATGTTGAATGGCCGCGAGCACGTAAGCGACCTGGTCTTTTCGCCAGGCCACGCCCCGCAAGTTGAGGTGAGCGGTCAACTGGTGGAGCTGCGTTTCAAGGGGCTTGAGATGCTTACGCCTGCGCACACGTCGCAGATTGCGCGTGATTTGATTGGACCGAACGAGCATCCGGCGCACACGCTTGAAAAGGACGGCTCGGCGGACCTCTCCTACTCAATCCCTCGAACCGCGCGCTTTCGAGTAAACATTTTCCGCCAGCGCGGGACGCTTGCCATCATCATGCGCGTGATCCCTACAGTCATCCCCACGTTCGATCAATTGAAACTGCCCCCGGCGCTGAGAGAGATCGTGCACCTGCGGAACGGTATCGCCCTGGTCACCGGCCCAACCGGCTCCGGCAAATCCTCCACGCTCGCCGCAGTGATCGATCAGATGAACGAAGAGAAGGCCATCCACATACTAACGATCGAAGACCCCATCGAGTTCCTGCACAAACACAGGAAAGCCACGATTCATCAGCGCGAGTTGTACACAGACACGCCGACATTTGCCCTGGCCCTGCGCGCTGCCCTGCGCCAAGCGCCCAAGGTCATTCTCGTGGGAGAAATGCGCGACCGCGAAACCATCGAGATCGCTCTCGAAGCCGCCGAGACGGGACACCTGGTTCTGTCCACTCTACACACCATCGATGCCTCCAAGACCATCGAACGCATCGTCGGCACCTTCCCGCTCAGCGATCAGCAGGCCATCCGTAACCGGTTCGGGAAGGCCTTCCGCTTCATCGTTTCCCAGCGCCTTCTGCCCCGCCTGGACGGCAAGGGCCGGATCGCCGTCATCGAGATCCTGAAGTCCACCATGCGCACTCGCGAGTACGTCGAGAAGGGCGAGGGCGAAGGAAAAAGCCTGCTCGATGCCATGCGTGACGGCGGTCAGGAAGGCATGCAGCATTTCGATGGGGAACTTGAGCGGCTTACCCGCGAAGGCGTCGTGGACATGGACGTGGCTCTATCGCATTCGAGCAATGCCGGCAACCTGCGCCTGTCCCTCGCGGATTTGGAAGAGGAACGAAGAGCCGAGAAGGCGGGAAGCTCGAAGACATAATCTAAATGATTTTCTTGTCTCGCTGACTGCTACTTGAAATTCATCAGCGAACAATTACTGAGTTTCCGCGACATTGCCTGGCAAGATTTCTGATTGGAAATTGGTTTTTGGCGTTCAGGGCTGGATGGAACAACGACCAGCAGCCCAAAATGAACTTAAAGTGAGGCGCCGGCGGCGCTGGCTTCCGGCACCTTGGGGGAAAAGTCCCGCACGGCCGGCTGCAAACCCTGAATCTGAACCAGGTTCAGAGATTGCAAGGAACGTGGGGAAGCGCGCTTTGCTTTATAGTTTTCGCTGGGAATTCCAGTGCGCGCGTAGGATTTTTCGCAGTCCTGGGAAGAAGGCCCGCGCATGTTCCCCTCAAGGTAGGCCAGCCCCGGGCAGCGCGTGCAGGTTGCGCCATGTGCGCATTGGGAACACGAAGGCATGTCTCGCAGCGTGATGGACCGAACTTCCTTGAGCTGCGGCGAATCGCGCCAGATATCCACAAATTTCGTGCGCCGCACGTTGCCGCTGGGCAGAGGAAACTGCACGCAGGGATAAACATCCCCGTAGGGCGAGACGTAGCAGGCCGTGTGCCCGGCGCTGCAGGGCAGCAGATCCAGGGCTTCCGTGTCCACGCCCCGCGGCGTGGCGCAAAATTCTTCCACGTTTCCGACCAATGTTCCGTCCCGGAATACTTCCCGTAAGGCGGTCTGGTCCACATTCAGGTTCAGGATGGACCTGTCTCCGTCCATCATGGGAGTTATCGTAGGGTCCATAATGAACCGGGCGTCGAGTTCCTTGGCCAGGGCCCTCACGCTTTGATAATCGCTGGCGTTCTGGTTCATCAGCACGTTGGCCATGGTGACGCGCAAGCCCTGCGCCCGCAGAAAGCGCACTGCTTCAATCGATTGCCTGAACGAGCCCGGCATTTTCGTAATGGCGTCGTGCACCTCGGCGCGATGCGAATAAATGCTGATCTGTACCCGTTCCACGCCCAACTCGCGCAGCCGCTCCGCTTCCTTCTTGCGGATCAAGACTCCATTCGTCTTCAGATTGACGCAGAATGTGCGGGCGCGCGCGTGCTCCAGAATCGCGAAAAAATCCCTGCGCATCATGATCTCGCCGCCGCTGATGGTCAGATAGAACACTCCGGCCTCCGCCATCTGGTCCAGCAGATCCTTGATTTCCGCGGTGGTCATTTCTCCGTGGTCGTCATGGTCCAGATAGCAGTGAATGCAGCGCTCGTTGCAGCGATAGGTCAAATCCAGCTGCACGCTCAGCGGAATGTTCAATTTGAGGGCCTTGGCGGCCATTTGCTCGACTAAGCCACTCATGAAGCCTCCCTGGTCGAATTCCCCGGCG
>Ga0210386_10003335_pt1 | contig 13484 bp, 16 predicted proteins | sample IncBWH32OmetaG_FD_160091 | JGI IMG/M metagenome (GOLD analysis project Ga0210386, IMG submission 160091) | Forest soil microbial communities from Barre Woods Harvard Forest LTER site, Petersham, Massachusetts, United States - Inc-BW-H-32-O ... | reverse complement strand
AAATACCGCCAGGGCATGCGCGGATGCGAAGTGCCAATAGCCGCTCTCCCTGGCGGACGCCCTTTCAAGGCAGGGTTCAATGGCGCGGCCGCGTTGGGCCGGCGGGTAGTTGAGCGCGATCGAAGCACATCGTTCCCGGTCCAGGGAAACCAGGCTATCCACCATGTGCCAGTCGTCATGGACGATCGTGACTGTGGCCGAAACCAGCAACATCCCAACGCCAATGAGAGCGGCTCTCGCCAAGGCGCCAAGCGCAAGCCATGCGCCCGGCCGGTTGCCGGACGATCCGGGCAGCATCGAAGAAGGAGTGATCGAAAACACTCTTATTGCACCCCCGAAACCGGATGCAGTCTGCCTCACGCAGGTTTAACAACTCGTGTCGCCCGGCCGTCATGCTGGAGCCGGACTTTCCCGCGCCTCACGGTTCGGCGCCCAGGCGCGCCAAGGCATCCTTCGCCGATTGCAAGCCGGGATCGAGCTTTAACGCCGCGCGATAGTCGGCGATCGCCTGGTCATGGAGACCCTTGTGCGCATAGGCGAGTGCGCGCCTGTCGTAGGCATTGGCGAATTTGGGCGCCAGCGAAATCACCTTGCTCAGATCGGCGATCGAGTCGTCGTAGAGCCCCTTTTGCTGGTACGCCAGGGCTTGATTGTAACGGCTGGCGACATCGCGTGAATCCAGCGAAATGACCTTGCCAAAGTCCGCGATGGCCAGGTCATAGAGCGCCTTGTGCGCATAATCGTTGCCGCGATTTGCATAGGCACCTTCCAGACGGGGATTGAGTGAAATCGCCATGGTGAAATCTTCGATGGCCTGGTCGTAGAGGTTTTTTTGATCATAGGCATTCCCGCGGTAATCGTAGGCATCGGCCAATTCCAAGGGGTCAGCCCCCTTGGGTTCGAGCGAAATCGCCATGGTATAATCGGCAATGGCCTGGTCATCGCGCTCCTGATTATGATAGGCGAGCCCCCGATTGAAATAGGCAATGGGAAAAGTCTTGGGCAAAAGGGCAATCGCCTGACTGTAATCGGCGATCGCCTGGTCGTAGAGCCCCTTGTTCGCATAGGCAATGCCACGATTGTCATAGTCGGTTGCAAGGTGTGCCACGGCGGCATTGGGGCTTCCAAAGCCGGATTTAAGCTCCGCGGTGTCAAGTTTGATTTTCCGGGTGCATCCGGCAATGCTGATGTCGGAATCCGGATTGCCGCAATTGTCCCGCAGGGCTTGCGACGCGGCCGGCATGGAAATGAAAAGCAGAACCAGGCCGCACAAAGGGTGATGCGCTTTCGCCTTGCGAAACCCCGCCATCGGGCGATCAAGGAACATCAGGCCTCCCCGTCATTCGTGGCGAAGCACGCGGACGCCGGATCAAGCCGTGCGGCACGGCCTTGCGATCATGCGCTTCATGCCGCTTTTGACTTTACATAGGCGTCGATCACGCTGTCGAGGATATCGAGGGGAACCCGGCCTTCCGTCGGTCGATGGCCATGCTGGAGCCTTTCTGTTCCAACTCACTCAGGCTGCGGACGCCAGGGCCTCGGCCAAGGTTCGGCGGCGGCGGGCAAGGGTCCATAGCAGTACCGCCAGGCCGGCGCAGGCGACAAGGCTGAGACCCGCATCGGCGAGATAGGCGCCGGTGGACTTGGCCATGCCATAGGCGTCGCCATCGATAGATTCCATGTAGGCCAGAGGAAGCATCTGGGCTGCGTTGATCACCGCAAAAAAGGTGGCGGCCAGGGGGTTGTTGTCGCCCATCTCGACCAGGATCACGGCAAAGGCGATGGCGAAGGCGCCCGCCTGGAGCATGGCCTCACCGATCACCGCCAGGCCGTAAACCGGCACGGTATGGGGCAGGCCGATCAGCAGCAGGGTGAACAGGGCACCCACGAAGCCCACGCCGAGATAGAGCGTCTTGGGCTCAATGCGCTTCAAAAAGAGGGGCATCAACAGACTGCCGACCACGCCGGCGATCAGCTGGCCCGCTCCGCCAACCACGCCAACGAACTCTTCAGACGCGCCATAATCGCCACCGAGGCCACCCAGGATGTTGGTCAGCGCAAAGGAGGCCGATGGCAGGGCGAAGAACAGCAGCATCAAGCGTACCGACGAGTTTTTTAGCAGGTTGAACACGTCGCGGAAAAAGTCGCGGAAGCTCTCGCTGGCTAGTTTTTTGTCGGGCCGGACCACCGGCATGAATGGGAACAGCGCCAGCGGCAGGACGAAGAGGACGGCGAGGATCGCGTCGCCGATGACGTACGGCAGATGGCGCAGGAGCAGGATGCCGACCATGACGGTCAGACCGCCTGCCCCGATGTTGGCCGCCGTCATCCAGGCGCCAAGCGCCGCCTTTTTCTCGGGTGGCACGATCGAGCCGGTCCAGCCGCCGATCGCGGCGACATAGAGGGTGATGGTCGCGCCGGCGAGGAAGTTCAACAGGCTCAGCAGCGGGATATTGTCGAGCGTCAGATAGGCGATGAAGATGATGGCGGCGGTGAGTATGGCGAATACCATGGCGTAGAAGCGCCGCGAGAAGCGCCAATCCAGCAGCGGCGATACCAGGAAAGCGCAGAACAAGGGGACAAGGCCCCAAGTCTCCACCCCCGAAATAACCGGCTCGGACACATGCCTGGCGGCCAGCAGTTGCGGCAGGGTGACGAGCGTCAAGCCACCCGAGATGCCCAGCGGCGCCTGGCAGAGGCCCATCAGCCACACAGGTGGCGCCCGCTTCGTCCCATCCATTTGTCACGCCCCCCGTGAACGAAGTTGCACCATGGCAGGGGCGGGACCATCGCGGCAAGGGCGCAAAATTGGCCGATACGCTGCGCGAGAAGCGGTCATTCAGCCGCGCGGTGATTGACGGGCAAGTTCGGCCTTGTCGGCGGCGCTGAGATCAAGCTGTGCGGCGCGGGCAAACTGTTTCTTCGCCTCATCAACCTTGCCGGCATAAACCAGCGCCTCACCCCATTTCAGATGCAGCCGGCCCCAGTTGGGGGCGTACTTCCGCGCTTCCGCGAACTTCGCCACCGCAAGGTGCGACTGGTTCTTCGCCATCAGCGCCTCGCCCCAGCCTTCCAGCGGATCGGCGAAGTGCGGGCTTTTCTGGTTAGCGAGGTTGAACTTGGCAATCGCGCCCACCGCGTCGCCACGTCCCAGCAGCATTGCGCCCCAATCGGCATAGGCGAAAGGCAGCGATGGTGCCTGGGCAGCGGCCGCCGCGAACCAGCGTTCGGCCGCCTGTCCATCTCCGGTCTGAGCGGCGATCTGGCCCCGGAGCCGCAGGCAAAGATAACAGTCCGGCGGCGTCGCGCCGATCAGGGCCGCCGCGCCGGCGGCGTCGCCTTGCCGCGCCAGCGCCAGCGCCTCCAGCGGATGGATCCATACCGGCAGCAACAAGCCCATCAGCGGCCGTGCCGTCTTGTTGGCCGTCAGCCAGGCATCGGCGGCGCGCGCATCGGCCAGGGCGGCAAGCCAGTTGCCCACTTCGGCGGCGATCCAGTAATGCGGCAGCGCCGAAAAGGCGTCTTCGGCGTCGGAGGTGAGCAGGCTGTTGTCGTCCTGTTGCCAGTTCGCGGCAACGGCCGCGCGCGCGGCCGCCGGATCGTGGTTCAGCGCCAGATCCGTGGCAGCCAGCGCCGGTGTCAGGGGTCTCATGCCCCCCAGGCCCACAACTTCCTGAATGTCCTCATTATCGACCACTTTCTCCACTGCCAGCCACAGGCGTGCGGCATCCTCATAGTCGCCCTTCAGATGTTCCAGCCAGGCCGTCGCCACCAGATGGTTCTCATTGAAGAACTCTTCCGTCTGCTCCGGCGCGCGTACCTGCGAGCGTGCCTCAAGATCGATGGAATAAAGCAGCGACTTTTGATCGTGGCCGGACCATTGCTCTTCGCTTACCAGGCCGATTTCCGCGTCCACCGCGGCGCTGCCGCCCAGCCCCAGCGCCTCAAGTCCATGGACGCGGGCCGCCGCGGCGTCGCCGTGGTCATTGATGTCCATCAGGGACCATTGCGCATAAGCCCAGCCCCGCTCGCTATTCGGACCGTCGGTGGCAAGTTTTGCGATGACTGCGAACGCTTCGGCAATGCGGCCATGCTGTTCGAGATATTGGCTGAAGCGATAAGGCTGGCTGTCGCGATAGATCGCTTCCGCCGCCTGCTGCGCCAGCTCGTCGATCCTGGCGTCCGCGCCGGTGAAAGTCTGCGGCAGCGCATTGTCCAGCCGGGCGGTGAGCGCGATACCGTCCGCCGTCTTGAAGACTTCGCCGCTGACATGGCTGGCATGACCGAACTTGTCGCGCAGCAGCTTGTCCAGCTCGCCGAAGGTCAGTCCGGTTTCGGGAATCTCGAGCTTGATCTCCGAGCCCCAATTGTTCTGAAACGAATTGGCGGGTCGGTCGGAGCCGGTGGCCGCCTGCATCGCCTGCAGCTTGTCCAGGAAGCGCGCCGCCACCACCTCGCCGGTGAGGCCGCGCGCCGCCAGTTCGGGTGGAACCGAAAAAGGCTCGATCAAAAGCCCGCTGCTGCGCGAAGCATCCCGCACCATCAGGGCGATGCCTGACGCCACCGCGAGCCCGATGACCGCCGTCGCCACCCGCAGCAATACGCCCAGATATTCTTTCCAGATACTGAGATGGACCTGCCTGAGCTGTACGTGAAGGTGATGCTTCTGGATGTCGATCAGCGAGCCGTGCTTCTTGAGAAACGCATCCGCTTCCTCGCGGCTGGCTCCGCCCAATGCCAACGTCATGGCAGCCGGGTCCGCGCCTCCCGCGACAGCCTCAGCGCCGGTCTCCTGACCTTCAGTTTCCTCAGACACCCGGCCCCCACAGCCTTTATTTTCAGCCATTGAGACAGACGGGAACCCCACTGGCAACGGGGGGCGGGTTTTCGCAAGAATGTCGGCTTATTTCGGTGTTTTGGACCCTGAGGATTGGGGCAGTGGTCCGCCAGGTGCGGCTGCGGCCATGGTGATTAACGCATGATCCCGAGACTTTGCATGTCGTTGTCCAGTGCATTCAGAAAGCCTGAAGGATTGGACAGGCATGCAAAATGACCGCCTTCGATTGTGGTGAAATTCTTGGCTGGCGCATGCACCTGGTCTACGAAGGCACGTGCAGCCTCTGGGGAACATCTCGGGTCGCTGCGACCCTGAATGACAAAGTAAGGCACTTTTAAATCCAGCCCGCCGGCTCCGGCTTCAAATTCAAAGGAATACGGCAGGAGTTTCTGCAGGCAAACGGGGTTGGCCGCGGGGTTATCAGGCGCTGGATTGGAGGCGAAGAAGGCGGCCGCCGCGGCGCTTTTGGGTTTATCAGGCGAACCCAGCAGGCCGAAGACCTTGCCGATGAAATCCCAATCAGGACCAGGATTTGGAAAAGGGGCGGTCCACTTGAAGAAGGTGCGGAGCTTGGGCAGGTCCGCAAAATCAGACACGGTGAACTGCCTCAGTTCGGCGGCGGCTGGGGCATCTGCGGCCGCGTCCGCGCGAGCGACGGCGGATGAGCGCATGTTCTCGAAGATATTCCGGCCGCTGATGGGTTGACCGGTACCCACAAAGGCACGGAATAGCTCCGGGCGCCGGCGGATCACATTGAGACCCAGTGCGGCGCCCCAGGAAAATCCCACCAAAATCAGCTTGCGCGCCTCGACGCGTCCCAGGACGTATTGGGTGACTTCGACGGCGTCTTGCGTCAGCTGGTCCATGGTCATGTTGGATGACGTGCCATTTTTTCCGAACGTCCTGCCGGTGCCGCGCTGATCCCATTGCGCAACGACGTAGCGTTCCTCCCATGGCTCGAACACCGACAGAAACGGCGACTCGGCTTCGCAAGGGCCGCCGTGCAGGAACAACAAGGGTGGGCGGGACCGGTCGCGGCCACGAATGGCTATCCACTGATCGACCCTGCCGATTGGAGCAAAGCTTTCCTCAGCGATTGCTTGCGGCTGCGCTGCCGTTGGAAAAGATGAGGCTGTGGCAGCGCAAGCTCCTGCCAGCAGGCTGCGGCGAGTCAGATTGTGCATTGGGAAGTGCATTCGATTCACCCAAACCCAATGGAGATGAGATTCCACTATAGGTGCCAATTATTTGGCACCTGCGGATGGCTGTCAAGGCCGGCATGATTTGGGCGACCGCTGGAATGCCCGCCATGGGTCGGAAGCGGTCGCCGGATATGCGGGCGCGGATCGCGCCGCTATTTCAAGCTTCCGCGCTCGAACCGTACACGCGCCTGTTCCAGCGCCGCGTCGGCTTCAGCTTCTGTCCTGGCGAATCCCTTCATATAATCCTGCTGCCTTCCCTTGGGGGCGTGCAGTTCCCATCGCCAGGAGCCGTCAAGGCAACGCGCCGTCGAAGTGCCGAATCTCTTGCTCATATTGTCCTTTGCTTTGCAATTGCTCTAACGACCGGGAACCTGAATTCGGGGCGGCGGCATGATTTCATCGCATTGATCGCAGACGACGACGCGGCCCAGTCCTGCCCTTGCCTCGACATGGAATCCCGCCGGCAATTGGGCTTGCGTGCTCCCGGCGCCGTCCTCGATCCACGCCAGCGATCCGGCTTGCCCGCAATAGGAACAGGCCAGCGTGCCGGCGGACATGGACGGATTGATCATCTGGCCTCCTGCTCCATGGCCGCCCTGACGGCCTCTCTGACGGCCTCTCTGGGACCGGTTACGGGTCCGCCGTGCAGGACAGCACAGAGCCGGCACTTTCCATCCGGCAGTTCCGAGGACCAGGCATAGGCTCGAAAGGCGCCGTCCGGATGGTGTTTGAGGTCGAAGACATGAACCGTTCCGTGCCAGACCAGTTGCTCGCCATGCATTTCGCGGATCGGGACCGATTGGACGAAGGTCGCCGCCCCACCGTGCTGGGATTCTATCGCCTGCTTGAGCTGGTCGGGGGAGACTTCGGACAATGCGTTCGGTTCTCTTTCGCTATGGCACGCACGCTTCAGACTTTCGCAAGGTCCGGTTGAAGCGCCAGGTGCTGGATTTCGGCCCGCTCGATCCGAACGTGGCTGTCTGTCGCTCCATGAAGCTTTATGAAGGCCATGCTTCGTTGGCCTTCCGACAGCCTGGCCCAGCGACGGACGCATTGCGCGAGCGAGCCGGCGCAATAGACATGTTCCTCTCCAATGAGCGAGGCCTCGACGTACCAGGCGATATCAGACATTTGAGTCCTTCAGCTTGGCGGACACGTCACGTGCCGGCCGACTTCGGCGGCGAGTCGTGGGCGTCATTCGGGCGCGCCAAGGCTTCACTCCTCCGGCCACCTGTGTATGGGCGTTCCTTGCCTTATATGCAAGCCCGGCGGCGAGCGCGGCACATGGACGAAAGCCAGGATTTGCGCGGGCGCCCCAGCTTTCCCGTGAGCCGATTGCCTGTTCCGGCTCACTGCGCGAAATGGTCCGCCATATCGTTAACCTCCGGCAAACCGTTCTTCACCTAGACAAAGTTGGCCTTGACCGCGGTCTTGTCGATATCCGAAAGCTTGGTGTATCCGGCGGCCGCCGCCACCTGAACAAGTTCCTGCTGCAGCATCTCGATCAGGCGTTGTGCGCCCGGGGCGCCGAATGCCGCAAGGCCCCACCGCGTCGTCCGTCCGATCATCACGGCATTGGCCCCCAGCGCCAGCGCCTTGAAGATGTCGGCGCCGCGGCGCACGCCACTGTCGAACAGGATGGGAATCCGCCCGTTCACCGCCGCCACGATCTCCGGCAGGACCTCCAGCGTGGAGGGACCATAGTCCATCGAGCGCCCGCCATGATTGGACACGATGATCGCGTCCGCGCCATGCTCGATCGCCAGCCTGGCGTCCTGCGGATCCAGGATGCCTTTGATCACCAGCTTGCCTTTGATCATTTTGCGCATGGCGTCGATATAGTCCCAGCTGTACCACAGGCGGAAGCCGTTGATCCGGTAGCGGGCCGCGCCGGTGGGCGCCGCGGCTCCGCCTCCCGCGCCGCGGCCGCCGCCCGCGCCAAGGACGCGCCCGCCCAAATTGCGGTCCTGCTGCGTGCGTTCGTAATAGGACGCCTGCTGGTCGACGGTGACGATGATGCCGCCCGCCCCCGCATTCTGGTAGGTGTCCATCGATCGTTGGCTGGCGTCCAGTTTCTCCAGCGGATAGAACTGCCCCCACAGCGTGCCGCCGGGCACGGCCGGCGCGACCTTGGCATAGGGCGTGCTGGTGTTGATGCTCAGCATCATCAGCGTGTTCGAGGCCGCGCTCGCCGCCTTGAACATCCCGATCTCTCCATCCGGATGCAGCGGCACCATCGCCGCGGTCGGCGCCACGACGATGGGGAATTTCATCGCCACGCCGAGAAACTCCGACGAGAGGTCGACCTGCGAGGCCGGGACGGCAGCGCGGGCCGGCACGATGTCGACCCAATCGAACGCCTGGCGATTGCGCCGGAGCGTGAACTCCGACCCGTCGCCATGGGCGGTATAGTCATAGATCGGCGCGGGCACATTGCCGAAGAACACGGGCTCGAAGTCGAAGGACGTCTGCATCTCCGCCAGGCTCAACACGCGGTGATGCCCGCCGAGCGGCCTGGGGTCGCTCTGCGCCAGGGCGGCGGCAAGCGGCGAGCCCGCCATGAGACCCGCCAGGCGGACCAACGCCCTTCGCCGGGAAGCACTTGTGAGCCAGCCGGGATCAGCCATGGGTGCCCCTCACCGTGCGAAGAGCCGCGTGAACGCGCACCAGGCTGGGGTCGACCGCTGCGAGCGATGGCCGGCCGCACATGCACATGTATCGCGCCAATTCGGTCTGCAGCATTTCGACAACGCCCTGCACGCCGTCGGCGCCGTACGCCGCCAGGCCCCACATCACCGGCCGGCCGATCAACACGCCCTTCGCGCCAAAGGCCAGCGCCTTGAGGATGTCGGTGCCGCGGCGGAAACTGCCGTCAACCAGCACAGGGATCCGCTCGCCCACGGCCTCGACCACTGGCGAAACCAGCAGCAGCGTACCGGTGAGCGCCGCCGCATTGCCGCCGCGATAGTTCGACACCACCACGCCCTTGGCGCCGCGGGCGGCGGCTTCCTTGGCCTCTTTCGGCTGGGTGATGCCCTTCACGATCACGGGCAGCGAGGTGGCCTTGACGATCGCCTCGACACCGGCCCAATCGATGCCCGCGGCCGGCCCGGTGCCGGCATTAACGGTCACGACCACCGCCTTGGCGGCACCCGCCTCGGCGAGCGCGTCCTTCACTTTGGGGCTCCCCGCATAGACCTGCAGCCATAAGGGCGTGGTCGCGGCCTGGGCGATCGCCGCCAAGGGCAGGCTGGCGTCGCTGCTCACGACCATCGCGGCCTTTGCCGCCGACGCCCCGCGCGCCATGGCAACTTCGCCCTCGGGATGGAAGCGCTTCTGATCGGCAATCGGGCCGACGATGATGGGCGTGAAGTGCTGGTCGCCAAACAAGGTGCACGTCAAGTCCAGGTCCCTGGTGGGAATGTTCATCCGCGGACGCAAGGTGATGCGATCGGTGACGCTGCGGTCGCTGCCCAGGATGGGAGCTGCCTTCGCCTCGCCCAGCGCCAGGCGCGCCTGGGCCTCGTACTCGAGCACATTCACCAAGTCGCCTCGCGGCACTGCAACCGGCGGCGGCAGCGGTATGCGAAGCGGCGTCGCGGCCTGTGCCGGCGCAAGGGGCGCAGACACGCCAACGCCCGCCATGCCGGCGGCCAGTCCCATCACCCCGATAGATTGGCGGCGCGACGTCATTGCCCCAGCCGCGCTGGTCTCTTCGGCCGCATTCGTCTTGTCAGCTGGCATTTTCATCGACGTCCCCATTCAAGCCCTGCGTGACCGGCATATGAGTAGTTCCGTGTCCCGCCGGCGTCCAGAGCAAGCTGACATGGATCGCCGGGAAGCGTAACATCTGGGCGCTTGCGTGCATCGGCAGACGTGCATCAGGAGAATGGCATGCGGCTCACTTTGGCCATGGGCGCGCTGCTCCTGCTCGCCTGCCCCGTGTCGGCTCAGAATGGTACGCCGGATGGAACCCAGAATGGTGCAATGGGCCCTGCCCGCTCGCCGGTTGCCTTTCCGCAGGTGACGGGGGTTCCCGTTCCCCTTGAGAGCGTCAGCGGGCGGTTCAGTTCCCTCAATCCACTCCACCAGCTTGACTGCCCATATAATAAAGTGAGCGGCCGCGTCGTCTCGCCAAGCTTGATACTGGTGAAGGAGCTGGCCTGCGGCCGGACCCCACACGACAACCTGCTGGTGAATGTCAAATTCGGCAATCCCGCCGACGCCGCGCAAATGGTCATGGGCCGGCAAGTCGTCATAACGGGCCGGTTCAAACGCGCGGAGGAGGACCGCGATTCCGTTTTTGTCGCCGGATTCCTGATCGCGGAAAAGGCCGGGGTCGTGACGGGAGATCCGATCGATCCTTCCGCGCCGCCCGCCCAGGCCTTTACCAGCTATATGATCTGCCAGCCACCGGAGCTGGACGGGCTCGCCAGAGAGCTTGGCAGCGAGCTGTGTGTGCAGAGCAGCATCGTGGCCGATCTCACTGCGACAGGTCCGGCGCTGGAGACGGCCGCCCGCGGACCGGCAAAACTTTCGCCGCAGGATACGGTGCCTGGCGATCCCGGCGCGATCTCCTGCCGCCTGGACCCCGGGGTTTCGGATCGTCACCTGTCGGCCATCGCCTGTGCCCGCAACAGCTATTGGGCGTGGTACCAGGCAAAGTGGCGCGATCCCCTGTCCTCGAAACCGGCGCCGCCATGAACCGGCCGCCGCAAGCCGTCATCTGCGCGAGGCCGCAAAGTGCTGCGCCGCACTCAGCATAGGGGCGGGATGGCGGCCGGATCGGCGGATGACGGCCGCGCGCCCAGCCTGCGAAGCAGCCGATAGTGGCTGAAGAGCGCCGCCCGGTAAGTCTCGAAATGGTTATAGGGCAGTCCGAACTCACGCGCGGTGCCGCGAACCACCCGCCCGATGGCGGCATAGTGGGTATGGCTCATGGACGGAAAGAGATGATGCTCGATCTGATGGTTCAAGCCGCCGCTGAACCAGTTCCATCCGTGATTGAGATTGGCGAAGTTTGCGGTGGTCCGCATCTGATGGGCGCCCCATCCCTCGCCGATGGTGGGCGGAACGCCCTGCGGCGAGGGAAAATCCACGCTCTCCACCTGGTGCGCCATGCTGAACACCAGCCCAAGGGCAAGACCCAGGGTGCACTCGTAAACCAGAAAGCCCAGCGCAACGCGTTCCAGCGGCAGGACCGCGAAGGGGACGGCGACGAAGATCGCCAGGTACAAGGCCTTTGAGATCCAGAACTCCGCCTTCTCGGCGCGCGACATCGCCGGAATGCGCTGATGCGGATTGATGCGCAGCATGAAATATTGGACAAAATCCTTCACGAACACCATCTCGACCGCATTGATGGCATAGAGCGGAAAGACGAACCACTGCTGGCCGCGATAACGCCATTTCCAATGCTGCCGCGGCGAGAGCCTGAGGAAACCGCGTGTTTCCAGATCGTCATCCCATGTGTGGATGTTGGTATTGCGGTGATGCAGGACATTGTGCTTGTAGTTCCAAAGATAGCGGCTCGGACCCAGCATGGTGGACGCCAGCATCGCCCAGGCGAGATTGACGCGGCAGCTGGATGACATCGCTCCATGATTGGCGTCATGGAAGATGTTGAAGCCGACGGCGCTGGCGGCCAGTCCGTAGGAAACGCAAAGCACCAGTTGCAGCCAGCCGGATTTGGTGCAGAGCATCAGCACAAACGAGCCCAGGAACCAGGCCATGACGAGTGCCGCCTTGCGCAGCAACCTTGGATCGCCCGCGGGCGCATCGCCCGCCAGCGCGTCACGGACACGCGCGCGGACGGTCTGCAGGAATTCTCCCGACCCGTCGAATACCACGCGCGTGGGTCCAGGTGTCAGCTGCTCGCCCATGTCCACGTTCCGGCGCCCCCTCGGCGTGTTCGCGTCACCAATCCGGGTACGACAGCCGCCTGATTGGCCGCCTTCCGGATTTCCGTTGTCAAAAAATGCAGGCCGATCGTGTCAAGCACCGTTGTCCATGCCGAAAACCGGTTCCAGCAATAATGGTGGTGCAGGCCGCCCGGGATTTCTCCTTATCCTGGCGATCCCGGTTCATATCACGCAATGCCCCTTGAGCCTAATCGTGATGCTGGGCAGCGCTGAACCATCCGGCTGAAAGCCACAACCGGTGCGCGACCCGCACGCGCCGGACCGCTTCGGTCCGTATCCCGGTCGAATATCACGATGTCGGCGTTATTTGCCGCCGGCCATTGGCAGCGGTGCCTGGCAAGCGTAGGGTGAACAGATGATGACCGTGCTCCGTCTGATCGGCGCGCGCCTTGTGTTCGTCGAACCGGCGGACGGGCGCGGCAAACCGGGCCTCCAAATGGCCAACCTCTAGATGACACGTCAACCCCTGCCGCTCCCGCTGGTCCCCAATCGTCCGCAGATGGAGGCGCTTCGCGATATCGCGCACAAGCGAAAGGTCTTGCCGCCGATGTATCGCATTCTCGCGGGCTTTGGCCTGATCGAGCAGAAGCTGGGCAAATGGAACCTGACGCAGGCGGGGCAACTGCGCCTTCAGCACGGCGGCGGTCCGTTGCCCGATTGAATTGCCGCGCGCGAGCCTTACCCTCGTGCGCGCCCAGCCGCGCTGCAAGCATTCACCAGCCAAGCATTCGTCAGAAAGGCATTCGATGAAGATCACAACCGGCCGTTTCAAGCAGGCCGAGCTATCCGACCAGGAAAAGATAGCCCTTCGCGGCATCGCCCAGGGCGCGTCTAGCGCGCTGCCCCTGTGCCGGCGGCTGCAAAAACTCGGCCTGGTCGAGAAGAGCAACGACGGCTGGGCCATCACCCATCAGGGGTATATTCGCCTGATGTTCCAGGGCGCACGCTGAAGCTCTGGCCTGTTCATGCCCGGTTCATGTGCCCGGGCCCAACACTCGCGCGCAACGTTACTCAGATGGTCCCATGCGACACGCCAGAACACGTATCACCACAGGGCTGGTGGCAACAGGGCTGGCGGCGGCGTTACTCGCTGTTTCCGTGTCATCCGCGCAAGCGCGCTGGGGTCATCGCGGCTATTATGGTCACGGCGGCTATTACGGACATGGCGGCCCCGGCCTTGTCGGTGGCGTCGTTGTTGGTGCGCTGACACTCGCGACCCTGCCGTTTGCCATCCTTGGCGCTGCCACCAGCCCGTCGCCTCCGCCACCGCCCCCGCCCGGCTACGGGCCCGGCTATGGCCCGGCGCCCTATGGATACGGCCCACCACCTCCCCGCGGCTATTATGACCAGCAGTATGGCCCTCCTCCGCCGATGCAGGGCTATAACCAGCAATACGGGCCGCCGCCCGGCTATAACCAGCAGTACGGGCCGCCGCCCGGTTATGGCAGGCAATACGGCCCGCCTCCGGGATATTACGGCGGGAACTGAGGGCAAGCGGGCCCTTCATCACGCGTATATTGCCGC
>Ga0210386_10003331_pt1 | contig 13503 bp, 10 predicted proteins | sample IncBWH32OmetaG_FD_160091 | JGI IMG/M metagenome (GOLD analysis project Ga0210386, IMG submission 160091) | Forest soil microbial communities from Barre Woods Harvard Forest LTER site, Petersham, Massachusetts, United States - Inc-BW-H-32-O ... | reverse complement strand
TCGCTGACCTCGCCGCGCAGTTCAATGGGCACGAACTCGGCGAAAAGGGCGCGACCAACGCGGATGTCTTCGGGGTGCTCGCGCTCTCGGCGGTTGGGGCGCCGAGTGACGTAATCGACACGCTTGTACAGATCGTGCGCGAACAGCAGGACACCGACGGTGGTTGGAATTTCGCGGCGGGCACGAAAAAATCGGAAGCGGATCTGACAGGCGCGGCACTGGCTGCCCTTTGCAACGCTGGGGTACCCGGTACAGACCCGGCGATCGTGAAGGCCGAGAGCTATCTGCATACCGTCCAAGACGCCGCCACCGGTGGGTTCGTCAACCCCACGGTCAACACGGACTCGACGGCCTGGGTTGTGAGTGGCCTCGATGCCTGCAAGATCGACCCGCAGGCAGCCGAATGGACGACCACGGCAGGGAAGACGCCGATCGACTTCCTGATCGCCCAGCAGAACGAGGACGGCAGCTTCCAAAAGCATGCGCACGACGAAGAAGAGGACTTCTATGCGACGCAGGACGCGGTGCGAGCGCTGAGCGGCGCCGGATTCATCGCGGCGCCACCGGCGCGTAGGGGAGCCGGGCTGCCGGCAGTGCGACCGGCTCCAACCGTGGCGACTGGCACACCTGTCCCGATGACACTGGTGATCGACAGCGCCGGGCATGTCACAGGCGGCAGCTCGATCCGCATGTGCAAGGTCACCGTCCCGGTTGGGGCCACCGTCGCACAGATGCTTACCGACGCAAGCGAAGCGTCCCTGCCTTCCTATTGCCTCAGTGACCTCGCGCTCAGCGAAGGACGGATCGCAAGGGTCAACGGCGTCAGTGCCGAACCCGGAAAGTCAGCTTGGGAGGTCAGCAGGGAAGGCGGCGCCGGCGAACTTGAAACCAACGGCACGGTCGGGCTCGGCGCGCTGGTCCAGATACAACTCGTCTCGGACAGCGAAACCTCGGAAACGCCGGCCCCATTGCCGTCCTCGCGCGGGATGACAAGCACAGCCCCGACCCCCACCACGACAACTACCACCACGACAACGGCGGCGGACACAACGCACACCCCGATGCCGCCTCGGCTACAGGTGCAGGTCGGGCCGCTCACACGGGTGCGCCACGGTCACATGACTGTCGAGCTGACCTGCCTGGGGCCGGCTGGGATCGCCGAATGCGCCGGCGTGGTGCGCGTGCGCGTTGCGTTGCGAGCAAGGCATGGAGGTCCCATCCGCCAACGTGTCGTGGGCGAAGCAGAGATCCACATCGCCGCCGGTACCCCGGGCACGGTGACGATCGCCCTCGACACAGCAGCACTCGCGGCGCTACGTACGCACGATGACCGCGTGGCGTGGATCGTGGCAACGATGCCCGACAGCGCGAGCACCGGCGCAAACGCATTCACCGTTCTGCGCTGAGACGCGCCAAGGCCCGGAGCAGAGCCCTCGCAATCGCAGTGGGAGAGGTCGCATAGGCAACTGTGCGACCTCTCCTCGGCTCGTTTTCATCAAATCCGATCGATAAGACAACCCGAAGGGAGCCAGTCATGCCAAGAAGACACATCGCGACCCTAGCCGCCGCTTCGGCACTCGCCCTACTGACGGCAAGCGCTCCGGCCATCGCCGGCACACCAGCCACAGTGAGCGTGCGGGTCGAGGGAGCCACGTCAACGCTGTTGCCGCTTACGACCGTCACGACAAACACCACACCCACACCACCTCCGGGAAACTGTCCAGGAACGACTGCCGCCGGCGCCCTACAGCTCGCCACCGAAGGCAATTGGGACCACCAAGAATACATTCAGACAATTCTCGGCGAGACGCATGAATGGACGATGAGCGACCCTCGCTATTGGGCGATCTGGATCAACGACAAATACGCCGAAGAAGGCGCTTGCACGCTCCAGCTGCACGAAGGCGACAGGCTGCTGTTCCTTGTCGATCGCGCTACCGCGCCCGAATACACCCCGATGGTCTTCCCGCTCGAGCTGAGCGGAGCACCGACGGAAATCACGCAAGGCGAATCGGCGACCGTGACCGTCGACAAGTACAGCACCGCGGGCGTTGGCAGCGCCGCGAATGGTGTTTCGGTGAAAGGCGGCGAAGCGACGGTGACAACCAACGCCTCCGGTCAAGCGACCGTCAAATTCAACACGCTCGGGACCGCCCATCTGAGAGGGACCAAGAGCGGGTTCGCGCCGACGGCGAGCGTCGCGGTCTGCGTACACGTCTCGGGCGGTCACTGCTGAGTCAAGGACGAGGCCAATCGCTCTGCTCGCTCGCGGGCAGAGCGATTGGCCTCTATATCAGGTTAGGGAGATGACGATATGAAGCACTCCTCAGATTCAGCGGGCTTGCGAATCCCAGCGGAAAGGGGCCCGCGCGCGGGCGCCTTCATCGCGGCATTGACCGTCGCCTGCATGTCCCTCGTCATCGCTTCTGTTGCACAAGCGTCGCCGACGCAGGTCAAGCTACGAGTCGAGGGTAAGAGCGAAACACTGTTCGAGGGACCCGTCTCGACGGAAGGACACAACATCGAGGCATCCTCGGACACCCAGGAACGCCCGTGTGACGGGACCAACAAACATGCGCACGCAACTCCCGGCCCTACTCCGACTGCTTCCACCGTCGACGCGATGCGCATCATCGGCGAAACCTTCGACGGGCAATGGTACCCAGGCTACGACGACTACTTCATCACACGCTGGGGCGCAGACGAGCAGGACCCCGTCGAAGGCGCCTACTGGGGAATCCTCGTCAACGATGTGTTCACGAACGTCGGGGGCTGCCAATATGAGCTGCACGAAAACGACGAAGTGCTGTGGGTATATGACGCGTTCAAGGAAAAGGCGAACCTGGCGCTGTTCCCCGCAGGCGATACCGCCTCCAGGCCTCCGCTTACAGCTATAGCCCAGCTGGGTCAGCCCTTTGAAGTGCAGGTCGAGGCCTACGGCGACAGCAATGAAGATGACCCTCCGGGCGAACCCGACCGCGCCGACGCCACGCCCTATAGCGGCGCCCAGGTATCTCCGGTGCTGACATCGCCCAAGGGCGTCGAGCGGGTCCAGAGCACGAGCCGCGAAGCCGTCACGACGAACTCCGAAGGGAAGGCGAGCATCACCTTCACCACGCCAGGATGGCACAGGATCAAGGCAGGAGCACCGTTGAATGATGAAGGCGAGGAAGAAGCGATCCGGTCAAACCGCATCGATGTCTGTGTGGCCGCACACGACGAAGGCTGCGGCCCCCTGCCGGCCGAAGACGACCCTCGCACACCACCCCCCTGGGCGGGAACTCCCAAGGAAGAGCATCACGAAACACCCGCGGAAACGTCAGGCGGCGGAGACCAGCCTGACGGACAGTCCAGTGGCGGAAGTCAATCCGCTACTGGATCGGGTGCGGCCCCCCGATCCAGCTCGACGCTGACATCCGTACATCGGAAAGGCGGCCCCACCGCGCTCCTGACGCTCGAGAGCATCACTCCCAAGCGACTGTTGTTGAAGCTCTCTGCGGCAGGCACAGTAACCGTGCGGATCGCCCGTCTGCGCGGCGAGGGGCATCACCGTCACTTGCAGACCATAAAGACGATTACCGTCAAAGCCGGCAAGGCAGGATCACTCAAGGTCAAGCCGCCGCGGTTGGCGGCGGGTAGCTACCAAGTGAGCATCAGCCTCGCCGGCGCCAAAACTGTCGTCAAGACCCTGACAGTGCCCCGCACATGACCGGCTGGAACTCGATGGCGTCACAGTCGAACGGTAGGACAGCCACGACTCGCGGGACGCTCGCGACACTGAGCACGATCGTCGCTGTTCTGTTGATCTACCCCGCCTGTTCGGCTCAGGCGGCCACGGCGCGCGATCCGAGGTTTCAGCCGAACCTCGAAGCGACCGTGCGCTATCTACAGAATGCGCAAAGCGAAAACGGGGGCTTTGCCGAACCGGGCACCGAACCAGAATCGGACTTCACCGCCTGGATCGCGCTGGCGCTGGCGGCCGCTGGGATCAACCCGCGCGACCAGACAACCGCACCGCAGCACTGGGCGGGTGGGCACAGCGCATACACCTATCTGGCCGAATACGCACACAAAGCTTCGCTGACGACCGACTTCGAGCGCGAACTACTGGTCGTCGATGCAGCCGGCACTTCGCCACACGACTTCGGCGGAGTCGATCTGACCGAAGAAATCCTCAAGCGACAGATCGGCACTGGCAGTAATGCGGGCGCCTTCCCACACGTAGCTGGCTCTCAGGCACCCGGAGTCAACGATACGATCTTCGCGATCCTCTCGCTCAGCCCGATCCACGAGCCAGCGGTCGAAGAAGCCGTCGGCAGAGCCACGAAATGGTTGGAAACACAGCAGAAGTGCGACGGCAGCTGGTACTGGAAATACGAGCCAAGGGTCAGCTCCTGCAACCCCAAGGAAAGGCGGCTGCCGTCTGGAGCAGAAGGTGGCGAAATAGACATGACCGGCGCTGCGCTCGAGACGCTGAATGCCGTCAAGCATCCAGACCCAGAAGGGCAGAGCAAGGCGTTTGAATACCTGGGTGAAGCCGAGACCCCAAACGGCGGTTTCGTCGAGTTTCTCACCGAAACGGGTCCAAACGCAGCCTCCACGGCTTGGGTCGTGCAGGCTATGTGGTCCGCGGGGATCAACCCTGAAGGATGGCTCACGCACTCCGGCGAACAAACCGAAGAACCACTTTCATACATGGCATCTCTACAGCAGCCCGACGGGCACATCCGCTACGAGGCAAGCGAGGAAGTGAATGGCATGTGGATGACCTCCTACGTCACTCCCGCGTTTACCGGCAACCCGTTGCCGATTCCCGCGGTGCCCTACGAAGAACTGCCGGCGCTGCCTCCCGAAAAGCCAACGGGCGCCGGTGACGGTGGAGTGTCCACGAATCCAGGCAATGGGGTGATCTCAGGCGGCGGCGGTGACGGCGCACCGCTGTTCAGCCGCCCCCAACCAGGTAGCAAGGGTCACGCTCCCGGCGGCGCGCGGCAGCTCGAGGACCAGCGCCACGACACGACCGAGCACCGCCGCAATCCAGGCACCGCCCGCAAAACGCCTGTCCCGGCAACCACTGGCGCCGGCGTCCCCCGCGCCAAGAAGCACAACCAGGCAGGCCACAAAGGCACAGGCGGAGTCGCGCTGACGGGCGGCGGAGGGCAGAGCAGCGGCCGAGAGATTAGAGGGCTTCTGATCGGAGTACCCGCCGGCGGGCAGGAACCCGGCGCTTCGGGCCTGCGTGGCGCCGGGACAGGAGCAAACCAGACTCCGTGGCCGGCGATCGGTATCGCGGGAGCACTACTGCTGTCCGCCCTCATCGGCACGCAGATCGAGCGAAGGCGCCCCGAGGTGACCCTGTGAGCACACTTGCAGCCACGGACGGCCTCGCCGAAGCGCTGGCACGAATCGCCTCCTCGTTGCGCACCCCCGTCCTGATCCTTGCGCTATTGGTGCTCCTCGTCTGCGCGGTCGAGGTGGGACGCTTCGCGATCGAGCTGTCCTCTCGCGCACGCGCTGGACGCGGCGCGCTGCGAAGTCTCGCCCGCCAGGTCGTCGCCAACCCCGAGCAGGCCGGCGCACTCTCAGCCCGCGCACCCAGCTCGTCGGCAAGAGACGCACTCCTTGGGATAGCCCGAGCGATCCTGGCCGGCAAGGAGGCGCGGTCCTGCGGCGACAGCTCCGACACCCATGCTGGTATCGAGCACGCACTTGCCGACTATGAGCTCTCAGTCCAACGGCGCCTGGACCACACCCGCATCCTCGTTCGCACAGGGCCGGCGCTCGGCCTGATGGGCACCCTGATCCCACTCGCACCCGGACTCGCGGCGCTTGGCCACGGCGAAGTGAGCACGCTGGCCACGGATCTGCGCACGGCGTTTGCCGCGACCACGATCGGACTGCTCGTCGGCACCGTCGCGTTCGCGCTGACGCTCACCCGCACTCGCATGTACAGCGAAGACCTCACCGCATTGGAGCGGGCGACGACTCCCCTAGCCGCTCCACCAGCCCGTGCAGATCAGAGCCAGATGCCCGCACCGACTCCGCAGGCGTTCGTCGCGCAAGTACCCACCACAACGCAGCTCAGCCCGCCGATCCCACCGGGAATAGACCCATGAATCGTCGCACAGGACTTGGCCGTCACGGCCGCATCGAAGACTCCGCCGGGGACCCACTCGACGGCCTCGTCAACTTGTTCGACATCGGCATCGTCCTCGCGGTCGCGTTCCTGATCGCCGGGCTCGGCCTCACCCTCGACCAGCACACCCACCGCCTGCAGGCACGCGCACCGACCACACGACACACGCAGACACTGCCACCACCATCCTCCAGCGCACCCGCCGCAAGCGGTCACGGCCGGCCCGTCGGCACCGTCTACCGCCTCAGCAACGGACAGCTCCTGTACGTGCAGAAGCAGCGCTGAAACAGCCGTCGTCGAGGTCACCTAGAGTGACCGCCATGGCTTGTGGTGCCGATTGTCGATTTCGTGGTGCCGACTGTCGATTTCGCGCCTCGCCGTTCGTCTCAACACGACCGTACACGCCGGGTCGATGTGACCCAAGACTTCAGGAGTGACCATGACCGGCTCTTCCACCCAGGGAATCAAGACCGTGCTGCATCCCGTGTCCGACCTGGCGAGCGCCAAGGCGGTGTACACCGCTCTGCTCGGCATCCCGCCGTCGGCCGACTCGGACTACTACGTCGGCTACGACGCCGAGGGCCAGCACATCGGGCTGGTGCCGGGCGGTGGACCACAGGGCATGACCTCGCCGGTGGCCTTCTGGCACGTGGCAGACATCGAGGCGAAGCTGGCCGAGGTGACCGCCGCCGGTGCCACCGTGAAGGAACCCGCGCATGATGTCGGCAGAGGCCGCTTGGTGGCCACCGTCACCGACCCCGATGGCAACGTGCTCGGGCTGCTTCAGGATCCATGAGCGCCGGGCGGATGGGGATCCGATCCAGCGCTCGGCGGCGTCGCGACAGCGAACGTCGGCTCACCCACGACATCGTGTCTGGGTGGCCGGTGCCTCGGCGGACGATGCGCCGTATCCGGTAGAGACACGATGAGCGTTGCCACGAGGAAGAACACGCGGGCGCCGGCGCCCCAGGCTGCCGACAACCACGATCTGATCCGCGTGCACGGCGCGCGCGTCAACAACCTCAAGGACATCAGCGTCGAGATCCCCAAGCGCCGGCTGACCGCGTTCACCGGCGTCTCCGGCTCGGGCAAGAGCTCGCTGGTGTTCGGCACGATCGCAGCGGAGTCCCAGCGTCTGATCAACGAGACCTACAGCGCCTTCGTGCAGGGCTTCATGCCGACGCTGGCGCGTCCCGAGGTCGACGTGCTCGAAGGGCTGACGACCGCGATCATCGTCGACCAGGAGCGGATGGGTGCCGACGCTCGCTCCACGGTCGGCACCGCCACCGACGCGGGTGCGATGCTGCGCATCCTCTTCAGCCGGCTTGGGAAGCCCTACATCGGCTCGCCGCAGGCGTTCTCGTTCAATGTCGCCTCGATCTCGGGCGCCGGGGCGGTCACGTTCGAGCGTGCCGGTCGCACGACGAAAGAGAAGCGAAGCTTCAGCATCCTCGGCGGCATGTGCCCGCGCTGCGAGGGTCGCGGTTCGGTGTCCGACATCGACCTCACGCAGCTGTATGACGACAGCAAGTCGCTCCGAGACGGCGCGATCACAATCCCCGGCTACAGCATGGACGGCTGGTACGGGCGGATCTTCCTGGGCTGCGGCTTCTTCGACCCGGACAAGCCCATCGAGAAGTACACGAAGAAGGAACTGAGCGATCTGCTCCACAAGGAGCCGACCAAGATCAAGGTCGACGGCGTCAACCTGACCTACGAGGGCCTGATTCCACGGATCCAGAAGTCGATGCTCTCCAAGGACGTCGACTCGCTGCAACCGCACATCCGCGCCTTCGTGGAGCGAGCGGTCACCTTCACCGTATGTCCCGAGTGCGACGGGACGCGGCTCGGCGCGGAGGCCCGCTCGTCGAAGATCAAGGGGATCAACATCGCCGACGCCAGCGCGATGCAGATCAGCGATCTCGCGGCGTGGGTGAGCAAACTCGAGAACAAGTCGGTCGCGCCGCTGCTCGAGGCGCTGCGGGCGACGCTCGATTCGTTCGTGGACATCGGGCTGGGCTACCTCTCGCTCGAGCGGCCCTCGGGCACGCTCTCGGGCGGAGAGGCTCAGCGCGTCAAGATGATCCGCCAACTGGGCTCGTCGCTCACCGACGTCACCTACGTCTTCGACGAGCCGACAATCGGGCTGCACCCCCACGACATCCAACGGATGAACGAGCTGCTGCTGGCGCTGCGCGACAAGGGCAACACCGTGCTCGTCGTCGAGCACAAGCCGGAGACGATCGCAATCGCCGAGCACGTCGTCGACCTCGGTCCAGGCGCCGGCACCGACGGCGGCGAGGTGGTGTTCGAGGGCACCGTCGAGGGGCTGCGGAAAAGCAACACGATCACCGGCCGCCACTTCGACGACCGGGCCACCCTCAAGGAGGTGGTGCGGTCGCCGGACGGCGCGCTCGAGGTCCGCGGCGCCAGCGCCAATAATTTGAAGGACGTCGACGTCGACATCCCACTCGGCGTGCTGGTCGTCGTCACAGGCGTGGCGGGCTCGGGCAAGAGCTCGCTGATCGACGGCTCGATTGTCAACTCCAGCCCGCCCCGTGAGGGGATCGTCGCGGTCGACCAGGCAGCGATCAAGGGCTCGCGGCGCAGCAACCCGGCGACGTACACGGGACTGCTCGACCCGATCCGCAAGGCGTTCGCAAAGGAGAACGGCGTGAAGCCGGCGCTGTTCAGCGCCAACTCCGAGGGCGCCTGTCCCAACTGCAACGGCGCCGGCGTGATCTACACCGACCTGGCGATGATGGCCGGCGTCGCCGCCACCTGCGAGGTGTGCGAGGGGAAGCGGTTCCAGGCCGAGGTGCTCGAGTACAAGCTCGGCGGCAAGGACATCAGCGAAGTGCTCGCGATGCCTGTGGTGGAGGCGACCGAGTTCTTCGGATCGGGCAAGGGGGAGAACGCTCCTGCGCACAAGATCCTCGACCGGCTCGCCGACGTCGGGCTTGGCTACCTAAGCCTAGGTCAACCCCTCCCCACGCTGTCCGGCGGCGAGCGCCAGCGGCTCAAGTTGGCCACGCGGATGACCGAGAAGGGCGACGTGTATGTCCTCGACGAGCCGACCACCGGCCTGCACCTCGCCGACGTCGAGCAGCTGCTCGGCCTGCTCGACCGGCTCGTCGACTCCGGCAAGTCGGTCATCGTCATCGAGCACCACCAGGCGGTCATGGCGCACGCCGACTGGATCGTCGACCTCGGCCCCGGCGCCGGCCACGACGGCGGCCGGATCGTCTTCGAGGGCACCCCCGCCGAGCTCGTCGCTGCTCGCTCGACCCTCACCGGCGAGCACCTAGCTGCCTACGTCGGTACCTGAGCGCAGCCCTCGCGGACACCGTGGGTCTGTCCGGGTCTGTCAGAAAGTTTGTGTAAATGGTGTGGTCTGGATCTAGACAGTGGCCTTGGGGTTGTTGCCGGAATGGAGCAGACCGATGAGCACGAGAAGGACGTTGGAGAGCGGCGAGCCGGTGCGTGGTTCTTCAGTGGATTTGGTTGATGGCGTTGGCGATGTCTTGGGCGCTTGCGAAGGTTGTGGGGTGGTGTTGTTTGGGGAAGGTGATGGCTTCGCTTCCTTGGAAGTTTTTGAGTGGTCCGCCGGTGCGTCCGAGTCGGTATGCGGGGGTGACGTGGATTCCGTCGGTTCTGGCTGTTTGGTCGTCTGTGACGACTTGTTCGCCTCGCCGCCCGTCGTTGCGGTCGTGGTGCCATTGCACGATGTCCAGTTCGGGGATTTGGCCGGCCATGTTGTCGATGTAGCGTTCGGTGACGTAGGGCGTGTACTCCTTGCCCTGCTCGTGGTAGAAGGTGTCGACGAAGTTCCAGAGCTTGTTCTGGGCGCCTGCGGCCACCGCTGCGGTTTGTTGCTTGACGAACGTTTCAGGCTGGATCGTGTTCGTCTTGAAGGAGCGGTATTCGACCTTCAGGATGCCGGGGCGCACGAACTCGCGGATGATCGCGGGCAGTAACGTGAGGACCCAGCGCCGGCTGTCGTTGTCCTCGAGGTCAGCGAACACCTGTAGGGTCACCGGCGCGGTGGGTGAGCCGAGCGTGCGTCCTTCTTGCGGTATCCCGGCCAGAAGCGCGCTGACTTCCTGATCGATACGAGTGTCTTGTTCAGCGCGACTGTTGTTCGGGCTTGCCAAAAGGACGGTCCCGAGGACGGCCACGATGATCAAGGTGCCCGTGAGCCCAGTGCCCAGCCACAGCATTCTGCGTGGCGCGCCTGCAGCTCGCTTCGCTGCTTTGGGGTCCGCCCAGCTCCTGGGCATCGACCGTTTCTGCTTTTTCGCCACGCGCCTAACCTCCAACGACCCATGCCATCTGGTGGAGCGTTGCAGCGTCTGATCACCGGGTCAAGACAGTCAGAGACAATGCTTGGCGACTGGTCTCCTCGAGGTGGAGACTTCCGTCCAAGTCCCGCCGCATGGGCGCGAGCGCCGGGGCGGCGCCAGCGCGTTCACCGCGCGTGGCTAGGGCTAGGGCGTGATGACGACGCGGCCGAACGCCTTGCGGCTCTCGGCGTATTCGTGCGCCGCGGTGGCATCCGAGAGCGGGAACGAGCGATCGATCTCTACTTGCAGCTCACCGCTTGCCACCCGCTCCAGCATGTCGCCGATCATGGGATGGACGCGGGCATACTCCGACAGGATCGCGCCGCCGAGAAAGACGCCGCGCAACGAGTTGTTGCGCGCCCAGAGCAACCGCGCCTCGACCTGAGAGCCCGCTCGGGCGGCCACCCCGACGCTGACGAGTGTGCCCCGGTAAGCGAGCACGCCGATGCTGTCGACGAGGTTTTGGCCGCCGATCGAGTCGAGGACGACCTCCACGCCGCGCGAGTCGGTCAGCTGGTTGGTGCGCTCGACGAAGCTCTCGGTCGCATAGTTGATCGGGTGGTCGAGCCCGAGCGCCTTCAGCCGCTCCAGCTTCTCATCGCGGGATGCGGTCGCAATCACGGTCGCACCGGCACCCTTGGCGAGCTGGATCGCGGCCATGCCGACGCCGCCGGCGCCGGCATGGATCAGAACGGTCTGATCCGCGGCGAGGTTGCCGGCGGTAAACAGACACTCATATGCTGTTCCGAACGCGACCGGCACGCAGGCCGCGAGGGCTGCGTCCAGCCCGGCGGGGATCGGCCAAGTCATCGCCGCAGGGACCGCTCGCCTGGCGGCGTGCGAACCCGCCGCGTTCAGGGCGACTACCCGGTCGCCGACCGCGCGTCCCTCGACCCCGGCCGCAACCTCGCTGATGGTGCCGGCGCTCAGATAACCGACGATGTGTGGGGCCGCGGGCAGACCTCCTGCTGCGCGGGCGAGCAGATCGCCCCCCTCGATGCTGATCGCCTCGGCGTCAACGATCACGCAGCCGTCCGGACAGTCCGGATCGGCCACCTCCTCGTAGCGAAGCACCTCCGGTCCGCCGTTTTCGTAGATAACCGCTGCCTTCATCTGCGCCATCCTCTCGCTTTCGACGCCGCGCCGTCAGACCTCATGCTCGGGTCTCCAGCCACGCACGGTAGCGGCCCAGCGCTCGCCGTTGCGCGCGCTGGAAGTCCGCGGAGTTCAGCTTCACGGCGACCGCGAACGACGAGGACACGGCCTCGCGGATCACGCGCACGACATCGAGCAGCAGCCGTGCACGGTTCTCGCCTGCGATCCCCAACCCGAGCCCACAGCTCGGCACCAGAGCAAGTAGCCGAGCCGGGACCGAGGCGACGGCTACACCGACCTGGTGACAAGCGGTGCTCAGGACACGAGCTCGCGTCGCGGAGCGGGACCGACCAGAGCGTTGCCACTGGAAGGGTCGAACAGGTGCAGGCGCTCCGCCCCGACCGTGAAGCGGGCTTGCTCGCCGACGCGCAACACGCTGGCGGGGGCGACTCGGGCTACGCCGTTGACGTTGACGGCGGCAATCTCCCCTGCCTCGAGTCCCTCGGCATCCTGAGCGGCTCCCACGTCCACTCCGCGCACGTGCTCTGCCTCCAAGCGGAAATGCACGAGCTTCTCCGAGCCAAGCGCCTCGACCAGCTCGACCGAGCCCACCAGTTGGCGGCCGTCGCGCTCGCCGTCATCACCGAGCGCGGCGTCGCCCAAATCCTCAGGACGGATGCCGACTATCACGTCCTTGCCACGAAATGGCCGGAGCTCATCCCGCTCGCGCGTGTGCGAAGGGAGATCGAGCGTCTGGTCGCCCACGTGCAGGCCGGCGGCGTCCGAGTCGACCGTGGCGCGGTAGAGGTTCATTGCGGGCGAGCCGATGAAGGCAGCGACGAACAGGTTGGCGGGGGCGTCGTAGAGAGTCTGCGGGGCCGCGCATTGCTGCAGAGTCCCTGCGCTCAGCACGGCCACCCGGTCGCCCATCGTCATCGCCTCGATCTGGTCGTGCGTCACATACAGGGTCGCCACCCCCAGGCGCCGCTGGATGCGCGAGATCTCCGCGCGCATCTGCACGCGCAGCTTGGCATCGAGGTTCGACAGCGGCTCGTCCATCAGGAACACGGCCGGTTCGCGCACGATCGCGCGCCCCATCGCGACACGCTGACGCTGGCCGCCGGAGAGCTGTCCGGGCTTGCGTCGCAGGTGCTCGGTCAGCCCGAGGATGCGGGCGGCGCCCTCGACCTTCGCGCGAATCTCCTCCTTTCCCAGCTTGCGCAGCGACAGAGCGAACCCGATGTTCTCGGCAACCGTCATGTGCGGGTAGAGCGCGTAGTTCTGGAAGACCATCGCCATGTCGCGGTCGCGGGGGGACAGGTCGTTGACCACGCGCTCACCGACGCGGATCGTGCCTTCGGTCACGTCCTCGAGGCCGGCGACCATGCGCAGCGTGGTCGTCTTGCCGCAGCCGGACGGTCCCACGAGCACCATGAACTCCCCATCGGCCACATCGAGGCTGAGATCGCTGACGGCCTCCGCTCCGTTTGGGTAGACCTTCGTGACGTGCTCGATCTCGATCGTGGCCATGCGAACCCTCAGACCGGCTTCGCGGGCGGTATGCGGATAGGCACCGACACTGATGGGCTCATCTGAACGACCCTGTCGTCAGTCCCGCGACGATGCGCCGCTGGGCGAACAGCACAAGCAGCGCGATCGGGATCGTGATGATCACGACCGCCGCGTCGATGCGGTTGTAGAAGACTTGGAACTGGCTCTGCCCGAAGTTGACGATCGCCAGCGGCGCGGTGAAGTGGGCGGGGGTCTCGAGGAATGAGACGGCAAACGTGAAGTCGTTCCAGGCAAGGATGAACGCGAGGATGCCGGCCGTGAAGACACCGGGCGCGGCGACCGGGATGACGACCTTGCGCAGCGCCTGCAGTGGCGTCGCGCCGTCGACGAGCGCGGCTTCCTCCAGGTCCTTGGGGA
>Ga0210386_10003330_pt1 | contig 13503 bp, 10 predicted proteins | sample IncBWH32OmetaG_FD_160091 | JGI IMG/M metagenome (GOLD analysis project Ga0210386, IMG submission 160091) | Forest soil microbial communities from Barre Woods Harvard Forest LTER site, Petersham, Massachusetts, United States - Inc-BW-H-32-O ... | reverse complement strand
CTTCGGCGGCTTCGAGCATCGCCGCGGCCTGGTGGCGCGCGTCGTCCTTGACCTCGAGCGCGGCCTTGTGCACGGCCGAGCCGCCGAGCTGCAGCGACCGCGAACCGTAGGTCCCGACGCCGACCGGAATCAGGTCGGTGTCACCGTGGATGACCGTGACCTGGTCCATCGGGATGCCGAGCTCGTCCTGCACAAGCATGGCCCACGCGGTGTGGTGTCCCTGGCCGTGCGCCGAACTGCCGGTGTAGACGACGGCGGTGCCGTCGTCCTTCACCTCGAGCTTGGCGGTCTCGCCCGCGCCGGCGTCAGCCGCGGTGATCTCCACGTACGTGGATACGCCGATGCCGAGCTGCTTGGAGTCGCCGCTAGCGCGCCTGCGCCGCTGATCGTCGCGGAGCTGGTCGTAACCCGCCGCGGCCAGCACCTTGTCCAGCGCCTCCTCGTACCGGCCGGTGTCGTAGAGGGCACCGGTCTTGGTCTGGAACGGGAACTGGTCCGGGGCGACCAGGTTGCGCCGCCGTACCTCGGCCGGGTCCATGCCGATCTCGGTGGCGAACAGGTCGACCGCGCGCTCGATGGCCGCGGTGGCTTCCGGCCGGCCGGCGCCGCGGTAGGCGCTGATCGGGGTGGCGTTGGTGAACGTGACCTGGTACCCGGTCTGCACCTCGGGGATGTCGTAGACACCGGGCGCCATCAGGCAGGTCAAGAAGGGCAGGAACGCGCTCATGCGACCGTAGGCACCGGAATCCTGGATGACCTCGATGCGGTACGCGAGAATGCGGCCGTCGCGGTTGCCGCCGATCTTGATGTGCTGGAGCTGGGCGCGGCCCTGGGTCATGCCGACCAGATTTTCGCTACGGGTTTCAGCCCAGCGCAAGGCCCGGCCGGTCTTGCGGGCCGCCCAGGCCACGATGATCGCGTCCCGGTCGATGCCGACCTTGGCGCCGAACCCGCCGCCCACGTCGGGCACGACCACGCGGATCTGGTCCGGGGCCATGCCCAGCACGCCGGCGATGATGAACCGGCACAATTGAGCGTTCTGCGAGCTGTGCCACACGGTCAGCTTGCCGTTCTGGTAGCTGGCCGCCGTGGCCCGGCTCTCCATCGGCAGGCAGGCGACCCGCTGGTTGACGATGTCCTGCTCGACGACCGCCTCGCACGCCTCGAACGGGGCGTCGTCCGTCGGCACCGGCTTGGTCGCCGCGATGTTGGTCCCCGCCGCGGGGAACAGCAGCGTCTCGTTGGTCACCGCGGCGGCCGGCCCGACCACGGCGGGCAGCGGGTCATAGTCGACGCTGACCAGGTCGGCGGCGTCCTCGCCCTGATAACGGCCGTCGGTGATGACCACTGCGACCGGCTCACCCACGAACCGGACGGTGTCCACCGCCAGCAGCGGCTCGGACCACACGCCGCCGAGCGGCATCGGTCCTTCGCCCGCCCCGTCACCGGAGTCGGGCGGCGGCGGGGCCAGGTCGTCCATGTCGCGGACGGTCAGCACCGCGATCACGCCGGGCTCGCTGAGCGCCTCGCTGGTGTCGATGCCGGTGATCCGCGCGTGGGCCACCGGGCTGCGCACGAAGGTCAGGCGCGCCGCCGCGGACAGTTCCGGCGTCCGCAGGTCATCCACGTAGACGCCGCCCGAGGTCAGCAACCGCGGATCCTCGGTCCGGATGACCCGGGTGCCCATGATGCTCATAGAACCTCCGCAGCTTGCTGCAATGGGTGGCCTCGCCAGCGAAACTACACCGGGGCGGCCCGGGGAACCATCGCCGGTGCACCAAAGCCGCCTGCACGCAATTATGACCGAACCACGCCAATAGGTGACCAAGCCCTGCCCAAACGGCCAGTGGACCGGCCAGCTCAAAAAATCCGCTCGTTACTGATTGGATGATGTTTTCGCCGCTAGCTGCTCGGGAGGACCGCGCTGAACGCTGCCGTCGGCGAGACGGTTTCCCTACTGGCCCTGCTCGCCGTGCTGTCCTGGGCGGTGATCAGGCCGCGCGGCTGGCCCGAGGCGGTCGCGGCGGTACCAGCCGCGGTCATCCTGGTCGCGGCGGGCGCGATCCCGGCCGGCGACGCGGGCGCGGAAGCCAGGCGGCTGGGCCCGGTGATCGGGTTCCTGATCGCCATCTTGGTGCTGGCCCACCTGTGCGACGACGACGGGTTGTTCCGGGCGTGCGGAGCGTGGCTGGCGCGATCGTCGGACGGCCGGCCGCGCAGGCTTCTGGCCCTGGTGTTCGTGGCCGCGGCGGTGACCACCGCGGTGCTGAGCCTGGACACCACGGTGGTCCTGCTCACCCCGGTCGTGTTCGCCACCGCGGCCCGGCTCGAGGTGCGGTCCCGGCCGCACGTGTACGCGTGCACGCACCTGGCCAACTCCGCGTCCCTGCTGCTGCCCGTGTCCAACCTGACCAACCTGCTGGCCTTCGCGGCCAGCGGGCTGGCCTTCGGCCGCTTCGCGGCGCTGATGGCGCTGCCGTGGCTGGCGGTCATCGGCACCGAGTACGCGGTGTTCGGCCGCTTCTTCGCCTCGGACCTAGGTGCCGCGTCGCGGCCGCCGCCCGACTCCGGGGCCGAGCGGGCGCCCTTGCCGGTGTTTACCGTGGTAGTGGTCGCGCTCACGCTGGCCGGGTTCGTGGTCGCGTCGGCGGCGGGGGTGAGCCCGGCCTGGGCCGCCCTGGCCGGCGCGGCAGTCCTGGCGGCCCGGGCGCTGGCCCGGCGCCGGGCCACCCCGCTGAGCCTGCTGCGCGCCGCGGACCTGCCGTTCGGGCTGTTCGTGCTGGGGCTAGGGGTCGTGGTCCAGGCCGTGGTCGGCAACGGGCTCGGCCGGGCCCTCGCGCCGCTGGTACCCGCCGGGACGTCCCTGCTTGCGCTGCTGGCCATTGCCGCGCTGGCCGCCGCCCTGGCCAACGTCTGCAACAACCTGCCGGCGGTCCTGGTCCTGCTGCCGCTGACCACGGCCTCCGGCTCCGGCGCGGTGCTCGCCATGCTGCTCGGCGTCAATATCGGCCCGAACCTCACCTACACCGGCTCGCTGGCCACCCTGCTGTGGCGCCGCACCCTCCGGCGCCACGGTGAGGTACCGGATCTGGGGGAATTCACCCGGCTGGGATTGCTCACCGTCCCGGCCGGACTCGTCCTCGCGGTCCTGGCCCTGTGGGTCGGCCTGCGGGCCCTGGGAGGCTGATTAACGTTGACCGACAGTGACACCACGCTCCGTTCCGTCATCATATGGGTCTGTGAGGGAACGTGGCGGGCCACCGTCGACGCGGCCCTCAGCCTGGCGCCCGCCTCGGCCAGATTCACCGTGCTGCACGTCACGTCGTCGGACGCGGCCGACACCGCGCGGGGCGCCTACCTGGGGTTGCTCGGGCGGGGCGGGCGCGACCCCAGCGCGCGGTTCGATGAGGTGGCCGCCGAGGCGGCCGCCGACCTGGTGGAGGCGGCCGCGCGGCGACTCGGGAGGCCGTGCGAACGGCTGGAAATTCAGGATCATTCCGAACGGGCCGTGGTGGCAGCCTCCGCCCACGCGGACCTGCTCATCGTGGCGCGTGACGGCGACCGGTCCCGGCTCGGCCCCAAGAGCCTGGGCCGGGCCACCCGGTTCGTCGTGGATCATGCCGCCTGCCCGGTGCTGCTCGTCTGGCCGGACGCGGCCCCGGACGTCGGCACCATGCCGCCGCCGCCACATCACCCTCACCTTGACGGGCGGTAAGCCGGGGGACTCAGCTGGCCGAGCGGGTGGCCTGGGGGCGACGGCGGGCGGCGGGGTCGGCGAGCACGGACGGCTGCCAGCCCGCGTCGGCGGGGTTCAAGGTCACGCCGGGCGGGACGATCTGGTCGATCCGGTCGAGCACGTCGTCGTCGAGCGTGACGCTCGCGCCGGCCAGCAGGTCCGTGAGCTGCTCCATCGTTCGCGGGCCGATGATCGCAGAGGTCACCGCCGGATTCCCGGTCACGAACGCCAGCGCCATGTGGGTCAGCGAGCAGCCCGCGTCGGCGGCGATCTTGATCAGTTCCTCGACCGCGTCCAGCTTGGCCTGGTTGCCCGGCAGCGCAGGGTCGAAGCGATTCGGCAGCCGCCGCGCCCGGCCCCTGGTCATGTCCACACCGGTGTCCTGGCGGATCCGCCCGGTCAGCCAGCCGCCGGCCAGCGGGCTCCAGGCGATGACGCCCATGCCGTACTTCTGGCAGGCCGGGAGGACCGCGCCCTCGATGCCGCGCACCAGCATCGAGTAGGGCGGCTGCTCGCAACGGAACCGGACGTAGCCGCGCCGGTCCGCCACCCACTGGGCCTCGACGATCTGCTCGGCGGGGAACGTGGACGAGCCGATGGCGCGGACCTTGCCGCTGTGCACCAGGTCGGACAGGGCGGACAGAGTCTCGTCGATGTCGGCGTCCGGGTCCGGCCGGTGCATCTGGTACAGGTCGATGTAGTCGGTCTGCAGCCGGCGCAGGCTGTTCTCCACCTCGCGGATGATCCAGCGGCGCGAGTTGCCCGCCATGTTGACGTCCTGTCCCATCGCCCCGTGCGCCTTGGTGGCGAGCACCACGTCGTCGCGGCGGCCTCGCAGCGCCTGGCCGACGATCTCCTCCGACTCCCCGGCCGAGTACACGTCCGCGGTGTCGACGAAGTTGATGCCGGCGTCCAGTGCGGCGTGGATGATCCGGATGCTCTCCTCGTGATCGGGATTGCCCCACGCGCCGAACATCATCGCGCCCAGACAGTAAGGGCTCACCTTGATCCCGGTACCGCCGAGCGTCCGCATCCGCATCCTGGTCCACCTTCCGTCGCGTTGACTGGTCTGCTCCCTAGCCTATTTGCGGCGGTCCCCGCACCCTCGGCCGCCTCCGCCTCGTATGAGGCCCCTCGATTTGGATTCTTTCGTTGCTGAAGGCAGGTATATCCTTGACTTAGGCAACGATCTGATCGGCGATGGGCGGTGGGTGGCTTGGTGACTACCGAGGCGGCGGCGACGGGGGACGCGGCGGTGGCGGGGGTGCGGGCGTTCAACCGGTTCTACACGAACACGATCGGGTTGCTGCGCGGTAAGTACCTGGACACGCCGTACTCGCTCACCGAGGCCAGGATCTTGTTCGAGCTCGCGCAGCGTGACGCGAGTGAGGTCACGGATCTGCGGCACGCGGTCGACATCGACGCGGGCTACCTGAGCCGCATCTTGTCCCGGTTCGAGTCCGACGGCCTCATCAGCCGGCAGCGCTCGGCCGCGGACGGGCGCCGGCAGGTGATCCGGCTGACGGACAGCGGGCGTTCGGTGGTGGCCGGGCTGGATGCCCGGTCGGCCATGCAGACCCGGGACCTGCTGGCCGCGGTACATGACGAGGACCGGCGCAGGCTGCTCGACGCCATGCACGTCATCACCGACGTGCTGTCGGAGGCCCCGGCGCCGCGTGGCTACGCGCTGCGGGCGCCGCAGGCCGGCGACATGGGCTGGGTGGTGCAGCGGAACGGGGCGGTGTACGCGGAGGAGTTCGGCTGGGACGCCAGCTACGAGGCGCTGGTGGCCAGGATCGTGGCGGACTACGTCGACCACCGGGACCCCGAGTGCGAGGCGGCCTGGATCGCCGAGGTCGACGGGACCCCGGCCGGATGCGTGTTCTGCGTGCGCGAGAACGCCACCACCGCCCGGCTGCGCCTGCTGCTGGTCGAGCCGTGGGCCCGCGGGCTCGGCATCGGAGCTCGCCTGGTCGAGGAGGTGCTCCGGTTCGCCCGGCGAGCCGGATACTCCGACATCACATTGTGGACCAACGACGTGCTGGCCGGCGCGAGGCGGATCTACCAGCGAACCGGTTTCACCCTGGACGACGAGAGCCGACACCACAGCTTCGGCCACGACCTGGTCGGCCAGAACTGGTCCCGCCGCCTGTGAGCGGCGGTCACGGCCGAAGCGAGGGTGGGTCGCTGGCACAAGCTCACCCGCGCTGGGTGGTCCTGGCTGGGGCAGGCGGCTGACATCGTAGTGGTCATGCCGGTGCAGCCGTCTGCGGTGCGAGCTGCGGCGCTGGCCAGGGCTGCGCCGTGAGCGTCCACGCGGACGGGAAACAACTAGCGCCGGCCTGGCGCCGCGGCCGGGTGGTCCTGGGGCTGTTTCGCGCGCTAGTGACGGCCGTCGTGCTGGTGGCCTTGTACTATCTGCTGCCGCTGAATCACGTCAAGGACGTGCCGTTGACGTTGACCGTCGGGCTGGTGATCCTGCTGGCCGTCACCGCGTGGCAGCTGCGCGGGATCGTCCGGGCCAAATACCCAGCGGTACGGGCCGTGGTGGCCCTGGCCAGTACGGTGCCGCTGTTCGTGCTGCTGTTCGCCTCGGTCTACTTCGTGATGGCGCGGGCGAGCCCGGCCAACTTCGGCACCCACCAGCTCACTCGGACCGATGCGCTGTATTTCACGGTCACCGTCTTCAGCACGGTGGGTTTCGGAGACATCACCCCGATCAGCCAGAGCGCCAGGCTGGTGGTGACCGCCCAGATGATCCTGGACCTGCTGGTGCTGGGCCTGGGCATCCGCGTGTTCGTTGGGGCCGTGCAACTCGGCAGGCATCAGGCGCCTGCGGCCACCGGACCGGATATCCCGTCACAGCAGGGCGATAGTGCGTCGTGACTGCCCGACGGACCTCACCGGACGCTGTTGATCAGTTGAGTTCGCCCGCGGCTTCCTGGACAGCCGTGTCGACGTCCTTCGCGCTCACGTTCAACTCCTTGGCGACGTGCTTCTCGGCCTTCAATTCGGCCCTGGCCACGGCCTGTTCCAACTTGCTTTCACCGACGATGACCAGGGCCGCCTGCCCTTCGTCGATGACGTCGCCGAACTCCTTGACGTCGGCCCGGGACATGCCGCGCCACAGGTGGCCGCCTACCCCACCCACCGCTGCGCCGACGATTGCGGTCCCGATGATGGCGGGCGGGAACAAGATGCCGACCACGGCGCCCACCGCGGCGCCGCCCCACGCCCCGTGCCGGGTAGCCATCTCATCCTTGTTCACGTGAACCTTGCCGGCGTCGTCCTTGGTAATCACGGCGGCGTCGTAGGTGCCGACCGCGCCGGCTGCGTGCAGGTCTTTGACGATGTCGTAGTCAGCTCGCGCGGCGCCCGCGCTGGGGTAGGTGCCTATGAAAATGAATACTGCGTCGGGCTTGGCCATGTCGTCTCTCCTGTTTGTTCTGGCCGCATCCGGAAAAACACGGCAAGGGGCCGTTTTCCTCGAACTTAGTTTGACCAAGCCGATAGGTTATCATCCACATGGGGTGACAGCGACGCGTCACCGGCCGCCAGGCAGGGCATCGTTGACCTGGCTTTCGGCTGGACCGGTCGTGGAGGAGCGGTGGTGACGCCGTTTTGCCTCCTCCCGTTTCAGCTCCTCCTGGCCATGTTCCATGAGTTCTTTCACCTGCCCAGTAAAATAGTTTTTGAATATCACGCGCACCATGACGGGAACTTCGCTTTCCCGCGCCATCCCAGCCAGCGCCGCGACCCCGATTACACCAGTGATAACACGCACCTGGAAGCGGCGGCTTCCCAGAAGACGTGCCACCGCACTGATCCCGATCCCAAGCAGGACCATGTCACGCGTGCGGTTAGCCGCCCGTGCTTGCCCCTCTGACATATGGACGCCTCCTAAGATCAGAGCCCTCGGTGTCTTCTGCGCATCCCCGCTTGGTTCGGCCTCTGTCATTTCGCCGCTCACCTAAAACCCGTCCATATATCTATCCGATCTTCAGGATTTGCCGGATTCGTAGGGTTCGGTGAACAGGTCACCTTGGGCGGCGCCGGCCCCGGACTTGCCGCCGCCGGGGCCGCGCAGGACGAACGCGATGCCGACGGCGATCACGGCGCCCGCGATCGGTCCGGCGATGTAGACCCAGTAGCTGGTGAAGGTGACCGAGGCCAGGTCGGGCCCGAAGGTGCGGGCCGGATTCATCGACGCACCGGAAATGGGGCTGCCCCACAGGCCGGCCAGGGCGATGTAGGCGCCGACCCCGAACGCGCCGATGACGCCGACGTTCTGGGCGCCTGAGGCGGTGCCCAGGATCACGCTGACCAGGCCTGTGGTCAAGATCAGTTCCATCCAGAACGCGGCCCCGGCGGAGTAGCCGCTGGCAGGGTAGTTCGACCCGTAGCTGGCGGAGACGTTGATGATGGCGTGCAGGACCAGGGCGGCGAGGGTCGCGCCGGCCAGCTGCACCACGATGTAGCCGGGGACCCGGTTCCAGGGGAAGTCGCGGCGCAGGGCGAAGGCGATGCTGACCGCCGGGTTCAGGTGCGCACCGGAGATCTTGCCCATGAACAAGATGATGGCCATGACCGTCAGCGCAGGGGCGGTGACGGCGGCGGTGTGGCTGATCACGCCGGGGAAGGCGCGGCCCATCATGCCCCCGCCGGCGGCCGCCAGCACCAGGAAGAAGGTGCCGAGCAGCTCGGAGACCAGCCGCCGCCACTCCTGGCGCGGGTTGTTGAAGTCGGTGATCCGGTCGATGACGCTCTGCTCGTAACGGGCGAGCGGGCCGAGCGGACTCGGCGTGGGTACTGGTTCCATTGCGGTCATGGCGGCCTCACCTCCGGGTCAGAACTAGTCCGCTGCCTGCGACGGCGAGACCCGCCGCCGTGACAACCTCGGCTCCCGGGCGAAGTTGTCTATCGTCCGGACAGTTCGTTTCCACCCTGAACCAGCTTGCGTATGTCCCGCTTGGCGCCCTGGATGAATCTGCGCTGCTCGTAGCTGGCCCAGAGGTACCGCACGAGCCAGCCGTGTAGCCGGATAGACCGCATTCCGGATCCTTCCCCCAGCGCCTGCACCGTCCTCGCCGGGCTTCACGATCAGCGCAAACGGCGGGCCGGGAGGATGGCTCCGGCCAGCCAGCCGAGTCCCGACATGGTTAGCCTCTTCCCGCTCACGCTCCTGCGGTGAGCCACGATCTACTGCGGCTCAGCAGACCATCTCGCCTGCGGCCCGCGCATCACCCCATCCGGATGATGCTGACGGTCAGGATAAGGGCGCCTCGTGGAGTTGCCGGTACGGGCCGCTGACCCGGATGAGCTGCTTATGCGTGCCGCGCTGGGCAACCTTGCCGTGGTCTAGGACGATGATCTCGTCGACCTGGTCGAGTCCCTCCAGCTCGTGCGTAATGAGCAGGGTGGCGCGGCCTGCGGTGAGGGCGAGCAGGTCGGCGGTCAGGGCGGCGCGGGCTTCGGGATCGAGATGCGCGGTGGGTTCGTCGAGGATCAGTACGGCTGGGTCTGCGAGCAGGGCACGGGCCAGCGCGAGCCGCTGCCGTTCGCCGCCGGAGAGGGCCGCGCCGTGCGCGCCGACCGGGGTGTCCCAGCCCGCGGGCAGCGACTGGATCCAGGGCAGGAGCCGGGCCGCCTCGGCCGCGGCGGCCAGTTCGCCGCTGGTGGCGGCGGGCCGGGCCAGTTTCAGGTTGTCGCGGATGCTGGCGTTGAAAATATGCGGATCTTGCGGGCACCCGCCGATGACGGTCCGGACCGGTTCGGCGGCGTAGCTGGCCAGGCCAGCGCCGTTCAAGGTGATGTTGCCGCCGACCGGGTCAAGGAAGCGCAGCAGGGCCGCGGCGACCGTGGATTTGCCGGCGCCGCTCGGGCCGATCAGCGCGACGCGCCGGCCTGGCGGCAGGTCGAGGTCGAGCCCGTCCAGCGCGAGCGGCCCGTCGGGTTCGTACCGGACCTGCACTCCCGACAGCCGGACGTGCACGGGCCCGGCGGGCAGCGGCCGCGAAGCCGGCGGGTCAGCGACCGGATCCGGGGCGTCCAGGATCACGCCGATCCGGCGGGCTGAGGCGCGCGCCGATCCGAGCGCGAGCGCCGCCGCCGGCATGAGCGTGACCGCCTCGAAGGACGCAAGCGCCGTGAGCGTCAGCACCGCCAGCGGCACCCTGGTAAGCGTGCCATGCCCCACCGCAGCCACCCCGAGGACGAGCACTCCCCACACGGTCAGCCCGGTCAAGGCGCTGATCAGCCCACTGCCCAGGCCTGTCGCGGCAGCATGGCGCCTGGCCTGTGCGGTCAGCTTCCTGTCGGCCTCGGCCGCCGCGGCGAGCGCGGTGTCCTGCGCACCAAACGCGTGCAGGTCGGCCGCGCCGGAGAGCAGGTCGGTGACTGCCGCGCTGAGCTCGCCGCGTGCCGCCGCGGTCGCCCTGGCGGCCCGGCGGGACGCCGCGACGGCCAGCGGCGGCGCCACAGCCCCGGCGGCGAGCAGGCCGAGGGCCAGCACGCCGCCGGCCGGCACCAGGATCAGCAGGCAGACGGTCACCGCGCCCGCGCCGACCAGAGCCGCGGCCAGCGGTGGCCCGATGCCGCGGATGAACAGGTCCTGGGTGGCGTCCACGTCACTGATCAGCGCGGCCAGCAGATCACCGGACCGGAAGGCGGCCAGCCCGGCTGGCGCGAGCCGCTCCAGCCGCCGGTAGATAGCCACCCGGATGTCAGCCAGCACCCGGAACGCGACGTCATGGGACGTCAGCCGCTCGAGATAGCGCGATACGCCGCGACCGATACTGAACACGCGGACTGCTACGACCGCCGTAGAGATAGCCAGAATGCTCGGGTGCTGTGAGGCGCGGGCCAGCAGGAACCCCGAGGTGGCCAGCAAGGCCACACCGCAGCCGGTGGCGGCCGCGCCGGCCAGGACGGACAGGACCAGCCGGCCGCGCAGCGGCCGGGCCAGCCAGAGGAGCCGGAGCAGTGGCCGGCGCCCGGCGGTCAGGCCCGCGGGCTGGCCGCTCACCGGAGCATCCCCGCGCTCGGGCTGGCCATGACCGACGACATCCGCTTCCCTTGTTCCAGGCGGATGACGCGGCCGCCCCCGTCTGCCCAGCCCTCGCGGTGGCTGACCAGGATGACGGTGCGATCGGCCAGGGCGGTGTCGAGGGCGGTCCGGATAAGCCGGGCACTGACCGGATCCAGGTGAGCGACGGGCTCGTCCAGGAGCAGCAGCGGTGCGTCTCGCAGGAAGGCACGGGCCAAGGCGATCCGTTGCCGCTGGCCAGCGGACAGCCGCAAGCCGCGCTCGCCCAGCGGCGTATCGTATCCGGCCGGCAGTTCGGAGATGAAGTCGGCGGCGCCCGCCAGCCGGGCGGCCCGGCAGATGGCGTCGCGGCTCGCACTGGCATGGCCGAGGGCGATATTGTCCGCGGCGGTGCCGGTGAACAGGTAGGGCTGCTGCGGCACCCAGGCGATCTGGGTGCGCCACTGCCGGACGTCTATGGCCGCCACGTCACCATCCGCCCCGCCTCCGGCCAGCTCGATGGTCCCCGCAGCCGGGGTGATGAAGCGGAGCAGCAGCGCGAGCAGCGTGCTCTTCCCCGCACCGCTCGGGCCCGTGAGCACGACCCGATCCCCCGGCGCGATCGTCAGGCTCACCCCCTCCAGGGCCGGGCGATGACGGCCAGGATAAGCCGCGGTGACGCCGTTCAGCCTGATGTACTGCGTCCGCAGATCGGCACCGGAACTGCCGCTACGCGGGGCCGCGGGCCTGGCCCGGGGCTCGCCAGGTATCGCGGTGTCCAGGATCTCGAAAACGCGTCCGGCCGCGGCGACACCTTCCATGCTCGCGTGAAACTGCGCACCGACCGCGCGGATGGGCAAGAACGCCTCCGGGGTGAGCAGCAGAACCAGCAGCGCCGTCTCGTAGCCCAAGTGGCCGTACAGGAGCCGGAGCCCGACCTCGACCGCGACGAGGGCGGTTGCCACCGCGGCGGAGAGCTCCAGCACCAGCGCGGACAGGAAGGCCACCCGCAGGGTGGACATGGTGGCAGCCCGGTAGTCTTCGGTGACCTTGGCGATCACCTGTTCCTGCGCCTTGGCACGGCCGAACACCTTGAGCGTGGGCAGGCCCTCGACCACGTCGAGGAAGTGGCCGCCGAGGGTGGCCAGCAGCCGCCATTGCCGCCGCGTCTGCGTTTTGGTGTGCCAGCCGACCAGGACCGCGAACACCGGTATCAGCGGCAGCGTCACGGCGATGATCACCGCGGAGACCCAGTCCGCGACCGCCACCCTGACCAGCACCGCGACCGGCACCAGCACCGAGAGGACGAGCTGTGGCAGGTAACGCGCGTAATAGGCATCCAGCCCGTCCAGGCCTTTGGTGCTCAAGGTGGTGATCTCGCCCGCCCGCTGGCCACCCAGCCACGCCGGGCCTAGCTGCAGGGAGCGGGCGGTGAGCGCCTGGCGTAGTTGCGATTTCACTGTCGCGGCCGCTCGCAGGGCGGCCACTTCCCCGCCATAGCTCACCGCCGCCCGGGCCGCCACCACGACCAGCAGCGCCACCAGGGTGCCCGATAGCGCGGCGGCAACGTCGCCGCGGGCGGCAACGGCCAGGGCGCGGGCGAGCAGGCCGGCCTGGGCCAGGATCAGTCCCGTTCCGGCCAGGCCGAGTACGAGGGTAACCATCAGGTGAGCACGCGCGGCGCCGGCATAACGGACCAGGCGACGATCAACCGCCCCGCGGCGGGCCCCGCCACTGACGCCCATGCGGCTGAGTATTCAGGCTTACGAGGACCGGGGGGTCATCCGGCGTGGGTGATGTCTGAGCCGTCGCCCTCGGCGGAGCCTTTGATCACACGAAATGCTGCCCTCGGGAGGAGCGATGACGGTGAGTGCTGATCAGCTGCCGAGCTGGCGTGAGGCACCCGCAAAGCACGCAATCGTGGAATTCGTCGACGCCGTGACCAATCCTGACGCGCCAGACTTTGTGCCGGAGCGGGACCGCGTGGCGGTGTTCGACAATGACGGCACATTGTGGACCGAGCAGCCCGTGTACGCTCAGCTGGTCTTCGCGATCGACCGGGCGGCCGAACTGGGCCATCCCACCAGCCTCGAGAAGCTGCACGCCGGCGGGATGGCGGCCCTGGTCGAGCTGCTGGCGCTCACGCACGCGGGCCTCACCACCGACGAGTTCGACGCGCTGTGCCGGAGCTGGCTAGCCTCGGCCCGGCACCCGCGTTTCGGACGGCCCTACCCGGAGACGGTGTACCAGCCGATGCTCGAGCTACTCGGGCTGCTTGATCGCAACGGCTTCTCCTGCTGGATTATCTCCGGCGGCGGCACGGACTTCATGCGGACCTGGACGGCTGACGTCTACGGCCTGGCCCCGCACCGGGTGATCGGCAGCGTCGGGGAAACCGAGTTCCGCATCGGCGACAGCGGGCCCGAACTCGTCAAGAGCGCCAAAGTCGAGGTCGTCAACGACGGCCCGAAAAAGCCCAGCTCGATCCACCAGCACGTCGGGCAGCGCCCGATCCTGGCCGCCGGGAACACCGACGGCGACCTGGCCATGCTCCAGTGGACTGCAGCCAGCCCATACCGGACCCTGGAACTGGTCGTCCACCACACTGACGCCGAGCGGGAGTACGCCTACGATCGCGACCCCATCCTGGGCAGCGGCACAGACCAGATCCTGGCCACGGCAGCTGACCAGAAGTGGACCGTGATCGACATGGCCGCCGACTGGGCTAATGTGCACTCTGCTA
>Ga0210386_10003329_pt1 | contig 13504 bp, 7 predicted proteins | sample IncBWH32OmetaG_FD_160091 | JGI IMG/M metagenome (GOLD analysis project Ga0210386, IMG submission 160091) | Forest soil microbial communities from Barre Woods Harvard Forest LTER site, Petersham, Massachusetts, United States - Inc-BW-H-32-O ... | reverse complement strand
AAAGAGATTATTCCGGAGCCGTTCCGCCGTCCGCGTGCACGCGCGTCTTACTCCGCCTTGACTTCCGGCTTTAACACTTTCTGGCAATGGGAGCAGCACGGAATCTTTCTTTCCCATGTAACCTCAAGAGTCTGCAGACAGAATGGGCAGCGGCCTGACCACTCGTGATTACATTCCGGACAGGCACTGAAGATAAGTTCCGCGCGGGACAACAGGTTGTTATCTTCTCGAAGGGAGACCAGAAAACGGCATCTTCGGTTCTTACAGATCAAGAATTCTTCCAAGCGGGAGACCCCCTTGCGGGCATGCCGTTTGCGAGTGCCAAGTGAAGCCCCGGACCGCCCAGGGTTTGGGCGTGGGCCTCGAACTCCTCGTTTATTTCCAGAGATCAAGTTCTCTCCAGACAGACGCGTTCAGCCCGACAAATTGGAGAATGTGCGCACGTTGGCGTTCACCCGAATAGCCCACGCGGAAGCTCCTGGACTGGCAGCGCTTTTATGGAACGCCGGGTTGGTTACGTGCAATGCCGAGAACTACGTACCACCATCTACGTATACGTACCCGCTTGCAGCTCACGTTCGCTTCGAAACGCGCCACTGGTACTCGCCAATCCAGTGGTCTCCGGTTCTGGATCAAATCCGTCGAACGTAGACCCGGCCCAACCGGACAAGACAGCGAGCCATTTCTCTAGGATAGGAGTAATATCGGCTCAACGAAGAAGCGGTGCTGTAAGTGGCCACTTCTGATCGAAATACAGGACTTGCAGCCAGTCAGAGGACCGGTGGAAGGCACCATGAGCCAAACCGGGGCCCCGCTCGTAGGTTCCTACAATTACGGCGAGGTAGCTCGCTCGATATTAATTGCCTTTGCCGCATCCTACGCCGCACTCGATCTTGGCGGACGCGTGATCGCCGCGCGCGGCTGGGTTCGAGCGGCCTGGCTGACCGGTGGCGCCATTGCGATGGGCGTCGGAATCTGGTCGATGCACTTCAAGGCGTTGTTGGCGTTCCGCTTGCCGGTCAAAGTGGAATACCACTGGCCCACAGTTCTGGCGTCTCTCGTGATAGCTGTCCTTGCGTCGGCAATAGCACTCTATATAGCGACCCGAGAAAAAATGGGGCCGGCCCAGGCGTGGGCTGGCAGCGTCATCATGGGCAGCGGCATAGCAGCCATGCATTACCTTGGCATGGCTGCCATGCGATTGGCGGCGACAACCCGCTTTGAGCCGTTGCCCGTGGCCCTGTCTGTTGTGCTCGCGATCTTGTTCTCCCGTCTTGCACTGGCGTTCACTTTCGACCGCCGCGAAGGTTTCGCGGGAACCACTTTAGCCAAGGTCATCAGCGCAGCAGTGATGGGTGCTGCCATTTCCTTGACACACTACGGCAGCATGGCCGCCGTCAGCTTCCTGCCCGCTGCTGTGTTCCCGATCCTGTCGCACACTGTGAGCATGTCCCCGATTGGCGGCTACGGAATTGTTATTATTACCTTTCTTGCGCTCAGCACAGCTATCTTGACGTCATCGGTGGACAGGCAGACGCAGGCGGAAGTCCAGCGACTCAACGAAAGACTCGAGCAACGTGTGGTCGAGCGCACCACACAACTCACAGCCGCCAATGAGGAGCTGCGACGTCTCTCCGGACAACTCTTGCTCTTGCAGGACGAAGAGCGACGGAGGATCGCCCGGGATTTGCATGATTCTACGGGCCAAGACCTCGTCGCTTTGGCAACTACTCTGAGTCAGCTCCGTGCCTCAATTCCGTCCTCCTCCAGGAGGTTGCGCAAGGTCGCTTCTGAGTGTCAAGCATTGGCAGAGCAATGCATCCGTGAAATCCGCACTCTGTCGTATCTATTGCACCCTCCGATGCTGGAAGAAGCGGGATTGGAAGACGCCATTCGGCTGTTTGTGGAGGGCTTCACCAAGCGTAGCGCACTCCAGGTGGAGCTTGAAGTGTCTCCACAACTCGGCCGGCTTGACCCTGATGCGGAGTTGACGTTGTTTCGCGTGGTTCAAGAGAGCCTCAACAACATCCGGCGTCATTCGGGAAGCCCGCGCGCCAAAATACGAGTGGCTCGCAACCCGCAAGAGATCACACTGGAAGTGAGCGACGCAGGCAGCGGAATTTCGGAAAAGCAACCGATGCAGGACGGGGGAATTCCCTTTAAGCTTGGCGTTGGTATCCCCAGTATGCAGGAACGCGTGAAGCTCATCGGCGGACAGCTTACAATCGATTCCAGCCGCAGCGGCACAATCGTGCGCGTGACGATACGAATAAATGAGCAAACGCACTAGGACGCTACGCATATTGCTGGCCGACGACCACGAACTCGTCCGCCGCGGCATTCGCGGACTCCTCCGCTCCCGACGCGGCTGGCGAGTGATTGGAGAAGCGGCGAACGGAAGGGAAGCCGTAGAAAAGGCAAACAAACTGAAACCCGATGTAGCGGTCGTAGATGTCAGCATGCCCGAATTAGACGGCCTACAGGTCACGCGTCAAATTCGAGACGCAAGTCCAAATACCGAGGTTGTAATTCTCACCATGCATGAGTCCGACCAGATGGTTCGCCGCGTTCTTGGCGTTGGCGCCCTCGGGTACGTCTTGAAATCCGACCTCGCGGCAAATCTCGTTAAGGCCGTGATAGCTGTTTCTGCAGGCAAGCTCTTTCTAACCCCCAAAGTATCCGATATCGTAGTCAGAGGGTTTCTCAAGAATGGAAAGCAAACTGACACGCCAGAGCGTAGAGAAGAACTTAGGCCAACTCCACGCCAAGCTGAAATTATTCGACTTTTGGCCGAGGGGAAAGCGAATAAGGTGATTGCCGACGATCTAGGAATTACTATTAGGACAGTGGAGACGCACCGAGCGAAAATCATGCAGAAATTTGGACTGCATTCCCTCGCCGAACTCGTCCATTATGCCATCCGCCAAAAGATAGTCACACTTCCAAGCTCTGTAGATTGAGTGCGTCGGGTAACCGAACACCGGCCGTACCAGCACTCCAGATGTCCGGTACAACTCCGTGGTCGAGATCGCCGGCCTTCTTCAACTAGGGATCTTTTTGCGGGCGGCAAGATCAAACACACCGTTCCCGCCGTGTCGCTGTGGCGGCGTGTCTTCCCGAAATCCATATAGCCCGCCCACCAAACGGGACATCTGGAGTACCAGGACGTCACTTCCCCGGTGAGAACGTTTATAGGGACTTTGGACCGCCACGTCGAAAACACCGCCTACGAGAGTCCCGAAAGTTTTCGCGTCCGATGTCCCGGAGTTCTCATCCAAACCAATGGCTTCGGGCGTGGCCAACGTGTTACCCGTGGCTACACCTAAAGCATTCCAGAGGGAGCGACGAGTGGCTCGCTCAAGATTTTTCTGGGCATTCGACCTAAGTGTCCGACGCACTGTGGAGAAGTGAGTTATGTGGCTGGTAAGACTAGCGCTGCGAAGGCCTTATACCTTTGTCATTATTTCTTTGCTGATTTTTATCTTCGGTGTCAGCTCGATCGCTACCACGCCCGTCGATATTTTGCCCGAGATCAACATTCCGATTGTTAGCGTCATCTGGACCTACAACGGCCTTGCTGCGGACGACATGTCGAAGCGCATCGTGGGCATCTGCGAGCGAGCGTTATCAACAACCGTAAACAATATCAAGAGCACGGAATCGCAGTCCTACAACGGCGTGGGCGTTATCAAGGTCTCGTTTGAACCCAGCGTCCAAATCGATCTTGCCATTGCACAGGTCACCGCACTCGCCCAGTCGATTCTCCGTCAGATGCCGCCTGGCATTCTGCCGCCACAGATATTGAAATATGACGCCTCCAGCGTACCGATCGTGCAGCTCAGCCTGGGCGGAGCAAATATGTCACAGCAGCAACTCTTCGACCTGGGGCAGAACTTCATCCGCCCGCAGTTGGCGACGGTCCAGGGCGCGGCCGTACCGCTGCCGTATGGCGGGGAGGTGCGCGCGATTATGGTGGATGCCGAACCGGAGCAGTTGGCAGCCAACCACCTCAGCGTCTCCGACATTTCGAGCGCGCTCGCCAATCAAAACCTGATCCTGCCGACTGGAACCCAAAAAATTGGCGACAGGGAATATCTCGTCGGCAGCAATAGCAGTCCCCCGTCGATCGCCGAACTGAACAACATGCCGATCCGGACGGTAAACGGATCGGTCACGTTGATGCGCGACGTGGCATGGATCCACGACGGGTATGAGCCGCAGACCAGCTTTGTGCGGGAAAACGGGACGCCCTCGGTACTCCTCACGGTAATCAAAAACGGTGCTTTCTCGACCATCACGATTGTGGATCAGGTGAAGAAGGCGATACCGCGCATCAAAGCGGGCTTGCCTGGCGCACTCACGATCACCCCGCTTTTCGATCAGTCGATTATTGTGAAAGCATCCGTGCGGGACGTGGTGCAGGAGGCCATCACGGCGGCTTTGCTGACCGCTATCATGATCCTCGTTTTTCTGGGTAGCTGGCGTAGCACGTTGATTGTATGTACGTCCATCCCCCTCGCCATCCTCTTTTCGATCTCGGCCTTTTCCCATCTCGGCGAAACGATCAACGTAATGTCACTTGGGGGCTTGGCACTTGCAGTAGGCATGCTTGTTGACGACGCGACCGTCGAGATCGAGAACACGCACCGGAACCTGGGCGCAAGCAATATGCCGTTGGCGGCGGCCATTCTGAACAGTGCACAGCAAGTGGCGGTTCCGGCGCTGGTGTCGACGATGTGCATCTGCATCGTGTTTGTTCCGGTGACGCTATTGTCGGGAGCCGCGAAGTACATTTTCACTCCGCTGGCGTTGGCCGTGGTGTTCGCGATGATCGCGTCATATCTGCTGTCTCGAACGCTCGTGGCCACCATGATGCATTATCTGCTGCCCGCCGAAGTCTCGTTGTATCAGGATGAAGAGAATTCACCGCAAGCCCGCACCTGGATCTGGCGTTTTCACAAGCGCTTTGAGAGCCATTTCGACTGGTTCCAAGAGAAATATCGCTCGCTACTCGAATTTGCGCTGACGCATAGGGCGCTGGTGATCATTGTCTTTGCGGTAGTGTCACTGGGATCGCTTTCTCTCATTTTTTTCATCGGTGAAAATTTCTTTCCCTATGTCGATTCCGGACAAATACAGTTTCACGTCCGTCCGCCCAGCGGTACCCGGATCGAAGTAGCCACTCAGATCTTCGCGCGCGTCGATGCTGAGATAAGGCGGGTGATTCCATCCGATCAGCTATCTATGGTGGTCGATAACATCGGGCTTCCACCGGGCGGCGTGAATCTGGCGTTCTCCGCGAGCGACACTACCAGCAACGGAGACGGCGATGTATTAGTGCAGCTTACCCCCAAGCACCGGCCAACCCTAGAGTGGATGAACATTCTGCGCGAAGATCTGACTAGGGTCTTTCCGCAAGAGACATTCTTCTTCGAGCCGGCGGACATCACCAACCAGACGCTCAACTTCGGGTTACCGGCTCCCGTCGACGTGCGAGTGTTGGGCAAAGACGCAGCGGCCACCCAGCAGATTGCCATCGAACTCCAGAAGCAGATCAAGAACGTTCCCGGAGCGACAGATGTCTTTATTCAGCAGCAATTCAGTGCGCCCCAGTTCGACGTCAACGTGGATCGTCTCAAAGCGCAGGAACTCTTGCTGACGCAGAAGGACGTCGCCGGCAATCTGGTTCTGGCACTTTCCGGCAGCGGACAAACGGCACCGAATTTCTGGATGGATCCGAAAACGGGCGTGGAGTACCCGCTTGTGGTGCAAGTTCCGCAATATCGTCTTCACAATTTCAATACGCTATTCGATTTGACGGTCGACTCCCCGGGCAAGAACAACGATCAGCTTCTCAGTAATGTTTCCGCGATTACTCGGGCCGTCGCGCCGCTTACGGTTTCGCACTTCAACGCCCAGCCCGTCATGGATGTATATGTCAACACAGAAAATCGCGATCTGGGCGGAGTAGCGCGCGATATACAGAAGATCATTACAGGGGCTTCGCAACACCTGCCAGCAGGAACCCGCATCGAGCTAGGCGGCCAGGTACAAACGATGAATTCTTCGTTTCTATATCTAGGGCTGGGGATTATAGCGGCCATCGTTTTCGTTTACCTGCTGATGGCTCTCAATTTCCAGTCGTGGTCGGATCCCTTCATCATCCTGATGGCGCTTCCGGGAGCGTTTGCTGGCATTGTGTGGGTACTGTTTTTGACGCAGACGACGTTCAGCGTACCCGCGTTGATGGGAGCGATCATGACGATGGGTGTGGCGACCGCAAACAGCATATTAGTGGTCACGTTTGCGAATGACGCGCGAGCTGAGGGCAAGAATGCTATCGAGGCCGCCCTTGTAGCCGGGCATACGCGGCTGCGCCCCGTCTGCATGACTGCGCTTGCCATGATCCTGGGTATGTTCCCCATGGCGTTGGCTCTTGGTCAGGGCGGCGAGCAAAACGCGCCGATTGGTCGCGCCGTGATCGGCGGACTTCTCTTTGCCACGGTTGGCACGCTGTTCATCGTGCCCGTCATCTATTCATTGCTCCGGAAGCAAGCGCCAATCGATTTCGACCGGCGCATCGACGAAGAAACAAGGGGGCACTTGCAGGGAGCTCAATAACGATGACAACCCAAGTTAAAGCAAGCATGCAATCCGCGGAAACTAGATCAGGGATTGCCGCAGGCTTTCCTTCAGGAGCAGCGCGATGACTAGTAGACTCGTTGAGGGTTCTCCCCAGTCGGCGGACGGTAGAGAAAAAGGCTCCGCTTCCGGCGAGCGGCCTCGTTACACGCGGTACTTGCTTTTTGCTGTCATGGTCATCGCCGGGCTGTTGCTGCTGGGATGGTGGCCAAAATACAAGCGCAACTCGCAGGTTCAGGCAAAAGCGAATCAACAGAAAGCTGCGCTGCCGATTGTAGAGGTGGTGACCGCTTCTGAGGTCCCGAAGGTCGAGGAGCTCACACTGCCTGGAACCGTGGTGCCGGTCTCGACAGCCCACATCTATTCCCGTGCAGCGGGGTACCTGAAGACTCTGAACGTGGATATCGGTGACAGGGTTCAGCGCGGACAACTACTGGCCGTCATTGAGGCACCGGACCTCGATGCCACCGTGCAGCAGCAGCGTTCTTTGCTGGAAATCAGTAAATCGGCATTAAACACGGCTCGCAGTCAACTGGCCTTGCAACAGGCAACCTACGATCGAGTTCACGTTCTTGTGCAACACGGAGTCCTGTCGCAGCAGGATGACGACGTAGCCCTAGCGGCGCTGAAGGCTGCGGCTGACGCGGTACAGTCGGCAGAAAACAACGTGAGTGCCGCCACCTCTGCTCTAGAGCATTGGACCGTGCTTGCCTCTTACGAGCAGGTGCGTGCGCCCATCGATGGAACGGTTACAGCCCGTAACGTCGAAGTTGGCAGCTTGGTCTCGAGTGTCGGGGCAGGCGAGGGTCTCACTCCAAGCACGACCTCCGTCCCGTCGAACTCTGGCGGGCCACCCACGGGCGGCGCGCAGGGCGGCGAACTCTTCCAGATCGCGAACACGCATAATCTTCGAACATTTATCAGTGTACCGGAGGAGTATGCGATGAACGTGCAGACCGGGCAGCAAGCCACGCTCATGTTTTCCGAGATGCCTGGTCAACAATTCAGCGGGAAAATTATTCGAAGCAGTGACTCTCTCACTCAGCAGACGCGAACGCTGTTGCTGGAAGTACAGATACAGGACCCGCAGCGGCGCCTGCGCCCCGGAATGTTCGCTTCCGTGCAACTACACTTCAATGTGCAGAACCCGGGCATCCTGATTTCTGGCGACAGCGTGATCCCTCGGGCGCAGGGACAATTCGTGGCTGTCGTTGACAACGACATCGTTCACCTCCAGCAGGTCCACGTGGGCCGCGATCTGGGAACACAGGTGTACGTAACTACCGGACTTCGAAATGGCGACAAAATAGTGGTTAACCCCAGCGATAACGCGCAGGAAGGCCTTCGCGTCCAAACCAAGCCTGCGCCCAAGGGGCAGGAAAGATGATTCGCATCTGCTGGAGAGCGCCGCAAACTTCATCGTTCGCACTGATTTCGTGGAAGAGGAACGTGAGAATCTGCATCTTGCTCCTGGGGATGGGGCTCGTTTGCACCAGCGGTGTGTGCCAATCTCCGTCCGAGGCGACGGGAACCTTCCGAATTAACGCGGGCAGAATTGAGGCATCCTCGCCTGCTCGGCTCGCCTTTCATTGGGAAGCTGCGGGGCAGGAGGCCAGTCCCGATGGCACCCAGCTATCGTTGCAACAGGCGGTCCATATGGCGCTGGAGCAAAACTTGGATATCCGGTTGGAGGAACTGGATCAGTCCGTGGCGGATTTTAGTCTGACGAGGACACAAGGAGGTGCAACTCCCCGCGCCATTAATTACAACATCGCAGAGACCCCGACGGGGGAAGTGATTGCTTCGGTGCCGCTCTTAGCTGCGACATCTCCAACGCTATCGCCCTACGGCGTCGAGCCATCTACGATCACGATTCCGTCGTCCTATGATGCCGCCCATGTACTGCAGCCATATCGCTCGCTCTCGATCGCCACGGCGCCATTTTCATCGGGTGCCCCCGTACCGGCTCTCGACCTCGATTTGCAGGGCCAATACGGTTGGTTGCGGCGGGACCCGAGTAATTCGCTGGTGACTTCCTCTTCGGCAACTGCCGCAGATACCACGGTCACGAACAACACTCTGGGAAGCACGACCTTGGTGAAGGGCTTCTCTTCTGGCACTTCGATTCAGCTTGGGATCAACGACGCTGTTTGGTCCCTTTACTCGGGTCGATCGTCTGCGGTCCCGTTTACTCATCCCAACGCGTATGCTCTGATTGCGCAACCTTTGCTCCGCGGCGCTGGAAAAAAAAACAACACACGCTACATTGCCATTGCCAAGACGAACAAAAATATAGCTGCAGCCATACTGGAAGGACAGATGATCGCGATCGTTGCGGGGGTCGAAGGTCTGTATTACGACCTGGTGAGTCTGCAGAACTCAGTCAAGGTGCAGCAGAAGGCGTTAGACGCGGCAAATAATCTGCTGAGTGATGACCGGCAACAATTGGCGGTTGGGCACTTGCCGCCGATCGAGGTGACGCGTGCGGAGGCCCTGGTGGCCGCCATTCAACTGGCGCTTGCCCAGGCAAATTCTCTTCGCGAGCAGCAGGAAATTGTGCTACGAAGTGTCATCGACCCGCAGTCGCTCACCAAAGCAACGCTGAATCATTTGGTGGCAACGGACGAACTTTCGTCACCGTCGGAACTGCCAGCGTCCCCTATACCAGATCTCATTCGACACGCCTTGGAGCGGCGGCCTGATATAGAACAGTCCAGGCTGCAGGTCACTAACGGTGAGCGCGCGGTCGCTGGCTCTGCCAATGCTCGGCTGCCCGAGGTCGACCTGTATGGCTCGTTCCAGAGTCGAGGCGTGATCAGCCCGAACCTTGTTCCAGTGGGTGGCGATCCCACAACCGGTGACCCTGTGTTCGATGGGCTCCCCACTGGTGGCCTACGAGCTGCGCAGGTATTTCAAGCGGGTATTCAGTTCAAGCTCCCGATACAGAACAAGGTCGCAGAAGCCGATCTAGGCGCGGACCGTGCACAACTTCAGCAGGAACGCCTGCGGTTGACGCAGATGGAAGCACAAGCCGCTGCTGAGATCAGGAATGCCGTCATAGGCTGGAATGCCGCGAAGCAGGCGGCGCAGGCAGCCGCGAGCGCAAGGCATTTGCAGGAGCATCTTCTCAACGGCGAAGTGGAAAAATTTCGCGCAGGCTTCTCCACAAACTTCGCGGTAATTCAGCAGCAGGCGTATTTAGCCCAAGCCCAAACTACCGAAATCGCGGCGCAGGCCGCGTGGAAAAAGGCCGGCGTGCAGTTGGATCGAGCGCTGGGAGATACCTTACAGCGATATGGGATCGATGTTGGTGATGTGCGACGAAATCGTGCTCCGGTTGGTTTGCCATAACGTCGATCCTCTGTTGCCGTCAGCGTGGCCGTGGATGTATCCGGTTTAAGCCCCTCGTCCCGCATCACGCGGAAAGCGTGGATGCGTTCCGCCGGAGCGGAACGGGAAACCCGGCGAGGCGAGAATGACCCATTCACAAATCGCGTGACTCACCACTTCGTGACAAACTCGAGTGAAAGGGTCGGCTCCGTGGCAGTCGTTGTCCAACCAGCGATCCCGGGTTGAAGGAGAGCGGATCATGAAGACGCCAGACCGCACGGATGTGATCCAGGGAGACGAGCAGTGCAGGGACGGCCATTATCGCGCCAAGCAGGACCTACGCGAGCAGACTGCGACCATCGATGCCGCAGAACGGAGGGTGGAGCTCGATCCGAATGACACCACGTCCCTGCAGGCCCAAAACCCGTTCACTCTTGGCAACCTCAGGGTAGGGCCCGCCTCTGAAGAGGCTGCTGGCATCCCCGCGATCTGGAACACCATGCTCTACGGCATAGGGGAAATGGGTCCCATTCGATCGTCTGAAGCTTTTCTGAAGATAAACCACGTCACCGGGTTTGACTGCCAGAGCTGTGCCTGGCCGAGTCCTGACAAGAAGCGCAAGGTCTTCGAGTTTTGCGAAAACGGCGCTAAGGCTCTCTCTGACGAGTCCACGAAAAAGCGTATCACACCGCAGTTCTTCGCCCAGCATTCAATAGAGGATCTGGCCGCGCAATCCGATTACTGGCTTAACCGGCGGGGGCGTCTGACGACGCCCATGGTACGGCACGCCAACGCGACGCACTATCAGCCGATCGCGTGGTCAGAGGCCTTCACGATGATCGCGGACGAGCTCAATCATCTCGATTCGCCCGATCAGGCCTGCTTCTACACCTCAGGCAAGACGACCAACGAGCCTGCCTTTCTGCTGCAGTTGTTTGCCCGCCAGCTAGGCACCAACAACCTTCCCGATTGCTCCAACATGTGCCATGAATCCTCGGGCGTAGCCATGGTGGAGACGCTGGGCGTCGGCAAGGGTACGGCGACGCTCGAAGACATGGAGAGTACTGATCTCATCTTTATCTTCGGCAACAATCCAGGCACCAACCATCCGCGCATGCTGACCTCCCTGCAGAAGGCGAAGGACCAGGGCGCCAAGATCATCGCCGTGAATCCTCTACCCGAAGTTAGCCTGATGAGGGTAACGAATCCGAACCCGCAGGATTACTCGAATCCTCTCGAGCTGCCGATTGCGTTGCTTGGCAAAGGGCAGGCACTTGCCGATTTGTACCTCCCAGTGCGTGTCAATGGCGATGTGGCAGCCATCAAGGGCATCCTAAAGGACCTGTTCGAGCGGGAGCGGGAGGGACGGGCCTCGGCGATTGACCATGAATTCATCCAGTCCTTCACCGAAGGTTTCGAACAGCTGAAGGCAGACGTAGAAGCGGTGAGCTGGGAAGAAATCGAAGAAGAAAGTGGACTGACGCGCAGCCAGCTGGGCACTGCCGCTGCAATGTACGCAGCCTCGAAAAAAACCATCATCGCATGGTGTCTCGGCGTCACCCAGCAGAGCAACGGCGTCGACAATGTTTCGATGATTGTGAATCTTCTGCTCGTAGGCGGCAACATGGGGCGCCCCGGCGCAGGCACCGTATGTGTCCGCGGGCACTCGAACGTACAGGGTGACCGCACCATGGGAATCTGGGAGCGTCCGCCCAAACCTTTCCTGGACGCGCTGAAAAAGGAGTTCAACTTTGAACCACCGCGGAAACAAGGCTACGACACCGTCGAAGCACTGCACGCGATGTTCGATGGAGACATTAAGGTGTTTTTTGCGATCAGCGGCAACTTCCTCTCCAACGTGCCGGACACGGTATACAGCGCCCATGCCATGCAACGCTGCAAGCTCACGGTCCACGTATCGACCAAGTTAAATCGCTCTCACCTGATTACAGGGGAGCGAGCCTTAATCCTGCCCTGCCTGGGCCGGAGCGAGGAAGACATCCAGGCGTCCGGCAAGCAGTTCCTCACTGTCGAAGATTCGATGGGCGTTATCAATCCTTCCCAAGGCTTCCTTCGGCCTGCTTCCCGTCACCTGATGAGCGATGTGGCCATCCTTGCCAATCTGGCGCATGCCACCCTGGGATCTCGAACCAGCACCAACTGGCTTGGCTTTGCGGCCGATTACAACCGGATCCGGGACGCAATTTCCCGGGTGATTCCGGGATTCGAAAACTTTAACGCGCGCCTTGCCAGTGAGAAATTCTTCTATCTGCCCAACGCCGCCAAGCAGCGCATCTTCAAAACAAGTTCTGGGAAGTCAAAGCTAAGCGTTTGCCCGATTCCGAAGCATGACCTGAAGCCAAACGAGTTTCTTTTAACCACCATCCGCAGCCACGATCAGTTCAACTCGACCATCTACGGACTGAACGACCGCTATCGGGGAGTCTTTGACGGTCGTCGGGTTCTGTTTCTAAACCCGTTCGATATGGAGGAAAGGAACCTCAAAGCTGGTCAGATCGTGGACATATACAGTCACTTTGAAGGAGAGATCCGCAAGGCGCCCCGCTTCGCGATCGTTCCGTATGCGATCGCCCGGCGGAGCGCTGCCGCGTACTACCCAGAGACCAATGTTCTGGTACCCATCCGCAGCGTTGCGGCCAAGAGTAATCAGCCTGCCTCCAAGTGCATTCGGATCACGCTGACTCCGGCAGATCCGGATGAGGCACTGCACTTTTCCAAGGCAGACCTCGATCGCAACCTGGGTCGAGTTGTGCCACGTCTTCCCTGACCGAGAACCGTTCAAGCGTTCACCGACGATGGAGACGGACGGATTGGTCGATCCCACTATCGGGGAGACGGTTGTTGCGACATCGCCGGGCAGCGATCAAGCGCGAAGAGAAGAGACTCGAAAAGCAACTAGGCAACCTGAATCACCAATTGAGCGGCGTGCGAACGGCTGCCCAAGCATTGGGCGGCTCTGCGGAGCGCGAACTCGTCCTCGCGAATATCAAACGCACGTCACACAATAACGGCCCTGGGAGGCGCTACACGCGGATATATCAGAGCAAACGTGTGCCAGGAGCCTGATTTCGCCACGCAGCTTCCTACGTGTTAGTCCAATGCAAAAGCGCAAAGTAGTCCAGACTCGGAAGGCAACGATGCAGACAAACGAGTTGGGTTGCTAAAACGTGTTCTCAAGGAACGCAGTCGGAACTAGGTCGCAAATCACGACGCAAACAGCACCTAACTGACCCGTATCTCCGGCAAAGATCGACAACAAAATGACCACCCCGGCACTGCCCGGAGCCGCAGTCGCCCCCACCCGGTCTTCAGCCGTGATTCGAAGCGCGGCGGTGTAAGACCACCTTCAGCAACCTGTGACCGTCACTGGAGATACCGAGTCGCAACGGTGGCGGACTCGAGCTTTACTTTTGCGCTGGTGTCGGGGGCTTCTCACTGGTCGGAGGCACGATTCCCTTGAGTCGCAGGTAAGTCACCATGTTTCCGTAGTGCTCATCCGTGTGAGCCGTAT
>Ga0210386_10003325_pt1 | contig 13515 bp, 15 predicted proteins | sample IncBWH32OmetaG_FD_160091 | JGI IMG/M metagenome (GOLD analysis project Ga0210386, IMG submission 160091) | Forest soil microbial communities from Barre Woods Harvard Forest LTER site, Petersham, Massachusetts, United States - Inc-BW-H-32-O ... | reverse complement strand
CGAAAACAAACCTCCTCAGACGTAAAGGCTCCTCCTGGTGCTCATTGGGCCAAGCTCCGTCGAGCTATGTCATCCTCTTCACTAACGTCCATTATGGACGTTTCAACGCTACTGTAGGATGAGATATCCACCACCAGGTTGACGCATGCTCTCAGTTAGCCGGAGACGCAATCGCCCCCGGCATCACGTTCGGCAGCGGCTCGTTCTTTTTCTCCTCTAGGTCGGGATGCGGAAGCGGCTTGCGCGGCAGCATCTGGTCGCGCATTGCCGCGTTGTAAACAAAGATGGCCTCAACGACGGCTGCCTGCTTCAGATCCTCGGGCTGCAGACGCTCATAGGTATCCATGTTAGAGTGATGCGTCCGAGATCCGTAATCCAGCCCGTCCTGGATGAACTGGAAGCCAGGAATCCCAACTGAATCGAAGGAAACGTGATCTGTGCTGCCGGTGCTCCGCATCGTCAATGTCGTCACACCCAGATCCCTGAGCGGTGCGATCCATTGCGCGAAGATGGGTGCGATCGCGGCGTTCCCCTGGAGGTAGACTCCACGGATCCTCCCGCCGCCGTTGTCAACGTTGAAATAGGCCGAGACCAATTTCTGCTCCGGCTTGGTCGTCAGCGGACCGCTAGGCTCCCGCAGGAAGTCAGGCAACTGTTGTTGATCGGGCGCATTTGACAATGGGAAGGAGCCGAAGTGCTGCTTGACATAGCCACTCGAGCCGAAGAGTCCCTCTTCCTCGCCGCTCCACAGAGCAACTCGGATCGTGCGGCGCGGCTTGACTCCCAGCGCATTAAGAATGCGCATCACCTCCATGGCGACCAGTGTTCCCGCGCCATTGTCGGTTGCACCGGTACCCGCGGCCCACGAGTCGAGGTGGCCGCCTACCATTACCACTTCATCCTTCAGCTTCGGATCCGTGCCCGCAATCTCGGCCACGGTGTCGAATCCCTGCTCATGATCGCCAAAGAACTTCGTATCCACATTCAGCTCGATGCTCACGGGCACATTCGCTTTCAGGAGCCGATAGACGCGGCCGTAACTCTCAATCGCCGTCACCATGATTGGCAACGGCGCAATGTGATCGCGCCGATAGGCGAACCAGTCGAGGCCCTGGCCACTGTCATCGAACATGGTCCCGCCGGATCCGCCGTTGCGCGCGCCGTCGCGGCTGGGTACGAGGATGGCCGTGGCATGCTCCTCCGCGGCGAACTTGCCGACCTTGCCGCGCAGCGAAATGCGTTCCATATACTCCTTGAGGAACTTGCCGAAGTCGGCCTCGGGATCGCTGAGTGGATACGCCTGCAATTCGTTGAGTTCCTGCTCGTCGAGGCGTGTGAGCAGCGGCTTGTCAATGCTGCCGACCTCGCGCATGTCGCCCAGAAGAACGATCTTTCCGGCGAGCTTGCCCATGTATTTCTCGAGGTCCTTTTCGCTCTTCACGTCGAGCCAGATCGCCTGCCCTGTTACAGGACCGGCGGTGGCCGGAGACCACGGCGCCGCCTGCGCGATGAAAACCGCCGTGTCGGGTGAGGTCATTCGCGCCCAGTCATTCAACTGCTGCCATCCCATTCCGAATTCGCCCCAGCTCTCTAGATGCGCATCGGAGCAGCCCATCGCCGCGAACTGATCGCGCGTCCATGCATTGGCCTTGGCCATGTTCGGGGAACCGGTGAGACGCGGGCCGATGCCGTCCGTCAACGCGGAGGCGTACTCCATGATGTGGGAGTGGTAGAGCCCTTCGTCGCGGATCCGCTGGTACATACCAAGGTCGAGCGTTTCGCGATCTGGCTGGGGAGCCTCGCAGGAGTTGGTTGTGGAAGCCGCAGCAGCATTGGCTTTGTCTGCCGCAATTGCATGCGGCGCGGAAACACCAAGACCGAGGAAGAGTACGAAGATAAAACGGAGTTCGAGTTTCTCTATGCTCATTGCAGGGACCTCTCTACCGAGTTGGAACGAATTGCGAGTCTGCGAGATCATGCTAGCACTCATGTCGACGCGCACTGGTTGGAATGCCACTACGCGAGAGCATCGGCATCGCGAATCTCTTTGTCTCTGGATTCTGTTGTGCCTACGCACAAATACGGCGGTGCAATTACGTGCGATTGGGGAAGCGCGCCCCCAAACTGGCATTGGCTTGACTGAATTCGGAGACACTGCAGGAAGGTTCCTCAATTCGTACCAAACGCCCTAAGCAACTGCAACCCTCGCGGCTGTATATCCCTTGACGCGAATCACGCGAATGGCAGCCTACCAACCAGATGGTATGGGTATGACGATAGCCGAAGAAAGACATGAATCGAAGACCAGCGTCTCAAACCGGTCGACGTCCGCTCAAATTATCGGCACATTATGCCCCAGAGTGCGGCATCGGATACCGGCCTTACGGCCAGAAGCTTAGCTCAACGAGCGCAAATCACGGTTATTGCTAACTTGACGCGCGGATCGGCGAGCTCAAGAACCTCCTCCGGAGTGGCCAATCGTAGCGCAATCTCAGTCAATCGCCTTTAGGTGTGGGGAGATTGCGTTCAGAGCTGTCGCTCCGTCCGCTTCGGTTCTTTCGCATCAGCGTCCAGTAAAGGGTTGTAATCACCAGCAGAAATGGCATGAAACTCGGAACGGAGTATTCCAGTCCCGCCACGTAAAAGGTGCTGATGGCGATGGCAGCGAGAGCGACCAGGGCCGCGATCTGCGAGTAAGGCGAGAAAGGAAGGCGGATCGGGAGCTGTGCGATGCGCGTTTGCCCTATCACGCGGCGAAAGGACAGGTGAGCGAGCAAGATCACGCCCCAGACGAAGAACATTCCGGCCACTGCCACGCCGTAAAGGAGCAGGAACGCACGGCCGGGAGCGAAGATGGCCAGCAGGATGGCGGCGGCCATACCGGCGGTCGACACTATCAGGGAGACGAAGGGTACACCGTTCCTGCCGACGTTTCCAAGCGCCCTCGGGACGTAGCCGTCATGTGATAGCGAAAAGAGAGTCCGGCTGGTGAGGTAGAGATTGGTGTTCGCGCTTGAGAGAGCGGCGGTGATGACAACCAGATTCATGATCCCCGCTGCGTAGGGAATGCCGACCTTCGCGAAAGCCAGCACAAAGGGACTGCGAGTGATCCCGCTGCCCATCATGTTCCACGGGGTCATCGAGAGCATTACGGTAATAGATAGAACATAGAAAAGGATGAGCCGAAGAGTGACCGTGCGCATGGCGCGAGGAATAGTCTTTTCGGGTTGCAACGCCTCACCTGCGGTTATGCCGATGATCTCAACTCCCATGTAGCTGGTGAGCGTGAGGCTCAGGGCGAGCCCGACACCCGTCAGGCCGTGGGGAAGAAACCCTCCGTGCGAGGTGAGATTTGAGAAGCCGACGGCACGCGCAGGGCCAACGCCGAAGATCAGCCCGAGGCCGACGAGTATGAAGGCCACGATGGTGATCACCTTGATGATGGCGAACCAGTATTCTAATTCACCAAAGTTGCCGACACGTAGGCCATTGACTGCGATCAGACCAACCGAGACGCCAACCACCCAAACCCATTGCGGAACTGCTGAAAACCAGACGGAAAAGTAGATTGCGACGGCCGTGACCTCCGCGCCGATGGCCAGGATTTGAACGAAAACGTAGGTAACACGAACCGCGAAGCCTGACCACTCGTTCAGGTATGTCTGCGCATAGACGCCGAATGAGCCGGCGACGGGATGCGTGACAGCCATCTCCGCAATGGAGTAAGCGACGATGAGAGCGATGACGGCGCTGAAGAGATAAGAGAGGATGACGCCCGGCCCGGCGAGCCGGATCGTGACCGAACTGCCCAGAAAGAGTCCGACTCCGATCGCACCGCCGATCGTCATCATGGTGAGCTGGCGTTGCGTGAGCGCGCGCCTGAGCTCGGGAGAACTCTCGGGCGTGCCGGCGAGTTTCAAAGTTATTGGCGCCCGGGTGGTGGCAGCTTGTTTATCGACCCCGAACCATGTCAAGGAGTACCTTCCCGAACTCGTGAATCTCGTGGAGGGTGTTGTAGTGGACAAGCGACGCTCGGTTGACACCGGTGTCGAGGCTGGCGCCCAGGCGCTTCATCAGTCGTGGAGCGTACATGTGGCCATCTCGAATGCCTATGCCGCGTTCCGACATGGCCTCGGTGACGAGCGCCGGAGCCACGTTGGGAAGGCTGAAGCAAAACGTCGGAACGCGTTCGGCCAGGCGAGCCGTGTCGTCTATGCCGTAGACGATGGCGCCCGCAGCCTGCAGGACATCGAGCATCTCAAAAGAAAGTGCAGCTTCGTACGCGCGGATTGAACTCATGGCACGAACGAGAGAGGCCCGCCGCGATGCCGGTTCAGCATTTTCCTCTTCGCCGCCGTGGCTCGTGCCGAGGGTCTCCAAATAGGCAATGGCGGCCGCCATGCCAGCTACGTTTTCATAGATGAAAGTCCCGGCTTCAATCTTGGCGGGCGCAGCGTCCGGGATAAAGTCCTCGCGGAAGGTCGGGAGAACATTCAGAAGTTCCAGTCGCCCCCACATAAAGCCCATGTGAGGACCGAATACCTTATACCCGGAGCAGACCAGGTAATCGCAATCGAATGCCTGCACATCGATGAGTGCGTGGGGAGCGTAGTGAACACAATCGAGAAGGACCTCAGCGCCGGCCGCGTGCGCCAGTTTTGCAACGGCAGCGACATCAACGATGGAGCCGAGAGCATGTGAGGCAACCGTACAGGCAACAAGACGGGTCTTCGCGGTGAGCAGCGGCGCTAGGTCCGCCACGTGAAGGTTGTCATCTTCACGCATCTTCCACCAGACAATCCTGGCCCCTTCGCGCTCAAGCTGCAGCCAGGTGGCGATATTGGCTTCGTGGTCAAGGTCCGTGACGACGATCTCGTTGCGTGTCTCGAGGGTGCGACCGATTGCCAGACTGAGCAAGCGAAGAAACGACGTGGCGTTCATGCCGAACGCGATCTCATCAGGGTCGCGCGCATTGATCAGGGCAGAAACGCTCTCGCGGGAGCGCGCGATGGTTGCGTCGACTTCCATGCTCCGGGTATAGCGTCCGCCCCGCTGCACATTGTGCTGCAAGAGATGCCCATGGATCGCGTCAAAAACGCCCTTGGGAATCTGCGCGCCAGCCCCATTATCGAAGAAGATGAATCCAGGCTCCTGGTGCAGCGCAGGAAAGAGCGAGCGGATTCGATCGCATGGAAAGTTGACGGCCTGGGGTGCGGATAGCTGCTGTTTGGCCACATGGCTCCTGGCGCTTGGTGATCCGACGACGCAGGGCTGGGGTATCCGCCGACAACCTGTCCCTGGCCCTCGCGATTGAAGCGTGTCGCTAGTATACAAAGTGGGAATAAAACTCCCACCCGAATCGCATGCTCACGTCAGGGCATGGCTGGGTCGAGGAGCTTCTGCGCGGTCTCGGCTCCGAATACAGGTAACGACGAGTCCGTGAGCAGACCGATTTGTTTGAGCACCGATGCCTGGTCCCAGTAGATGCGCTCGTGCGCCAGCTTGCCCTCGCGAAAACCCACAACGACGACAAGAGGAATGTCCACGTGTCGATGAGTCGGCAAAACTCCCGGGAGCATCCAGGGCATCTCTTTGGTGTGGGTAAATGAGAAGATCATCTCGTCAACCAGTTGATCCTCGCCGAGGGTACGGGAAATGAGTTTGATGGAGGTGTCGGCCGGCATCAGCGAGATGAAGTCTTCCGCATAAAACCGGCGCAGGGCTGCGTGGCCATAACCGCCTGTCATAACTGGAACGTGGTTGACATAGGCGTCCTCCACCATTGTTGCAATGGTCGACGAGACGTCGCGCGTCGAAAATTCATAGCCGATGTGCTCGTCCCATTTGGCGATCATCTCTGCTTCGTTCATGGCTCGGGGCTCCTCTGATGAGATGTTAATCGTCTCCAGCTCCTCACCCGAATAGAAGGCGAAGCTAAAAGGGTACAGGGAGTTCGAATGTCTCTCCGCCCTCCATATAGTCCATATAATCAGCAACTTGAGAGAAATAATTAAAGTCGTCGCCTGATTCCGGGCGAATACGCGAGAATTGTCTATCGAAAGGGACGGGAGAAAATTCTCTCCGCCTGAAAATCAGGGCCGAAGGGCCTGAATTCTCTGTTCGCATAACAGGCAGTGCCCTTTCGGAGCCCCCGCTAAAAGCCTCGCGCATTGACGAATAGCTTGAATCTTCCTCGTAGCGTCTCAAACCGGTCGACGTCCGCTCAACTTATCGGCACATTATGCCCCAGAGTGCGGCATCGGATACCGGGCATAGAAGTGCACCTGCAATCATGAATGCAAATGACGGGTAGTGCAGCACCTGCCCTGTCTCAAAATTTACGCAAGTCGCACAATCAACTCATTGTTCATTGAAGGGGTGTGAAATGGTCAAACTATGCGGTGTTGCAATTCTGCTCGTATTACTGCTCTTCATGCCTGAAGTAAAGCAAATGGCGCCTGAAGGGAACGATTGCACTTGCTCTAAGATCAAGGCATCAGGAAAGCTGATGTATAAACCGCACAATGATATTCCGAACGATCCGATCTTCACGCCAACGAAAGATGGGTTATATCGCGTCTCAGTCTACGCTATGAACATAGCACCAGCGCCACATTTCGGGAGCGGCGGCCTAGTGTATTTATCATGGCACGATGACGTGAGGGTGGAGCAAAGTTGGATGATGACAGGTAGCCCTAGCGTCCTCGGAAAATTCGCATCGAATGCGCCCGATCGAAGCACGTTAGCCATTCAATGCAAGGCAGGGACTCCAATTTCAATATCGGTGACTGGGACACAGACTGTCGTTTCGGTTTACTATTCGGTCGAGGAACTCGACTGATCTCAAATCTAGCCTCAATCCAATGGATCTTCGGCAGCTCCAACCCCTGACTGACGAGCCCTTGCAATAGGTACACGAGCGCGTCATTCAAGTCATCGTGACTCTCGACCCCAAGGTTGAACATCTGCCCAAGCAGTTCCTCGCATCCGCTCCGCGGGAATAGCACAGTGCCGTTCTTGATGTACGGCGCTACAACCTGCAGCCGTGCGCGCTTATCGCCCTGCGGCTTCATCGGAATCACGGGAAGCATCGCGCGCTCCATCTCCTGAATAGCGGCTTTCTGATACGCGACATCCTCCACAAAGAACAGGTTCGCGCCGCCGAGCTCGCCGGGAATATTCCTAACTTTGAGCATGAAGTTGTGAAACGTAACGTGCTCGTTATACGGGTTCGGCCGGATGAAGATCTTCGGCGCGTTGTCCACGTAGAACACTTCGCCGCTCGCAATCGCCGTAAAGTCCGCGCCTTCCTTCTGAGAGATGGCAAGATCGATGCCGTGGCCTTTTATCGCAGCTATGCCGGTGGGCCGCTCGTCGTAGTAATGAATATCCTCCGGCTTGATGATCGCTTCGTCGTCCGAAACGATCTTGAGAAGCATTTCCCGCTGCCAAGGAACCGCGCCCATGTCGCGCTCTTTGTCTTTAAGCGATTGCTCTGTGGGATACATCGCCGGCCACGTGCAACGCCTTTGTCGTCGATCAGTGGGAACTCAAGGCACTTGAAGCCGGTGCCCGGTGCGCGCAAGCGGGACAAAAGCGCATCCATGTGCAACAAATTGCCAATGACGACGAGCTTGCCCTTGCGGGCGTCCATGCCCGGCATGATCTCGGAATGAAGCCAGCGATCGGTCTTGTCGCGGTTTTCCTTTGTCCGTATCCATTCGCCGTCTTCCGGGTCGTCCACGACGATAAGCTTCGGCTGGTGCTGCAGGTGGCGCAGCCCTCTAACCTTCTGCCCACGGGACCGGGCAAGGATGCGCACGCCGTTCGACAGGACGATGTTCTGCTTCTGCCACTCCTCGCCTTCGCCCTGGAGCGAGAAATCCTCGATTACATTTCCCTTGATCTCGCCGTAGTCCTGCTTGATGAGCGTGTTCGTTTCGAGCTCGTGCTTGATCGCAGAGATGTTGAGCGTCGCCTGGCGGGACGAATCGGCGACAAGAATGATGAAAGGGTACTTTTCGGGGTATTCGAGCGCGGCCCATAGCGGGAGCGCGAGCGAACCAAAGGTGCTCTTACCGGAGCCGCGGAAACCAAGAATCAGGACGCGGCGCTCGTGCTCGTCCTCAAGGGAGTGCACAAGCTGTGAATGAAATGTCGCGGGAGAGTCGGTGAAATAGCCGGTAAGGTAAATCAGCGAAAAGCCGAGCAGACGTTTCCGGGCTTCTTTTCTGCCTTCAAAGCTGTCGAAGGCAAGATCAAGACTGGTTGTCGGTTGCTGGGGTAGCATCCTCCTTGGGCTGGGCAATCTGAAGTGAGTCTGAAGTAATCTGAAGTCGCTCTGGTGGTATCAAGCCCCAGTTCGTAAATACGGGCTCGATAGCCTGCTTCTTCGCATCGGTCAGCGGAGTGTTGCGGATTGTCGCGTCCAAGGTGCCGAGCTTGCGCTCGAACACGCCGGCGTCGAAGAGCTTTTCAAACATGGCGTTATATGCCTCGCGCACTTCCCGTAAGGCTGCGGCGCGGTCGCGGCCGGGGGCAAACTTGTCGTTGGCGATCTGCCCACGCGGGCGATCTCGGCCATCGCGTCCTGGAACGAGGCAAGCGCCATGTTGAGCGTCCAGGTGTCGGCGCGTTTGGCGCGTTCGGTATGGATCGCCTTGAGGTGATCGCCGATGTAATGGCGATCGAGAATCATACCCTGGACTTCAAGTGCCTTTCGGATACCCTCGGCGCTAATATGCGGCTGTTGGACGATCAAACTGCGGATGCGCTCGCGGTGGTAATGCTTGGTTTTGGTGGAGAGGGGAGGCATGGTGCCGATGGGAGGGTTTGGAATGACAACCTGTGCATGGAGATAGTAGATAAGAAACTAGACTTATCGTGAGGAAAAGAAAATGACGCCCGATCAAAGCTTTACCCTCATCGTGTCATCAGTAGGAATAGGCGGCGCGCTTTCGGGCATTGTCATTGGTCATTTCTTGACCCGCTCTAGCCAACACAAGCAGTGGATTCGTGACCGCCGCCTCGAAGAATACAAGATGGTTCTTGCTGCGGTGAACGAAATGTTTGAAGCGTACTCCTTTCCGGTTAAATCTTTACCCAATTCGTTTGACAGAACTCTGAAGCAAACAGAAACCGTCAGCCGTTGTTTTAGAACGATCGCCAACTGTGTCATGATTGCGGACGATCTATACAAAATTGATCTATTTAAAAACTTGCTAGACTGCCAAGGTCATTTTGATCTGACGCAGAGTACGGAAGGATTTGGGGCCGATAGGCGCGTTATCGTTAACCTTCTTATCGAAATGGCGCGGGGGTGCCTTTAGTCGGGCTACGGTCGATGCGTCGGTCTCAACTCCCAATACAATTGGCTGTAAACTGGGTACCCCATCCGCGCCGCAGATCTGAGCTGTTCAAGTTCATCAGTCGTGAACGATTCGATCGTCTGGGAAAGCTTGTAGAGAAATTGTGCGGTGCCGTCGCCCCACTTCTTGTCGATATTCTCCCGGTATAGATCCATATCTTTCATCCCATATTTATTGTTGTGCGTGCCGCGATTACAGCCCGTTCCCTCGTTATTCAAATTCAGGGGGTGGAAGCGCGTCGGCATCAGCTCGCGGCGGCGATAATGCCCGGCATCATATTTATCGTGAAACCTTCCGCAGGCAATGCAGGCTTCATCTCTGTCCCTCTCCCGGATCATCAGCGATACAACATCAGGCAAAGATTGAAGCGACCGATCGCGCTTTCGTTCCTGGTGTGCGTGCGCCACTGGCTCATTCCCGTTCGTAATTAGGTTTATGGCAATCGCAGGAACATTCGTGATCGTGTGGCTCATCGTATTCGCGCAGCACATACCCGTCGCCATCCTGATGTCGCCTTTGCTTACATTCGTTGCTTTTGTAGTGGGGGCCGCGCATGAGGAAGATAGTTTAAGCGTACAATTCTAGAGAGATAAATCAATGGGTGCGGGCGTGAAACATATTGTTTACAAATTCGATGACGGCCATTATGACGAGAGGGACTTCGATGCGCACGGTTCCCAGATATTGGTGCGGGGCGATATTATCTCCAGGCGGGGAATGACGTGGAAAATAGATGCCGTTGAAAAGGAAGAGAATCTAGGCCTCGCGCGAATCCCTACGTATTGGGTTCATCTGACTCGGGTTGTGGTGAACTAGACACTCCCGCAATACTTGCCATGAGCGCTTCTTTCGTCGCGCACCCCTTGACGATGATGGGCTGCAATCCTTTCCTGCTCAAGATCGCGCCCCACTCGCCGAATATATTGCGCCAGCAGTCCCAGCCGTTGTAGGTAAAGTCGATGCGTCGCGAGAAGACGAGAAGATCAGGTCCAGGTTTCTGCAGAATGTATGGCGACGGTAAGTTCGCGAGGCGGGCAAACGAGGAGCGTTGATTTGTGCCCTTCTTCCGGCACGAGGCGTTTGGCCTAAAGACGTGACCGATAAGCAGTCTTCAAAATCTATTGCACGTGAGATCTCATATCCCTTATCCGGGGTGGGCCGCTGCTAATGCGAAATTGCCTGTGCTCCTTGTGGAGTCACTTCAAGCTGTCGCGAACTGAAAACTTGCCCCTCTTTCGTCGCCTTAGTGATCCGAACTGAAGCAACTCTGAAATATAGGCATACACACCGATTTTCCCATCTGTTTGGGTCTTCTGCGAGATCGGACATGGCAAGCATATTGGGGCGTTCAGAAAGTGGAATCAAAAGTACATCAGCATTGGGGCCTGCCGATTTCAACAGAGCGGATCGACGATTCAGCTCCAAGTTCCAGGATCTGGCGCGTCCCGAAACAATGTCGCCAATACTCGCATGCGTATTGTTGCTCGTGACGACTAGCGCGGACAGCAGAAACAAGGTTGCGGACATCGTGGCGGCGCGGCGAGCTGGAGCCAAAGAGAACCTTGGATCAGGTGGCATCACCAGAAAAGCGAATGCTATCCATCCGATTAGAAAGATGCCGTATATCAAATTCATGGTTCTCCCGGGAGGCAGTATACCGAGGTTCCAAATGGTGCTCCCGATCGCAAACATGATTAATGAAATCCAAACAAGCAGAAAGCCGCTGATCGTTCCGAACGAACTCAAGCCCGAGAGTTTCTTCCGGAGAGATGCAACGGAGGGATTGAACCAGAGCAAGACTGCCAGGAGCCAGTGCTTAAAGTCGAGGCACCAGGGCAGAACATAATCCCGTGCTGTCACTAACGATCCCTTGATCACTGCCAAACAGTTGCCTCGATTTGAAATGGTAGCCATGCGAACGGAGTTGCCTGGCGCGACGAAGACCACTACGAACCCTATTGCCGATGCTGTCCACACGATCAGCCACATCTTCCTCTGAGAGCTCTTCGACAAGAAGGCCGTCACAGTAATGACCGACAAAGCAAGGACGAGTGCTCCGCCCGCCAGTTCGTGAAACGCCGGTGTAACGAATCCCAAGATAGACGCTGCGACCGCCGCACGCCGCGTTGATTGTTTCGTATCGGTTGAGCGCCGGGACAGAACTAATGCAAACAAAAGAGTGCCAAGGGTCAAGGGCAATTGGCTCTCTACGGCTCCGAGGATCCAAAAAATTCCTTGCTGAGGGCTGGGCATAGTCGCCCAGTAGACAGAAGCGATTACAGCGCTCAGATACAGTGCTTGGCGAGCATCGACAACTAATTCCCAAATTGCAACATACAACAGAAAACATTGTGTGGCGATCAACACGAACACGAGCCACGGGTAGTCACCCGGCAGCGTGCTCGTGGACAACAGGAGAGTCTCAACTCCCACTCCAGCCCACCTGCCGGTCCAATTCAAATACATAGAAACGGTGTAATGAAGTATCCCTGGTCTCTGCCCAATTAACGGAGTGCCAAAGAAAGAGGCGCGACAGAAGTCGTCATGTAGAGGTTGTGTCCGTATGACCAATAGAAACACCGAGCACGCGCAAAGCGTGACACAAGCGGCAAAAGCCACTAGGGCGGACGCTCGATAGGAAGTCTCTGTGCCAGACCACAATTTAAGCAATGTACCTTCCCCGTACTCTCCACATCATCTCTGGACAGATCCGATGCTCCCAACAGGGCCTGAATCTGACCGAGGTCATATGTCCAAGGGAAACTTTTTGCCGCAGTCAGAGGATCAGACCAGACGGAACGAATAGTCGGGGGATTTAGAAGAAGCAACGCGATTAAATCAGGCAGCCTTAGAGACGTTTCGTAAGTCTCCCGCATCCCGGAATGTCCGTCATCTTCGAGCCAATTGGCGAACGTTCAATTCCCCATTTCATGGCATCTTCATGAACTGGCAAATCTGCACCGGACGCATCTCGACAAGAAGGCGCTCGAAAAGAACCGACCGCAGAAAAACCTCTGCCAAGTGATGAATTTTGATTGGAATTAGGCGGTACGCTGGGAGGCCCGAGAGAACTATTCGCGCCGTCGTTCTTTCCTAGAAGCGTGCTAGATCAACCTGCTAGCTGCTTAGCCTTGGCGACTTTGGTAGCCAATAAATGAGGCGATAAGCGCAGGATCTAAATTCCGGCTGATTCTTGATACTCATATTTGGTTTTTTTGTCAAGCTGATTATTAGGTTATTTTGAGATCACTGCAGAGCCACCGCCGCGGTACTGTTTAAAGGAGAGGCTTATCGCCCGCCAACAGTACCACAAGTGATCGCAGCCTGACCTCTGCTAAAGCATCCAATTGTCGGAGTGACGGATCTTGCCGCCGATCCAGTTCAGATCTGGTCGACGCTTCAGGATTCTTATGATGCACGGCGCGAGTATCACAGACCCAAGTGCCATTACGAGTCCGACAAGAATTGGGGACAGCGCCTTCACGATTCGCTCGGCCTGCCATGGCCATGCGCCGAAGCGGACCAGTCCTACCGCATCTGGCGCCAGATCATGGGAGAACTGGAAGGAAAAGGAATTAATGCCGGCCCGGAAAGCTTTCAGGCATGGAACGATGGCGATGCTGGACTGGTCCGGGCGATCTGGTGCCTGACCCGTCACCTGAAGCCGAAGTTAGTTGTTGAAACCGGCGTCGCTCACGGTGTCACTTCGCGCTGTCTTCTCGAGGCGCTTGAAAGGAACGGAGAAGGTCATCTCTGGAGCATCGACGTTCCCCCATTGGAGCGGCCCTGGCGCAAGGAGGTTGGAGCAGCAGTCGGCGACCGCCACCCGGATCGAAGTCAGGGACTCCGCACCGAATCCCGAGGATGCCTACGACCTGCATCAGCGCCAACTCCAGACTCTACGAGCAATTCAACTCCTTGAGCCCGGTCTACAAGCACCAATTCGGATGCAACTGATGCATGGATGGTCATTGAGGGAGATCAGCCGCGCACTGAAGATCTCCGAAGCGGCCGTCAAGACCCGCCTGCATCGGGCGCGTCGACGGCTCTCCGCGATGTGCGCTGATCCGATGTTACGGTGGCAATGCCGACGCCACAGCGCTGACTCGACAATATAGGGTCTCTCACTCTGGCGCTGCCGCTCTGC
>Ga0210386_10003324_pt1 | contig 13516 bp, 9 predicted proteins | sample IncBWH32OmetaG_FD_160091 | JGI IMG/M metagenome (GOLD analysis project Ga0210386, IMG submission 160091) | Forest soil microbial communities from Barre Woods Harvard Forest LTER site, Petersham, Massachusetts, United States - Inc-BW-H-32-O ... | reverse complement strand
GAGTGACTCGAAGTTTTTTCTCAGTGATACACTCGCCGACGACAGTGCTTCGGGCTGGGCCAGCGTTCTGGCCAACTCCATCCGCAGCATCTACTGCATTCCTCTGCGCAAACATATTTCACCCGCGGAGCCTAACCGCCTGCTGGGCGTGCTCTATCTCGACAGCCAGATCGGCGCCGGCAGCCTCAGCGAGATCGACCACCAGGTGCTCGACACGCTCGCCAACGAGGCCTCCACACTTCTACACAATGCGCTGCTCGCCAAGACGGAGCTCAAGGCCCGTCAGGCTGCAGATGAGCTGGCAGTGGCCGCCTCGATCCATTCCGGCCTGATGTCGATCACAATGCCGCAGCTCGATTATGCCGAACTCCTCGCCCGGAGCCTTCCATGCCATGCGATCGGCGGCGACTTCTACGACGCGATCGTCCTCGATGATTGCCTGTGTATCGTTATCGCCGACGTCTCCGGAAAAGGGGTACCGGCTTCCATCGTTGCCGCGACCCTGCAGGGAATCATCCACGCGCTCCTGCTCACCGGACAGTCCTTGCCCGAAATTGCCGACCTCGTGAACCGATTCCTCTGCGCACGGCAGGTGGGCAAGTACGCCACCATGATCCTGCTCAAAGTGTTCCCCAATGGCTGCGTGGAGTATATGAATTGCGGTCACATCCCCCCACTGCTGGTCACTCCAAAGGGAACGCAATACCTTGAAGAAGCGAACTTGATTGTGGGCATCATCGCCGAAGCGACCTACGCTGCGTCTCAAGTTACGCTTCGAGCCGGTGACCGCATCCTGTTGACGACCGATGGGATTACGGAAATTGAAGACAGGGCCGGCCAGCAAATCGGGATTGAAGGTCTCGCGGGTCTGGCGCACCTTCCCGGCCTCGATGCGGTAATCGCTCATCTTATCAAGGTTCAGGCTTCCAGCGAAGCTCAGGATGATTGGACGCTTCTGGATATTCGCTATACAGGGAAGTAACCCCGATCGGGGGAGTCGGGGATTTCTCCACTTCAGTTCGATACGGCCGTCCCCGGGGACGGATTTTCGCTCATGACTACGGAGAAAACATAAATGTCACAACAATAGTGTGTCCGGTGAGGCTCCGCATATGGGAATTCGTGAGAAAAGACTCCGGGGTTAGCGTCTGGAGAAGAGGTGCGAAGCTCCCTCCCCGGCTAGGGAGGTTCTGACTTACTTCATTCCGCTACCGATCTTGATCGTTCCGGGCGTGCTTGCCGTTGGACTTGCGCCGCATGTGCCATCGTGGCCGACGTGTGAGTATGTGATGGTCGCATTGGTAGCAGTCGCAGTGCCAGTCCAGACATAGTCTTTTGGCTCCGCAATACCGGCAGGAAGCACAGGGTTGAAATCGTTCGCATTGCCCGTGGAGATACAGAACTTGGCGGGGGACTTAAAAGTTATGGTGAGCGTATCGCCGGTCATCATGTCAACGCCGGTGTTCCCGGGAATGTCGATGCTGTAGCTTGCCATGAGAATCCTTTCCTTAAGGTTAGAGAATCGTTGGTTCGTCCACGCGATCTCGGATGCATCTTCTGCATCATGGATTGCGCGGCAGTCACTTCAACAAAATTTTGATTGCGGGATCATTCAGTGCGTTTTGCAACTCCGGGTCGCTTGAGAACTGCTCTTTGTTCCCGCCGTGCTTCAGCGCCTTTTCTACATACGCTGCGACCTCGCGGCGATCTCCGAGATTCTCATAAACGTCGGCAGCGTCACCAAGAACCGTCGCATCTTCCGGAGCAAGGGCGAGCGCTGTTCGCAAACTGGCGATGGCCTTCTCGCGCTCGTGGTCCGCAGCATAAAGATCAGCCAACAGCGCGAAGGGAGCGGCGTCTCGCGGATGCTGCTGTACGGTTTGCTCGAGCAGCGGAAGCTCCTTGCGGCGCACATCCGCGGCCTTGTCGGGCTGTTTCAGCCACTCATAATCGGCCAGCAGGTTTCCCCAGATAATATAATTCTGGCTGTTCATATCGAGCGCTTTGCGCGTCTGCTCCGCGGCATCCTGGTATTTTCCTTCCCTATCGTAGAGGGCTCCCAGATTGGCATAGGCGGGATAACTTGGGTTGATGGCCAATGAACGTCTGAGGCTGGCTTCTGCCTCCGGAAAAAGCTTCGAATCCCCCGAATCGATGTAAGTGCCGCCGAGATTGAATAACACCTGTGCGTTATCCGGCGCAAGCTGCAGCGCGGCCTTGTATTCAGAGATTGCCTGATCGTACTTGCCGTGACGCCCTAAGAACATGGCAAGGTTATTGTGGCCGTCCCAGTCGTTGGGCTGAAGGTCAGCGGCTTTGCGGAAAGCGGTTTCAGCGTCGGAGAGACGGCCTGCACTCTCGTAGGCGCGGGCCATGCCTGCGAGCGCAGGCGCGTTACGCGGATCCAGCGTAAGCGCGTGCTTGAACTCTTCGAGCGCGAGATCATGCTTACCTGCCGAATCGTGCATGCGGCCCAGGGTGACATAAACCGACGGAATGCGATTGTCGAGTTCGACAGCCTTCTGCGCATACGCCTCAGCCTCCGCAAGCCATCGCGGGTTCTGATCAACGAGGTTTTTGATACGGTACGCTTCGCCCAGCTGCGCGAAGCCGAGCGCAAAGGTGGGATCGGTCTGGATCGCCTTCTGCAACGACGTAATCGCCAAATCGAGGTTCCCTGCTTTGTCATAGCGCTGCATATATCCAAGCGCGGTCAGGTATCCCTCGTAGGCAGCCGGATTCAGCGACCCTCCCGTATTCCGCAGCATATCCGCGGTTACAGAAATGTTCATCAGCTTGGCAAGCCGCGAAACCGCCTCGTCTTCCAGCGTCGACAAATCACCTGCTGGGTCCTCCAGCATCGCCGATCCCACCTGGCGCAGATTTTTGGTATCGATCAGGTTCACCGTCAGTCGGATGGAGTTTCCGTCGCGCTCGACTGACCCCTTGACCACCAGGTTCGCGCCCAACTGCTTCAGCGCATCGCCGGGATCGCTGATATTGCGTCGCCGCACCTCGCTGTTCGGCACTACCCATAACGACTGGTTCCCCACATCCAGGTTCGACAGGCGACCTGCGAGCGAGTCCATCAAACCATCTGTCAGCGCAGCATTTTCAGGATTGCTGCCGATGTTGTCGAACGGCAAAACCGCCACATGCTTTTCCGAAGGCGCGCCGGTCACGAGCGCGACAACCTTCTCGCGCAGAGGAGTGATAAATCCGAGCGCAAGCCCAACGGCGAGCAGCAACACCAGCGCCCCCAACAGCCAGTTCGTCATCGGAGAGCTCTTTTTTGCTGCCGGTCCCCACGCACCGCGCGAAGCCTCTGCAATCAACCGCTTGGTGTGCGCGTTGGTTCGGCCACCCCGCCCAGACGAAGGCAGCTTCTGCGTCAAATCCGCGTCGGCTTCTGCTTCTGGAATCTCTTTCTCAGCCGCATTCAGATCCGCGAGAAACTCGGCGCATGATCCATACCGCCGCTCCGGATCCTTGGCCAGAGCGCGATACAGAATCGGTTGCAACGCCGGATGAACGGTATCGAGGCCCTTAGGCGGATCATTCAGAATCGAGAACAGCATCACGGTGATGCTCTCGGCATGAAACGGCGTGTTGCCCGTAAGCATCTCTGCAAACACCACGCCCAGCGCCCAGATATCGCACCGCTGGTCAACCGCTCGATCCATCGCCTGCTCGGGAGACATGTAGCGCACTGTTCCCGTTACTCCGGTCTGCGAGGCTGTCTGCTCAGTCATCGCGCGCGCCAAACCGAAGTCCACAATCTTGACCAGTCCTGACGAGGTAAGCATGACGTTTGAGGGCTTCACATCGCGATGCACGATGCCGTGGCTGTGCGCTTCGCCGAGTCCCTGCGCCATCTGCCGCGCAATGCCGACGGCTTCATGAAGCTTCAGCGATCCATTCTGAATGCGCTGCGCCAGCGATGAGCCCTCGTAAAACGCCATCACGATAAACGTGAAGCCGTCTTCGGTCTCTTCGATTCCATGGATGACGCCGATGTTGGGATGGTCGAGCGACGATGCGGTGCGCGCCTCGCGCAGGAAGCGTTCCTTTTCGCGCTGGCTCGCATTGAGTTCCGGGGGCAGAAACTTCAGCGCAACGGTGCGATCAAGGCGCTGGTCGAGCGCTCGATACACCACCCCCATGCCTCCCGATCCCGCGATGGAAAGGACCCGGTAGTTGCCGGCAATGACATCGCCTTCTGAGAAGCTTGTCTTCAAAACAGGCACAGACCGACCTCAGCACATCCTTCGAAAACAAAGACGACCGCAAAAGCGAGTGGGAGCGTAGAAGCAGTGATGTGAGGATACGACCCGGGATAAGGCTATTGCAACATTAACGGGTATTTGACCTTAGGCGTCGCGTTGCCTTCTCTGGTGCGTGGAGGGGATATTCATGTCCTCCCGGTATTTCGCCACCGTGCGCCTGGTCAACTGTATACCCTGTCCCTGGAGGAGCGCAGCAAGCTGGTCGTCTGTCAGCGGGTGGCGGGGATCCTCGTCGTCAATCAACTTACGCACCTTCCGCTTCAGCAACAGAAGAGGAGTGTCGGCGCCCTCCGGCCCATTGGACCCCTCTGAGAAGAAGAAGCGCAGCTCGATCACGCCCTGGGGTGTGTGGGCGTACTTGTTGGCCACGGCCCGGCTCACCGTCGAAGGGTGAACCCCGATCTCCTCAGCCACTTCCTTGATCATCATGGGCCGCAACGCCTCGATTCCCTGATCGAGGAAATCCTGTTGCCGCCGCACAATTACCTCGCAGGTCCGCAGAATCGTGCTCTTACGCTGCGCAATGTTGCGCATCAACTGCATCGCCGAGCGGAACCGCTCTTTCACGTATTCCTTGACTTCCTTTTCGGTACCTTCGGCCACCAGCATGCGGCGATACCGCGCACTCAACCGGAGGCTGGGCAGGTCCTCTTCGTTCATCGAAACCACCCACTCGCCGCCGCGCTTGGTAAACACCACGTCCGGTTCGATCAACCGCGTCTGTTCGCGGTTATAGAGGCGGCCCGGCCTCGGCTCCAGGGTACGAATGAATTCCACGCCCGCGTGCACTTCTTCCGGCGTCAGGTGCAGCGATTTGGCCAGATCCTTCACATCCCGCTTCTGCAGCAGTTGGAGGTGGTCCTGCACAATCTGGGCGGCCACTTCCATCGATCGCCGGCGTTCCGCCAGCTTTGCCTCGGCCTCGGCCTTGAAACTGCGGTGCGGGTCTTCATGCCCATTCTCATCATTCTCATTCTGGTGTGCGTAGACTTTGCTCAACTCCGCCTGTTGGGCCGCTATCTGGATCAGCAGGCACTCCCGCAGGTCTGCCGACGCAACTCCAGCAGGGTCAAGATGCTGCACCAGGTCGATGCCCCGCTTGATCTGCTCGCATAGGGCCTCTCTAGGCTTGCCCTTGTTTTCCTCGAAATGCTCAAAAGCCTCGATCAACTCGTCATAGCCGGCCGCAAGATATCCATCCTCATCCAGGTTGCCGATAATGAACTCGGCAGCTATGGTCAGTTCCGGTTCCAGGGTCAGTGCTCCCAGCTGCCACGCCAGGTGATCGGATAAAGTCGTAGGCTGCGAAAGGAAGTTTTCGAACGAGGGCTTCTCGCTGTCTTCATACTCCGGCTGGGTGCGGTAGCCCGGATCAAGGTAGTCCTGAAAGTACGACCCGAAATCAATTTCGTTGAAAGGATCTTTGGGTTCGGCCGCGGGCTCCGTCGTCCCAACATCCAGCCGTTCCGGGGGCTGCAGATCGTGCTCCTGCCGGCTCGCCACTTCGTCCAGCATTGGAACCGTTTCGTCAATCTCCTCCAGGACGGGGTTTTCCACCATCTCGGCATCGATCATCTCCTTCAGCTCGAGCTTGTTGAGCGCAAGAACGCTCACCATCTGCATCAGGCCCGGCGTTAGGACCTGGCGTTGCGCCACCTTCAGGTTCAGTTTGGGTTGCAACAGCGCCATATGAGGACTCGATTCCCAATAGGACTAGCCTTAAGTGTAATCGGGTAGCGAGCCGGATGCACGCTTCTACGTTCCTTGTCCTTCCCGTGGACCGTTCCCCGGTCCCACGGCTCCCCGCTTGGTGCGCAAATTACAATTCCGGCCGTTCAATGGCCTTGATGCTTTGGGTTACCCGAGCGGGCCCAGATCCGGATGGGGCTAATTCAGCGAGAATCCTTCTCCAAGGTAGATGCGGCGAACCTCGACATCGTTCCCAAGTTCATGAGGGGTACCCGCGCGGAAGATCCGCCCTTCGGCAATGATGTAAGCGCGGTCGGTTACGCTTAGTGTCTCCCGGACGTTGTGATCGGTAATCAGGATTCCGATCCCGCTGGCTTTGAGATCGAAGATGATCTTCTGCAATTCCAGCACTGCAATGGGATCGATCCCGCTGAATGGCTCATCGAGCAATATGAAATTCGGTTGAATGCAAAGGGATCGGGCAATCTCCACGCGGCGCCGTTCGCCGCCCGAAAGCGCATATCCCCGCGTTCCGCGAATATGCCCCAGGTTCAACTGCGCTATCAGACGCTCGGCGCGGGACTTCCGCTCGCGTGTATCCAGCGCCTGCGCCTCAAGCACCGCCAGTATGTTTTCCTCCACCGTCAGTTTGCGAAAGACCGACGGCTCCTGGGGCAGATAGCTGATGCCGTAAGTGCGCGCCCGGAGGTACATCGGCAGCCGGGTAATATCGTTATCGTCTACCATGATGCGCCCCGTCTCCGGTACCACCAGCCCGACGATCATGTAAAAACTTGTCGTCTTGCCCGCACCATTCGGTCCCAGCAGCCCGACAACCTCGCCCCGCGAGATCTTCAGGTTCACCCCCCGCACAACCTGCCGGCCCTTGTATGTCTTGCCGATTCCCTCAGCGATCAGTGTTTCCATCAAACTTTCGGGTATTCCCTACCCAACTACTTTGGTGCCGTTGTTACAGTCGTCGTCTTGCGTCCGTCGCCTTCGATACTGACGCTATCATCGCGACTATTGAAAATCAAAGCCTGGCCGGTCACTGTGCCCCGCGTGGGATCTGTGAGCCGCGGCGGCGCACCGGCAGTCCCGGTCAGCACATAGTTGTCTGTATCGCTTGTATAGACAAGTTGTTCGCCAACTCCACGACGCCCCTCTGACGAAATCTCCACGTGTCCTGTGGATGTCATCCGGTCTACTTGCGCGGCCGCGCCGTTCTTCCCCGCATGGTTCCCGGGTGGCAGCAGAATCAATTCCAGTTCATTTGAAACCGTCGTCGCATCCGCGGTGCTCGAAACCACTTTCCCGGCCGCACCTGCATGCATCACCGCTTTCCGCTCCGCGCTCGAGTACTTCAGGTCGCCGCCACGTACGCGGATTACGGAGGGCTCGTTCTTCTTTTGCGATCCCTGCTTGCCCGGAATGGCCGCCGTCGCGCTCACCAGCACCACCTGCACCGGATTCTTGCTATCTTTCGTCTCTGCGGTCAGAGTCTGCTTAGTCTGGTCCAGCGCTATCACCGGAGCGACAACAGAATTACCCTGCTGCCATAGCCGCGCATTGCCCCTAAACGTCGCCACGCCGCTCGAACGTTTCAAGTCGGCCTGCTCCGCGACTACATGCGTCGGCCCCTGAGCGCCAAAATTTGCATTGGACGTTGCAGCGGTGCCACTTTTGGCCGAATTCGCCGCCTCGGGATCGCCTGTCCACGTCGCCTTGACATTGCCCTGCGCGAAGGCGTCACCCGATTCCTGCGACACATTCAACTTGTCCGCCGTCAGTTGCAGCCCTCCGTCGGTTACGCGGGGGGTTCGCGTCAGTCGCAGCAACTGCCCGGCGTTGTCATAATCGGCATGGCCCGATGTCGCGCGTAACACAGCTTGAACGACTCCAGCCTTTGGCGGCGGTTGCTCGGTCAGCACCACATTCCCGTCCACCGTGGCCGACTCGATCTGCATTTGTTCCCCAGCCGCGGTTCGACTACTTGCATTTGCATTGCTCCCTGAGGCCAGGCGCGCATCCAGTGAGTCGCCGCTCATCGTCTGCTGTGTCCCGGTTGTCGTTGTCTCCGCGATTGCCGAGTGACCCCGTCCCGTTAGTTTTGTCAGCGTGCCGTTGGGCCCGAACTCACCCGTCACATCGTCGGCGGTCAATTTTTCAGGCATCATGGGTCCATTTCCACGCTGGCTTATGGCGTCAACAACTACGCCACCGACGCCGTGGATGGATGCCGGTTCCGCTTTCCCGTTGCTTCCATCTCTGAAGGCAATGTCCGCCACCGGCGACGCCCAGGTCCGATGCGCACGCGATGGTCCACTCGCCGATGATGTCTCTTCATCGCTTACGAAATGCACCCCTCGCTCAAGATGCGCGCTGCGCAATTCGCCCTTCCCCGCGAACACCAACTCCATCGTTGGGGACGTTCCGTGAACCTTGCGGCCGTTGTGGTCGGAATCAATCGATACGCCACCCTGCATGTGGCCATGGAGCGGCTGGCTGTGCTCATCGAAAATGAGCGTACCGGTCGGCGCGGCGAGACGTCCGCCCGTCGCCGTGACCAGCACAAATCCTCCGTCTGCCTGCAGCTGTTCCGCCGAACCGTCGGCTCTGAAGTAGACTTTTGCCCTCTCCGCATTCGACACATCGGCGCGGTAGCGCACCGTGGCGACCTGCATCTCGCACACCTGCTTGTTACGCTCGAAAACTGCATGCTGCGCCAACATGTTCACAGGATCAGCACCGCGCTGCACATCCAGTTGCACCGCGTGGTCCAGCACCAGCAACCCGTTGTGCGCGTCGTAATTCGCGCCCATCGCGCTGCCGCTGCCATCTGCCAGCGTGAACTCCACCCTCTCGCCGGTAGACGCCTGGCCAGTGTTGCGGTCGAATATAAGCCCCTTCGTCTTGACGTAGATCTGGCCGCTCGCCGCGGATTGTGCAGCCGACGTCACCGGACTGTTTTTCTGCTTCGTATTCAGGGCCTGGTTTGCGGTAGCTTTTGGCGCAATCGCCGGCGCCACAGTTGGCTTCGATAGCGTGATCTCTACCGGTCCCACAGCCCTCGCAATTCCGCTATTCGGGTCGTACTCAAACTCATCGCCCTCAATCTTATCCACGCGGCTTCCATCTTCGGCATAGAGCTCGATCGTGACGTTGTGCAGCTGCAGAAAAATCTTGTCGTCTCTCTTCAGCTGCACTTGCTTCGATGCGTGGATTTTGTAGAGCATGTGTCCCCGCACCTCGTGCGTGTACACAAATCCATTCGCTTCTTCCTGAATGTTCAGGCCCAGTTTCTGGGGAAGATCCTTGCGGTTGAATCGGTTTCGAAACCTGCCGGTCCCGAGAAACACGCCCAGCGCAATCACCAGCAGCACTCCAGCCACCAGCACCAACGTACGCAGCCGCTCGATTGTGAAGCGCACCGTTCCTCTCAGTTCGCCATTCCCAGCCGGGCTGCAAGTCTTTGCGCCAGGCTTTCTCCCAGCTCGCTCCACAACAGTCTCGCAGTCGCGCCCGACTCTTTCTCAACCGCAGTGGTTAGCTCGACCAGTTGGCGCACGTTCTCTTCCACATGCCGCGCCGCCGTCGCGTCCAACTCGATCTCCTCATCCAGAAATGGCGCATCGCTCCCGAAATCAATCCGGATATGCCCATCCTGTTCATATGCGCCTTCATCGAACAACGGTCCATACCCCGTTACGCGAACCAGTCGCGATTCCCGCGCCCAGCGGGTCTCGTGGGCGTGGCCGGAACCCCCTGCACTATCATCGTCAGCGGACCGCAGCGGAATTGAAGGATCTGCGTTCAGCGTCGGGATCTCCGCCTCCCACAAACTCCAGCCGATCTGAAACTCGTAAGCGTAGTCCTCGTGCAGCAGTTCCAGAGCATCCTCGACGGCCTGACGCGGCTCAAGGCCCCGTTCGCCATGTCCATAAACCTTCTGAAACACCGGCGATTCGCTCCAGTTAACCGGCCACACTGTCGCCGAATATACACGTGCCTCGCCCCCATGTTGCGCAAACGCTCCCAGCACCGCCGTCAGTTTTTCTGTCAGCGCAGCCAGGCGCAGATTCGGGTACCACAAACTCAAATAAAGCGTGTCCGCCATCTCTATAGATTCTAGACGCTTGCCGCGCATCCGCGGTTTAGACCGCGCCAATCGGGACCTCTCTTTTCCCCCAGAGCCCGGACCTGTCCGGGGTTCCTCTGGTCGGGTCTCGACCGGCTCCCTCGCTTATTGGGAATTGCCACCCGAAGCTCAAGCTTCAGATTAGAGGCCCTCGTTAGAGCGCTCTCGCAATTTCAAGTCCAGCTTCAAGTCTGAGCGTCGTCAGAATTTCACTTGCGACTATCGCTCCCGGACTCACATCCTAAGGAGCGAAGGAGTTTAATTCATGCCTACAACATCCCAGGCTATTTCCGCCGCTGCCGCCGGAACTATTACCCTCGGCGATCTCAAAGTCAATCGCCTCGGTTACGGTGCTATGCGCATCACCGGCAAAGGCATTTGGGGACCGCCGGCCGACCACGCGGCCGCTATTGCCACGTTGCGCCGCGCCGTCGAACTTGGAGTCAACTTCATTGACACCGCCGACTCTTACGGCCCTTATGTTTCTGAAGAACTGATCGCCGAAGCCCTCGCGCCCTATCCGAATGGCGTAGTCATCGCCACCAAGGGCGGTTGGGAACGCGTCGGGCCGGGCCAGTGGATCCACAATGCCAGCCCTAAGCATCTGGAAGAGGCGGTGGAAGGCAGCCTGAGGCGCCTTCGCCTTGACCGCATCGCCGTCTACCAGCTGCACATTCCCGATCCCGCCGTTTCATTCGACGCGTCGATGGAGACCCTCGCGCACCTGCGTGAAGTCGGCAAAATCCAGCACGTCGCACTCTCCAACGTAACGCTGGAACATCTTGAACGCGCCCGCAAAATCGTCCCCATCGTCTCCGTGCAGAACCGCTACAGCTTCGCCGACCGCGAGTGGGACTTCCTCCTTGATCACTGCGAAAAGAACGGAATCGCGTTCATTCCCTGGGCGCCGCTTGGCCAGAATCGACAGGCCCATGACGTCCTCGAAAAGGCCGCAAAGGAACTCCATGCGACCCCACTGCAAGTCGCCCTCGCGTGGCTTCTCCAGCGCTCCAAAATCATCCTGCCCATCCCCGGCACGTCCTCCGTTCCACACGTCGAAGAGAACATTGCTGCCGCCGGACTCAAACTGCCGGACCGCATTTTCAAGGAACTCTCCGCCGTACAAGCGCCGCACGCAGTGCTGCGCTAAACAGTCCTTTGCTAAATAGAATGGGCCGGTCACGCAATTCCTCCGCGACCGGCTTCAACCTCACCTGCTATCCTGCGCTGCATGAAGCACGCGTTCTCCGCCGCTACGTTCGCGCTTCTCGTTCTCCTCAGCGCCTGCAAGTCTGCTCCCAACGTCGATTCGGCTGCTCCCATTCCGTCTGCGAGATCAGATCGTGCGAACCCGCGCGTTGCTCAAGGCTCCGGCTTCGACTACTACTTGCTTAACCTCTCCTGGTCGCCCGAGTTCTGCTATTCGCATCCCAACGCCGCCGAATGCGCTTCGCACCCAACCTTCGTCCTCCACGGCCTGTGGCCTCAGAACACCAATGGCACCTACCCCGAAAACTGCTCCAACGCTCCCGGCCCCGGCGATCCGGCGGCCTTCAGCGATATTTATCCCGATCAGAGCCTGCTGCAGCACGAATGGCACACCCACGGCACCTGCTCGGGCCTCAGCGCCGGCGACTTCTTCACCACTGCGCGCACCGCTTACCACTCCATCACTATTCCGCCGGCACTCAGCAATCTCTCGTCGCAGGCCTCGATGCCGCCAGACGAGATTATTTCGCTCTTCACGCGTGCCAATCCGTCGCTCGCCCGCGACAACCTCGCCGTCAGTTGCGGCCACAACTTCCTCACCGCTGTCGAAGTCTGCCTGGACAAATCGCTGCACGCCGTCTCATGCGGACCGATCCGCTCGTGCCGCGCCAACACAGTGCGCATTCCGCCGCCACGTTAGCGACGCGCTCGTTGCGACAAGCGAGTCACCACAGACCCGGGTGCACCAGAAGTTACTGCGGCTGCATGACGCGTAGTCCGCAGCCGCAGAACGGTTTTCGAGAGCGACTTACCGTTCCCAGAACGGAGGAGGCTCAATTCCCAGGGCTCGCAGATACACGTACCCCTGGCCGCGGTGGTGGATTTCATTGTCAATCGCGTATTGAATCGTCGCGATCCCCTTGTTTTCCCATTGGCCGAATGCTTTGTCCACTTCGTTGAACCTGTGTGGGGGAATCTCAGGAAACTTCAAGTCCAGTTCTGCAGTCTGTTCATCCCACAAGCGCAAGAGTTCGATCTTGGTCGTCGGCTTCTGCCCTTTCGATTGAGTCCACTCCTCCCACTTCCCCGTTGAAACGCCTTCGACGATCGGAACCGCCATGCGAATGAACTCCCAGGCCATCTCTGAAAAGGGCCGCATGCCTCCAATCGAGAACTGAAATAGCTTGTCGTCTGGAAAAGCCTCGATGACTCGCCTCGTAAGCCGCCTGTGTCCTTGCCAGTTCCTGAAGAGGTCGCTTGCCGTTTCGACGTTGACTTCCGCTGCTGCAATTGCCATATCCGTCTCCTTGCCCCAATGCGGGCACAAATCCAGACTACGGATCATTCATGACAAAACATGTCATATATGAAATGTAAATTTTCCTCGTAGCTGCTTATTCAATCCGAAAACTGCTTAATCAATCCGAACTGGGTGCCCCACGTCTCTCGTCTGAGACGTGGGAACGACGCTACAATCCGCATAATGGAGGGTGCCGCATCAAGGACAAGGTTTATAGTTGCAACGGTTGGAAAAAGCGAGAGGCTCGGAACCGGAAGCTAGCTCGTCACAATCTCACTGAAGTCCGCAATCCCCGAGAAGCCCTTCAGCACACCATCGATCAGCCCCAGATGCGCCCCGCGAACCGCAGCGTCCGGATCGAGCACCATCACCTTGTCGAAGAATGCATCGACAACCGGCCGCAGCGTAGCAATCTTAGCCAGTGCCTCGCCGTACGCCCGCTCCTGACGTAGCTTCGCAACTTCGGGAGCCAGTGCAGTTGCCGCATTGTGCAACTTCGCAGCCTCTGGCGAGAGCGTCACGCGATCCGGCGTTCCAACCGCGAATCCCTTTTCCGCCGCCTGCCGCAGAATGTTATTGATCCGCTTGAATGCCGCCGACACCGCCTGAAAGTCCGCTGATGCCCGCGCCACCGTTAGCGCCTCTGCCCGCGCCATCGCATCGCGGACATCATCGGCATCCGCCGCCAGCACCGCGTTCACAACGTCGTACGCAAATCCGCGCACATCTTTCAGGTAGAAGTGCAACCGATCGCGAAGAAACGCTAATACTTCGCGCTCGTTTACATCATCCGTCAGAGCCGCGTGCGCCACATCGCTCAACTTCAGCGGCAGATCCGACTCGGCCAGAATCTTCACAATCCCATTCGCGGCACGCCGCAATGCAAACGGATCC
>Ga0210386_10003323_pt1 | contig 13517 bp, 9 predicted proteins | sample IncBWH32OmetaG_FD_160091 | JGI IMG/M metagenome (GOLD analysis project Ga0210386, IMG submission 160091) | Forest soil microbial communities from Barre Woods Harvard Forest LTER site, Petersham, Massachusetts, United States - Inc-BW-H-32-O ... | reverse complement strand
AAGCGCGCAGTGCGGTGGAAAAGAATACTCGCCGAATCCGCACAACAAGCGAGGCGGTTGCGAATCCCCGGATTGGCGGACGCCGCAAAACCTCGTGATGCATTTCGGAATTCGGTTGCGCCATTGAAATTAATGTTTTCCGAACGTACCGGCGCGCGGCCGCTGCGTGATGTCCTTGATCCGGTCGCCTTGGCGTATCGGGAAAAGGAAGCTGCGCGAGTGGCAATCGCGATTGGCCCGGAAGGTGGCTGGACGGACGCGGAATTTGCCGCATCCAATGACTGTGGCTACGCGGAAGTTGCACTTGGAGCAAATATTCTGCGGACGGAGACTGCGGTTTGCGCAGCACTCGCGGCCGTGCAGTACGCCTTCGGCGCGTTCAGAAAAGTGTAATAGAAGATATTCGGAGCGCGTTTTAGTAGCACAGGCTTCAGCCTGTGGGTTTTAGTCCAAGGAAGGTCTAAATTCCACAGGCTGAAGCCTGTGCTACTAAAAGCCAGCACGATTGCATTGAAGATTTGAGGTTTTGCGCATTTTGTAGCCCGCGTCTTCAGACGCGGGGGTTTAGATCTACGTACATCTAAACCCTCGCCTCTGACCCTTCGTTTTCACTCAGGACAAGAGAGGCGAGCTACAGTAGAGCGACCTACAGCGGAGAGGATAAAGGGGCCAGCGTGATTGAAAAGGAAAAAGAAGTCAGAGCGGGCTGGGACGCAAATCTGTATAACGCGAAGCACGACTTTGTCTGGAAATTCGGCTCGGACGTGGTTTCACTTCTCGCGCCACGCGCCGGCGAACGCATTTTAGATCTGGGCTGCGGCACGGGCCACTTGACAGTGCAGATCGCAGAGTCGGGAGCAACTGTGATGGGCGTGGACCGCTCCGCCGAGATGGTGGCTGCCGCGCAGGCGGCCTATCCAAATTTAAAATTTGAAGTGGTTGATGCACGGAAGCTTGCGTACAACGAAATGTTCGACGCTGTTTTCTCCAACGCGACGCTGCACTGGATTCACGAACCTGAAGCTGTACTGCAGGGGATTTTCAAAGCGCTGCGCCCGGGCGGAAGGTTTGTGGCCGAGTTGGGCGGCAAGAAAAATATCCGCGCGATGCAGGACGCGTTTGACGCCGCTCTCGTGGAACTTGGCGCGGCAAAACATGCAGAAGTGCAGCCGTGGTATTACCCGAGCGTGAGCGAGTATTCATCACTGGCAGAAAAGAACGGCTTCGAAGTGAGATTTATTACACTATTTGACCGCCCGACAGGTTTGGCGGAGGGCGCAAAGGGCTTGCGCAATTGGATCGTCATGTTCGGCGGGGACTACCTCGCCAAAGCGGGTGAACTGAACCGCGAGGAATTTATTCGCAGAGTGGAAGACAAGCTTCGCCCGCAATTATTTCGCGACGGCCAGTGGTGGGCGGATTACCGCAGGCTGAGACTCGTGGCATTCAAATAAATATAAAATTGGCGCCATGAGAAATGCCCGGAAATATGGAATGAAATGTGCGGCTTGGCGCAGACTAGCTGTATAATTCGTGGGGTTGGCCGAAGCTGTTGCATGGGTTTCCGCACCCAGGAGTTTTTCAGCGTTTCTTCGAGTGGCGCGCAGCGTGGCAGCATGATATAAATTTAATTGTTTACACGTAAGGAACATGGAGCCGAACGCCGAAATCAGTACGCCTGTCGCGCCCGGAGCGGCGCAACCCTTGCGGCGAGAGCTTCGAAGTTGGGGTCGCGACCTCGTCATTGCACTCAGCCTCGCTGTCGTTATCATCATTTTTTTCTACCAACCGGTAAAAGTGGAAGGCACGAGCATGACTCCCCTGATCTCGGATCAGGAGCGAATTTTTATCAATAAATTTGTTTACAGATTTGAACCAATTGAGCGCGGCGATGTCGTCGTTTTCTGGTATCCTCTTGACCGCTCGAAGTCATTCATCAAGCGCGTGGTCGGTTTGCCCGAGGATATGGTTGAAATTCGCGGCGGGCAGGTTTTTCTGAATGGCAGACTTTTGCCGGAACCTTATATTCCGCCGGAGTCGGACGATTACGGCACGTACGCGCCGACGCAGGTTCCCAAGGGCGAGTATTTTGTGATGGGGGATCACCGCACGAGCTCGAATGATTCACGGATCTTCGGGCCGGTGCCGCGAAGATTTATCTACGGCAAGGCAGTGTTTGCCTATTGGCCCGTGGATCACTTCGGTTCGATCCCTGTGTTTGCGGAATCCGTGAAATAAAACGCGTGTCGGAGCAGGCTTTTTTGGATTTTTAAACAAAGAGCCCGCCGGAAAGAGGATCCACTGTCGGAAACAGCAGCACGTAAGGGAATTCTTGCGCTCGAAGACGGGCGTATCTTTTATGGGCGCGCCGCTGGGGCAGTTACGCGGCGCGGCGGAGAAGTCGTTTTTAATACCAGCCTCACCGGCTATCAGGAAGTTTTCACTGACCCGAGTTATGCGGGCCAGATTGTCTGCCTGACGTACCCACACATTGGAAATGTAGGTGCGAATTCCGAGGATGAGGAATCCTCCCGCCCGCACATAGAGTCGCTGATCGTGCGTGAATTTTCCGCCGTGGCCTCCAACTGGCGCTCCTCCGAAACCGCGGAAAATTATCTGGTGCGGAACAATATTCCAGTTTTGTGGGATGTGGATACGCGCGCGCTTGTGCTGCATATTCGCAAACTGGGCGCGCTGCGCGGCGTTGTGTCAACAGATGGCACGCCTGCTGAAAAACTTTTGCTGGAAGCGCGCGCGCTGCCTTCGATGGCGGGCCTTGAACTCGCGAGCCGCGTCAGCTGCGACAAGCAATACGCTTGGGAAAAAGGGTCCATCGAACTGACGGTTCCACCGTGGCAGGAAGCGGCGGCAGGTTCGGAAGGCGAAGGAAAATCGACGAAATTCCGCGTCATCGCCTACGATTATGGAATCAAGCAGAATATTCTGCGTCTGCTCATCGATCACCAATGCGACGTCATGGTCGTGCCGGCGAAAACTTCCGCCGAAGATGTTCTCGCTCTGAAGCCCGATGGCGTTTTTCTGTCGAATGGTCCGGGCGACCCCGAGCCCGCCACGTACGCCATTCAATCCATTCGCGATTTGCTTGGCAGGGTGCCGGTGTTTGGCATTTGCCTCGGCCACCAACTCTGCGGTCTCGCGCTCGGCGGCAAAACATTTAAGCTTCGCTTCGGACACCACGGATCGAATCATCCGGTAAAAAATCTTCTGACCGGGCAAGTGGAAATCACGGCGCAGAATCACGGTTTCTGCGTCGATCCCGATTCACTGCCTTCGAGCGACGTGGAAATTACGCACCTGAATTTGAATGACAACACGAATGAAGGATTGCGGCACCGCACGCTACCCTTGTATTCGGTGCAGTATCATCCCGAGGCTTCGCCCGGGCCGCACGATTCCCATTACCTGTTCAAGCAATTCACGGACACAATGAAAAACTGGCAATCATCAGGCGCATCACGGCGCGGACAGGCGAAGGCCTAATCGCACATGCCGAAACGCACAGACATTAAAAAAATCCTGATCATCGGCTCCGGCCCCATCGTTATCGGGCAGGCGTGCGAGTTCGACTATTCGGGCACGCAAGCGTGCAAGGCTTTGCGCAGCGAAGGTTATGAAGTGGTCCTCGTCAATTCCAATCCCGCGACCATCATGACCGATCCCGAAATCGCCGACCGCACGTACGTCGAGCCGCTGACCAAGGAATATCTCGAAAAAATTATTTCCGTAGAAAGACCGCAGGCTTTACTCCCCACTGTAGGCGGACAGACTGCGCTGAACCTGGCCGTGGAACTGGCGGAAGGTGGCGTACTCGCAAAGTACGACGTGGAATTGATTGGCGCGTCTTTGCGTGCGATTAAAGTGGCCGAAGACCGACTCTTGTTCAAGGACGCGATCCGCAAAGTGGGCCTCGACGTTCCGGCTTCCGCGCTCATCAACAATGTGCAGGACGGGTTAAAGCTTGCCGATCAGCTCGGCTATCCCGTGGTCATTCGCCCGTCTTTTACGATGGGCGGCACGGGCGGATCGATCGCCTACAATCGCGAGGAATTTTCAGAAGCCATGGCGCACGCGCTCGATGCGAGCCCAGTGCATGAGGCGCTCGTCGAAGAGTCCGTGCTCGGTTGGAAGGAATACGAACTGGAAGTAATGCGCGATCATCGCGACAATTTCGTGGTCATCTGCTCAATTGAGAATTTCGATCCCATGGGCGTGCACACGGGTGATTCCATCACCGTGGCCCCGGCGCAGACGCTGACGGACAAGGAATATCAGCGAATGAGGGATGCGGCGGCAGTGATTATTCGTGAAGTCGGCGTCGAAACCGGCGGATCGAATATTCAGTTCGCGCTCGACCCGGCAACGGGCCGCATGATCGTGATTGAAATGAACCCGCGCGTTTCTCGCAGCTCCGCGTTGGCCTCAAAGGCCACCGGCTTTCCGATCGCAAAGATAGCCGCGCTGCTCGCCGTGGGATTGTCACTGGACGAAATTCCGAACGACATTACGAAGAAGACGCCGTCATGTTTCGAGCCCACCATCGATTACGTTGTGGCGAAAATTCCCAAATGGCAGTTTGAGAAATTTCCAGGAGCGGATTCGACGCTCGGCACGCAGATGAAATCCGTCGGTGAAGTGATGGCCATTGGCCGCACGTTCAAAGAAGCGCTGCAAAAGGGAATCCGCTCGCTCGAGCCGAGTTCGCCGTGGCGCGCTCCCGTTGACACGCCCATTTCACTTCTGCGCGAAAAAATTGCCACGCCGCGCCCCGACCGCATTCACTGGCTGTTTGTTGCGCTGGAGCGCGGAATCAGCGCCAAGGAAGCGATTGATCTGACGAAGATCGATCCGTGGTTCATCGAGCAAATGCTGGAAATCATTGCGATGAACAAGCGGCTGGCGAGCGTCACGGTGGAAACCGTGTCCGAAGAATTGCTGCGCGAAGGCAAGCGCATTGGCACGAGCGACGAACAACTCGCGCAAATGTGGAAGACTACGCCGGCGGCCGTGCGACATCGCCGCGCCAAGGCTCACATTTCTCCGGTTTTCAAGCGCGTCGATACGTGCGCCGCGGAATTCGAGTCCTTCACTCCCTACATGTATTCCACGTACGAGGAAGAGGACGAGTCGCAACCCACCGATCGCCCGAAGATTGCAATTCTGGGCAGCGGGCCGAACCGCATCGGGCAGGGAATTGAATTCGATTATTGCTGTTGCCACGCGTCTTTCGCTCTGCGCGAAGATGGCTATGAAACCATCATGATCAATTGCAATCCGGAGACGGTGTCGACCGATTACGACACTTCGGATCGCCTCTATTTTGAGCCGCTCACTCTGGAAGATGTTCTCTCCGTTGTGGATCGCGAAAAGCCGCAGGGCGTGATCGTGCAATTTGGCGGACAGACTCCACTCAACCTGGCTCTCGAACTGAAGCGCAACGGCGTGCCCATCATCGGCACGGCGCCCGAATCGATCGATCTTGCAGAAGACCGCAGGCGATTCGGAAAACTGCTCGATGAACTGAAAATTCCGCAACCGAAGAATGGCACCGCCCTCGTGCCCGATGAAGCCGTGCGCGTGGCGAGCGAAATTGGTTTTCCTGTGCTCGTTCGCCCCAGCTACGTGCTCGGCGGGCGCGCCATGGTCATCGCCTACGATTTGAATACGGTGCAGGAATATGTGGCGCAGGCGGCGCTCATGGGACCGGCGAAACCTGTGCTGATCGATCAGTTTCTGGAAGAAGCGACGGAAGTGGACGTCGACGCGCTGGCCGATGGCGATGACGTGATCATCGGCGGCGTGATGGAGCATATCGAAGAGGCGGGCGTGCACTCGGGAGACTCTTCGTGCGTGTTGCCGCCTGTCAGCCTGTCGCCAGCGGTGCTGGCGAAGATCCGCGACTACACCAATCGCCTGGCCAAGGCTTTGCAAGTTGTGGGCCTGATGAATGTGCAGTATGCCATCCAGCGCGACACGGTTTATGTGCTGGAAGTGAATCCGCGCGCTTCGCGCACCGTTCCATTTGTCAGCAAGGCGACGGGTGTGCCGCTGGCGAAAGTCGCTGCAAGATTGATGGCCGGGCGCAAACTGCGCGACATGAATTTGCCGACGGTGATCACCGACGGCGTAGCGGAAATTGCCGTAAAAGATTATTACTCCGTAAAATCTCCCGTATTTCCGTTCAACAAATTCCGCGGAGTGGACACCATTCTGGGTCCCGAGATGCGGTCTACCGGCGAAGTGATGGGCATTGCCAAGAGTTATGGCCAGGCTTTTGCAAAAGCGCAACTCGCTGCGGGGCAGCGTTTGCCGCGCAAAGGCTCCATTTTTTTGAGTGTGAGCGATCATGACAAGCGCCACTGCGGCCCTCTCGCCAAAGAATTGCACGCTCTCGGTTTCCGGCTGATCGCCACCCGTGGGTCGGCAGCAGCACTTGAAGCGGCTGGGGTTCCGGCGGAAGCGGTCTTCAAGGTGAACGAAGGTCGCCCGAATATTGTGGACCTTATCAAGACCGGTAAAGTGGACATGATCATCAACACACCGCTCGGACGCGAATCGTTTTACGATGAAAAGTCGATTCGGCGGGCTGCCATTCGCTACAATATCCCGTGTATCACCACGCTGTCCGCCGCGACTGCCGCCGCTCGCGGGATTCGCGCGCTGGTCGAACAGACGCTGGAAGTTGCTCCGCTGCAATCCTTGCACTCCAAGAAAAGCGCGGCGCCGCAACTACCGTCCGGAAACGATTGACGGCAGGCGATTCGCGTAAATATTAATAGCCGCAAGGAGAGAAATCGATTGGCCAACAAGCCGCTACTGAAGGGAGTATTGCCGGCCCTTACGACGCCGTTTGAATCCGACGGCGCGGTGGCGCTTGGCCGGATGCGCGAAAATGTGCAGGCCTACAACAGGATTGGCTTGTCAGGCTATCTGGCCGTGGGCTCGACCGGTGAATCTGTTTTGCTTGGGCGCGCAGAATTTGAAGGCGTTCTTTCGGCTGTGCGCGAATCGGCTGCACCGGGGCGGATCTTGATTGCCGGCACCGGAGTCGAAACTACCGCTGAAACAATTTCCCGCACCGAATTCGCCGCCAAAGCTGGCTATGATTATGCGCTGGTTGGCCCTCCGACATTTTTCAAGCCGGCGTTAACTTCAGACGTTCTGGTGGCCCATTACACGCGCATTGCGGACGCCGCGGGAATTCCCATTTTGCTGTATTCCGTGCCGCAATACACGGGCGTACCCATCGAAGTGGATGTCGCGGCGCGCATGTCGCAGCATCCGAACGTGGCGGGCATGAAAGATAGTTCGGGAAATGTAGATCGCATCGGCGCAATTCTCGCCGCGGTGCCGGAAACGTTTCGCCTGCTCACCGGATCTTCCACGACTATTTCTTCGTCCATGGTGATGGGAGCGGTGGGCGCAATTTTAGCGCTGGCAGATTTTCTGCCTGAATTGTGCGTGGCACTCGATGAGGCAATCGTTGCGGGAGATGCCCGGAAAGCGCTCGACCTGCAGCGGCGCCTGATTCCTCCCACAAGGCATATTGTCGGGGCGATGGGTGTCGCCGGAGTGAAGTACGCCATGGACAAGCGCGGTTACCACGGCGGGCCGGTCCGCGAACCGCTGATGCCGCTGAGCGAGGCGCAAAAGAAGGAAGCCGATAGCTTGCTTGCAACGCTTGTGCCTTCGGCTGCTTCGGCCTGAATCCTAGCGAATTCAAAGTCATCTAATGAGCTTTGAGACGGAGCTCGCGGATCACGCTGCGCAAGTACAAGGACGGAATTCCTGATGGATTGTAGTTGTATCTCACCGGCCGATTTGCCTGGAACCACGCGACTTTATTCCGCATTTCTTTCCGATTTTCCCAGCGTTTCGAATTTTTATCGTCATCCCCCGACTGCGGCAGGAATCGATGAAGCGGTGCGCGAAGTTCGCATCGAGGAATCGGTTCGCTACGCCGTGGTCGAAGTGCTCAGAAAACAGAACCACGCATTTGGCGGCGATGAACGGACAACACAAAATTTAGATCGGCTGCGCGATGGCGCCGTCGCGGTTGTGACGGGGCAACAGGTAGGACTGTTTGGCGGCCCTGCGTATTGCATTTATAAAGCGCTGACAGCGATTCACGTGGCGAGCGAATTGAACGGCCGCGGCGTAAATGCCGTTCCTGTTTTCTGGTTGGCGACTGAGGACCACGATCTTGCGGAAGTGAATCACTTTTTTGTGCCGAAGCGCGGGTCTTTTGAGCGCATGGATCTCCCGCCTTCCGGGCTTGCCGACCGGCGCGTTGGCGATGTTCGATTGGGCGAAGATATTCGAGCGCTCTCGACTCAACTGGATTCACTGCTCGAAGGATCGTGGGCCGAGGAAATCGCGCGATGGATTTCCGAAAGCTACACGCCTCAGGACACGTTCGGCTCTTCGTACGGAAAATTGATGACGCGCATTTTTGCCGGGCGCGGACTCATTTTTCTCGATCCCATGTCGCCGGAGTTGCATCGCTTGTCGCTTCCTGTGTTAAAGGGCGCGCTCCTGAAACATGCGGAATTCTCTTCGGAACTCGTGGCGCGATCAGCGGCGCTGGAAAAGGCCGGATTTCACGCACAGGTGAAAGTTACCGAGCAAAGCACGCTTTTATTTCGGATCGTCAACGGGCAGCGCGTCGCCATTCGTCCCGTGAAAGAAGGGCTTGCGGTGGGCGATAAAACGGAATCGCTGGAAGAAACAGTGAAAGCCTTGGAAGAGCGGCCGGAAGATTTCAGCCCCAGCGCGCTCTTGCGACCTGTGATGCAAGATTCGCTGCTGCCTACGGTTGCCTACATCGGCGGAGCGGCTGAGGTGGCTTATCAGGCGCAGACTTCGCTTGTGTACGAAAAATTGCTGGGCAGGGCGCCGGCCATTTTGCCGCGTGCGAGTTTTACGCTCGTGCCGTCGCACATTGCCGGTTTGCTGAAGAAATACAACCTCGATCCGAAAGAAATCCTGCAAGGGCAGCACAAACTTCGCGCACGCCTTGAAGCTGAGGCGCTGCCGGAAGCGCTTACGGCGAAATTTGAAGAGGGCGAACAGGCAGTCAAAAATCTTCTCGAAGCCTTGCGCGAGCCGCTTAAAAAGCTGGATCAGACATTGCTCGGCGCGCTCAATACGGCATCCGAAAAAATGCTGTACCAATTTAATGGCCTGCGAACGAAGGCCGGACGGGCCGAAGGTTTCCGCTCAGGTGTCATTAACACGCATGAGAATGAGATTGCCTCTTCATTGCTGCCGAACAACGCGCTGCAGGAGCGGTCATTTGGATTGCTCACATTTCTTGCTTCCGAAGGACCGGGCCTTCTGGATTTTCTCGATAGCCACATCAAAGCAGGTAGCGGCGAGCATTGCTTCCTGCATCTGCAACCAAACGCGAAGTGACTTTAAGTAGCACAGGCTTCAGCCTGTGGGTTTTAGTCCGTGCAGGGCCAACCCCCACAGGCTGAAGCCCGTGCTACTAAACCCCATGTATTTTTCGATGCAACCTGACTAGAATAGCGAACAGAAGACGGGTTTGGTTCTAACCGGCGTGGTAATATTTTAGAACGTGATCATTTTTCTAGCTCATGAGCGGAGGATTTTCCAATGAAACTTACTCCTGGAAAGCGCAAGGGACTCGAAGCGGTTTCGGATTCGCGCGGCGTTATCGCCGCTGCGGCCATGGATCAACGCGGATCGCTTATGAGCGCGATTGCCAAGGACAAGGGCATCGATAAGAAAGCCGTGACGAAAGAAATGATGTCGGAATTCAAGGAAGCGGTGTCCCGCGTTCTGACACCGCACGCGACGGCTATTTTGCTCGATCCGGAATACGGCTTGTCCGCGGCAAAACAGCGCGCGAAGAACGCCGGTCTGCTCCTCGCCTACGAAAATAGCGGCTATGACAACACGCAACCAGGCCGCCTGCCCGATTTGCTGGATCATTATTCCGTGCGTCGCATCGTGGCCGATGGCGCCGACTGCGTGAAGATTCTCTTGTATTACACTCCGTTCGATACCGACAATATTAATGACGTAAAGCACGCCTGGGTCGAGCGCATCGGCGCGGAATGCGTTGCCGCTGACGTCCCGTTTTTTCTGGAATTTGTGACCTACGAAGAAGGCGTGGACGAAAAGGGGTTGGAGTTCGCGAAGAAAAAGCCGGAGGCCGTGACGCGCAGCATGGAAGAATTCAGCAAACCGCAATATGGCGTAGATGTGCTGAAGGTCGAAGTGCCCATCAACATGGCGTTCGTCAAGGGCGCGCGTTCCTGCAAAGGAGAGTCCGCATATACGCGCGACGAAGCCAAAGAACATTTCCGCAAGGCTGCAGCAGCCGCAAAGAAACCGTTCATTTATCTCTCCGCTGGCGTGAGCAACGATACCTTTTCCGAAACCCTCGAGCTGGCATCTGAAACCGGCGTGAATTTTTCGGGAGTGTTGTGCGGCCGCGCGACATGGAAAGATGGGATGCCGATCTACGCAAAGCAAGGCGCAAAGGCCCTGGAAGATTGGCTTCTTGATCAGGGTGTAAAAAACATTAACAATGTGAATGACCGACTGAAGAGCGCCAAGCCGTGGTTTTCGTTCTATGGCGTGACGTCTTCTTCGGCGCTCGCGTAAATTTTTTAACAAAGAAATTCCAACCCCAGTTTCATGAGTTCCAAAGGCAATGCATCGGAAGGCGGGTCCATCGAAACGCTGCGCGTAAAAACGTCGCGGCGGACCGAGTGGGTGAATATCACTTCCGAGGTCAGTCGCCTTGTGGCCGCCTCGGGCATTTCAGCAGGCGTTTGCCAAATTTATGTTCCCCACACCACTGCGGGCGTAACGATCAATGGAGGCTACGATCCCGACGTTGCCAGCGACATGGAAGCCGCGTTTGACCGTATGGTCCCGCGCAACGCCGGCTATGCGCACGCTGAGGGAAATTCGGATTCCCACATTAAGGCAACTCTGGTCGGATCCTCACAAAGTGTGTGGATCGAAAGCGGCCACCTACGCCTCGGCCGCTGGCAGGCTATTTTCTTCTGCGAATTTGACGGTCCGCGAAGCCGCGAAATCCACGTGAAAATTGTTCCCGATCTCGCATAGTGCTATCCCCGCAATCCTCCGGAAATTCATGTTATGGTCTAAGAATAATGACGCGGCTCGGCGTATACGTGCAGGTTCCGTTCTGCCAGACGAAGTGCACCTACTGCAACTTCCATACGGGCGTGTTTTCAAAGGATCTCTACGCGCCGTATGTGCACGCCGTTTGCCGCGAGATTGCTCAATATCCGCGCGCACTGGCCGAAAATGGAATCGCGGAAGTTGCGCAACCCGTCGTGGATACAGTTTATTTTGGGGGCGGAACACCCAGCCTGCTGGAACCGGCGCATCTGGCGCAAATCATCGAAGCCATTCGCGTTTCATTTCCGGCGCAATTCGAGGAAGTGACGCTCGAAGCCGATCCCGAAACGATTTCTGCCGAAAAAGCGAGTGCGTGGCGCGAAGGGGGATTCAACCGCATCAGCATGGGCGTGCAGTCTTTCAACGATGCGGAATTGCGTGCGGCGGGACGCATGCATCGACGCGCCGACGTTTTTGAAGCGACGAAACTTTTGCGCGCCGCCGGATTCGGCAACCTCAGCTTCGATCTGATCGCCGGTCTTCCGCATCAGACGGATGCGAGTTGGCAAGATTCGGTGGAGCAACTTCTCAGCCTGGGCCCCGAGCACGTTTCGATTTACCTGATGGAGATTGACGAAGGCAGCCGCCTGGGCCTTGAAGTTTTGCAAAGCGGCGAGCGCTATTCCGCGAAGGCTATCCCATCGGACGATTCCATGGCGGATTATTACGAGTCAGGCTGCCGCCAGCTTGCCGCCGCTGGATACGAGCATTACGAAATTTCGAATTGGGGGCTGGCCGGATTCGAATCGCGCCACAATCTGAAATACTGGAGGCGCGAACCCTATTTCGGATTCGGCGCGGGCGCGCACTCCTTTAACGGCTCGCAGCGCTGGGCCAACGCGCACGATCCGGCATCTTATTCGAACGCGATCCACGCAGGAAGTTTTCCCATCGAGCAAAAAGAAAGTGTTGGGCACTCGCAGGCGCTTGAGGAAGAGCTTTTCCTGGGCCTGCGGCAGCTGGCAGGCATCGATCTCGGCGCGGTGGAGGCAAAGTACGGCACATCTCTGCGATCTCGCATTGGCCAGCTCCTGGCGCAAGGATTGGTGGAATGGGATGGGCCGCGGCTGCGTCTTGCTGCCGAGCGGCTTTCTGTTTCGAACGAAGTGTTTGTCCATCTCCTTGAGTAGCGATAAAAGGGAATCCGCACGGATTCGAATGTTGGATGGAAATGTTGGATGGAATTGAGGTTTGAGTAGCACAGGCTTCAGCCTGTGGAATTTTGTCCATGCAATGCTGAAAGACCACAGGCTGAAGCCTGTGCTACTGTCTCCCCGCTTGGAACTTCTTCTCCGGTAAGGAAAATTGCCCGCTCATCGCCTGTGGTATAAATATATTGTGGCCCATTTAAGGCCCTACGTTCCGAGGACCTGTGGATTTTTCCTTCACCGACGAACAGAAGCAACTCCGCCAAACTGTCCGCGAATTTGCCCAAGCGGAAATCGCTCCGCACGTGATGGAGTGGGACGAATCTTCCCAATTTCCTGCTGAATTAATTCCAAAACTCGCCGAAATGGGTTTGATGGGCGTGATTTTCCCCGAAGAGTACGGCGGCGCGGGGCTGGGCTACATCGAATATGCAACGGTGATCGAGGAACTCGCGCGCGTCGATGGATCCATTGGTTTGATCGTCGCCGCGCACAATTCGCTGTGCACTAATCACATTTATAAATTCGGGACCCCCGAGCAGCGCAAGAAATTTGTTACGCCGCTGGCGCAAGGTCAAAAACTTGGCTGCTGGTCCTTGACCGAGCCGCAAGCGGGTTCGGACGCGGGCGGCGCGCGCACAACCGCTGCGCACAAGGACGGCGGCTGGATTCTCAACGGATCAAAAACATTTATTACCAACGGACATTACGCGGATATCTGCGTGGCCATGGCCGTTACGGACAAGCCGCGCGGAACAAAAGGAATCTCCGCTCTGATCGTGGAAAAAGGCAATCCCGGATTCAAGGCCGGGAAAAAAGAAAACAAGCTGGGCATGCGCGCGAGCGACACCTCCGAAATTATTTTCAGCGATTGTTTTGTGCCAGACGCGAATCTCCTTGGCAAGGAAGGCCTCGGCTTCGTCAATACTTTGCAAGTTCTCGATGGAGGACGCATTTCGATTGCCGCGCTGGCGCTGGGAATGGCGCAGGGAGCCTACGAAGCGGCGGTTGGCTACGCAAAGCAAAGAAAGCAATTTGGGAAAGCCATCAGCGAATTTCAGGCTATTCAATTCAAGCTGGCTGACATGGCCACGGAAATTGACGCCGCGCGATGGCTCGTTTACCGCGCTGCGTGGCTTGCCGATCAGAAAGGCCCGCGTTTCACCA
>Ga0210386_10003321_pt1 | contig 13518 bp, 15 predicted proteins | sample IncBWH32OmetaG_FD_160091 | JGI IMG/M metagenome (GOLD analysis project Ga0210386, IMG submission 160091) | Forest soil microbial communities from Barre Woods Harvard Forest LTER site, Petersham, Massachusetts, United States - Inc-BW-H-32-O ... | reverse complement strand
TTGACTTACATAGATGTGGCCAACTCGTCAGTTACCACTCAGTAACTGCCGGTTGGGCGGTCATTCACTCGGAACGGAAGGGCGCGGGATGCATTTCGGGCTGATCGTTAGGAGTTTCGGAGATGCTCCATTCGGTGTTCCCAAATCTTTTCGAATTCCTCTTTGCTCATTTCTAGAGGCTCGAATTGTGGATTCGCCGCAATTTCCTCCAGCGGAGGGATCGCCACCAATCCGAGACTTGCGCCACCGAGTTCTTGCCCGTTACCCGCGTAGCCACAACTACCATCTGCGTAGACTTCGACTTTCCGTACTTCCTTCCGGTTCTCATCCATTTCGCTGTATAGGATTACAGGCTCGTTCGGAAACGAGTGGTGCCATCTCACCTTGATATACGGCATGCCATTGCACCCCATCACGCAGGTATATTCCGACTGGACGATTGTGAGGTTTTCGCTTCGATATTGAGGTTCTGAGAGGATTGTGGGCAATTGGGAAGCAACCCGATTTTGGGGTTATGTCCGGATTGCCGGTGATCCACTCGGAACCGAGAAAGCGGGCACAAACCGCAAGGCCAGCACGCGGACGAATCGGGGACGTAGCGCAAGATCGAAATGATGGCGACTTGAACGACATCCTCACAGGAGATAGAAATCATTTCTCTTAGGGTTGCTTCGCAGATACATAACAGGTATCGAGTCTCCTGATTTGCATTCTTCCGTCATCGCGGTATTGCCCTCCATCCAAACACTATCTTCGGTAGTGAATTCGTAATAGACTTTGAATCGACTTCGATCAGGAGCACAACCCGTCACTCTTCCCTCAACAACAACCCCGATGCGCGCCAGTTCTCTTTTTCTCAATCCCGCAATAAATATGGCTGCCGCCGCTACCAAGAGCCCCAATCCAAGACTATAGAAAATCATCCACCCCGCTGAAAACCAACTCCAATTAACAGGCTGGTTTACTCTTGGATCTCTAGGTAGGTATCGAATAGGAATCTTTTCGCCCGGTGCTTGAACCTTGTAATCATCTGCGATTATTTTGGCGCGACCAGGGTACCAAACGCCATCAACAGAAAACCTATATATGACGTGCACGCCTCCACGACCTGGATAGCTTTTGACAACTTCCCCATCAGTTTGATGGCCTTCACGGCGCAAAGTATCCCGTACATGCGAGTCCCTTATGTCGTCGTATGCCCCCCAGGCAGCGGGGATAAGCCATAGCACGAAGAAGAATAACGCGAAACCCAATGCGCTTATAGTGTCGTCATCAATTCGCACTTTTCTAGGCATCTCGACGTTAGCCTCGGAAAGGTTAATTCCGCTCAATGGATGATCCTTTCTTTATGCATAAGGCGAAGTTCCGGCACGAGTCAGTTCACCTTCGCTGCTGACAATACCTACCGCATCAGTGTGTCACGAAGGATCGGCTTTCTATGCCGAAAGTGGGGTTCTGTCTGGTTTGTGGCCGACTAGGAAACTGGCAAGAAAATGCACTCAATTCGACAGTCGCCGGTAATTCGGGAGTTGAGCAGTTTTACGATTAAGAGAGCAACTTACGGACGGCACCTTCTATCGAAGATCCCATCTTCTTCCATGGAGGAGCGCCGTCGTAGTCCAGGCACCAAATCTCTTTATCAGTACCGTTCGTACGCACGCCCAGCATACCTTTCTTTGGTATCTCCGCAATCAGATAGTAGTTCCAGTCCGGCATGACTACTTCGTAGACCTGAGACAATCCCAAAATCCCAATTGGGCCAACTGAGAGGCCCTCCGCACATTCGAGCAGCGCCATATAGTCATCTGGCAAGCTGCATGAAATCTCACGTAAGAGCTGCGAACGCTTCTCAGGGGAAAGAGGCTTGTACCCGTCACATACATGAAAGTGCTTCTCAATATCCGTTATCCAAGCAGGAAGGCTCATCTCGCTTCGAGCGAGGGGCTGTATGTCAACGCTCAGATCGACAGCCTTCGACGGATCGTGAAGCAATCTAAAGTCGGTGACCTCAATGGCGGAAGATGATTGAATGGCACGCGGGTTTTGCGAGAAGTCGATGGAAAAGAATCGGCCGCTCACAAGCCAGAAATTCGCTGTCCAGCTCTCTTGTATATCTGCGACTTTGAAACGAATCGTCGCGAATTTGAGTTCAACATGGTTCGCCGCGAACGCAGGACTCGCTTCTTGCCCCTTGTTTCTGTAAAAGAGCACCTCACGAGAGCCTCCGATGAACCGCCGCACACGCCGGATATCCTCGATCTGAGCTTGGAATATTGCAGCCGAAGATGGGGGAAGGCTCGTGCCGACTTCGCGCAACAAGCGTTCTTCGAGCTTGGTGAATCGTTTTCGTTTGAACAACGAGAACACAGCCATTAATCGCCCTAGTGCGGGTTTAGTCTATCTCAGCGAGTGCTTCCTTACAGGTGGTGTTGGCGTATACACCCGATACGAGCGAGTCGTGGGCAATCCGGACCTTTGACGGGTCTTCGCCTTGGCAGGGCGAACATCGAGAAAAGGAAGTGTGGCCGGTGATAGTCCCGCGAATCCGGCCGATGGTTCAATCTGTGGTCTTCCGGAGGCGACCACCGTTCTCTTCCGAGAGAAAAAAGTAGATAATCCGTAGCTGCATCGATCAAGTTTGTAAACCGTCTCTCGCATTCGTACCCCTTCGAGTACCAGCCAACACGATACCAGTCACCTTCTTCAGCCATGAATGTTGACGGGCTATTCCGCTTGTCGTATGACTCCGTGAGCAACTGATTCGCCACTGAAGGGTCTTCCCGAAAGTAGGCTGCGATCCCGGCGCGTCTGTGCAAAACGACCTAAATCCACCCTGCACAGCCTCTCACGGCAACGCCGGGTTTGCAGATAATTACTTCCTTCCGGCGCATAATCTTTTCAGCATGAGGGGCTCGCGCCGCCGTTCGCTTCGGCGTCGCAGGCGCATGGCGCTAACCCATTTATTAAGAGATATCTACGGATAAGTAGAACGCCAAGAGTAATTTGGCGCCAACCTCCTCTTGTAAGCTCATGAAAGATAGATACTTACCGCCAGATACTGGGGTATGGGTATCCTCTTCGATGCGCACTGTGGAAATCCCAGGGAGAGCGCACCAAAGTCTCGCCCCGAGCCGCATGCTGCGGGGAACGATCCCTCGTCGGTTCGATTCCAAAGGCTGAAAAACCTCTCGTCCGCCAACCCCTCAATCGCCGAAGAAAAGCATATGAAGAAAAGCATGTATTGTGGATGGGGACATCCATGAAAGACGCGATTCACGTATCCAAGGAAAATTATTTGAAAGCCATCCTGGAGGCTGAGGCCGAGGGGCACCTGGTGATTCCGGCGACGCTGGCGCATTGGCTCGAGGTGTCGGCGCCGGCCGTCACAATGGCGCTGAAGCGGTTGCGGCGCGATGGATACGTCGAGATGGGCGAGGATGGAATCGTGCGACTGACCGATACCGGTCGTGAGACGGCGTATAGGACGGCGCTGCGGCATCACCTGATCGAACGCATGCTGACCGAAGTCTTCGGGATGCCGTGGTATGAGATCCACGAGGAGGCGGAGCGGCTCGAGCACGCGGTATCACCGGCGTTCGAGGCGAAGTTGAGAGAGAAGCTGGGAGAAGGCGGGGCCTGTCCGCACGGGAATTCGGTGCTGCCGGAGAAGCCGGCCGAACGGAAAAAACGCGGAGAAGTGCCGCTTTCGGAGGCGCGTGCGGGGGAACGGTATCGGGTTTCAAGCCTGCAGGAACGAGACTCCCAATTGCTGCTGTTCCTGCATCGAATGGGAATTGGGCCGAATCAAAGCTTGCGGGTTCTAAGCCAGAATTACGACCAAACTGTTTCGATTGAGTTGCCTACGGGTAATTCGATCTTGGGACGACCGGCTGCGGAGGCGGTCTGGCTGCGGCCAGATGCGGCTTAAGTAATTAGAAATAAGAAAATATATTAACTATGATTAACTTATGCCATACTTGAGGTACGTAAGACTGCGGGCATCCCCCCGTTTTTGACCTATGGCCACCGAAATTCCCAATTCAATAGGGCTCCAGGAGCCCTCTTTACCCGAGGTGCATTCGAGCGTCGGCATCTCGCGGTCGCCGTTGTACTGGAGGCGGCTGCTGGGATTCCTGGGGCCAGGGTTTCTGATTTCTGTCGGATACATGGACCCGGGGAACTGGGCTACGGACATTGCAGGCGGATCGCGGTTCGGCTACACGCTGCTATTCGTGATCATGCTGTCGAATCTGATGGCGGTACTGCTGCAGAGCCTGGCGCTGAAGTTGGGAGTTGCGACGGAGCGGGACCTTGCGCAACTTTGCCATGAGAACTATGGGCGCAAGGCAAGTTTCTTTCTTTGGGTGGGCGCGGAAATCGCGATTGCGGCATGCGACCTGGCCGAGGTGATCGGGTCAGCGATCGCGCTGCAATTGCTGTTTCATATTCCGCTGATCTATGGGGTGCTGATTACCGGGCTGGATGTACTGCTGATCCTGCTGCTGCAGAAGTGGGGTTTCCGTTACATCGAGGCGCTGGTGATTGCGCTGATCGGGACCATTCTCGGAATGTTTGGCGTGCAGATGTTTTTGTCACGTCCGGACTATTGGCCCGCGCTGCACAGCCTGTTCATTCCTTCCGTTTCGATCGTAGCGAATCCCGCGATGCTCTACATCGCGATCGGCATTCTGGGCGCGACCGTGATGCCGCACAATCTATATCTGCATTCGTCGATCGTGCAGAGCCGGCGGTACAAACGCACGCCGCAGGGCAAGCGTGAAGCGATTCACATGGCCAACATGGATTCGGCGCTGGCGCTGACCCTGGCGCTATTTGTGAACGCGGCAATCCTGATTGTGGCGGCGGCGGTATTTCATCGCAGCGGGCATTTCGAGGTGGCGGCGATTGAGGATGCGTACAAGCTGCTGAGCCCCCTGGTGGGCGCGGGATTTGCGAGCACGCTGTTTGCAGTGGCGTTGCTGGCGTCGGGGCAAAACTCGTCGATCACAGGGACGCTGGCAGGGCAGATCGTGATGGAGGGTTTCATTCACCTGCGGGTGTCGCCGTGGCTGCGCAGGCTGATTACCCGCGGGCTTGCGATTATCCCGACCATCATTGTGGTCGCGGTAAACGGCGAGCGGGGAACGGAGAAGCTGCTGATCCTGAGCCAGGTGATTTTGTCGATGCAACTGAGCTTTGCAGTTGTCCCGCTGGTAATTTTTACCGGAGATCGCCGGAAGATGGGCGAGTTCGTCAATCCGAGGTGGCTCAAGATGCTGGCGTGGAGCACCGCGGTGCTGATCGCGGCGCTGAATGTGTGGCTGCTGGTGCAGACGGCGCGGGGGAATTAACCGCGTTGCGTTCTCGCCCCTCTTTCCATTTTATGGCTTGATGGTCTGGATGAAATCCGTCGCGGTGCCGTAGCGAGGATCGACGAACGTGACGTCGGCTGGATCGCGACGCGGCGTGTCCACGGAGAAGACAACCAGCGGACCTTCGACGATCTCGGGAATTGCGTGAATCGTATTGCGGCGAAAGAACAGCAGCTGGCCGGGGCCGAGTTCCACAGGGTCGCCGCCATCGACCACAAATTTGCCACGGCCTTGAATCACCTGGAGGTATTCGTCGCAGGTCTTGTGGAAGTGTGCCGGGGCGGGCCGGTATACGCGAAAGAGGCGCGAGCTGGCTGCAGGTTCGTCGGTGAGACGGATGTCGAGCAGCATTGGTTTGGCGCTCGGTGGAAACTTGGCGGCAATCGCCTGAAGATCAAAAATAGATGTGGACTTGTCTTCCATCGCGGTGGTGGTTTGTTTCATGGCTTGACCCTCGACTTCTTGTGGTTTCTGCGGGAAATCGTGCGATTAGCAAAAGACTGCGACCGCACTATAACCGCCGGGAGTTCCTTCCTAACCCATGGATGCGCGGATCTGCAGTTTCGATTGCGCCATCTGCGCAGCATGTAGTCAGAAGCAGGATGGGCGAATTTAGAGCGCAGTTGTATTCTTACCGTTGACATGACAGTGAGAGGCTTCGCGTGCGCAAGACTTTAGAAGTCGCGGGACTGGGGATGTTGGCGGTCCTTTACTGGATCACATATGCGGCGTTGCATGGATCGGAACGGCTGCCGGATCGAATACCTACACACTTTGATATTTCCGGTCAGCCGAATGCGTGGGGATCTCCTGGATTTCTGTGGCTTCTGCCGGTCGTCGCGACGGGGATCTATCTTCTGATGACTGTTCTGGGAAGCATTCGTTTCCGCAGGTACAACTTGCCCGTTGCGGTGACAGAGGCCAATCTGCCTTTTATCCAGGAGCAAACCATCCTAATGGTGGCTTGGATAAAGTGCGAGATGCTTTGCCTGTTTGCCTATCTCCAGTGGTCGATCATTCAGTCCGCACGCGATGGCGCGTTTCGGCTTTCCCCACTTCTGATTCCTGTATTCCTGGTGGTGATTTTTTCGACGGTTGGATGGCAGCTGACGGTAATGATTCGGGGCGCGAAGGCGCGGGCAGGATCAGCCAATTCTGCGAATCACATGCAAAATCTTCGATAGCAAGCGACCGCTCCGTGGCGGCAGGAGGCGCGGCACAGCGCGGCTAGAAGATCCAGACGCTGGCCAACAGCGACACCATCGCAGCGACAGTGACGACCTGGTAGACCAGGTCCTCTTTGCGGCGAGGCCGAATTGAAACAGCGAGGGGGGAGGGGGTCATACTTTTTGCCTTTCCACAATCCCGGCGTACTCAAAGGTCGCGAAGGCCCAGAGTACGTTCTCCTATTTAGATTCAGTTCGATTGGATTGTGAATCAACCAAAAGTGCTACGGCAGCGGTTACGCTTGTCACTTTTGGGATCAGGGAAGGCGTCTGACTGTTTCGGGAATGCGAAAGCACGCTGATTCGCACAGGCGCGGGCATTTCCCTCAGAACCTGCCGCGACTGCCCGTTGAGGCCTCGGTGGCACTGGCTGATGCCGTGCCTTTTCAAGGCGCCATTTTGCAGCACGCTCTAAGCTTCGGCAGTCGTGGGGTCGATTATGGATTTCACTTCGGCGATGGAGTTGGCGGGGAAACCGCCCTGGGTAGCGTGTTCGCGAACAAGCTGCTCGTTAGGCGCAATGTAGATGCAGTAGATTTTGTCGCCAGTGACGTAGCTCTGCACCCATTGAATCTCAGGGCCGAGTTTGCGCAGGACTCCGCAGGAAGTCTGAGAGATGGCTTGCAATTGGTCAGCTGACATTTTTCCAGCGCCGGGAACTTCGCGCTCGATGACGTACTTGGGCATGGAACCTCCGTGGATTCGTAATGGGCCGCCTCATCAACGATGAGCAGTAGTGCCGGTCGCGTAAGTGTACAGGGTTGCGCCGCAGGAGTGGAACCTTTTGGCGAAAGTGAAGCGCCAAGCGGTCAAGGTGTAGAATCCGCACGTGAGTACGGGACCTCAGCTTGTACCTCCTACCGAGCCGCGCGAGCGGAACTGGATGGCGCTGGCGATCGCCGCCGGGGCTGTTTTGATCGTTGCCGCGATCGTGGTTTTTACGATGCAACGCGGCAAGGGGACGGCCACAGTCACGCCGATTTCGGCGCCTTCGGATCCTTACGCGCCGTCTCTGCCGATCACGAACGTGGTGATGAGCGAATCAAGCAATCTGGCGGGTGGCAAGGTGACGTATATCGACGGTCACATCACCAACTCGGGGAATAAAACAGTTTCCGGCGTGTCGGCGCAGGTGTTGTTCCGGAATGCGGCGAATGAAGTGGCGCAGAATGAGACCCAGGCGCTGAAGTGGATCAGGACGCGTGATCCGTACGTCGACCTGGAGCCGGTAGCGGCGGCGCCGCTCAAGCCCGGCGAAGGCGAGGATTTTCGGATGATTTTCGACGCGGTGACGCCCGATTGGAATGGCGTTTACCCGGAAATCCGGATCATCCGCATCGACGCAAAGTAGCGTTGTAGCTCGATTTACCGGGTAAGACTTACCGCTCGCTGTAAAAATTACTTTCTCATTACTGCATGCAGCCCGGTAGAAGCCGAGATACCACTTCGTTCCGATTCGCATAAACCACTGACACTAAACCACGTATTCATTTCTCTGGAGCGCTGTGGGTCTTTGGCATGCCCCATGCAATATGGAAAGACGAGCGGCACACCGCTCGCCCGCAGATCGTTCGCGGCAACCGCATATCAGGGGTTAGAAAAAAAATGAACAATCAAATTAGAGATCGAATACTGTTTCCCAGCCAGGTAGCTGTTCTGGCCTTGGCTTCGGCGATCGCGATCCCCGCGATGGCCCAGCAGACGCAGCAGCCCGACAATTCCCAGAGTGCTCCGGCGGCCGCGCAGCAGACACCATCCTCGACTCCTCCGGCAACGGTTACGCAACCGATTCCGGACGCGAAAGAGGGTTTCTGGGGCAGGGTCAATCCGATGGCTCGCAAGAAGTGGGTGAAGAAGCGGCTCGATCCGATCAATGACCGCCTGACCGAGCTCGATCAGGTGAACGCGAAGAATGCTTCGGACATCAAGGATGTGGATGCTCGTGCGACAGCGGGCATCAAGAAGGCGCAGGATTCGGCGGATGCGGCGAACCAAGTAGCAACGCAGGCCGGCGACCAGGCGAAGAAGGCGAACGACACCGCTGTGGCAGCGACAGGGCATGTGGACAACCTGAATACGACGGTGAACGGGCTGGATACCTACAAGCCAATCACTGACGTCGAAGTGCCGTTCCGCGGCGGCAACCCGATGCTGTCGAAAGACGCAAAGGCACAGCTTGATGACGTGGCGAAGAACCTGCAAGGTCATCAGGGCTACATCATCGAAATCGAAGCTCGTTCGCCTGCTGCAGGGTCAGCCGGCATCGCGAGTTCGCAACGCGAGGCAGAGGCTGTAAAGCGTTACCTCGTAACGGAACATGACATTCCCGTCTACCGTATGCACTCCGTGGCTCTGGGCAATGCCCCGATCACGGAACCGACCACCGACGTCGCGAGCAACAATGCTCCGGCAGATCAGAACGGTGCGAAGCCGGAGGCAGCCCACCATCGCGAACGGGTGCCCAGCACAGTGCATATCAAGTTGATGGAAAACAGTTTGGCGGCCCAGGGCACCACATCCCCCCATGGTATGGCGTCCTCGACCGGTGCGGAGCAGCAGTAATGCTGCGTAGCCACCCCCCTGAGGCTCCCTTCCGCGCCGACGGCTACCCCGCCGTTGGCCGCCAATAGACCTCTCGCAACACGAGAGAACCAAGGCAACTTGGCCCCCGTTAATGACGGGGGCCGTTTTTTTTGTATCTACACCGGGCATTTCCTCTCGATTCTCGTTTCGCGAGGGCGCGCAAACGCAGGCTCCCCGCTGCAGGCATTATGCAACCTCTTGGTTGCCCTGTACCCCTATTATCCGGTCTCTGTAGAGAAGTATCCTGTTTTCAATGGTTTGCCGCCGAAATTTCCGCCAGATATTTCCAAACAAAGTACTTAGCCGTAGAAATTTCTCAGCAAAGGACTTACGTGGGCACTTCCGGACGCAATCCGCAGTTTCACAGCCTCACAGGGCGATTTACCTCTTTTCAGACAAGAGAGGCTTGACCTGGGCGAAGATTTCGACCGATGGAACCATTGTGGCCCAAGTGAGGGATACAGACTGCAAAGCGCGGCAAAGTTTTTGCGATGTATTTTTCAGAGATTTGCGGGGAGAGTGAGGGTTGAGGGGCTTGACTCTGTTGAGGTGAAACGCGACGACCGCCCCAGCCGGCAGCATCCCGGTGGGGCCAGAGCCCTTGTTCATGAACAACGCTCGACCGCCTCGACCTTCGCCGAGTTATTACTGGGCTGGGGCTTGATACTGCCCGAACCCTTTACGGGCCCTCTCACGGTGCCGGAATCGCGCCGCTGTATTCATCCAGCACTCTTCGCAGCGCCTCGGCGTCGCCGCGCTCGAATGCTGCATTCGCTTCTTTCATCAATCGCTCCCGCAACGCCCGGTCAGCCTCATTGATCGCGCGGTCTGGATGAATCTTGTTAACCACTTCCAAATACTGCTCCCTCAGTCTCGGCGAAGCGGCGGAATTCGCAGCTTCGCGTTTGGGTAGTCCAGCGAACTCGAAGCCAAGGCCGATCTCTTCCGGATAAATCACTGTTCCCCCAGCATCCACGACTACCCCGCCATTCCGCCTGTTTTCGCTGGCATCGAGCAGTCTTCCAAAAGCAAAAAAGAAGATGAGGAGCAGCCCAAAGCCGATCCACGGCACTGAGACTCGATATGCGTTTTCGCTCGCTGCGCTGAATTCGAGGAGACTGTTTACTGACGGGTCAGCTGGGTCGTAGTAAACAGTTGCGTTAGTTTCTTTCGAGGCCTTAGCAGAGTTCGCAGACCTTCCTTTGACCGCGTCGGCGATACCTTGAGGGCAGTCGGAAAGTCCAATATGGAAAGACCCGTTAACGTTGAAATTGTAGGTGCAGCTATAGTAGTTGAATCTGAGGCCACGAAATATGTGGTGAGACACCGAAACATCTTGAGCGGTGATTGTCCTCTCGCGTGGTGCGGCTCTCGCGAACTCCCTGGATTTATATATGAAAGTGCCTGCGAGGAAGAACACAAGTGCCGCCAATATCAGCGAACGAGCTTTTCGAAACAGCATGTGAACCGATTTCCTTCGGCACTCATCGTACTGTGATCGCATACGGTCTTGCGAATTGGGCAACGATCGTCTGTATGGCGGGCAACGCTTCAGTTATGTTTTCGGCAGCATTGTGCGGCAGATGTTGCTCGGCGAGTAGCTTCTGGGTAGACGGTGATCCACTCACAGGTCAGATATCAAGCATGGTAAGGAGAACATATCGGGGCGTCTGCAATCGTTACCGCGCTGCCGACGACAAAGACGGGCCGCCCGAAACGTCACCGGCGAGCCCCGGAGAACGACTAAACACTTGAAGCACGACCGAGGAGGAAGCGATGCATTCATCGCGTCAGCCGTATCTGTTGAGCGGCATCCTTATCTGCCTTCTCCTCTGCACCGAGCCCAGCGGCACCGGCGCTGGACCCTCGCCTCTGGCATCTTCTTCAGATCCTGCACAACCCCAGCCAACCATTCCCATGCTCGATGAAGGGAAAGGGATCATTCACCTCGACGTATCCGTAATCAACGCGGAAGGAGAGCCGGTATCCGGTTTGAGTCGCGAAGACTTCGCGTTGCTCGACGAGGGCCGACCTCAAAAGATAGCGTCGTTTCACGCGTTCGGCGCACAAGCGGCCGCGCCCGATCCCCCGGCGCAGGTCATATTGTTCGTGGACACACTGGGATTGTCGAGCGACAAGGCCTTTCGCATGGAAGTGAGCATCGAGACCTTCCTCCGGCAGAACAGCGGCCATCTCGCCCAACCCGCTTCAATCTTCGGGCTTTCCGAGGATGGTTTCTGGACCGTGGCCCAGCATGATTCAACCGACGGCAACGTACTCGCCTCGGATCTGTCTCCCAGGAATCGGATCCTTTTGGACCGCCTCCGTCAAGCGCAACACCCGCTCAACCAGGCTCTGCGTGCGCTCGGCATCATCGCTACCGGCCAGAGGCGAAAACGCGGTCGAAAGGTGTTCCTATGGATAGGCCCAGGCTGCGGTCCCACAACAGATGTGGTCCCACCGGATGCATTTGCGATTCAGTCGACCACGGGCCAGTTTCCGGTCAGCAGCAAGAAGGGACGGAGAACATTCGATCCAATCTATTGGTTCACAACGCTGCTCCGCGAGGCCCGGCTCTCCATCGACGAGATCTCGGTGGATCAAGGGGGCCCCTGCTCGAACGGATATCAGCAGTATCTGGATGGGCCGCGAACCGTTCAGGATGCGGATCAACGCTTCCTCTACAAAAAGGTCCTCGCCATCCGGAGCGGCGGCATCATCGAAGAAGGCGACGATCTTGTCGCCACGATGAATCGCTGCGTGCGCAGAGCTCGCAGCTTCTACACTCTTTCCTTCGACCCGCCCACCACTGCGCAGCCTCGCGAATTCCAAAGTCTGCACGTGCTCGTGGACAAGCCGGGATTGCTCGCGCACACCAACACCAGCTACTACGACGAGCCTTTCTTTATTGACCAGCCGGACCACGCTCTTCGGCACGGCACGCTCGAACAGCTCGATCAGCTCCTGAGCAAAACCGCCTCGCGCGGAAGAGACGATCGGATCGAGCAGCTATCGAGACTCGAACTGACCGAGCGCGTCAGCTTTGCACAACTCTCCGCCTGGACTGACAAATATAGAGGCCAGATTCTGCAGCAAGCGTTGATTGGGGCGGCAGACGCCTCGGGGTTTTTAGCGCCGCCGCCCACGGAGATTCCGAAACTGCCGGCGCCGGATGACGCCGCCCAGCAACACATGCTGGCTCTTACGAAGAATTATCTCGAGGAGGCCGTCCCCAAGCTGCCGGACTTCTACGCGACCAGGACGACCGCACGCTATGAAGAAACGCCGCAGCTCTCTGTCCTGAACAATCAGGTAGGCTATCAGCCTTTGCACGTTGCCGAGATGTCGAAGGCGAGAGTCCTCTACCGCCGCAGAGACGAAGTGGTGGAACCGCAAGGGTCGGAGCCTGACGAATCAAGCCACAACTACCTGATCACCCACGGCACCTTCGGTCCGTTCCTGGCCGAGGTGCGACGCATGGTTGAGACGCCGGGGCGCATGAATTGGCTGCGCTGGGAGAGCGGCCCGGAGGGCGCGCGTGCCGTATTTTGGTTCGATGTTCCGGCAGCGGAATCCACCTATTTCGAAGGCGGCTGTTGCCTGCCCGATGCAGACGGAGAAAATTGGGTTCGCATCCAGGCCGGGTATCGCGAAGAGGTTGCGATCGATCCGGGAAGCGGCACAATTCTCCGTCTCCAAAAGCAGTTTGATCTGCATGACTATGTGCCGATCAATCGCGATGAGGTCCTGATCGACTACGGTCCGGTCAAAATCGGCGGGAAGACCTATGTCTGTCCGGTAAGAAGTGTGGGAATCGGGAGAGCAAGATCTATCATTTCGCTGAAACTTGAAGGTCTGGGTTTTCTGAGAGATCTCAGTTTCCTGAGCTGGGGACCGTATTCCACGAAGATCAATGACATGCGTTTTTCCAATTACCACATCTTCCGTTCCGAGTCTCGCATCTTGCCGGGTTTCAACCCAGCGAATTGACCTGCATCCACTGTCACGCACAGCGCAACGCGCTTGTTGAGTTCATCACGTCCGTTTTCCGAGCTCCGGTTGGGATGTGGCCGATTGGGAAGTGGCTCGATTTTGGAGTTACTTCCGGGATGACGGTGACACGGCCAGTGCATCGAGACAACGCCGCCAAACACAGCAGAATGACCAGGCAGAGTAGAGAGGTGGCGATCAACACTGCGTTTCCGGCCGTATCGGCCTATGGGGAAAACGCATCGGAGTTAATAACAACCCCAGTAATAACCGAGATGTAATTTACGGATTGACGGTTACACATTCAGAATCGATGAATACGGCCGTCATTCCGCTCGATGAGTGTC
>Ga0210386_10003319_pt1 | contig 13520 bp, 13 predicted proteins | sample IncBWH32OmetaG_FD_160091 | JGI IMG/M metagenome (GOLD analysis project Ga0210386, IMG submission 160091) | Forest soil microbial communities from Barre Woods Harvard Forest LTER site, Petersham, Massachusetts, United States - Inc-BW-H-32-O ... | reverse complement strand
GGTTTCGGGATCGAGCGACAGGTTGAACTGGTCGCGCCAACGGAATTCGAAGCGAGCCCGAGACAACGCATCGTCGCGCTCGCGTGCCGCCGGATGTCCTTTTGCGAGATCGGCGGCGTGGGCCGCGATCTTGTAGGTGATGACGCCCGTCTTGACATCGTCGCGGTCGGGCAGCCCCAAATGCTCCTTTGGCGTCACATAACAGAGCAGTGCGGTGCCGAACCAGCCGATCATCGCAGCACCGATGCCCGATGTGATGTGGTCGTAGCCGGGGGCGATGTCGGTGGTCAGCGGACCCAACGTGTAAAACGGCGCCTCGCCGCACTCTTCGAGCTGCTTTTCCATGTTGACCTTGATCTTGTGCATCGGCACGTGGCCGGGGCCTTCGATCATGACCTGGACATCGTCCTGCCAGGCAAGCTTGGTCAATTCGCCCAAGGTTTCGAGCTCGGCAAACTGGGCGCGGTCGTTGGCGTCGGCGATCGATCCCGGACGCAGGCCGTCGCCCAGCGAGTAGCTGACGTCGTAGGCCCGCATGATCTCGTTGATCTCGCGGAAGTGCGTGTACAAAAAGCTCTCCTGGTGGTGGGCGAGGCACCATTTGGCCATGATCGAGCCGCCGCGCGAGACGATGCCGGTGACCCGCGAGGCGGTCAGCGGGATATAGGCGAGCCTGACTCCGGCGTGGATCGTGAAGTAGTCCACCCCTTGCTCGGCCTGCTCGATCAAGGTGTCGCGGAACAATTCCCAGGTCAGCTCCTCGGCCTTGCCGCCGACCTTTTCGAGCGCCTGATAGATCGGCACCGTGCCGATCGGCACCGGCGAGTTCCTGATGATCCATTCGCGGATCGTGTGGATGTTGCGCCCGGTCGACAAATCCATGACCGTGTCGGCGCCCCAGCGCGTCGCCCACACCATCTTCTCGACTTCCTCGGCGACCGAGGAGCTGACGATCGAGTTGCCGATATTGGCGTTGACCTTGACCAGGAAATTGCGGCCGATCACCATCGGCTCGGTTTCCGGGTGGTTGATGTTGTTGGGAATGATCGCCCGGCCGCGGGCGATCTCGTCGCGCACGAATTCCGGCGTTACATGGTCGGGGATCGCGGCGCCGAACGACTCGCCGTCGATGGCACCCTCGCGCCGCAGCTTGTCGCGGCCGAGGTTCTCGCGGATCGCGACATATTCCATTTCCGGCGTGACGACGCCGCGCCGGGCATAGGCGATCTGGGTCGCCGCCGCGCCCGGTTTGGCGCGCAACACCTGGCGCCGGCCGCGATCGAACAATGAGACGGCGCTATTCTCGCCGCTCCGCAGGCCGTTGTCCTCGGGCTTGACCTCGCGACCCTGGTAAAACTCGACGTCGCCACGCGCCACGATCCACGGCTTGCGCAGTTCGGGCAGGCCGCGGTTGATGTCGATTTCGGCGCGCGGGTCGGAATAGAGGCCCGAGGTGTCATAGGCGCGCACCGGCGGCTCGGAGGCCGACGCTTCCAGGTCGATCTCGCGCAGCGCGACCGAAATCTCGGGATGGAGCCGGCCCGGCACATGGACCTTGCGCGAGGACGGGAACGGCCCGGTGGTGACCCGAAGCTCTTCAATCTTCGGCATCAGCTTGGCGGGCGAGAGCGGGGCGGAATCGGGCATGGTGTCTCCGTTACGCGGTTGAACGAAGATCCAGGCGATCTCGCGAAGAGGAGGGCGGCTTTTGCCGCGGCGTTCCTGTCCCTACGCCGGTACGACCCGGATCAGGTTCGAAGGGTTTGCGCGCCCGGCGCCGCCCTCCCCTCCCGCGTGCGGGAAGGATAGGGCCGGAGTCGGCCGGCGGCATCTCAGCCCCCTGACGGGGCACCCCTTGGACAATAGCGATTATCCGCAGACTGCCGGCCCGCCGTCAAGGTTGCGGTTCGATGACGCACCGCGAAATGCGGTGGCAAGGCCGTTGCGCACGCATCGCGCGAGATTACTTTGACGAAAAAGAACATTGGGAGCAGGGCTATGATCGTCTGGCGCATCGTCGGCTGGGGCGCGCTGCTTGCCGGTCTATCGGTGCTGGTGAGGGACGTGATCACCTGGTTCGACACCCGCGTCTGGGCGCCGCTAGCACTCGGCCAATTGTGGTACGATCTCGACCGGTCGAGCCTGAACCTGGTCCAGGCGGTCACCCTGCGCTATATCTCTGCGTTTTTGTGGGACCGGGTTATCGTCAACGTCCTGTTATGTTGGGCCTTCGCGGCGCTGATCGGATTGGGCCTTGTGATCTTGCTGGGCGCCCGCAAACGCCCGCTTCGGCATTCCTGATCGGGAACCGGTAAGGAACGAGCCATTTGACGGACGATCGACCATCTGCGACACAAACGCCCGCGCTCGGCGGCGGCGGGAACCTGCTGCGGCTCGCGACGATCGGGGTGGTGGTCTTGGCGGTCGTCCTCGGTTTCGCCTATGTCGGCGGCTGGCTGTCGCCGGGCCGGCTCACTCCGGCGCGCTTTGTCGACCGGTTTGAAGAGGTGTACGGCCTGCATCCCGGGTTTCGCCGCAACCATGCCAAGGGAGTGTGCATCGCCGGATATTTCGACGCGACTGGTGCTGCTGCGACGCTGTCGAAGGCGGTCGTGTTCACCGCCGGACGGACGCCGGTCATCGGCCGCTTCTCGCTCGCCGGCGGCGAACCTTTTGCCTCCGACGGTCCGGCCGCGATCCGCGGCATGGGGTTGAGCTTCGCTCTTGCCGATGGCGAAGTGTGGCGCACCGCAATGGTCGACCTGCCGGTTTTTCCCGTCAGGACGGCAAATGATTTTTATACCCAGCTCGGTGCGTCGGTTCCCGACCCGGCGACCGGCAAGCCCGATCCCGCACGAGTCAAAGCGTTTCTCGACGCGCATCCCGAGACCATGCGGGCGACGAGCCTGATCAAAAGCCGGCCGTTTTCGTCGGGCTTTGCCAACGCCACCTATAACGGATTAAACGCGTTCCGGTTTGTCAATGCCGCCGGCGAGACGGCACCGGTGCGCTGGTCGATGGCGGCGGTCGACCCGTTCGCGCCCGAGCCGACAGCACCACCCGCGCCAGCCGATAAGAACTACCTCTTCGACGCAGTCGTCAGGCGCATCGAAGAGGGGCCGGTGCGATGGCGCCTGATCGTGACCGTCGGCAAGCCGGAGGATCCGACCGACGACGCGACAATCGCGTGGCCCGACAACCGCAGCCATATCGACGCAGGGACCCTGACGATCGACCATGTCGACGGCGAGGCGCCGGGCAATTGCCGCGACATCAATTTCGATCCGCTGGTTCTGCCCTCGGGCATCACTCCGTCGAACGATCCGCTACTCTCCGCACGGTCGGCGATCTATTCGCCCTCCTTCACCCGGCGGGAGGGCGAGCCAAAGACGCCGAGCGCGGTCAATCCCGCCGCCCTCGGCAAGGGGCCGTAGACATGGCGCACACGGCAAAATTTTCGGCGTTGTCGCGGCTACTGCATTGGACGATGGCGGTCATGGTGCTGGCCATGCTGCTGATCGGCATCGGCATGGTGTCGTCGCTGTCGTCCTACCATCGCTTGGTGTCGATCCATAAGCCGCTCGGCATCGCGATCCTGATCCTGGTCGCGATCCGCTTGGTCAATCGGCTGTTCAATCAGCCGCCGCCCTTGCCCGGCCACATGCCGCCCTGGCAGCGCTTTGCTGCGGAAGCCTCCCATATCTTACTTTATGCGCTGATGTTCGCGCTGCCGCTCGTCGGCTGGGGGATGCTCTCGGCGGCGGACTATCCGATTGTGCTCTACGGCGCATGGCACCTGCCGCCCATCCTGCCGCACAACGCGATGCTCTACGCGGTATTGCGGGCGGCGCACACCTACCTCGCCTTTCTGCTGTTCGCGACGTTTCTTGCTCATCTCGGCGCGGCGTTGATGCACGCGCTGATCTATCGCGATGGGGTCTTTCCAAGTATGGCTTCGTGGGGAGTCGGCGGCGACCAGCCGGCCGACTGATGCGCTCACATGCGGATCGCGATCGCGCTGGCGGGGCCGAGTAGCGGCATCAGGCCGACGAGGACCTCCCGCTCGACCGCGACGCAGCCCGCGGTCGGGGAGAAATCGGGCCGGGCGATGTGCAGGAAGATCGCGCTGCCGGAGCCGGGAACGACCGGCGCCATGTTGTAGCCGATGACGACCAGGAGATCGTAGACCGGGTCGTCGAGCCACAAGGGCTCGGTGTGGCCGGGATAGGGCAGCGAGACGAGACGGTTGTAGTTTGGGTCGACGGGATCGTCGACCCAGGCGTCGCTCGGCAAAAGGGCTCGCAGCGGCAGGCCGGAGCGCGGCGGCGACATCCGATCCGCCCGAAAAAAGGCCGAAACCAGCGCAAATGTCCCGGCTGGGGTCGCGCCGTCACCCTCTTTCTTGTTGGCGCTGACGCCCGCTCGTCCGCCCGCCGCCCGCGCCAAGCCGCCAGGCCAGCGCAGGACGCCGTCGCGATAGTCGAGGTTCTCGTCCGCTGCCGCACTCGCCCTACCGGCCGTCGCCAACAACACAGCCGACCCGAGAAATTCGCGGCGCGCGACCCGCATCCTCAATACATGTGCTGGCCGCCATTGACCGAGAACGTGGAACCGGTGATGAAGTCGGCGTCGTCGGCGACCAGGAACAGCACGGTGCGCGCGATGTCCTCGGCGCGGCCGAGCCGGCCGACCGGGATGCGTGCGATGATCTTTTCGAGCACGTCGGCCGGCACCGCGCGTACCATCTCGGTGTCGACATAACCGGGGGCGACCGCGTTGACGGTGATTCCGCGCGCGGCACCCTCCTGGGCCAAGGCCTTGGTGAAGCCGTGGATCCCCGATTTCGCCGCGGCATAGTTGACTTGGCCGTATTGGCCGGCCTGGCCGTTGATCGAGCCGATATTGACGATGCGGCCAAAACCGCGCGCCCGCATCCCCTCGATGACCTGCCGCGACATGTTGAAACAGGAGGACAGGTTGGTCTGGGTCACCGCGTTCCATTGCTCCCAGCTCATCCGGTGCATGGTTGCGTCGCGGGTGATGCCGGCGTTGTTGACCAAGACCTCGATCGGCCCGAGTGCCGCTTCGATCGCCTTGACGCCGTCGGCACAAGCCTGAAAGTCCGACACGTCGAATTTGGAGACCGGGATGCCGGTCTCGCCATTGAATTGTTGCGCCGCCGCGTCGTTGCCGCCATAGGTCGCCGCGACCCGATAGCCGGCGCCGTTCAGCGCGACCGAGATCGCGCGGCCGATTCCACGGGTCCCGCCCGTGACCACCGCCACTCTCGCCATGCGTCCCTCCCTGGTGACTTGGCCTGGCGCGATCTAGCCCATGGGGCTAATCGCGCTCGAGGCACATAGCAATTCCCATGCCGCCGCCGATGCACAGCGTGGCCAATCCTTTTTTCACATTGCGGCGCTGCATCTCGTAAAGCAGCGTGACCAGCACCCGCGCCCCCGATGCACCGATCGGGTGGCCGAGCGCGATGGCGCCGCCATTGACGTTGACCCTCTCGACATTCCAGCCGAGGTCCTTGTTGACCGCACAAGCCTGCGCCGCAAAGGCCTCGTTGGCCTCGACGAGGTCGAGGTCGTCGGCATTCCACCCGGCTTTCTTCAGCGCCATGCGGCTCGCCGGGATCGGCCCGCTGCCCATGATCGCCGGATCGACCCCAGCTGTCGCCCACGACACGATGCGGGCGAGCGGGTGCACCCCGCGTTTGGCCGCCGCCGCCGCGCTCATCAACACGACCGCCGCGGCGCCGTCGTTGATGCCCGAGGCGTTGCCGGCGGTGACGGTGCCGTTCTTGTCGAAGGCCGGGCGCAATTTCGCCAGCACCTCAAGGGTGGTGCCGTGCTTGGGATGCTCGTCGGTGTCGACGATCGTTTCGCCGCGCCGGGTCGCGATCTTGACCGCGACGATCTCGTCGGCGAAGCGGCCGGCCTTTTGCGCCGCTTCGGCCTTGGCCTGCGAGGCGGCGGCGAACGCATCCTGCTGGTCCCTGGTGATCTGCCAGCGCTGCGCCACGTTCTCCGCGGTGTTGCCCATGTGGTAGCCGTTAAACGCGTCCCACAGCCCGTCCTTGATCATCGTGTCGACCATCTCGGCGTCGCCCATCTTGACGCCGTTGCGCAGATGGATGCAGTGCGGCGCCTGGCTCATGCTTTCCTGCCCGCCGGCGACAACGATCTCGGAATCGCCGTTGCGGATCGCCTGATAGCCGAGCGCCACGGTGCGCAGCCCCGAGCCGCACAGCTGGTTGACGCCGTAGGCGGTGACCTCGAACGGCAGCCCGGCGCCGATCGCCGCCTGCCGCGCCGGGTTCTGGCCCTCGCCGGCCGCCAGAATCTGGCCCATGATCACCTCGGAGACCTCTTTCGGGTCGACCTCGGCGCGGCGCAGCGCCTCGGCGATCGCAACCTCGCCGAGCTTGTGCGCCGGCAGGCTGGCGAGCCCGCCATTGAACGCACCGACCGGGGTCCGCACCGCGCCGGCAATAACGATTTCGGTCATCAAAGGGTCTCCTCGCAGGGTTGGCACCTGATCCAGGCGATGTCGGGTGAATGTAAGGGCCGTCCCCTACACTGTCCAGGCGGCGACGCCTCAGGACAGCCGGAGCTGCACCCGCAGCCATTGGGCGATCGGCGTCCACAGCAAATCGGGTGCGCGGGCGGCGGACATCATGCCGACATGCCCGAGCGGCGGGCGCAGCACCTCGGCTTTGGGGATGGCCGCCGCCAGCGGCTCGGCCGAGGCCGGCGGCACAATACGGTCGCGGCCGGGGATGGCGACGAGCGCCGGCCGGCGCAGCTCTTGGGGCCGTAGGGCCTGCCCGGCGACGCGCCACAGCCCGCGGCCGGGTGCGTTGTCGCCGTACCACGAGCGCAGGCATTCGCGCGCCACCGCCAGCGGCAATGGCACGCCGTCGTTGATCCAGTCTTCGAGCGCGACAAAGCCCCTTGCCTCGGCACTCTGCGGGTCGAGCCCGGCGAAACGGGTGAATTTGCGCTCGGCAAGAAACGGGTCGAGCAGAAAAAACAGCCCCTGAATGACCTCGGCCGGCAGGGTTGCCGAGAATATTCCGAGAGGCGCGAGACAATCGCCGAGAAGGCCGAGGAGGTGCGCCTGAGCCATGCGCTCGGCGTGGAAATCCCACGGCGTCGCCAGCAATACGAGCCCGGCAAGCCGCCGCTGCCGGCGCAGCGCCAGCGCCAGCGCCAGCAGGCCGCCCATGCAATAGCCGAGGATTGCGAGCGGTTTTCCCGTCGATCGCGCCGCAAAAACAAAGGCGCGGTCGAGACGGTCGACACAGCCCGCCAGATCGAGCCCGGCTTCGCCGGCACCGGGACTGCCCCAATCGACGACCAGCGGGCGTAGGCCGCGACCCGCGAGATAACTCAGGAAGCTGCGCTCGGCCAAAAGATCGAGCACGTAATAGCGGTTGACCAGCGATGGTACCACCAGCACGACCGGTCCGGCGGCGTCGCGACTATAATCCAACAACCCGGTCGCGCCTTCCCGCCAAACGACCGGCGCTGCCGCTGCCGGCCGCCGGTAGGGGTGACGGCGGTAGGCTTCGAGCCCGGCGAAATAGGCCGCGGCGCGGCGCGCGATCTCGGCGTCGAGCGCGTCGGCTACCCGGTCAGACCCGAACGCGGCGATTTCGTCGGCGAGGGCGCGCAGGCGACCGGCCGCCTTGTTCGCCGCGCTGTTCGAGAGCGGTGACACGCTCTTCGAGAACGGCAACGCGATCCGTGAGCTTAGCCACAGTCCGGCGGCACTCGTCAGATGCGCCGGCAACGGGCGCGGCGCCAGCCGCCGGTCCGGCCGCGGTGCCGCCGTCATGCGGCGCGCGGTCGCCGAATGCCCAGCCCCACAGCAGTTCCGTCCCCGCCGGATCGGACAGCAATGCCGTCAGGTATTCCTGCCACAGCGCCAGGTAACGGCGTGCCAAGTCTTCGGCGTCGCTCATCCGCTGCACTATATTCCGATGCCGCCGCCGCGAAAGCGCGCCCCGGCTGACGCGCACGGGTTTGATGCGGCGATCGCGCCGAGACGCTATATTGTGATGGCTGGGAAGCGATCCCTACGGGAGATGGCGCGCGCATGAACACCCCGAACAGCGACAAGGTCAGCGGCGACAAACCCAGCGGCGGCAAGCCCGGTAACAGCAAGCCTGTCATCGTCAAGAAATACGCCAATCGTCGCCTCTACAACACGGCGACGAGCAGCTACGTCACCCTCGACGATCTTGCCAAGCTGATCAAGGAGGGTGGCGATTTCGTCGCCCATGACGCCAAGACCGGCGAGGACATCACCCGCTCGGTCTTGACCCAGATCATCGTCGAGCAGGAGCAGAAGGGACAGAACCTGCTGCCGATCAGCTTTTTGCGCCAGCTGATCTCGTTTTACGGCGACAGCGTCCAATTTCTGGTGCCCGGTTATCTCGAACAGGCGATGGTCGCCTTCCACCGCAACCAGGAGCAGATGCGAAAGAGTTTGCAGGCGACGTTCGGCATCTTTCCATTCGGCCAGTTCGAGGAGATGGGCAAACAAAACATGGCCATGTTCGAGCGCGCGCTCAAAATGCTCACACCCTTTGGCAGCGAGGAAAAACCGCCGCCGACCGACGGAGCGCCGCCGCACCCCGCCGTTGAGGACCCGCGCCTGAAGCGGCTCGAAGCGCAGATCGATGCGCTGACCCGCCAACTCGAAGCCTTCACGCGCGAACGGCAGGAGCACTGAATTCGGCGATGGGCGTCGCCGCGAAGATCTGCGGGCTCACCAGCGCCGCCGCGGTCTCGGCCGCGGTCGAGGGCGGCGCGGCCTATCTCGGCTTTGTCTTCTATCCGCCGAGCCCGCGTGCGGTTTCGCCGGCGGAAGCGGCAAGGCTGTGCGCTGCGATCCCCGAATGGATCGCGCGGGTGGCGCTGTTTGTCGACGCCGATGACGCGGCGATCGCCGCCGTTCTCGACGCGACGCCGATCGACATCCTGCAATTTCACGGGACCGAGAGCCCAGAAAGGGTGGCCGAGGCCAAGGCACTGTTTGGGCGCCGGGTCATGAAAGCGGTCGCGATCGCCGGCCCGGATGACGTTCGTGCTGCTGCACGCTACGAAACGACCGCCGACCTGCTGCTGTTCGATGCCAAGCCGCCGCGCCGGCCCGATGCGTTGCCCGGCGGCAACGGCCTCGCCTTCGATTGGGGTCTGATCGGCGGCCGTTCGTGGGCTCTCCCGTGGATGCTGTCGGGCGGCCTCATTGCCGAATTATTGCCGGAGGCGGTGCGTATCTCGGGTGCGGCTTGCGTCGATGTCTCGTCGGGCGTCGAAAGCCTTCCCGGCCGCAAGGACCTCGCCAAGATCCGCGCCTTCCTCGCCGCCGCCCACGCGCTTTGATCAGGAGCCGGGTCGGAAAGGTATCCTGGCCAGGAATTTCTCACCGATTGCGAGATTGTCATCCCGACGCAGGACGGCATCCAGCGCGCCGTGGGTACCGGCCCTCGCCGGTGAACAAGGCATAGGCCATCGTGCCATTACCGTAATCGCAGCGTATCCGGAGGCATCCCCGCTATGGGCGGATGCGGGTTACTTTTGACGGCCCCGGCAAAGCGAGCAAGTCCCCGGTTGAAAATCCTGAGACAGCCGGCGTCACCCTCGCTCGGAAACGCCGACTAGTCATCCTCACGAGCGGCAAATTCGCGTTCTCGCGGCCCGCTGCATTCGTTTTTCCCGTGTGCTGGGAAGCTCAGTAATGCAAGCTGCCGGCGCGAGAGGACGGTGATGCAGGTTCCGAACACATTTCGCGGCGGACCCGACGAGCGCGGCCATTTCGGCATCTATGGCGGGCGCTTTGTCGCCGAGACCCTGATGCCGCTGGTCCTCGCGGTCGAGGCGGCGTATGGCGAAGCCCGCGCCGATCCCGGCTTTCAGCGCGAACTCGACTATTATCTCGAACACTATGTCGGGCGGCCGAGCCCCTTATATTTCGCCGAGCGGCTGACCCGCCATTTCGGCGGTGCGAAGCTTTACCTGAAGCGCGACGAGCTCAACCACACCGGCGCGCACAAGATCAACAACGTCCTCGGGCAGGTGCTGCTGGCGCGGCGCATGAAAAAGCCGCGCATCATCGCCGAGACCGGAGCCGGCCAGCACGGGGTCGCGGCGGCGACTGCCTGCGCCCTCTTCGACCTGCCCTGCGTCGTCTATATGGGTGCAACCGACATCGAGCGGCAAAAGCCGAACGTCTTCCGCATGAAATTGCTCGGCGCCGAGGTGGTCCCGGTGCATTCGGGGACGGCGACCTTGAAAGACGCGATGAACGAGGCGTTGCGCGACTGGGTCGCACACGTCGACGACACGTTTTACGTGATCGGCACGGTCGCGGGGCCTCATCCCTACCCTGCGATGGTGCGCGATTTCCAGTCGGTAATCGGCAACGAGACGCGCGAACAGCTGCACCAGGCCGAGGGCCGGCTGCCCGATACGCTCGTCGCCTGTATCGGCGGCGGCTCGAATGCGATGGGGCTGTTCCACCCGTTTCTCGACGACCCTTCGGTCGCGATGATCGGGGTCGAGGCCGGCGGCCATGGTGTGGAGACCGGCCTGCACGCGGCCTCGCTGAACGGCGGCTTGCCCGGGGTGCTGCACGGCAACCGCACCTACCTATTGCAAGACGAGGATGGGCAGATCCGCGACGCGCATTCGATTTCGGCTGGGCTCGACTATCCGGGCATCGGCCCCGAACATGCCTGGCTGCACGATTTGGGGCGGGTGCGATATGTCTCAATCACCGACCGCGAGGCGCTCGATGCGTTTCAGCTGGCGAGCCGGCTCGAAGGGATCATCCCGGCGTTGGAGCCGGCGCACGCGCTGGCTCATGTCGCCAAGATCGCGCCCCACCTGCCGCGCGACCATCTGATCGTCATGAACATGTGCGGCCGCGGCGACAAGGACATCTTCGCGGTCGCCGAGCATCTCGGGGTCCAGCTGTGAGGGGCAGCACGGGCGGAGGCGTGAGATGAGTAGCGCCATGAGTCATCCGCGCCGCCCTCACCTGCCTTCTCTCCCCGCGGGCAGGGGGAGAAGGGAAACCCTCGTGAGCGTGCTGCCATGAGCCGCATCGAGCGGCGGTTTGCGGCGTTGCGCGGCGAAGGGCGGGCCGGGCTCGTCGCCTATCTGACGGCGGGCGATCCCGATCCCGAGACGTCGGCGGCGTTGTTTGCTGGTCTCCCCGCGGCGGGCGCTGATCTGATCGAGATCGGTATGCCGTTCTCCGACCCGATGGCCGACGGTCCGGCGATCCAGGATGCCGGTCAGCGTGCGTTGCGGGCGGGGATGACGCTAGGCGGCACTCTGGCGATGGTCCGCGGGCTGAGGCGCGCGGACGACGCGACGCCGATCGTGCTGATGGGCTACTACAACCCGATCTATCGCTACGGCGCCGAGGCTTTCGCGCGCGATGCGGCGACGGCCGGTGTCGATGGGGTCATCGTCGTCGACCTGCCGCCCGAGGAGGACACCGAGTTGACGGAGCCGGCGCATGCCGCCGGTCTCGACGTGATCCGCCTGGCGACGCCGACCAGCGACGACCGCCGCCTGCCTGCCGTCGTCGAGCGCGCCGGCGGCTTTCTCTATTACGTCGCGATCGCCGGCATCACCGGCACCCGCTCGGCCGATTCCGGCGAGGTGGCGGCTGCGGTGAAGCGCTTGCGGCGGTTCACCGATTTGCCGGTGGCGGTCGGCTTTGGCATCAAGACCCCCGAGCAGGCCGCCGCGGTCGCGCGCGCCGCCGACGCTGTCGTCGTCGGCTCTTCGCTGGTTCAGCGCCTCGCGACAAATCTGGATTCGGCGGGCCGCGCCAAGCCCGCCCTCGTCGATGCCGTGCTCGCCGATGTCGGCGCGCTCGCCCTCGGCATCAGGCAGGCGCGCTCGACCGGCAACGTGCGCTAGCCGAGCACGATCAGCGCCAGCAGCACGACGAGCCCGGCAATCGCAAACCCGGCATGGGCGCCGATGAGCGCGCCGGCTGGGCGCCGACCGCGCCATATCGTCGCGGCGATAAAAAGGCCGAGGAACAGCGCAAGGCCGAGCAGCGCGGCACTCGTCGCGCCAAACCAGGCGGTGCCCATTGCGGTCGGCGGTCGTGGGCGGCCGAGGGTGGCGAGCAAAACCGCCAGACCCGCGGCCCCGACGGCACCATGAACCGCCGGGATCGATGCGATCGTCGGCCGCGCCGGCCGGGCCGTCGCCCCCCGCATATAGCGCACCGCGAGGCCGAGCCCGATCAGCGCCGCCGCGCACAAAATGGCGAATGCAAGCTCGGTCATCGGCCCGGCAGAACGCGGCTCCTACTGTTACGGCGGCATCATAACGCCGCTCGGTCTTCGACGGGATGGCGCGGGCGGCGCGCCAAATTGCCTCGCGCCAACGATCGGTCCGGTCTCGGCGAGCGCATCCTTAATGAACATCGCTGGATGCGGGCAATATTCGCGCGCAAGCCGGGGAAATTAAACGAATGGCGGCAGGACTTGCGGATAAACCTCCGCTGTGACGTCAGTAATGGTTAATTTAACCATGAACTTTACAAAATTAACGATCAATATCGTAGAAGACCGCATTTAATCAGTGTAATTCACAGCGCAACGGAAAGCGCCGGTTGTGCCGGAGGCCAGACAGAGGCGCCGCGAACAGTATAGCGGTCGCCCGAGAGAGGTCGCGGGGACGGCGAATTCAGCCGTCATCGACGCCATCCGGTCGAAAGTACGTGGAGCTATGGGTCAGCACGCATATGGGTTCCCAATTATTTACCGAGCGGCGGGGTATCGCGGTTGCCGGTTTTGCGATCGGGGGATCGTTGGGTCTTCCGGCTGTGGCTGAGACCCCGCGCCCAAAGAGCGAATTGCCGGCGCCCAATGTCGGACGCTGGACGATCCGGCGCAAGGCCGCGGTCGTGACCGCGGTCGCCAATGGGGTGTTGACGCGCGAGGAAGCCTGCCAGCGCTACCAGCTGTCGGAGGAAGAGTTCGCGAGTTGGCAACAGGCCTTCGAGGAGCACGGTCTACCCGGTCTGCGCTCGACCCGATTGCAGCAATACCGCGGCCGCCGGCCGCGTGATTGACGCCGCCATAGCGCGGCCCGGATCGGGAAGCCGGCGGTCAGGGAACCGCCGCCGTAAGTTGACGACGGGTCTCGATCGACGCCGGTTTGGTGTCGGCCAAGCCGGCCAGCGAAGCGGGAAAAGGCATCGGCATCGGCGGCATCGGCCGGCAGGCGCCGGTTCGCCTGGCAACGCAGACGCGGCCAAAGCATCTCAGCACTGTAAAGTCCAACCCGTCCGGGACAGGACCGACGGAGATCAGCGCGTCGAAGGCCGGTGCGGCAGAGGTCAAAGCGCGCTGGTCCTTGGGCCAATAAAGCGGTGCTGGCCGGTGAAAATATGTGTATCCGCCCGAGGCCTGCCAATCAATACCGTCGAGGCCGTAAAGGGCGACCCCGCAAGGAGCCGGCCCGTGTGCA
>Ga0210386_10003317_pt1 | contig 13526 bp, 12 predicted proteins | sample IncBWH32OmetaG_FD_160091 | JGI IMG/M metagenome (GOLD analysis project Ga0210386, IMG submission 160091) | Forest soil microbial communities from Barre Woods Harvard Forest LTER site, Petersham, Massachusetts, United States - Inc-BW-H-32-O ... | reverse complement strand
GGCTGATTTACTATCACGCCGTTGAAGGAACAATGGCGGACGTGGTCTGAACGGTTAGGCTTAAATGATGAGCAATGCAGCCATCGTCGTGGAGTCGCTGGGCAAACGCTACCGCATCGGTTCGCGTGCGCAGTACCACACCATGCGCGACCGGCTCACGAATTTGTTGACCGCACCTGCGCGATGGTTCAGTTCAGGGAATGGGGCGGGCTCAGAAGCGGATCCGACGCATTTCTGGGCGCTTCGCAATGTTTCATTCGAAATGAAAGAGGGCGAAGTCCTCGGCCTGATCGGGCGTAACGGCGCGGGGAAGACGACGCTGCTAAAAATTCTGTCGCGCGTGACGCAACCCACTGAGGGCTCGGCGGAAATTCGTGGGCGCGTTGGCAGCTTGCTTGAGGTGGGCACGGGCTTTCATCCGGAATTAAGCGGCCGTGAAAATACGTACCTGAACGGCGCCATTTTGGGGATGGGCAAAAAAGAAATCGATCGAAAATTTGACGATATCGTTGCCTTTGCCGAAGTAGCCGATTTTATCGATACGCCGCTGAAGCACTACAGCACGGGCATGCAAATGCGCCTGGCGTTTGCTGTTGCTGCCCATTTTGAGCCGCAGATTTTACTCGTTGACGAAGTTCTCGCTGTAGGCGACCTCGCATTTCAGAAAAAGTGCCTGGCAAAAATGGGAGAAGTGGCCCACGCGGGCCGCACCATCGTTTTCGTGACGCATCAGATGAATCAGATTCGGCGCCTTTGCGAAAAAGTGATCTGGATGGATGGCGGTACAATCCGCCAGGTTGGACCGACCGCGGAAGTGGTTGGTGCCTACGAAGCCGCTGTGAATACGGGAACAGCATCAAGCGAAGCAAATCGGGGGCAGAAGGCGCGTTTCCTGAGCTGGGAGATTTTGGAGCCGCGCGGCGAATCGTCGCATATGGTAACTTTGCTCGACCCTGTCACTGTGCATTTCAACCTGGAAATCAGCAAAGAAGTGCGGCGCGGCCATCATGGAGTAGCTTTGTTCGGCATGGATCGGCAGCTCATATGGGCCTGTGCAAAAGACGACGTCAATCTTGAACCTGGATTGCATTCTCTTGTTTACTCCTTCCCAATGCTTCCACTTCGCCCCGGCCCATATTCCTGGCAAGTAAGCCTTTGGGAGGATGGGGAACTGCTGGATTTGTGGGATTGCCTGCCAGAAATAAATATTGCGACGCAAGTGCTGCAACATTCCAGGGACGAATGGAATGGAATATTAAATATCCCGTGTGAATTCTCAATACACCCATGATGAAAATCGTAGATAAAAATCAAACTGTTTTTGATCAACCGCACTATTTGCGATTGATCGAGTCGCGCGGAGCGCTAATTCGGCGGTTGGTGCCTGAGTTAAAGAGCGTATTGGGCTTAAACGCGGCCCTGGATGCCGGATGCGGCATCGGATTTTTCGCCAAAATACTGGAAGACTGCGGTTTACAAGTGGACGCTTTCGACGGGCGAGAAGAAAACGTTGTAGAGGCGCGCAGACGTTATCCTCAGATAACTTTCAGCAAAGGGGATATTGAGAATCCAGACATCAACCGTTTGGGTTCGTTTGACCTGGTGCTCTGTTTTGGTCTTCTGTACCACCTTGAAAACGGTTTGTTAGCGATCCGAAATTTGCATGCGTTAACTGGCAAGGGTCTTCTTCTTGAAAGCATGTGTTTGCCCGACTCGAAGCCGTGGATGCTTCTGCGAAACGAGCCAGCCCTGGAAGACCAGAGCCTGACGGACGTTGCCTTTTATCCTAGCGAAGGCTGCATCATCAAGATGCTATACCGCGCCGGATTCACATCCGTTTATCGAGTGAACCCATTACCCGACGATGATGATTTTCGTGATACGCCTACGCATGTGCGCCGCCGCACTGTCCTATTTGCATCTCATTTCCCCGTGACCTTGCAGGGGCTTGACCCCGTCGCTGAGCCTGTCGAAACCGCCAATCCGTGGGAAAAACGAACAAGCTTCCCGCGAATGCGCAGGTTTTCCGACAAATCTTTGCGTGAAAAATACTCCTCCGTGGCGCAGCGCTTTCACCGCATGTTTCCGAAGATCCCTGTTCCTTTCCGCCTCCCTTTTGGGGCGTGGTTTCTACTGGAAAATAGTGATCTTGACCGCGAATTGCTTTGGGGAAGTTTTGAAAACGCGGAGTTGCGCTTCGTTGAAAAATTCCTGGCGCCAGGCATGAACGTACTCGATATCGGCGCGCATCACGGGCTCTATTCACTTCTCGCCTCGAAGTGTATTGGATCCGCAGGGAAGGTTTTTGCCTTCGAACCCTCTCCTCGTGAAAGGCGCCTGCTTGCGCGCAATCTTCGGCTTAACGGTTCATCCAGTGTCCATGTCGAATCTTATGCCTTGGGTAGTAGCCATTCGAAGATGGATCTGTTCCTGGTGGAAGGAGGCGAGGATGGCTGCAACAGCCTTCGCCCTCCGGATGTGTCTGGTACGACCAAGACGGTTCCAGTCGAAGTGATTTCTCTCGACGAGTACCTTTTGAATAACGGAATTGGGCGCATTGATTTTGTGAAGCTCGATGTGGAGGGGGGCGAGCTTGAAGTTCTCCGTGGAGCGGAAAACCTTATCCATGGAGAGTGGCGCCCTGTTTTCTTTGTTGAAGTTCAGGATATTCGCACACGCCCGTGGGGTTATCCCGCATATGAAATTGTGCAGTTCCTGTACCGCGCGGGTTACGAATGGTTTGTTATTCATGACAATGGCAAGTTGGCTCCAGCAGACGTACATGAGCAGGAGTACGATGCGAACCTTGTTGCCATTCCCCGTGATCGTGTGCAGATCGTACTCGACAGATTGGATAAATAAGCGGGAGACTGATCATACGGAAGAAGGAGACGGGATCGCTTGAAGTCCTGGAACGTTCTGGTGACTGGAAGTAGCGGGCTCATTGGCTCGGAAGCCGTTGAGTATTTTGATGGGCTGGGCCATAAGGTCGTCGGCGTGGATAACAATATGCGCCGGGATTTCTTTGGCCCACCGGGGGATACACTCTGGAATCTGGAGCGGCTGAAGAATTCGACCCGGCAGTTCACCGCAGTGTCGCTTGATATTCGAGATCGCGCAGGAGTGATGGCGCTATTTGGCGAACATCGCTTCGACCTGATTATTCATTGCGCCGCTCAGCCTTCGCACGACAAAGCCGCTGACATAGCCTTGCTGGATTTTGAAGTCAACGCGATGGGTACGGTAAATCTGCTCGAAGCGACGCGCCAACATTGCCGCGATGCCGCTTTCATCTTCATGAGCACCAACAAAGTGTATGGCGATGCGCCGAATGAGAAGCCGCTGAGCGAGTTGGAAACGCGCTTTGACTACTCCGATCATGCTGACTACGAAGGAATTAATGAAAGCTGCCGAATCGACCGTACCATGCATTCGCTCTTCGGTGCGTCCAAAGCCGCGGCGGATATTTACGCACAGGAATACGGCCGCTATTTTGGCATGCCCGTGGGTATATTTCGCGGCGGTTGTCTCACAGGCCCGTCCCATTCAGGAGTTGAGCTCCATGGCTTTCTTTCCTATTTGCTGAAAGTTGCGCTCTCTGGAAAACCGTATACAGTTTTTGGATACAAAGGGAAGCAAGTCCGCGACAATATTCACAGTTTTGACGTTGTGCGCGCATTCGAGGAATTTGCGCGGAATCCGCGGCCCGGAGAGGTTTACAACCTGGGTGGGGGGCGCGCCAACAGTGTCTCGATGATTGAGGCGATCTCGCGAATTGAAGCGTTGACTGATCGCAAGGTCAACTGGACGTACTCCGAAAAGGCGCGCAAAGGCGACCACATTTGCTACATCAGCGATCTGACGAAACTAAAGAGCCATTATCCCGGATGGAGCCTGACGCGGAATCTGGATTCGATTTTGGAAGAGATGGTCGCATCCGAAAAGGCGGATATAAGCTGATTTCAAGATGATTACTTTTTTTACAACGCCGAAACCATTTCTCGGGCACATTGGGATCATCCAGCGCAATGCGATTGAAAGCTGGAAGCGCATTCATCCCGATGCCGAGGTGATTTTATTTGGAGACGACGAAGGCGCCGCGGATGCCGCCCGCTCCCTTCAAATCCGACATGTTCCGGATGTGAAGCGAAACGAACATGGCACGAAATACCTCTCGCCTATCTTTGACGGGGCGCAGGATCTTGCCAGACATAATGTTCTTTGCTACATCAACTGCGACATTATCCTGCTGCCGGATTTTCGTGCTGCATTGGAGCGAGTGATTTCGATAGGCGGCAGTTTTCTGATGGCGGGGCAGCGCTGGGACACGGACATCACCACTCCCATTGATTTTTCAGTCGCGGACTGGCCGTCCTTTGTGAAAGCACAGGCCATCGCGGCGAATCATCAAAGACCGGCGCAGTGGATTGATTATTTCGCATTTTCGCGCGGCCTCTACTACAAAAATACTCCACCATTCGTTATTGGCCGGCCAGGTTGGGATCCGTGGCTCATGTGGCATGCGCGTGATTCCGGCGCGCGGATTGTGGATGCGACTAAAGTTGTGACGGCCGTTCACCAGAATCACGATTATTCCTATCATCCGGATGGAGAAAAAGGGGTTTGGGAGGGTGAAGAAGCTCTCAGAAACATCGCCCTTCTGGACAATTGGCGCTTGTTCCGCACATTGCAGAACGCCACACACATTCTGACACCCGAAGGCATTCACCGGAATTACGGACATTGGTGGGCGTTGGCGCGCAGCAGATCATCAAGGTTGGTGTCTCGCATCTGGTTCGCCGCCTTGAATTGGACGCGTCCTCTCCGTGATCGTGTCGGGTTGCGCACTAAAAATTCGGCGCCTGCTGCTTCAGGGTCACAAAACGACGGCGCCTGATTTGGCGCAAACAAATTGTTGAGAACGCAGTTGAGAGGAATGGATTGGCAACGAAATTACAAAATCCAGAACAAATGGTTTCCGATAGCGCTGCCGAGTCTCATTTAGATTGTCCCGTTTGCTATACCTCCATCGAGATGGTCGCTCCCTTGCGGACTGCCGGCAGTTATTCGCTTTTTGAATGTTCCTCGTGCGGCGTTCAATTCTGGAATCCATTCAAGCGGATTGGATCAACCTGGTATGAGGATTTTTATACCGGACGCCTCAAGAGCATTCCGCCGCTCGAACCAGGGCATAAATTTTTTCTGGCGGACCCCAAAGCTCCCAAAAAGTGCCGACTCTTTGATATCGGTTGTGGAGTCGGGAATTTCATGGCGGTGGCGCGGGCGCAAGGATATGACGTCGCGGGAATTGACTGGGACACCAAGGCGATCCAGACCGGCAAGGAAGTTCTCGATCTTAAAAGAATTTTTCCGATGAGTATCGAGGAATATGCCGAAGAAAATTCGGGGGAGACGTTTGATGTGGTTTCGTTTTTCGAAGTTTTGGAGCACCAAGATGATCCTGTCGGTTTTATGTCCCAGGTTCGGAGACTTGTAAAGCCCGGCGGCTATATAGCATTGAGCGTCCCTAACCGTAATCGATTTCAAAAAGGTTTGGACACCACAGACCTGCCTCCGAATCATCTGACTAGATGGAACCCGGAAGTTTTGAAAAAATTTCTTGGCCGCCAGGGATTTGAAATCATTTCCTGCCAGGAAGAACCATTAAGCCTGCGCCGCACTGCCTTGATTTTAAGCGCCGCCGTGCCGACGGGATTAGCGCGAGCTGTGCTAGGCGGTACGCAGCCAAATTCGACGGAGGTTGCGGAAAATCCGGAAAAGGCGCGCGCTGCCTTCAAAGAGCAGGAACGGCTCGGGAAAAGCCTCATCACTACCGTACTTATCTGGTGCAAGAACAGCGCATTTTTCTTGCCCGCTATTTTCTGTTTGCCCTTGCTCAGAGCGAAGGGATATCCGGGAATTTATTTGTACTGCCTCGCAAAATTAAAAGATTCGTGAGAGGGGCTTTGCAAGCTGGATCATCCCTCGGTCGAGGTGCATCGTTGCATTGTTGTTGTCAAATTAGGTGCATGGATTTGGGAGATTGAAACTTTAACATATGCAAGCAAACGCCATTCCGCGCGTGACTGTATTAATTGACACTTACAATCACGAGCGTTTCATCGAACGGGCCATCCTCAGTGTCCTGAACCAGGACATGCCCACGGACGATGTCGAAATTCTGGTTGTGGATGATGGGTCAACCGATCGAACTCCGGAAATCGTCCTGCAATTTGAATCTCGAGTGCGCTTGATCCGCAAGGCAAATGGCGGGCAGGCGTCGGCCTTCAACCTTGGTTTTGCCCAGGCGCGCGGTGAAATTATTGCAACACTGGACGGCGATGATTGGTGGGCCAGGGAAAAATTACGCAGAGTTACCGAAACATTGGAAGCAAACCCCGATGTTGGAATTGTGGGGCATGGATTCCATGAAGAATATTCCGATGGGCGTCCGCTGGGTCTGATCCTACCGGGCAAACCCTACCGTCTGGATCTGAGTTCCCAGGGAAATGCCGAATTATTCCGCCACCTTGCCGCATTTTTTGGCACCAGCAGAATGACTATACGAAAGTGTGTTTTGGAGAAAATTCTGCCGGTTCCTGAAGAATTGACAATTGAGGCCGACGAATTTATTTTTACGCTAGCTCCTGCCCTGAGCGCAGCCATGATCTTGAATGAGCCGCTCTGTAATTATGGAATTCATTCCGGCAATTTATATCAGTTCGGAAAGTTCGAACCGGTGAAGGCTCGCAGAAAAATGAACGTTCTAGAAGTCTTATTGATTGAATTGCCGCCCAAGCTTAGAGAATTCGGCATTTCGGAGGATGTAATAGACCAGATTTTTTGCGGAACGCGAGTGGAGATCCAGCGCATGCAGTTAGGGCTTGACGGCGGGAATTCTCTGCGGACATTCGCTGTTGAGCGAGCCGCTTACAAAATTAATTATCGCGAAGTGACCTGGCGTCATAAGTTGTTTCAGGTTTTGGTTCTCGCACAAACCCTCGTGCTTCCTCCAAGAAGTTTTTACAAGCTCAGACGCTGGTATTCCGAAAAAGGTTTGTCTCGACTCCGCAGTTGGACGGGAAACCCTGTCCCTGTTGTGAATATGATAGAAAGGCGACCCAATAAATAAATTCGAGGCAGCGGATAATGTAAGGCTATTGAATGCCACGTCGTCCGTACAAGCCAAGTGGAATTGTGGAATATGCTTCGCACGCACTGGAACGAGCGCCCGTGATGTTCGTACGGATGGCAAGTGAAACATCCATTCAGTTTAAAGATTATCCCAATATGGGATGACTGATTCATGATTTCTTATAAATTATTTTTGCTCCAAAACCGAAAAGAGCGACCTGGAAATTGAAAGGTAGGACCGTGAAATCGCCGACAATTGCGAACCGAAATTCGCGGGATCCGCTGCAGGAAGATGCGTTTCCACCTCGCTCGGTCCTCGATCAACGTAGGGATCGCATTCCTGAATTGGATGGACTTCGAGGAATGGCGATTTTTATGGTTGTTGGATTTCATTATTTGGAGCAGCAAGGGAGCATCACGGAAGGCAGAATAACGCCAATTTTACAACGTTTTGCCTTAATGGGATGGTCAGGTGTCGATCTTTTCTTCGTTCTTTCCGGATTCTTAATCGGAGGGATTCTCATCGATGCCCGCAGTTCTCCCTGTTACTTCAAAACTTTCTATGCTCGGCGGGTCTTTCGTATTATTCCCATTTATTATTTATGGATTTTGGCATACCTGCTCATGACTGGCATCGCCGGGTCTTATGTCCGTCATCATTCTAATTCCGGGCTCACGTTGATGCGGGGCTTTCCCATCTACGCGCATTTCGTTTTCTTACAAAATATGATGGTCATTCCATTCGCAGGACTGACGGGAGCGTGGTTTTCACATCTATGGTCTCTTGCCGTCGAGGAACAGTTTTACCTAATATCGCCCCTTGTGGTCCGGTTGCTTTCCAACCGCTCCCTCACGATCTTCCTTAAATATTTAATTGTAGCGGTTCCCGTTATGCGCATTGTACTTTTGGGTTTACACGTCAACCTATGGCTGGTGAGTGCCCTCATGCCATGTCGAGCTGACTCCCTTGCAATCGGTATGCTTGCTGCCGTTTACTGGCACAAGGAGGAATCCCGGAGATGGTTATCAGAGCAAAGCGGTATTTTGTCCGGCATTCTAATTGCGCTTTTTTTTGGCGTACTGGCGTTCTGGAAGTGGTCGCCGCAAGCGGAGACATGGGGTATGGAGTCGATCGGGTTCACATGGCTCGCCGCTTTTTATGTGGTAATTTTGTTGATTGCCTTGGCCCGGAAGGAAAGTCTGATCGCGCGTCTGGCGCGCATGGCGTGGCTGCGAGAACTTGGTAAAGTATCGTATTGCGTTTATATCATTCACCTTGTCGTGAATGTAATTTGTCATTCGTTATTGCGCGGGGCATCTCCGGGGACGACAGATTGGCGCGGCACGGCGGTCACTTTTCTCTCCGCGATTGTGACTTTTGGCATTGCATGGATTTCCTGGAAAATTTTCGAGGGCCCTCTAGTACATTTCGGGCGCTCATTCAAGTATCAACCTGATGCGGGAATAGCAGGGGAGCTTGGATCGCGATAGAGGCGGCTTTGAACAGAGTTCATTTTCTGGACAGATGCCTCTGTTCCTGCCAGGCAAGGATAGGTAGTGTTCCTGTGGAAGAATGCGTCAACCCTAAACCAATATCTGCTATCCCGCGATGCTCTAGGAAGTACAAGAGCACAGCGTGAGCGGACTATTTCTTTTTCAGGGGAGGTTCAGTGGCAGTAGATACTACTGATCTGATGCGGCAGGATTGGGACGAAAGGGCGCGCAAGGATGCCTTCCATTACATCGCGTCATGGCGCAAGGATTGGACTCCCGAAACTTTTTTTCAGTCCGGCGAAGAAGATTACGAACGCCTGGTTGCTCCTGTGATCAACAGGCTCGAATGGGATCCCCAAGGCCAAACGATGCTAGAACTGGGTTGCGGGGCAGGCCGCATGACGCGAAGTTTTGCGCAGCGCTTTTCGCAAGTGCATGCCTTCGATATTTCAAAAGAAATGCTGGGTCACGCAAGAGCGCTGAATCCACAAGCGACCAATATTATCTGGACCTTGGCGAATGGGACGGATCTCTCCGGGATGGCGAATGAATCGGTGGATTTCGCGTTCAGCTATATCGTGCTTCAGCACATGCCGGAGCCTTCGATTGCACTGCATTACATATACGAGATGCTTCGCGTGTTGAAACCGGTTGGAATTTTTTTATTTCAATTCAACTCAGTTCCTCAAATGACTATGAACTGGAAGGGCCGTTTTGCATGGGGAATCGTCGATTTTCCTTGGGCCCTTGGATTTCGCCGACTGAGCCAGGGGGTAGCTTCCCTGATGGGGCTTTCCCCTGACATGGCGGGAAAAAGTTGGCGAGGTGCTTCTTTGGGCGTGAAGGCAGTGCGCGAAACGATTGAATCGGCAGGGGCTGTGGTAAAAGAAATGACTGGAGAAAATACGCCGATGACGTGGTGCAGCGGGCTGAAACCAAGGACAAACACTCAGTGATAACCCTCGGATTTAACTATTCGCAGATGCACGATTCTTCCGCGTGCATTGCACGGGACGGTGAATTGCTTTTTGCCGTGGCCGAGGAACGAATTAGCCGAATCAAGCACGATGCCGGTTTTCCGCTCCTCGCCATCCGCGCTTGCTTGGATTTTGCCAAAGTGGACTCCGGACAGCTCGATTTTATCTGTCAAGGATGGCCGGCGCCCCGCAAAGTTTATGCGACCGATTTAAAATGTTTTTTACGCGGGCAACATCCAGCCACATATCTTAATGTCCTGAACTCTACGCGGCATTTCGCCAGCATGGCGCACCAAAATGGTGGGTTCAATCTGTTTACGCAACATTTTGGGCCGACCAAGGCGCAGATGCGATTTGTGGATCATCATCTGGCTCATGCCATCAGCGCCTATTCATACGGCGGCTTTGACAAAGCTGCCGTGGTCGTGATGGATGGACGCGGCGCTTGGGAAGCAAGCTCAATCTGGTATGGCCATGACGGCAGGCTCGACCATGTGCTCACTATTCCATGGCCCAACTCGTTGGGACTTTTTTATGCGCAGTTTACGCAGTATCTGGGATTTGTTCCCAACAGCGATGAATGGAAGGTCATGGGCCTCGCGCCGTATGGAAGCCCTGGGGTGAATCTTAGTGAGTTTATTTCGCTGAATGGAGAAACATATCGCGTCAACGCTCCGCTTCTGTTCGAACGCAACAATGGTACATCGGCCATCGCCAAGCGGCTTGGCCCCGAGCGCACACCGGAAAGCGAAATTGACGATAGTTTCAAGAATGTCGCCTTCGCCGTCCAAGATGCCTGCGAAAACGCCATGCAGGCTTTGGTGAAGCTGGCGATAGAGAAGACGGGTTGCCGCAACCTGTGCCTGGCCGGGGGCGTGGCGCTTAATTCGAAAGCCAATGGAAAAATTCAAGCTTCCGGAATTGTCGACAATATTTTTGTGCAGCCCGCGGCTTCCGATGATGGAGTGGCGCTTGGCGCGGTCTACGCCCCTTATTTGGATGGCGGCGGACGCCTGCCCATGAAGCCAATGCGCCACGCGTATCTCGGTCCCGAATTTTCCGATGCCGAAATTGAAAAGGCGCTTGTGACGTACAAGCTTCGAGCGATGAAGCTGGAGGATGTTGCCGCAACCACCGCTGAACTCCTGGCCAATGGAAAAATTATTGGATGGTTCCAGGGGCGGATGGAGTTTGGCCCGCGCGCACTGGGGCATCGCTCGATTCTGGCCGATCCGCGCGATCCGGAAATGAATGCCAAGGTGAATAACGCTGTGAAATTCCGCGAGTGGTGGCGCCCGTTCGCCCCATCGATGCTGAAGGAAGCGGCGGGAGAATATCTGGAATACGCTTGCGATTCTCCATTCATGATCCTGACAAATCCGGTGCGTCCTGAAAAGCGCGATATTATTCCATCTGTAACGCACGTGGATGGAAGCGCGCGCCCGCAAACAGTGGAAAAGGATATCAACCCGCTGTATTGGAATCTGATCAACGAATTCGGCAAGCGTACCAGCGTGCCGGTCATCATGAACACTTCCTTCAATCTGCGCGGCGAGGCGATTGTGAATACGCCCACCGACGCGATTCGAACTTTCTTCAGCTCCGGGATGGACGCGCTCGTCATTGGCTCCTACCTGGTGGAAAAGTGAACCTAGAGAAAGTGATCTTGCTGCTTGGCCGGCGAGATGAACCTGTCGACGGAGTTGCCGATTACTCCGAAAAATTGCGAGCAGCAGGTTTGAGGCATGGCCTCGAATTCGAGCCCGTTTTTTTGCAATGGGCGCAAAAAGGGTGGGGAAGCGACCTAGCGGAATTACGTGAGGCGGCAGTCGGTTGGCGCGACCGATGGGTTCTGCTTCAATACACAACGCTCGCATGGTCCCGCAGGGGATTTCCATTGCGAGCTCCTCGGGTCCTCGACGTTCTTCGGCAGTGCGGGGCGCGACCCGGTGTTGTTTTTCATGATTTCAGACCGGCGCATGGTTCGGGAATCGTCGGCTGGGTCCGCGAACACTGTCAACTCACTGTATTGCGCCAGCTTTACGCGCGTTCGAATCTGTCTATCTTTACGATTCCGGTGGAGAAATTAACGTGGCTCCCACCGCAGCGTGAAAAGGCCGTATTCATCCCCGTCGGATCCAACTTCCCGGAATTTAATCGTCAAAACCAAAACGAAGATGCAACGCTCCCGGCGGTTTCCACAGTTGCGGTTTTTGGCATAACCGGCGGAAATGTGGGGACCGAAGAAGTTGGGGACATCGTTTACGCCTTGAAGGGTGTGCATGCGAAGGGTATTCAGCTGCGCCTCGCTGCTATTGGAAGAGGCTCCGAAGTATTTGAAGAAGCATTGCGCAACGCGCTGAATGGGTCTGGCATTGAACTTTCGATGCAAGGATTAATGTCCGCCGAGGATCTTGTTCAGTCCCTTGCAAGCGCTCAAGTACAGTTATGTGTTCGCGGGCATGTTTCCAGCAGGCGTGGCAGCGCCATCGCAGGAATCGTCTGTGGCGTGCCTATTGTTGGCTATCGCGGCGCGGAGACTGGTTTTCCGATTACGGAGGCTGGAACAAAGTTGGTGGAAGTGCATGACCGCGACGGACTCGTGGAAGCGTTGTACGAAGTTTTGAGTAATGAGAAGGTATTTCGAGATCTTCGTCAACGGAGCGGGATGGCAGCTCAGAAATATTTTTCCTGGGATTCGATTGCATCCCAGTTTCGCAACGCAATATCTGCTCGTTAATCCGCTAATTCCTGCCCGATTTGCGTAAAGAAGTTGTAGCGCAGGCATCTTGCCGGCAGGGTTTTGAGTTTCATAACAGCGTTTCGTTACAAAGGTCAAAACCCAGCTGGCGAGACGCAGGCGCTACAAGAAAACTACAGAATTTCCATCGATACTTGCGTGTAATAGTCGCCCGCCGCTCCGATTGCCTTGCACCTGCGGCTGAAAGCGGAACAATAGTCATAAAACGCGCGCCATTCATGGAGCGGATTGGCGAATTCATCGAAGATCAGAATGGAGCCGGGCCGCAATAGCGGATCGAGCGTGGCCAGCGTATACATCGTGGAAGAAAAAAGATCTCCGTCACTGTGAACAATCATTCGGGAGCGCGGAGTAAAATCCTTCAAAAACGGCCGCAGCGTCTCGTTGAACCAACCCTTCACAAATTGAATTCGTGGGTCATTGGTTTGCGGAATTACGCCCCCGACCGACATATCGCCTTTCTTGGACATTCCTGTGACGCTTACCCAATCCTCGGGAATCCCTTCAAATGAGTCGAAGCCGATGAAACGGCTATCCGGGTGCGTATTCAGACTGGCCCACTTAAAAATCGAATCTCCATATCGAACGCCAAATTCGAGATAGTCGATTGGTTCTTGAGACAAGATTTTCGACTGCATGTCAGCGTAGAGCTCGAACCTGTGCTTAAAGTAGGGGATGGGTTCATTTACCTTAAGCCATTGATGCAGTTGCGTGTTGCCGCCCAGAGCGCATAAAAAATCACCCTGGTTTTTAAACATGGACCACGCCAATCGCTTTCTACGTGGTTCGCTTAGCAACAGCAAGAGTTTCTTCATCTTTCCTCCGTATCAAAATTCAAACAAACCACTGACGCTATTTCGCCAGGAGCATGAAATCTCGTTCTACCAGTTGCGCGAACAGCTCAATCTGCGCAGGCGAAATATCCGGGTCCAGCACTGAAGCAATATTTTTGCGAACCCTCGTTGCATCCCTGGACGAAAAAAGAACAAGCCCATTTGGGTTCGCTTGAACCGCATAGTTTAGCATTAGCGCCGAGATTATTTCGTCCCTGGAACAGTCAATCGCGAGTTGAGTTGACCAGTCTTTCACTACCTTGGGATTGGTTTTGAGAAAGGTGGAAATCGAATTATAACTCTCGCTCAGAGCACCGTGCGTGAAGG
>Ga0210386_10003316_pt1 | contig 13527 bp, 13 predicted proteins | sample IncBWH32OmetaG_FD_160091 | JGI IMG/M metagenome (GOLD analysis project Ga0210386, IMG submission 160091) | Forest soil microbial communities from Barre Woods Harvard Forest LTER site, Petersham, Massachusetts, United States - Inc-BW-H-32-O ... | reverse complement strand
CGCCGGCGCGGTCAACACATTCTGGGCATGGATGCGGCTCGCTTACGGCTTCAAGGATGAGAACATCAAGCCCTACAATTTCAATTCAGCTCCGTTCATCGCTGAGCCGCATTCGATCCAGCAGGGGTATCTGACCTCGGAGCCGCTCGAGGTTGAGAGGCAGGGCGGTTTCAAGCCCAACGTCTTCCTGCTCGCCGATTACGGCTACACCACCTATTCGACCATCGTCGAAACCCGCCGCGAGATGGTGGAGAAGCATCCCGATATCGTGCAGCGCTTCATCGACGCCTCCACCATCGGCTGGTACCACTATCTCTATGGCGACAACGCCAAGGCCAATGAGGCGATCAAGACAGAGAATCCGGAAATCACGGATGACCAGATCGCCTTTTCGATCGCCAAAATGAAGGAATACGGCATCGTCGATTCGGGCGACTCGCTCAAACTCGGAATCGGCGCGATGACCGACGAGCGCTGGAGCGGTTTCTATAACACGATGGTGAAGGCCGGCGTGGTCAAGCCGGGCATCGACTACAAGAAGGCCTACACGCTCCAGTTCGTCAACAAGGGCGTCGGCCTCGACTTGCGTCCGAAGTGACGCCGTCTTGCGGAGGCGCTGCCTGGCTCGGCGCTACTTCTTCGGCGCGGACAACGCATTGTAGACGTCGGGCGGCAGGACCGCGGAGACGTTGATCGTCACTTTGTCGTTGGGGCCAAAATTCTTGACGTGGTTGCTGACCGCTGGGAGGCTCTTAAGAAACGCGACGATCGCCTCCGCGTCGGCGTCGGCGAGATGCGACAGGGCCGGATAAGGCATCACGGCGCTGAGCTCTCTTCCCTCGGGCGTTTTGCCGGTGCGGATCGCTGCGGAGATTTGCTCGTCGGTCCACGCGCCGAGGCCGGTCTCCTTGTCCGGGGTCAGATTCTGGCCGACGAAGACGCCCGCGCCGGGAATGGCGAAGCCAACGTCCGACCCGCCCAGGTAGCGCTTCATGTCGGGTGCGCCGAGCAAAGCGCCGGGGGTATGGCAATCCGAGCAGCCGGAGATCGTCACGAGATAGCGGCCGCGCGCGACCTGGGCGTCGTCGGCCGACGCTGGAGACGGGAGAGACCCAAACGCCGCCAGGGCTGCGCCGAGGGTCGTGGCGAACAGGCGTTTCATCATGAGCTTTCTCCTTTCAGATCCAGGCGAGCGCTTCAGGCCGCGCCCGATATGGCAATCCCGGCCAGGTGGGCGGGAACCGCCCAATGCTGCGAGGGGTCTGGCTTATGCGCCACCGGCCCGATCGCGCCTCGCCACGCGACGCCCATCATCTGCACCGTCTGGTAAGCCATCACGTTCCAGCCTTTCGCCGCCAACGCGCGCAGGCCCGCGGCCACATGGGGCGATACCAGGTCATGAAAGACGACCATCGCGGTTGTTTCGAGGTAGGGCGCGCAAGCGAGCGCATCCTGGGTCGGGGCCTCTCCGTCGTGGTCGCCGTCGATGAACGCGAATGACCATCGGGCGCCCGCTTCGCCGAGGCGGACGACTGCCGCGGGGCTCGTTTCGGGAACGAGAATCGTAGTCGAGGCCCCGCCGGCCCCGCGGATCGCTTGCTCGAATTCGCGCCGCCAGTCCGCGTTCGCGAGCAGAGGTTCGATGACATGGAGCGGCGCAATGCCGGAGGTGACGAGATAGGCGGTCGACCAACCGCGCCACGCGCCGATCTCGATTCCGCTCCGCCCCTTGAACGCGCGCGCGTTGGCGTAGAGGATCGAAGCTTCGTCGCGATTGATGAAGCCGACCGTCGGATTGCGTCTGTCGACGCGAAACGGATGGTCGATCTGCTTGCGAAAATAGGGCCAGGTCGAAGTGCTTTTGTCCGCCTCGATCATGTTCGGAAAAAGATGATCCAGAACCGGCGCTTCAAGATTGGCGGCGACGTAGTCCTTAGCCATAGATGGGACCTGAAGCAAAGGAACTAAATGGCGGCGCCTGCGTTCATTGGCAATCTGATTCTGGTGTGCTTCGCGTGCACGCGCCATAGTTTGAGGCGAATGGCACGCGGTGCCGCCCGGCGTCAAGAATGGCGGGCTATCCGCCGCTCCTCGGCGCCGCAATGCAACAAATTAATAGGTACTTGTACTTAACTTGTTCTCGCATTAGCTGTTGTTTGACCGGAAAAGTGAGGTCTATGATGTCCATGGTTCAGGCGCGTTGAGTGGCCGGGTGCGACCGTGGAGGGACGCATACGAACGGCAAAAAGCAAGGCGCGAGTCCTTGCGGACAGACGGGAAATGCTGACGGCATGCGATTTGCACCGCATTGGGAGGTTGTCGCGGACTGAACGCCCGCGGCGGAACGACGGGTTCGCATCATGAACAAGATGGCAACTCTGACGACGAAAGCAGCGGCGATCCCCGTGATCTCGCCGCCGCTCGTGACCCTGCGGGGCGTGCATAAGGTCTTCGCCAATCAAGTCACGGCGCTCGAAGGCCTCGACCTCGACATCCGGGCAGGCGAATTTCTCTCCTTGCTGGGGCCGTCCGGTTGCGGCAAGTCGACGGTTTTGCGCTTGCTGGCGGGCCTTACGGGGCCAACCCATGGCGAGATCGTTTGGCTTGGGAAATGCCCGGAACTCGGCTTCGTGTTTCAAGAACCGACGCTGACGCCGTGGTCCGACGTGTTCACCAATGTGTGGCTGCCGCTGCGCCTTGCCGGAGTGTCGAAAGAAAAGGCTCGGCCGCGGGTCGAAGAGGCGCTCGAGCAGGTCGGGCTGGCTGGTTTCGCCAAGGCGTATCCGCGCCAGCTATCCGGCGGCATGAAGATGCGAGTGTCGATCGCCCGCGCCCTGGTGACTCGGCCGACGGTCCTACTGATGGACGAGCCGTTTGCCGCCCTGGATGAAATCACCCGCCTCAAGCTCAATGACGATTTGGCGGCGCTCAGGGCGTCGCTTGGGGCGACGGTAGTATTCGTGACCCATTCGGTGTTCGAGAGCGTCTATCTTTCGGACCGCATCGTCGTGATGGCGGCGCGGCCGGGGCGAGCGGTCGCGGAGATTAACGTCGAATCGCCGACCGAATCGCGCCAGGAAGGCTTTCGGCTGTGCAAGGCGTACGCCGACACGTGTGTCCAGACCTCTGAAGCGCTGCACGTCGCGATGGGCGATCTGCCACCTAAAATGCTCAAGAGCGGGGTGGCGTGAGCAAGGACGACTTTGTCGGCTATGCGGTGCCAGCCCTCACGCTGGGCTTGGGGCTGTTCGCGTGGGAGGGGCTGGTCCGGTACTTCGCCGTCCCAACCTATCTTTTGCCCGCGCCGAGCCTCATCATCTCCACCCTCATCACCGATTGGCCGGTGCTGTCGGGGTCGCTCTGGGTGACGCTGTCGATTACGCTCAAAGCTCTTGGGATCGCGATCATCGGGAGTGTCGGGCTAGCTATTCTTTTCGCCCAGTCGCGACTCGTCGAGCGCGCCTTCTATCCGTTCGCCGTCGCCATGCAGGTGACGCCGATCGTCGCCATCGCCCCATTGTTGCTGATCTACCTTTCGCCCGGTGTTGCGGTCCTGGTGTGTGCGTTTCTGGTGGCGTTCTTTCCCTTGCTAGCCAACACCACCCTCGGGCTATCCTCGGCGGATCACAATCTGGTTGACCTCTTCCAGATGTACCGCGCCTCGCGCATGCAGCAGTTCATGCTGCTCAGACTGCCCTCGGCGCTGCCGTATTTTCTCGCGGGCCTTCGGATCAGCGGCGGGCTGGCGCTGATCGGCGCGATCGTCGCTGAGATCGCCGCGGGGTCGGCCGGCCAGGGGTCCGGGCTCGCCTATCGCATCGTCGAGTCTGGTTTTCGCCTTAACATTCCGCGAATGTTTGCCGCGTTGCTCTTGATTTCGGTGGCGGGCATCACAATTCATCTGCTGCTGACTGCGCTGTCGCATTGGTTGTTGCGCGATTGGCACGACAGCGAGCGCGGGCGGGAAACCTGAAACAAACCATATAACTAAACGTATAGCTTATGAGAGTGCGGGGCGCCTTTGTGTCCGGTGCGCCGCCGGATGGGCAGATTCGTGCGCCGCCAGCAAGAGAGGCGAGGTTCCAATGAATGTCGGCTATCTCAATGTCGAGCGGCGGATTGGGCCGCCGCGGGCCTCTGTTCTCCGCAAGCTTGGGATCTCGAACCTGGTCAGCACCGCGAAGTTCGACATTGCCGCCGCGCATGAAGCCCTGGTCCGCCGTCAGGCGGTCCCTGAGCGAATTTTTGCCGATGGCTTGGTGGTCGACGTTCCGGCCGGCGTTTACCACCCGCTGCCCGACTCGAGCTCCGAATTTTTTATCCGCAATATCAAGGCGATGAACCCGAGCCTGATCGCCAAGACGCTTGAAATCGGGGCCGGTTGCGGCATCATCTCGCTCTATATGGCCGCCAACTGGACATCGAGAACGGTCGCGACAGATATCTCGCCGATCGCCGTCGAGGCGACCGTCGCCAACGCCAAGCTCAACAACGTCAACCTGACGGCTTTTCAGTCGGACCTATTCGAGAAAATCGATGAGAAGGATTTCGACCTCATCGTTTTCAACACGCCGTTGGTCGACAAGAATCCGGAGAACGACATCGAGCGCTACAGCCTCTGCGACCCGCATGGGCGGATCACCGAATCCTACCTGCGCCAGGCGCGCCGTCACGTGTCGAAGGATGGGCTGATTATTTTTTCGATCTGCAACAATTCGGCCTATGAGGTGATGGACGCCATCGACCTCGACTATCAGATCGTCGGCTTTGAGTTGGCCTACAGCGGCTTTTGGCGGGCGATCGTCGGCGCGCGGAACTGACAGGCGGGTCAGACCCGAAGGGTCCTGGGACGGGCGCCACGCCAAAGCGCCCCTCGCGGGCCGGGTCGAGCCTGCGCTGCTCAGCCAGAACGTGAATAGGACCCTCCACGGTTGGAATTGCGCGCCGAGCGCTGGCCAAAACGTCGCAAAGCCCACTTAAAGAGGCTCCGCCGAAGCCGCGGGCACGGAGACTGACGATGAGCGATCTCGTTTTCATAGCGTTCGAGAACGAAAAGAAGGCCGAGGAAGTGCGCGACAAGATCCTCGGGATGCAGAAGGAGTACCTGATCGAGGTCAGCGATGCGGTCATCGCCATCCGCGACGAAAACGGCCGCGTGAAACTCAATCAACTCATGCACCCGGCGGCTGCCGGCGCGGTTTCGGGCGCCTTCTGGGGCATGCTGATTGGATGGCTCTTTCTTATGCCGGTCGCCGGCGCGGCTGTCGGCGCGGCTTCTGGGGCGCTGGGCGGTTCGCTAGTGGACGTGGGCATCAATGACCAGGAGATGAAGACCCAGGCCAATGAGGCGTTGAAGCCCGGCACGGCCGGCCTCTTTCTTCTCATTCGCAAGATGACGACCGACAAGGTTCTCGAGGACCTGAAGGGGGTCGGCGGAGCCGTTATTCGCACGTCCTTCGACCACGCGAAAGAAAATGCGCTGAAAGATGCTTTGGCAGGTCACGTCCCGACGGAATCCGTGAAGACCGACTGATCCTCCCCTGTTGTCGGCGCCCGTGATCGCAATCTAGCCTGGGCGCGGCTGTCAAAGGCGATAGGACGCAACCCGCCGCTCTCTGGCCGTCGCCCCGCGCCTGAAGCAGCGACACGTGTTCGTGATTGTTCCCGTGCGGGACTTGCGCGGGCGCACTGGATGGCGCCTAAAGAGCCGTCGGAAACAAGCCGGCCGCGGCAAGCCGGCCGGGAGGGGGCTTCACTATAGTCTTGCGCGGTCACGAGATAATCCGCATCGCGGGGGCGAAGATAGGGGTCGTCGAGCGCCAGCGCGTCGGCGCGACCTGGGCTGCGCGCCTCGCGTTGGTGAATCACGCGGCGAACGCGCGCGCGCTCAGCCTTTTGGCCGTCGCCCGTGCGACGCCGCTTATCGCTGTAATTGCCATCTCCGGATGTGCGCCGGTCGGTCCCAACTTTGAACGCCCTGCGGCGATCGTGTCGCCGCAGTTCAAGGAGATCAAGGGCTGGAAGATCGCCACGCCGCGCGAAAGCGAACCCAAAGGCCCCTGGTGGTCGATTTTTCATGATCCGGAACTTGACCAGCTCATGCGAGTCGTCGTGGTGTCCAACCAGACGGTCAAGGCGGACGAAGCCAATTATCGCGAGGCGCTGGCGCTTATCAACGAGGTGCGCGCCGGCCTCTTTCCCACTGTCAACGGCCTCAGCTCGGCGACGCGCTCTTCGCCCAAGCAAACAACGCTGACCGCCGAAGCCTCAGGGACCTGGACGCTCGACGTCTGGGGCCAGGTCCGGCGGGAGATCGAAGCGCAGCAGGCGTTCGCACAAACGGATGCCGCCAATCTCGCCAACGCCACGCTTTCCGAGCAATCGCTGCTTGCGCTCGCCTACGTGACACTCAGGGAGGACGATTCGCTCGAGGACCTGCTCGAAAAGACTGTTGTCGAATTCAAACATTCGCTGACAATCACCCAAAACCAATATAGCGCCGGGACCGCCGCCAAGTCCGACGTGATCGTCGCCCAGTCTCAGGTGCTCAACGCACAGGCGGCGCTCATCGCTGCCGGCGTGACGCGCGCGCAAAGCGAACATGCGATCGCGGTCCTGATGGGCCGCCCGCCGGCCGGCCTCTCGATCCCACATGGGTCGCTGTGGACAAGCGTTCCATCGTTTCCTGTTGGGCTGCCGTCGTCGCTTCTGGAGCGGAGGCCGGACGTCGCGGCGGCCGAGGAGACCATGCGCCAGGCCAACGCCGAGATCGGCGTAGAGTTTGCCGGCTATTTTCCGGCCGTCTCGCTCAACGGCTTGATCGGCTATTCCGGCAATCCGTTCGCCACCCAGTTCGGTCCGAGCAATCCCGTCTGGTCATTCGGCGCGTCACTGGCACAGCCTCTGTTCAACGGCGGCCTCACCACGGCCCAGGTAGAGGCGGCCCGCCAGATTTATGACGCGGATGTCGCGACCTATCGTCAGACGGTGTTGACCGCGATCCAGCAGGTCGAGGACGCGTTCTCCGGCATTCGCATCCTGTCGCGCGAGGTCAAGGTGCAGGCCGATAACGTTCGCATTTCCCGGCAGGCGACCCAGATCACGCTTAACGAATATCAGGCCGGGACTCAGGCCTTCACCACCGTCGTCACCGCCGAGGAACAGCAGCTGACGGTCGAAGAGGCTCTGCTGGCGACTCAGGGGCAGCTTCAAACTGAGGTGGTCGATCTCATTGTCGCGCTCGGCGGCGGCTGGACTCAATCGACGTTGCCTGACGTGGCGGCGCAGACGTCGAACATCCCGCCTCATTAAGCAAGGCGCGTGGTTCCCGCGACCGGTTTCAGAGACACTGGTCAGGCCCTTGCTGTGGGGCGGCTTATTCGCGGAAGGAAGAAGGAGGCGGGGAGCCGTCTTTCCGGGGCGTTTGGATGAGATTTTTGGCGGGTGTTTTTCCTGCAAAAAGCGCACCCTTCCGTCCGCAAACGAACGGTTTCGATATAGACCCGAAGAATGCGCCGCATCTCTCAGGAAACGCCTAGACTGAGTTCCACAATGCGACCGCCGGCTCATTTTTGTCATGCTCGTAGCCGAGGATGCTTACGCTTGCGGTGCTGAGCATGAATAGGCGTCCCTCCGAAGGTGCGAGGCCAAGCCACCGCGCCGCCAGCACCCTTAAAATATGGCCGCTGGAAAACACGATCGCCTGGTCATCAACCGCGCGAAGGCGGCCAATCACGCGATCAGCGCGCGCGCCGACATCGGCTGGCTGCTCGCCGTTTGGGCACCCGTCGCGGAACAGGAGCCAGCCGGGCCGGTCGGCGAGGATTTCGCTGCTCTTGCGCCCCTCGTAATCGCCGTAGTTCCATTCGAGCAGGTCCGGATCAAGCTTGGCGGCGTCGCCGAACCCAGCGAGTGCGCAGGTGCGAGCCGCACGCTGAAGGGGACTGGTGAAAACCCTGTCAAACTTAAGTCCCTTAAGGCGCTCGTGGAGCCCCCGGGCCTTCCGTTCGCCCTCTTCGGTCAGAGGAATATCCGTGCGTCCCGTATGCTGGCCGCTTGCGCTCCACGCGGTTTCGCCATGGCGGACGAGATAGACACAAGGAAGCATGGCGACTCCAATCTGCGATCTCGCGGCCACGGGCGGCGAAATCGGCTATATCTTACGCCGTTCTGCACTGATCGGATATTGCGATCAGCAGGATGCTCTCAACGGACCGAGGATTGGTATTTGGGGCATCAGGATCGCGTTAGACGCCGACGCCGGTCGCGAAGTCTGGCGTGGTTCACCAGGCGGGAACACCACGCCCGCGCCAGTCTCATTCAAGGTCGGTGAACGACGGGCGGTCCTCGTGAAAGGCTGGCGGGCACAATTCGGGTTTGGGGGTCTAGACATTCGGTGGTCATCAACCCACGTAAATCGCTCGAGCGCCAAAAACCCGAAAAGCGCCGCCCCAGCGAGTCGCGACCGCGACGAACGAATTCCGTTCACTGTTTCGGCCGAGGGCGAGTGTTTATCGAGCCAAGTATAATTTACATAAGGCTCGAAATATAAATCATACGTGACAAAGAACTAGAGAACGACTTCACGTATTCGTGAGGCTGATCACCAAACTGTGAAGGCTTGCCTTCGGTTTGCCTTCAAATTGAACCCCTCTTGCCGGTCTCTCGCCAGAATAGTGTGCCAAATATTAGCTTGCTGTTTAGGCGGCGGTCGTCCGGCTTTGAATTGCGAAGCCTGAGTTGTTTGCACCGTACGCTGGAACCCGCACGCGACTTCGATCGGTTGTGGGGACAGCCATAGGAGATATGACATGAAACACGCACTGACGGGACTTCTATTGGCAGGATCGACCTGCGCTTTCCTTCTTGCGACTCCGGCCGTTGCGCAAGTGGCGGGCAATCCGGGCGATCTTCACACACCGACCGTCTACACGACCGAGGCGAGGTCGCAGGCCTACGGCACGGCGACCCCCGGATACGGCGGCGGTGCGCTCGGACCTCTGGGCATCCTAGCCGCTCCAATAACCGCTCCTGTCGCCGTTATGAACGGCGGCGTCTCGAGCGGCGGCGGGTGCGGGGTCTCTCAAGACTTCAACGGAAGGCTCACCGCTCTCTGCGGCGGCCTGTAATCGAACGGTTTCCGCTGCGGTCTATGACCGGTGCGGTATTCCAGTTGGCGCCGCCCTGAGGGCGGCGCCAACTTTTTTGCTGGCCCCACATCGACCCCAGCAATCGCGGTGACGAGAATGTCTTCGCGCATGGCTTTGTTCAAGCTCCGTTCTCACAAGCCGCCCGCCATAAACGGAACCAATAAGGTCCGCGAACGTTGGAAGCGCAAACTTGTCCCGCACACGGTTCGGACGGCCGGCGGCGGGGGCGTCGCCAGCCGATCCGCTCCTTCTTGACAGTGGCGATGCTTGCGACGCCGCGTGGGGAAACAGGAGGATGTCATGAACAATGCATTCCTGGCTCTAACGGCCGCGGGATTAGCGGGTTTAGGTGGCTTCGGCATAAGCGCTCAAACCACTCCAGTTCAAACCGCACAGGTGGTGACCGGAGCGCCGGACTACATCCAAGAGGCGGGCGTTTTTTCTCAATGGCTCGACCCGGATGCGCCCCGATGCGTCTCCGTCTCCAAGATCGGATCGGTGTCACGCTTGACGAAGCTCACGCCTGAGCAGTTCCAGTTCGTGCGGGCGCTGTACGTCGCCATTCCTCCGATTTCGCGAGAGCTCCCGCCGGGCGACAGCGCGGTGGTGGCGAGCGCCAGCGGCCGGTCGATGATTGCGCTCATCTCCGGCAATCAGGCGTGCGCGCGCTTCCTTGCGCCTGATTTCGTTTTGTCGATGCTGGCGCAAGTCGGCAGAGGCGAGAACGGAGCTGTTGGAGACCCCATCTGACGAGCCGCTCGCTCCTCGGCGACAGTCAAGCCGACGAGGTGATGGCGGCGCGCGCAGCGTTGGTTTACGGCTACGAGCGTCTCGTGAAGAACGCATGTGGGGCGGACGCCTGCTTTTTGCGTGACGCTTCTCGCGGCGACGTGCCGTCTCTGAGCTGCGGCCGCGGTAGCGTCTGCGACTTCCGCCACGGATATTCTACTGTTGCGCGCGCGCTATTGCCGGCATCGCGATTCCCTTCTATCAGTTGAAAGCGACTTGAGTCTGGGGCACTGGCGCGCCACAAGGCGCAGAGGCGGAAAGCCGCCATTAGCGGCCGATCGCGGGGGTCGGGGCGACAAAAATGCGGTTATATGCGGCGGCTCTTGTCGCGGCCGGACTCTGCGGAACGCCTGCAGCGGCCGCGGATCTGCCGAATCCGGACCTGCCGACGAGGAAGCCGGTGGTCGCCCCAGCATTGCCGTCCAGTTGGCATTACGAGATCACCGGCTATGGCTGGGGCACGGACCTCGCTGGCCAAGCCGGTGTCGGACCATTTCCCACCTCACCTTTCTTCATCAATTTTCTCAAGCTCCTCGAACATTTCCAAGGCGGGCTGATGACCGCCTTCGTCGCCCGCAACGATACATTCATCGGCGGCGTCGACGTCATTTTGTCGCGAATCGGAGCAGGGACGAATTTCGAGAATCCAACGAGCCCGCTGTTTGGCGACCATGCCAACCTCACGCTGACCGAGGCTATAGTAACGGCTTTCGGAGGGGTGAGAATTCCGATAGGACCGCCGAACCTCGAACTCTACGGCACAGTCGGCGCTCGTTATTTCCACATCCACACGGCGCTCGACTTGTCGTTTCCGGCCGTCGGCTTCGAGCCCACGTTCGCACTCACGAAGGATTGGGTCGATCCGGTCGCAGGACTCGTTGCCCACTACACCATCAATGATAAATGGTTCATCAACTTCCTTACCGATCTGGGCGGCCTCGATAACAGCGCAACCGGCCAGGTGCTCAGCTCAGTCGGCTACAATTGGACGCCTTCAATCGCGACGACGCTCGGCTATCGCGTCCTTTATACCTACGAACGTGACATCAACGGACCCCTCCGTGACTTCCGCTATCAGTCATGGATGTACGGACCTTTCGCCGGCTTCAAATACAGCTTCTAACTCGGCCGATCTCCTAGCTCTTTCACCAGGCCTGGAAGGCGCGGATCACGCGCTTCATGAATGCGGCGCGCCGAGGCGCCCTGGTGAAGTTCATGTCGTAGAGCGCCAGATATTCGAAGCGGCCTTTCGGATCGATCAGCGCGCCAACGTTGTCGCGCACGAAACGCAGCGGCGGGTCACCCTTTGCGGCGACGTCGCGCCGGCTTTCGCCGTAGGCGCACACCGCGGCCATGCGTTTGACGTTGCGCAGATTGGGATGGAACAGCCCGGCTTCGTCGATGCGGACGGAGACGCCGGGCAGAAACACGCGCTGGAAATACCCCTGCATGATCGCGGGTAGGCCGTCGAACCAGACGGGAAACACGAGGACGAGCGCTTCGGCTGCCAGTAGGCGCTGAACGTAGCCTTCGACTTCGTGCGTGTTGGCATTGATATTGACGTAGCGAAGAAGTCCCTCCCGCGACATGACCGGGTCAAACTTCTCTGCGTAGAGGTCGAGATCGTCGACGATATGCCCGCCGGCGCGTAGGATCTCGACGACGCGGGCGTGCAACGCGGAAACGAAGCTCGTCTCCAATGGATGGGCGAAGACGGTAAGAATTCGCAAGCTATGCTCCGGCCGGCTCGGCGCTCCGATGCCTAGTCTCATCGCCGCGTTCGGCGGCGATGAGAAATTCGATGCGCGGGGGCGCGATCAGCATCTCCCGGATTTCGTCCTCGAGCACCCGATCGGCGTTGGTGACCCGCTCGCGCAAATGCATGAGTTCGAGCCACGACTCGATGAGGTAGGCTTCTTCATAGCGGCCGAGATCACCGGCGTCCTCGAAGATTCCCCAAGCGAACGCGCCGTCGCGGCGCCGCTCGAATCCGAGTTCGTCCAAAGCGCGCACGAACGCGGCGCTGTCCTTGGGGTCAATCCGATACTCGATCTTGACCAGGACCGGCCCGCGATCGTTGTCGATCTCCTCATGGGTTCGCGGCAGGCTCCAATGCTGGGAGGGCGAAAGGTCAAGCGCCGCTCCCTCTTGCAGCTTCCATCGCCAGGTGAGGGGGATCGCTGCGATCGCGCCTCCAGCGGCGAGCAGGAGGGCGGTCGGAAGTCCGGATCTTGCGGCGATCTCGCCCCACCCCGCGCTGCACAAGGTCATTGTGCCATAGATGACGGTCAGGAACACCGCGAGGCCGCGGCCGCGCACCCAATCGGGCAAGACGTTCTGGGCGGATGTGTAGAGGCACGTCAGGTTGTTAACCCACGCCATACCGGCCAGCAGGCAGGCGCAAAGCGAAATCGGGAGGTCTTGCGCAACTGCGAACACCATCAGCGCGAACACGGTCAGGATCGTCCCGGCTTCGACCAGCCGGTCGGCGCCGAACTTGCGGCGCAACTTCTCATGTCCAAGCGATCCAAGGATCGCTCCGACGCTGATCGCGCTCAACAGGATCCCGTAGTGCTCCGCGCCTTGGCCGGTTCGCCGGGCGATCAACGGCAAGAGGCCCCAGTACGCCGCGGTGAACGGATAGATCGCGATTGTCCGCGCCAGCGTCGCCCATAGCAGGCGGTTGTTCGCGGTGTGCCGAAGGCCGGTGCGGAGCGCACTGCTCAGTCTTTCGGCGGGCAGCGATGGCCTCGCCTGCCTGGTCGGCCCGCGCCACCAGGTGAGCGCAGCGATCACCGCCAGATTGGCGGCGACGAAAATCCAGAGCGGAGCGGCCGCCCCGTAGCTCATAATGATGAAGCCGCCAAGCGCCGGACCGATCGTGCGACTGAGATTATAGCCGACGCTGTGAGCGGCGATCGCCCCGGGGATCAGGGGCTTCGGCACGAGCTGCGGTACGATCGACAACCATGCGGGACTATTGAGGGACCACGCCGCGCTGAGGACAAATGTCGTCAGCAGCAACAAGACCGGCGATGCGAAATCGAGCAATACCACGGCGGCGAAGATCGCCATCAATGCGGCGATCGCGTAGGAGACGGCGATGATCATCCGACGCGGATCGACGATGTCAGCGATGGCGCCAGCGGGAAGCGTGAACAGGAAAATCGGAAGCGTCGTCGCCGTGTGCAGCAGCGAAACGTCGAACGGATCGAGATCGAACGTCGTCATCAGCCAGCCCGAGGCGGTGTCATACATCGCGATGCCGACCAACGCGCACGTGCTCGCCGTCCAGACGATCGCGAACGCCGGATGGGCGAACGCGCCAAGCATGGGCGGCGGGCCAGGCAGGGACTCCTGAGTGAAGCGCAAGTTCATCTTCAATTCGCTCCTCGCGCCAGGACCGGCGCGTCTAGTGCGAGACAAGTGTGCAGCGCTCGGCCCGGACCAGCAGGTCCCTCGTCACTCCGCCGAACGCCCACTCGCGAAGGCGGCTGTGGCCGAACGCGCCCGCCACGATCAAGTCGGCCTCGAGGTCGTTGGCAATCGCAGCCAGATGCGCCGATTCTGCCCCGCTCAGCGGGGTCGC
>Ga0210386_10003315_pt1 | contig 13528 bp, 13 predicted proteins | sample IncBWH32OmetaG_FD_160091 | JGI IMG/M metagenome (GOLD analysis project Ga0210386, IMG submission 160091) | Forest soil microbial communities from Barre Woods Harvard Forest LTER site, Petersham, Massachusetts, United States - Inc-BW-H-32-O ... | reverse complement strand
AAGACGGCCATAGCCGGCCATGCCGGCACCCCAGATCGTCATGCGATCACCGGCGTGGTCCATGTGATCGAGCAGCGTGTCGCGGACGTCGCGGCTGTCTTCGATGGTGGTGGCGCCGGTGTAGCTGTTGTTGCCGGAAAGCGCGAGCACGCCGGTAGAATCATTGACGGCAACGCCGCCTGTTCCGCCCAGGTCATTGGCGATGGAAATGGTCTGGCCGCTGGCATTGTCGACAATGCCGGGCCCGCCAAAGGTCACCGGGCTGCCGGTGATGGTGTAGCTGGGCGCATTGCTGGTGAAAGTCCAGCCATCGGGCGACACCGCGGAGGAAATCGTCACCGACGAATTGGTGGTGCTGTCGAAGACGGCCGACTGGCCGACGGCAGTGGGGGCGGTGCTGTTGTCCCAGTTGCTGCCGGTGTTGTAGTCGCTGCTCGTGTTGCCCTGCCAGGTGGACTGGGCCTGGGCCTGCTGCGAGATCAGAACCAGCGCGGCAATGCTGGCGGAGGAGAAAAGGGTCGATAGATGAAGTCCACGATTGCGACGCACATGACAATGCTTCGCCACGCGTGCGTGATGCACGCCCTGTGTATTCCAGGACATTTGTAATGACCCCAACTATACCGGTGAGACCGGCTTATTTCCCAAGGCGCTGAACGCGCCTCGACCCTCGCCTAATTAGAGGCCCTCAACCGAGTCGCGCAATCTTATTGCGGATGCGCGCAAATTTTGTTCGGATCATCTGTTCGCTGAATCCGGTTTCAACTTCGGTGGAGATGACGAACCTCATCACAGCGATAATACCAAGGTGCTATCAGTTTGTGTTGGCGGTGAGACTGGGATGCCGGTTTGGAAGCGCCAGTTCATGGCGCTGCGGAAGACGTGGTTTTCGATAGATCGACGGCGAAGGATTCAAGGCTGGGTTGAGGTGGCCGATGTCGTGCCCGGTATCTTGTAGGGACGGTCGGAGGCGGCGAAGCCACCAATCGCGATGAGTGCCAAGGCGCCGACGGCGATAGCGCCATAAGCGCCTTTCTGGGCCTGTTTGACGCCCGCGGGTTTGCCTGGTGACAGGCGCGACTGCGCCGAGGCGGCGGAGAAGGACACGATCAATATAATAGAGAGTGAGGCAGCGAGGATGGCTGTGCGCGGCATGGTGGCAAGCTAATGAGCAGGCGCCGCCGCACCAAATGAATGCGGCGCAATCAACTTACACCAGACTTACACCATTATCCGGCGTGTCGATCCGGTACCGTTAGTTGGGCTCGACGCAGCGAAAACTCTGCGCTTTTGTCTTGTCGCCCTTGGCGATCAATTCGGCGCGGCCAGGAAAGGCGCAAAGCGGACGGGTGCGTTCGACGCCGGCCGCAACGTCATTGTTCTTGTATTTGGTTGCGATTATGGATTCAGGCGCCCGGTCCTGTTCGACCCATTCGGTGATCGCGGGCAGGGTGGCCAGCGCATTGGGTCCGGGTCCGCCGCCACAATGCAGCATGCCTGGCGCCATGAACAGGCGATAGAAATTGGCCGTGTTGCCCATCGTCTTCTGCACCAGACGGAAATAGTCCACCGAGTCCAGCGCCGGAATCGCGGGGTCCGCCCAGCCGTGATACTGGATCAACTTGCCGCCGCGCGCGCGGAACGCCGAAAGGTCGGGGCTGTAGCTGTTGAAGATGGAAGCGAATTTGGCGTCTGTCGCGGCGATGTCGCTATCAGGATTCAACCGCTTGAGGTCGTAAGCGGGGTCGGCTTTGACAATGTCGCCAAAGAAGTTGCTGGCGAATTTATAAATCAGCGCGTCCTTGCCGTCCGGTGTCGTGCCGGTGATCCAGCGGCCCCAGCCATTGTCCTCGCCTTCGCCGCCGGGCGAAAAACCGGCGATCAGCGTTTCGCCGGTGCGTGGATTTTTCAGGCCGCCATAGAGTTTGCGCAAAGCCACGAGTTGCGCATCGGTCAGACAGGTGGGTGCGTCGCCCGACGTGCAGCGAAGCATCTCGGGGTGGAAATGGCAGGCGATGGGGTCTTCAATCACACCATCTTCATCGCCGCACTGTTTCAACGCTTCGGCTTCCACCAACTTGAGCTTGTCAAGCGTGAGAAAACTTTCCGGCGTCGCGGTCAACGCCTGATAGCCGGCAGCTGCGCCCGCCAGAAGATGGGTCCAGTGGTTTGCGGGATCGCCCGCGACAATGCCGTTAAAGTCGTTCGGAAAGCGCTGGGCCTCCATCAGCGCCTCCCGTCCGCCATCGGAGCAGCCCTGGAAATAGGAATAGCGCGGCGCCGCCCCCTTGTTGGCGGTGATGATGGCCTTGGCGGCGTCGGTGGTTTCCTTCAGCGCGCGATAGCCGAAGTCGGTCACTTTCTCGGGATGGTTCAGCCCCCAACTGGCGTCGGTATTGATTGCGTCTTCATGGCCGTCATCGGTGCCGGCCACCGCATAGCCCTGGCCAAGCGGTGCCAGCATGGCGCGTTCGAGGATCACGCCGGCGAAGCCGCCATTACCGACCTGCAGATAGCGGCCGTTCCATTGTTCGGGGATCACCACTTCAAAACGGATATCGGAATCCGCCGTGGGATGGGCCGAGCCCAGCACCTTGCAGTAGGCGGCACCCGTCGTGACCACGGAAGCCTCGGTGATGGTGACATGCGCCAGCTTGAGATTGACCAGATCGGCGCAAGACATGGCCGCGGGCTCAGCCTTCACACTCATCGCCACGGCCAGTGCCGCAAGCGCCCCCCAGGCAATGGTCTTCATCGTCCTTGTCCTTTCTGCATCCTCTGTTCAAGCTCGAGGGTGAGCTTATCCAAATCTGCTTCTGTTGCCTTTTTTTCGCAGGCGTCGCGCATCGCATTGGCCAGTGCAACCAGCGTGCCGGTGGCGGAATCGCGCTGGGAAGCCACCAGCACGCCCCCGATCCTGCCGGGTCCCGCCACGAAGCCGTTGAAATGAAGGGTCACGCCGTCGGCGCCGCCTTGATATCGCGCGGCGTAGCGGACGTTCATCAGCATCTTTCCCCAGACTGCGACGATCCGGTTGCCCAGAGCGTCGCTGATATCTGCTTCGCAGCGGTCAACCTTGAGATCACGCGGGTTTACGGGCACCTTCGATTGCAGCTGAGCCATCTGCCGGTTGCGGGCTTCGTTATTCTTGTCTCCTACGATCCTTTCCTGTCCGTTCTTCAGCGCCGCGATGCTGTGATAGGTCCATATTTGCGCTTCGGGTGACAGCACGAAGATGTGATAGGGCGCACCCCTGGTGGTCGTCTGAAATGTGCCCGTACCAATTGTCTTGATGGAGCGGAGGCCCACCGCATACTCCGGCACAAAGGAGGGCAGCGCCACCATGCTCACGTCCACGCTGTGGTCATAGGCGTCATGCAAAAGGTCGTGCAGCAGAACATCATAATCGAGGGAAAGTGCCGGACGCTCCGGCTCCAGATGATCTTCTGGATGATGCCAATCTCCCGGCTGCGCCGCGGCGGGACTGGCCAGCAGCGCGGCCGCCAGCATCAGGAAACCCTTATTTCGCATCCAGTCCCAGCACGATGGCCGGATTGGTCTTGGCCATCAAATCTATGTCGGCCACCGAAATGCCCAGCTTATGCAGGCCCTGCATGTATTCCAGCATTCCCGCCGTCGGCATCGGCCGGGGATAGGGCCGCGCGCCGCCCAGGTCAGTGGACATGATGATATGCGCCGGTCCCACCGCGCGGATCCAGTTGGCATAATCCTGAAGCGTGGTCTTGCTGCCTTTTTCCAGCGTGGCGCCATAGACCATTTCGATAAAGCCGCCCATCTTCGCGAATTCCTGGGCCTGGGCGACAGACAGATTGGTGGGACCGGTCATGCCGTGGGTCGCCACGATATGCGCGATGCCGCGGGCCTTTGCTTCCTTGATCACCATCAACGCTTCTTCGGCCGAGACATGGCCGGTCTCGAGCGCCAATTGCTTGCGGCTGGCAATATAGTCTAACAGCTTCAGCACCGAAGGAAGCAGCTTGCCGTTCTCCGAGACCTTCACTTCCGGGCCTTTGTCTTTCACCTGGTTCTGGGCGTCGAAGGTGGGAAGCCAGACGATGCGGCCATAGCCGCCCTTCATGTCGGCCATATGCTTGACGGCTTCGATATTGATGCCGCCTACCGCCATGTCCTGGGTGATGCCGCCGTACACTTCGATGCCCGGCACCATCTTGCGCACCATATAGGCGAGGGAGGCGGTATCCTCCCAATGGTTCTTCAACACCACCGCGCGCATGCCGGCCGCCTTGGCCTGGCGCGCCACGTCGTCGGCGTCGATCGCGCGCGGCGCGCTGTCGGGATCCTGATGGACATGGATGTCGATCGCGCCCTTGAGCGAGACCGTGTCCTGGGCGAAGGCGGGCGTGGCCAGAATTGCGAGTGCGGCGGCGAGTGCGAACTTCTTCATGCATCCCCCAAATGTCACATGGGGCAAGTTAGCCCTGATACCAATCCAGCAGCCTGACCTCGACGCCCGAACCTTCCAGGTCCTTCTTGAAGACGTTTATGTCCTGGCCCTTGTAGTGATAGGGGATCGCCACCTTGGGATGAAACGCCTTCACCGCATCGGCGGCCTCATCCGGCGTCATGGTGTAAGGCAGGTTCATGGGGATGAAGGCGACATCGATATTCTTGAGCGCGCGCATCTCGGGCGTGCCTTCGGTGTCGCCGGCGAAATAGAAATTCTTGCCGCCGTAATTCAGCACATAGCCATTGCCACGCCCCTTGTCATGGAAGGGCTGGCCGTTCGGCTGATTGTGGCTGATGTTGTACATCGGCACCGCGGTGATCTTCCATTTGCGCCAGGTCGTCGTGTCGCCATTGCCGATCACTTTGGCCTGGGTGATGGTCTTGGCGACGGCAGCCGGGGCAATCACCACGGTATCGGCCTTGGACAGGGCCTTCACGTCATCGGCGTTCATATGATCGCCATGGATGTCGGTGACCAGGACCAGGTCGGCCGGGCCCGCGCCGTCGATCTTGGCGGGCGGTGCCGGATCGATCACGATCACATCCTTGCCGGCGGCGATCTTGGCGGCGGCATGATAGATCGGCGTGATCTTCACCGGACCGGCGGACGTCGAAAACGTCTGGGTCTGATCGGCGGCGAAGGCGGACGTCGCCAGCGTGGCCGTGAACACAATGGCAAGCGCCGGTCTCATGGGAGCCTCTCACTTTTGGGGATTGGTGACGGGTCCGACATGGCCGGTGTATTTGGGTCCGTTGACCTGGACGACGAAGCCGTCGGGATCGTTGAACTTGAAGCTTTCCTCATCGCCGCGCGCGCCGGGCGTGAGCTTGAGGCCCGCCGCCTTGACCTTGGCGCGCATGGCGGCGGCGTCCCAGCCTTCCAGGCCGAAATCGAAATGATCCAGGGCCGCCACATCGGGCTTCTGCTCGATGCCGAAGAAGCTTTCGCCCACCGACAGGATGTGGATGGTCTCGGACTGCTGCGCCAGCTTCATGCCGAAGAACTGCTGATAGAAGCGGGACGTTTTCTGCAGGTCGGGAACCCGCACGGTCACATGATTCAAGCTGATGGCCTTCAGGCTGGGTGCAGCGCGAGCGGGGGTGGCCAAGGTTGCGGCGCTTGCGGCCAATCCTGCCAAAGTGGCGGCGAGCTGACGACGGCTTAAAGTGCCCCGTTCATAATCGCCCAGCATCTTCTCAACGAATGCTTCCATGACATTCCCCCTGTGGTGTTGGCGGCAGCATACCCCAGCCGCGTGGTACGCAAAGCTTGGAAAAGCCCGCTTTTTCAAGGGTTGAGATTGGGGGGATTTAATCCACAGTCCGGCTGCGCCCCCTGTACATGAGAATGAGTTGCACATATAAGCAAACTGGAACCCGAAACCTCCAGGCCATGCGTCCTGCCTACGCCCTGCTGCTTGCCCTGCTGCCAACCTTCGCCTTTGGCGGGTTGCCAGCTTCCGCCGCCCCGATCGGCGCGCCTTCGGCGCGAGACGGGGTTGAGGTCGTACCCGGCATGGAAACCGGCGTTCAGTTCGACCGTCCGCCAACCAGTCTGGCGGCGGATTCGGTTTTCCTGACCGCCGATGTCCACGCCACCAAGGACAATGCGCAGGGCTTCACCGGCTTTATTCCCTATCTCGCGATCAGCTTCAGCCTGACCAAGGATGGCGAGCCCACCTTCAAAAAGGCCGGCTTGCTTTATCCCACTGCCGGCAAGAGCGGCCCGCGCTATCTCGGCGCCGCCGGCATGGACGGACCCGGCACCTATCACCTGACCTATATCGTCTCCGCGCCCAGCGCCCATGGCATGTACCGCCAGACCGGCAAGGAGAACGGCGTGCCCGACTGGTGGAAGCCGATCACCGCGAGCTGGACCTTCTCCTATCCGAACAGTTCCAATCTTGTGAGTGTGAAATGAAAAGCTTTGTCAAAATCCCGGCCCTTGCCCTTTTGATCCTTGCTGCGCCGGCATTCGCCGATGCATTTTTGTTGGTCGCTCCGGCTCTCGCCGACGCTCCGATTTCGGTGACGCTCAAGAATCACAAATTCTCGCCATCGGTGATCAAGGTGAAAGCGAACCAGCCCAGCATGATCATTCTGTCCAACGACGACGACACCGCCGATGAATTCGACTCCTCATCCTTGAAGGTGGAGAAGGTCGTGCCGGGCCATGCCAAGGGCAATGTGCGCATCCGTGCGCTGGCGCCTGGCAAGTATCCTTTCATGGGCGAGTATCACGCGGCGACCGCGCAAGGGATGGTCGTAGCAGAATGATCGCCGCGCTCATCATCGTTTTCCGTGAAGTCATCGAGGCCGGACTGATCGTAGGCATCGTTCTGGCGGCGACCGCGGGCGTGCCCACCCGCTCGCGCTATGTGGTGATGGGCGTGGCCGCCGGCGTGCTGGGCGCCTGCCTGGTCGCAACCTTTGCCGGTGAGTTGGGAAGCCTGTTCCAGGGTTCGGGACAGGAGTTCTTCAACGCCACCATCCTGTTGCTCGCCGTCTTGATGCTCACCTGGCACAATGTCTGGATGGCGAGCCATGGCCGCGAGATGGCGCGCGAGCTCAAGTCCGCGGGACACAAGGTCAAGACCGGCGAGCGGACCCTGGCGGCGCTCTCTGTCGTGGTAGGTGTGGCGGTCCTCCGCGAAGGTTCGGAAGTGGTGCTGTTTCTTTATGGTATAGCGGCGCAGGGCGGCACGTCCGCGACCGCGATGGTCGTTGGCGGCGCGCTGGGCTTGGTGGCGGGCGCCGGCGTCTCGGCCTTGATGTATTTCGGCCTTCTCACCATTCCACCGGGAAAACTGTTCCAGGTGACCAGCGGGCTGATCACCCTGCTTGCGGCCGGCATGGCGGCGCAGGCCGTGATTTTCCTGCAAAATGGCGGATTGCTGGAATATTTCACCGGCACGGTCTGGGACACGTCCTGGTTGATCAAGGAAGACAGCATCACCGGCCGGCTGCTGCATACATTGGTGGGCTATAGCGAGGCGCCCAATGGCGCCCAATTGATCGCCTATGCCGCAACCATACTCATGATCGTGGTGCTGATGCGGATGGTCAACCAGAAGCAGCAGACCGCCCAAATCAGGCACGCGGCATAACTAGGTAAAACTACGTTAGAATTGCATCTTTTCTGAAACCCAGCGGTAATAGACCCCGATCTAGCTTCGGCCCATGGGCCAAGGCGAACCACAGCTCGCAGATGACACGCGTGGCAGGCTGATTCAAACAGCCCGGACGATGGTGCTCAGGGGCGACAACAACTTCACCATTGCCGCGCTGTGCCAGGAGGCCCAGGTGGACCGCAGCCTGTTTCGCGCCCACTTCAGCGGCAAGACAGCCCTGATGGCGGCCTTGATGCATGAGCAGATGTCGCAAGCCGCGCCCGTTCCGGCGGCGCGCGATGTGGCCCAGCCCGAACCCCGGCCCGAACCTCAGACCCCTAAGGCGGAGCAAGAGCCGTCTGTTCCAACACCCGACGCATGGCTTGAGCGCCGTCTTAGGGTCTTTGAACGTGCCCTGACCGCACTGGAAACCAAGGCTGAGTCTGCCGCGCGCGAGCAGGCGCGGGCGATCGCGCAACTCGAAGAGAAACTCGCGGCGGCGAGCGCCGAACCGGCCGAGCCTCGGCCCGTGCCGCAGCCAGCTGTGCTGGAACCGGTGAAACGCGCGTTGCCGCAAGAAAGGCCCGCCCCCCTGTTCGGCGAGCCTGCCGACATGTCGGCGATTTCACATCCGTTCCCGGCAGAGCGGGGGCAAAGCACACCGCCGCAGGAAATGTCTGCGGCTCCGGGCGGCGAACCCGCCGAGCGGTTCCCGGCCCTGCGCCCGGTGCCACGGACGCTGGCCACCGTGCCTTTGCCGGTGAGAGCCGCGCACTGGAGCGATGCGGCCCCGATCTCCCCGAGTGAAACCCTTGACGATGTGCGCGCGCCGGCAGATGAGGCGCCGGAGCCGGCAGAGGCTGCAAGGCCGTCGGCGGAAGTGTTTTCCATCGCGCCCCCGCCGACTCCCGCCATTTCGAAAGAGGAAATGGCGGACGTGCTGGAGAGCGCGCGCGCAAGAGTGCGCGCCGCCGCGGCAGTATCCAATCACGAGGAGCAGCCAAAGGACGGGGACCGGCGCGTGCGCTGGCTGGCCATAGGCGCGTTGTCGCTGGTGGCGCTGTTCCTCTGTATCGGTCTTGTATTGGGCAACACCGCCGGCGCGATCCGCAGGGATCGCGTGGCGGACTGGCATGGCGCCGGCACCAGCCGCAGTCATGGCGCCCAGGGCGCGTTGGCGCAAACCATTGCCTCGGCGGACTTTGGCGATGCCAAAGCCGAGGCGCGGCTCGCGCTCGCATACTTGCGCGGGCAGGGCGTCGCGCGGGATGCGAGCGCGGCGCTGCGCTGGACCCATGCCGCCGCCGAAGCCGGCGTGCCATCGGCGCAATATCTGCTGGGCGCTCTCTATCAGCAGGGAGAAGCCGTCAAGGCTGATCCCGCCCAAGCCTTCGCCTGGTTCCAGGCAGCTGCGGCCAAAGGCAATCTCAAGGCGATGCACAATTTGGCCATCGCTTATGCGGAAGGACTGGGTACGGCCAGGGATGAAGCCAAGGCGGCGGCATGGTTCACCCGGGCTGCCGAGCGTGGCTATGTGGATTCCGCATTCGACCTGGCAGTGATGTACGAGCGTGGCTCCGGCGTGCCGCAGGATCTCACCCAGGCACTCAAATGGTACGGCATTGCCGCGCATGCTGGCGACCAGCCGTCCAAGGCCCGGGTCGACGTCCTGCGCGGACAGATGAATGCCGATGACGCCAAGCGCGCAATGGACGCAGCGATGGCCTTTGCGCCTGTGCCGGCATTGCCGGAAGCCAACACGCTCTAACGCGACGGATATCGCGGCTGCGTTTTTGTGTCGCGCCCGTGCCAGCGTGCAATTCAACAACAGCTTGTGTGGGCGAAGCGCGACGACGCCATGGGTGTTTTCGCTCTGTCACATACCGCATTGCGGCCTCTGTTCCTTGTGCCAAAGCGGAACATATTGAACCATACGACTTACGTATATCTCTTTGTTTTTGAAGAGTAATTTCGACGAAAATCGCGGTTAACTGTTGTCGAAACATACCTTCGGATGATAGATGGAACTTGGGGATTGTTTCAGCTGGGGGGTTGCGTTGGAACCGGAAGAGATCATTGCCCGCAAGCTGTACGGCACCTACGGGGCGGGTGCGCTCGGTCAGGCCAAAACTTGTGCCAGTCTGGCGCGGGTGATGGCGGACTGGCCCAGCACCGGAATCTGGAACAGGGTCGTTGCCATTCTGGCGGAATCCGCAGGCTTGCCGCGCGCCGAGCCGCGCTGAACTCGCGCGGTCCTCAATTCACCCGCGGACAGGTGGTGATGCGTTGGGTCCGGGTTTCCTGGGTGGAACAGTCGTTGCGCGCGACATTGCGGCGGTGGCGACGCGTATTGGAGGCCTGATGCCGCCAGGCAGGTTGTCCAAGATCGATCACATTTGAAGATGTCAGAACGCCGATTGCGGCACCGCCCAATCCGCCGACCAGCGCACCGGTAGCGGCATTGCCTGCAAGCGCTCCGATAGCGGCGCCGGTGCCCGCCCCCAAAAGCCCTCCTGACAGGCCCCGATCGCCGGGATCGGTTCCGCAACCGGCCAAGGTCAACCCCACAAGGCAGATCGTGCCGAGTTTTCCAAGTGTCTTCATGGCTCCACTCCCGGCCCCCCGGCCAAGGCTCGCTGGAACCAACGCGCCATTTCCCCAAATGTTTCCTGCCGTACAATTCGGGCCGAAAGGTGTCGGGCAAATCGGGCAAGATAGTTCCCGGTTCCCGGGTTCCGGCCGGCGTATCCTCAGCGTTTATGCCGGCTGCCATAGTGGCTGGCCCAGACCTTGGTGAACTCCGCGCCCAGAAGGAAAATCTGCGCCGAATAATAGACCCAGATCAGCAGCACGATGATGCCGCCGGCAGCGCCATAGATGTTGGCGGTGATGAAATTGGCCAGATAATAGCCGATCAGGGTCTGGCCCGCCTCGAACAGGATCGCCGTACCCAGGCTTGCCACCAGCACGTCGCGCCACAACAGCCTTGTATTGGGCAGAAGCTTGTAGATGGCGGCGAACAGCAGCGAAACGATCACATAGCTGAAGCAGAGGTTGACAATCCCGATCAGCAAATTCGAAACATCGGAATAGCGGCTCAAAATGTGCCCCAGCACACGGATGCCGGTGGCGATCACCATGGAAAAGAGCAGCAGGAAGCCCAGCCCGATCACCAGGATCAAGCTCATCACCCGGCCGCGCAGCAACTGGTAGAAATAGGATTCATGGCGCGGCGCCCGCCAGATCACATTCAGCGCGTCCTCGATTTCGGTGAAAAAGCCCGACGCCGTCACCACCAGGGTGACGACGCCGATCAAGCTGCCGACGATGGTGTGGGTGCCGCGGCGCACATGCAGGATGGCGAGCTGCACCATGTCAGCGGAGTCCGGGCTCATGATTCCTGTGAGGTCGTCATGTACCGCGTGGCTGGTGGCTGACTGGCCCAGGGCCAGCGCGGCAATGGCTGAAGCGATGAAGAGGACCGGCGCGATGGCAAGTACGGCATAGAAGGCGATGGCCGCGCCGCGCGTCAGGGCGCTGTCGTCAATGAAGGCCTCGACGCCCTCCTTGAGCAATGTCCATGCGGTGAGCGGGTGTCGGCGCAAAATCGGACTCAATATGATGGTCTTGGGACGAATTCTTCGGGTTCCCGAACGTAACAGCGGTACGGAAAGTTTCACCTCCTTTGAAGCCCAATGCGGGATCGGGCGTTAGCAAAATGGGGAGCACCACCGTTAAGTGATTGATTTGACATGTCCGTTACAGAACGACGGAATCACCAGGCAATTGGCTGGTCAAGGGAAGCGGTTCGTGAGCGCATTGTCTCGGATTTCCGCGACTTCCGCCTCACTTGGCGAGGCATCTTCAAATGGAGCGGCACCACGCTGGTGGCGCTGGTGGTTGGCGCGGTCTTCGCGCTTTACTTCCTGGACTGGAACCAGATGCGCGGACCCGTCGGACACTGGCTGTCCCAAAGGACGGGCCGCGAGGTGCGCATCGACGGCAATCTGGCGGTCAAGCTCTTCCGTTGGCAACCCAGCCTGGAGGCCGGTGCAGTTTATGTCGGCAATCCGCCCTGGCTTGCCGGTCGTGCGGCGGCGGTAAAGAACCTGCGCATCGAACTGCGTCTGGCGCCGCTCATGTTCGGCCGACTGGTGGTGCCGCTGGTGCGGATCGATCAGCCCGATATCCTGCTGGTGCGTGACGCGTCGGGGCGCACCAACTGGGACAATGGTTCGGGCTCCCATGTCTGGCACATCCCGCCCATCCAGCATTTCCTGATCAATGATGGCCATCTGCGCATCGATGATGCGATCAGGAAGCTTCATTTCACCGGCACGGTGAACACGCAGGAAACCCTGGGTGGCAGGGGTGGTGAATTTTCGCTGACCGGGGACGGCACGCTCAACCTCAGCAAGTTCCTGGCAGATGTGAAGGGCGGGCCGCTGATCCATGTGGACAAGACCAAGCCCTATCAATTCACGGCTGATGTGAAGGCAGGGGCCACCCACGCGGTGATCCATGGCGCCATTACCGAACCTTTCCACATGGACCGCTATACCGCTTCGGTGGATGTCAGCGGACCGACCCTGTCGGACCTCTATTTCCTGACCGGCCTGGTCCTGCCCAACACGCCGCCCTATCAGATGACACTCTCGGTGGAGCGCGACGGCACGCGTTACCGGTTGAACGACATCCGGGCGCTGTTGGGCAAAACCGACCTCAACGGCAATCTGAAAGTGGATGTGTCGGGCCAGGTGCCGGCAGTGGCCGGCAAGGTGGCCTCTCGCACATTGGCGCTGGAAGACCTGGGTCCCCTGGTGGGCGGCGGCAAGTCGGCACCGGTCAGGGGCCATTATCTGTTGCCCGAGACCCCGCTTCACACCGAAAGACTGCGCTGGACCGATGCGGAAGTCGATTACAGCGCCGCCAAGGTTCAATCGCGCGATTTTCCCCTGACCAGTCTCGATACCCATATCAGCGTCAAGGGCGGCGTGCTGAATCTCAAGCCGCTGGCTTTGGGCTTCACCCAGGGCAAGCTGGCCGGCTCGATCAGGATCGACGCCCGCAAGGACATTCCCACCACGTCAGTGGATGCGCGCGTCAGCGACATTCATGCGGAGACTTTCATCAGGAGCGGCGACAAGCCGGTCAGCGGTGTTCTGGAAGCGCGCGCGGCCTTGACCGGCACCGGCAAATCCGTGCATGACGCCGCGTCCAACGCCAGCGGCGTGTTCACCGCCGTTGTTCCCTCAGGCGGCATGCGCCACAGCCTGGCGGAATGGACCGGCGTGGATGTGCTTTCCGCACTCAGCCTCAACCTGGCTGGCGACACGTCCAACACCGATCTGCGCTGCGCAGTGGCAAGCTTCGATGCCAGCGACGGCGTGATGACCGGCCGGCAATTCGTGATCGACACCGACCCCGTCAGGATCGATGGCGCAGGCCACATCAACCTCAAGGACGAGACGATCGACCTCAGGCTCCAGGGCGAGCCAAAGCATTTCCAATTCCTGCGGCTGCGCGCTCCGATCACGCTGAAGGGGCCCTGGCAACACCCCTCGGTCGGTATGGAGGCAGGCGCCGCCGCGGCGCAAGGCGGCATCGCCCTGGCGTTGGGCGTGATCAATCCCTTTGCCGCGATCCTGGCCTTCGTGGATCCGGGGCTGGCGAAGGACGCCAACTGCGCGCCACTGCTTGCCGCGGCGAAGGCGCAAGGCGCGCCCGTCAAGCCGTCTGCCGTGAGGAACGCAGCACGCCCGAGACGCTGATTGCGGCATCTAGAGCGGGATGCAACCCCTGTCGTGATCGCGAAAATGGGGAAGGCTCGGATCGGGGGAACGGCAGCCGGGAAATAGCCGGTCGAAACTCATGGCCGCGCCGATCAGAACGAACAGCGACAGTAGCGTGACAAGAAGGGTCACGGCCGG
>Ga0210386_10003313_pt1 | contig 13532 bp, 12 predicted proteins | sample IncBWH32OmetaG_FD_160091 | JGI IMG/M metagenome (GOLD analysis project Ga0210386, IMG submission 160091) | Forest soil microbial communities from Barre Woods Harvard Forest LTER site, Petersham, Massachusetts, United States - Inc-BW-H-32-O ... | reverse complement strand
TGTGACTTACCGACTGGGATTTTGACTTCGGGCTTAAGTTTATTTGGCGTGCAATCCCATCTGGTCCGGACTCGATTGTAGTGGGAATTATGTGGCGCGGGCTTCAGCCTGCGGGGTTTGGTCCTTGCAAGGACGAACCACCGCAGGCTTGAAGCCTGCGCAACAAAAAACTACCGCAGCAAATCTTCCAGTTGAATTTTCGTGTCTGTTTTTGCGTCGCGATATTTCACGATGACTGGAGTGTACAGCGAGATTCCCCACTCTTTGCCCACGCCATTCGTAATGGCGCGAGACCCGGCAATCACCACAGCTTCCTCGGGAATAATTAAAGGGTTCAAGTCTGTTGCCGCATAAACCTTACCGCGTACGATATCGTACACAGGAGTCGAGCGATTGAGAATAGTTCCCGTGCCCAATACCGCGCGGCTTTTTACGATTGTGCCTTCATAGACGCCGCAATTCCCGCCCACTAGAACGTTGTCTTCGATGATCACCGGCATCGCGCCGACGGGTTCGAGCACGCCTCCGATTTGCGACGCAGCCGAAATATGGCAATTCTTGCCGATCTGCGCGCAGCTGCCAACGAGTGCGTGGGAGTCGATCATCGTGCCGTCATCGACGTATGCGCCAGCATTGACAAACATGGGCGGCATGCAAACCACGTCACGGCCAATGTAGCAGCCATCTCGAATGCTCGATCCGCCAGGCACGATGCGCACGCCGTCGCCTTCGTCAAAATGTCGCACCGGGTAGGAATCTTTGTCGAAAAATGGCTGCTTCGCTGAGTCGAGCGACATATCGACGACCACACCCATGCGGAACCCGACGAGAATTCCCTTTTTCACCCACTCGTTGGTCCGCCAACCCGTTACGCGCGAAGCGTCAGGCTCCGCGGACCGGATGCGGCCCGCGTTCAATTCGGCTTTAAACGTGCGAAAAAACTGGTGATCGATTGCGGAATAGCGCGCAGGCTTCGTATCAAATAACGTTTCGATATGTTTTTCGAGTTTCTCAGATGCGGTTGGCAACGTGAGCCCTTTCGAGGAGCGCGAGGGATTCGAGCACAGTTCGGATTTTCGCGGCGCTTTCGACGCGCGGCGGCACAAGGGGCAAACGGAAAACAGGTTCGAGCAAGCCCATTTCCGCCATGGCAGCCTTCACAGGCGTCGGGTTCGTCTCGACAAAATTTACTTCCAAGAGAGGCATCCACTTTCGCAACCAGGCGCGAGCTTCCGCGAAATTCCCAGCGAGGCAAAGTTGCGCAAAGCTCGTCATTTCGCCGGGAATCACGTTGGACGCGACGGAGATGATTCCCTTTCCGCCCATCGCCACAAGCGGCAAGGTGATCGCGTCATCGCCCGAAAACACCAGGAAATTTTCAGGGACTTGCTGAAACACCTGCGTGATTTGCGAAATGCTTCCCGAAGCTTCCTTCACGCCAATAATGTTTTCAATTTCAGAGAGCCGGCGCACGGTTGGTGGATCGATGTTCACATTTGTGCGCGGCGGAACGTTGTACAAAATAATGGGCAGCGAAGTCGCCGCTGCTATGGCCTTGAAATGATGATAGAGGCCTTCCTGCGTCGGCTTATTGTAATAGGGAGTGACGGACAGAATTCCCTCGGCGCCCAGGCGCTCGCACTCGCGCGCCATTTCAATCACGTGGTGCGTGTCATACCCGCCCGCTCCCGCGAGCACCGGCACCTTGCCCTTGGACTCTTCGATCGTGATAGCCACGACGCGCAGGTGCTCTTCGTGCGTCAACGTGGGGCTTTCCCCCGTCGTGCCGCATGGCACCAGAAAATTTATTCCCGCCTCAATTTGCCGGCGAACCAGCCGTCGCATTGCCTCTTCATCGAAAGACAAATCCTTCCGGAAAGGAGTAACTAGCGCTGTGCCGCATCCACTGAATCCTCGAAACATGGTCCCACCTCTTTTAAAAATTATTGATTGACCGGGCGTCGCGCTGTTTTCGCGTCGTCCGAAAAAATAACATCCCCAAACTCGTGCAACCCTTGCTTGCCGATCACCCACTGCGCCGCTTTTAACGCTCCGCGCGCAAATCCCTCTCGGCTGCGCGCCGTGTGCCGCAACGTGATCGTGTCCGCCTGCGAGTCAAAACCAATTTCGTGCGTCCCTGGATTCGCGCCCGCGCGGTTGGAGCTGGCGTCAATTCTCCTGGAAAATCCGGCGTGCTGCATTTCCTCGATCAGCTGCAGCAGCGTTCCCGAAGGCGCATCCTTCTTCGCGGTATGATGCACTTCCCAGGCCCACGCGCCGTATTCGGGCTGGCTCGCCAGCAGCCGCGCAGCCTCCGCCACAACTCGGCGAAACACATTTACGCCAATCGAATAATTCGGACTGTAAACCACGCCTACGCCGTAATGGTCAACCGTGGCACGCACGCGATCTATCTCGCCATACCAGCCCGTTGTCCCGACAATTGTCGGAACGCCTATGGCGCAGAGAGCCTCCACATTGGCAACCGCCGTGTGCGGCGTTGAAAATTCGATGGCCACGTCCACGCCTCGAAAATTTTCCGCCGTAATTCCCTGCTGATTCACGTTGGTGTCGATGTCCAGCTTCAACCCAACCGAAAATCCCGCATCCGCAGAAAGCAGTTCGATCAGCCTGCCCATTTTCCCGTATCCGACGATTGCCAAATTCCTAGGCATGGTGCGCCTCCGCTTTGCCGAGAAGCGTACGCGTCATCTGCGCATACGTTTCGACTGCGGCAAGCAACTCTCGTTTAGATATTTTTTCCTGCGTTGTATGCGCAACATGAATGCTGCCCGGCCCAAAGAGAAACGGCTCACCCCACGATGGCACTAAAACCGGGATGTCCGTCGTGAACGCAACCACGTCGGTTGCAAAGCCATCCAGCGAAGCGAAATGCATGGCTGGAAGAGAAAGAATTTCCCTGACTTCGGCGCGGTCGCCAATGGCTGAGCGCAGTGCCTGATCGACAATCTTTCCGTCGCCGACAAGGCGAATCGCCAACTCCGCCTTTGCAGCATCAGGAATGATATTTGGCGCGCGGCCTCCGGATATCGTCCCGATATTCAGCGTCGTTTTTCCCATGACTGGATCTTCCGGTAGCCTCATTCGCCGAATCGCTTCCAGCGCGTCCAGAAGTTTTTCAATCGCAGAATCGCCAAGTTCCGGGTATGCGGAGTGCGCCATCTTCCCCTTGGCGATAATCTCGTAACGCAAGATCCCTTTCGATCCCAGCGCGACCTTGCTCTCCGTAGGCTCTCCATTGATAAGGTAACGCGAGCCGCGCGGCGAGCGCGAAGCGACTTCCGCTCCCGCGCTGTTGCGCTCCTCTCCCACCAAAAAGAGCAGGCCAAAATTTCGCGTGCCGCCTTCAATCAGCTTTTCCGCCGCCGCGATCATCGCGGCGATGATTCCCTTTGCGTCGCAGGCGCCGCGCCCGTAAATATTTTCTTCGTCTTCACTCGAAGGGAAAAACGGCGGGACCGTATCCATGTGCGTCGAGAGCACCACAGTCGGAGCACCCCACTCCGCATATACATTAAATCGCTCAGGCGATACGACCATGGCCTCCGCCACGCCGCCCGTTCGTATCGCAAGCGTGGAGAGATAGCGCAGCAGGTAATCGCCCACCGCCCTCTCGTTCTCCGTGATCGACTCAATGTCGACCAATGCGCGCGTCATTTCAAATGGATGCATGTTTTCAGTAGGACAGGCTTCAGCCTGTCAGCTTTTCTTCCCCATAACACCGGTAAGTAAAATATTTTTGTCCGTAGCTCAACAAACGGAAAAACCAGACAGGCTGAAGCCTGCCCTACCAAACCCGTTAGATTGTAATCCTCAGAATGGAGTTGCGCGCAGGGAAAGAAGCAGGACGCAGGAAGGCACCGGGCGTCTCGCTCCTCATAGCGCTCCACCCGATTCCTCGGATGACAGTGAGCCGGCCTTAGCCAAGCCCCCCAGCCGCCTCGGCGGGACTGCCGCAGGCAACTTCGGCGGAAGATTCCACGACACCTTTCACACGGCCTCCGAAGTTCCTCGGAAATTCGGCCGAGCTACTGATTGCCTCCGCACCTCTATCAGGACCAAATTAAGATATCACTCCGTTGCAAGAGCGGTCAAATTGGGGCGGCGAGGTAGAACTAGCGCTGTCATTTCAAGCGGGCCATATCCCAGGCAATTTTATAGAAGTTCTGCTTGAACTTGATTCGCTCGGAATTGCTCACCACGGAAAGTAGCGAATATATGGACAACTTGCGAAAGATGCGCACGCGATCCGAGAATTGGACTGCCCTGGCGTGAAATGGCCCATAGAATTTTTTTAGATACTTATACTTACTTTCATACCGGAACGGAATTGATTTCGTCGATCTCGATTGGCCGCTGACATGAATAATAGTTGCGCTGGGAAGAACATAACAGGGTACGCCGCGATTCAATAGAGTGTGGGCAAGCGCGGAATCTTCGTAAAAAAAGAAAAAGTCCTCGTCAAAGAGCGTCGGAGGCGGTATGGCCGATCGCCGTATCAAGAAAAATGCGCCCAAAACTCCATCGACTCTAAGCGGCTCAGTAGCTTTACCTAATTTTATATTTATATATCTCGCCTGTACCTTGCCAAACCAGTTAGCATAGTGTGAGAAGAGAGATTTTGAGAACACCATTCCCTGGATTCGTCCGTTTTCATATGTAAGCAGAGGGGCGCAGACTCCGCCATCGCTTCTTTCTTCCAGGAATTTCCAGAGTTCTATCAATGCACTGCGGTTCAGGATAACGTCCGTGTTGGTCACGCACACGTATTTGCCGGCCGTGGCCTCCACCCCGCGGTTGATGGCGCGTCCGTAACCGATATTTTCTTCCATTTGCAGATAATTAATTTCAGGGTGGGCTTGCAGAAATTCCCGCGAGCCGTCCTCGGAACCGTTATCCACCACGGTAAAATTAAATGTGAAGGGCACTTCCAGGGTTTTGAAGAAGTCAGCCAGCCGGGTTATCCATTGCAGCGTATTGAAGTTGACCGTTATGAATGCAATATCGACCGGCACGGCGGATTCCTCTCCTGTGGTATCGGCCAACACGGCAAACACCCATTAAAGTTTGAGTATACATTAATTGAAAAATTGCCTGAGATGAGAACAACAGCAGAATCATTGCTTGATTGCAAAGTCGGGATGGCTGCGCTATGAATTCGATCGATCTCCATCCGCGGCGATTGCGCGAAGGGGTTGTAGGTCCGAAACAATTTTGCGCAGGGCCGTCGGCTCATCTTCAGCCGATTGCGGTGCGGCAGGATTGAAGAAACGATTCGCGGCCAGAATACGTAATTTGGCCTTTGCTTCCGGAGAAAGCTTGTCGCAGGAATAAATCACGACCAATCCTGCCGTTTGGAAGGCGAAGTATTGACTCTCCAGTTCAACAAATGAAAGAGTGTCTTCGCTTAAGAGCAAGACTTCGAAGTGATCGTCAAAAAGGGCGCGTTCCAGCCGCATTGCCTGAGCGATGTTACCTTCAACCACCACCAATGCAGGAAGATGACCGTGGCGCTTGAAGCGCTCTGGAGCGGTCACTGGAACCAGTTCGCGAGTCGCCGGATCACTACTCACAGTTTGATCCGCAAGATCGGCGCGAATCATTCCCGCGCCCAGCGTGGCATTGGAAATTGGATCGATCAGAATGAAACTGCCGGTGATGCGATTCTGCGTGTAGGGATCGAAGAATAGCGGGTTGACGGTTTCGAGTTCGACGTACGCGATGTCGTTCATCTGCAGACTGCTCGCGGGCTCATGCGCGAGTGTATTGACATTCACGCGATAGTGAATCTTCAGCGCTTTTGCTCGCACAGTGCGCGAAGTATGCTTCAGCAAATAACTTTTTCCCGGCTCGGCTGCCTCAGAATTAAACCATACGACCATCGCATCGAAATGGCGCGATACGCGCGGCGGGTGCGCCGGCGAAACAAGCATGTCGCCGCGGCTCAAATCAATTTCGTCTTCCAGCGTCACGGTTACGGACATCGGCGGAAATGCTTCCGGAGCGTCGCCATCAAACGTGACGACGGCTTTCACGCGGCTCTTTTGTTCCGATGGCAGCGAAACGACCGGATCGCCCGGGCGAATCACTCCGCTGGAAACCTGTCCCGCAAAACCGCGAAAGTTCTGATCAGGGCGAATTACATATTGCACAGGAAAGCGCACGGCATCCGACGGCGTTTCCATGCGAATGGGCACGGTTTCAAGATGCTCCAGAAAAGTCGGCCCGTGATACCACGGCGTGTTCGCTCCGCGCTCCACCACGTTATCACCAGCCAGGGCGCTGATCGGAATCGCGACGACGTGCGGCACAGCCAATTGCTTCGCGAGTGCATCGAAATCGCTGCGCAGCTTCAGAAAAACTTCCTCGCTGTAATTCACGAGGTCCATTTTGTTGATGGCCACAAGCACATTTGGAATTCCAAGCAGCGACGCGATGTACGTGTGCCGGCGCGTCTGCGCCAAGACGCCTTTTGTCGAGTCGATCAAAATCACCGCGAGATTGGCGGTCGAAGCGCCAGTAGCCATGTTGCGCGTGTACTGCTCGTGGCCTGGCGTATCGGCAATGATGAATTTGCGTAGCGGCGTTTCAAAATAGCGGTAGGCAACATCAATCGTAATGCCCTGCTCGCGCTCGGCGCGCAATCCGTCCGTGAGCAGCGAAAAATCAACAGCGCCCGTCGAGCGATTGATGCGGCTCTTCTTCACGGCCGCCATCTGATCTTCAAAAACAGATTTCGAGTCGTGCAGCAGACGCCCGATCAGAGTCGATTTGCCATCGTCCACGCTGCCCGCCGTCGTAAAGCGCAGCAAATCTTTTTCAAGATTTTTCTGCATGAAGGACTCGAAGCCCCAGGCTTCCTGATTGGCAGTGATGCTCATCAGAAGTAGCCCTCGCGCTTTTTAATTTCCATCGAGCCTTCCTCGTCATGATCGATCACGCGGTTCTCGCGCTCCGACCGCCGGAACGAAATCATTTCTTCAATTATTTTCGCCACTGTATCCGCCGTGGAGACAATCGCGCCCGTGCATGGCACGCATCCGAGCGAGCGCATGCGCACCACCATGCGCTGCGTCTTCTCCCCCGGCAGCAAGTCCCACTTGTCGTAGGCCACAACGATCGACCCGCCGCGAATCACCACATTGTGTTCTCTCGCGAAATACAGCGGCACGATGGGAATATTTTCGAGGTAAATGTAAAACCACACGTCCGCTTCGGTCCAGTTGGAAAGCGGAAACACGCGAATGCTCTCGCCCTTGTTGATGCGAGAATTAAAAATGTTCCACAATTCGGGCCGCTGATTTTTTGGGTCCCATTGACCGAACGAATCGCGGAACGAATAAACGCGTTCCTTGGCGCGCGATTTTTCTTCGTCGCGCCGCGCGCCGCCAAACGCGCACGTAAAATCGCCCTCCGCCAAAGCATCGAGCAGTGATTTCGTTTTCAGCAGCCCGCAGCACTTTTGCGTGCCGAGCACAAACGGATTCGCGCCCGCGTCGAGCGCTTCCTGATTCTTGTGCACGATCAACTCCGCGCCAATCTCCCGCGTGTAGCGATCGCGAAACTCAACCATCTCCGGAAATTTATAGCTGGTATCGACATGGAGCAGCGGAAACGGAATTTTCCCTGGAAAGAAAGCTTTTTGCGCGAGCCGCAGCATCACCGAAGAATCTTTTCCGATCGAGTAGAGCATCACCGGGCGCGCAAATTCCGCAACAGCCTCGCGCAGGATGTGAATGCTCTCTGCCTCAAGTGCGCGCAAGTAGTTGATCTTCTGCGGCGTAAGCAGCGCGGCCCGCTCGCTCGCGCCATTCGCGGTGGTCGTGTTCATAGTTCCGTTGGATGTGTCAGCCATCGATATTGATTCTTATATGCGCTCGAGTAGGACAGGCTTCAGCCTGTCTTCTTTTGACTCTTGCTGCCCCTGAAAGTTCAAAACCAGACAAGCTGAAGCCTGTCCTACCAGTGTCCACTGCAACTTCCTAATTACCACGTTCCCATGCGCCAGATACAACAAAACCCACCGACCGTTTCCTCAGGTGGTGGGTGCGCGTCGTTAACAGTCTGAGCCAGTCTGGCTAGTCTCGAAACTCTTCGCCGGCGTGACTACCCTCTCCACCCTGCTCCCAGGCAAGCGCGACAACTCAATGGGCCACAACAATATGCGCAAGCCCCTGCATGATGGATTCGTAGCTGCATGCCCAACAGATTACCGGAATGCCCAAGCCGTCGCAAGGCGAAACTCGGGGGTGGTGCGGGCTTCAGCCTGCGGGGGTGGGTCCTTGTAGCGCCGGCGTCCCGCCGGCGGTTTTGCGCTGCGTTGCGATAGCTGAAACCAGCCGGCGAGACGCCGGCGCTACGAAACCTAAACCCCACAGCCTGAAGCCCGCGCCACTAATGCCCAACACAAACATAGCGGAGCCGATCCGTCGTTGCTCCATTAGTTTCACGAATAATTACCGAATCGGATTTGTAAGAGCTAAAGGAAACGACGCCCGCCGGCGTAGTTTCATCGGAGCCGGTGCACGAAAAAAGCGCATCGGTGAACGGCAGTTTTGTAATGGACTGCGATGCCCCCGAATTCAAATTCATTGTGCCGCGAACAATAATCGGCAGAGTTTCCAAGGACCGAGCGCACATTTGCGTTTCTCCCTGAGTGCTCCCGCAGTTCTCAACTGCCGCAAGCGATGCTGTCCCCGTTGCCGCTGGATCCGTGATCGTATTCGTTCCCGCGACGGGCGGCGCGACATGCGTAATCGAGCCGCCTTCTGAGCCAAGCAACGCCACGCCCGGAAACCGCGAATTTAAATGCGGCGAACTGGTGATCACCGATTGCGTTTTTCCACCTCCCACCGAATACATCCCCAAACTGCCGCCCTCAGCCGATGCAGAAATAATTTTGTCGTTGATCTGATCCGCCACCAGATTTCCGGACGTCGCAACAACACCGAGCACCGTCAGGTTCCGGGAGTTATAAGCGTTGGAAAAGAGGACGCATTCGAGGGTGGCAGGCCCACATTCGATGTTCGAGGCTGTCACCGCGCTAGTTGCCCTTTGCGAGCCCACTAGCAGACAGGAATCGACATGCTCGCAATGAATGTCCGTAAACGAGCCGGACGAGTCGATCTGAATTCCCGCCCCCGGTGACGGCGCTCCATCTGAATTAATCGTCGCGCCGTGTATTCCGCGAAATGCCGCCACTTCCCTGACGATCACCGGCACCGTCGCCGCGGAACAGTTCGAGCATTTGCCGTAAGAAAGCACTTCCAGATCTTCATACGGCCCGCTATTCTGCGCCGCTGAAGTTTCCACATCCAGGCCAGCTGCCGGGCAATTCACGATCAGCACATGGCGCAAACCGGACTCTTCCTGTGACCAAGTATTTCGTACACCCGTCGCGCCCACCTTGTTTTCGCAATCCACAGTCAGATTTTCCACGCGTACGCCCATCGCAATTGGCGCACTGCCCATCTGCACAACGGGAGTCGAGGCCGGAAACGACGGCCCCGCCTGGATGACAGTCCCGGTCGACCCAGCATCACCTCGGCCCGATCCAATCATCTGCGATTTGTTGGGGACCACGATGCTAGCGTTCGTAATCCAAGTCCGCCGCAACAGATGAACCTCGGCAAATACTTTCGATGGCAGAGAGGCAAAGGGATTTGCCGTAAACGTTTCAGGCAAATTGTCATACACAACACATCCTGGCGGCGCGCAAGCCGCAAGTGACGATGCGAGCGTTTTGTACTTCACGCCATCGACCATGAGAATTGCATTCGAACCGATTGGCAGCGCATCCGCGGCTTCGTTGCGAGTTGTTACCGATCTTTTGCCCTGGGAGGACTGTCCCCGTTGTTCATCTTGAGCAAGGCATGGCGTTGACAGCAGAATTGCTATAAACAGAAGAAAGTAAGGTTTCATATGTCTATCCGGCTGTGATGTGGAGTTTAGTGTTGTTACAAACTGCTCTTAGTTAAATACAAAGCGGCTCTATTCTGTTGGATGCAAGAATTGAATCTGGCGAAATATCGTCAGCCAAGTTTTTCGGGCAAAGCCAGACGAAATTTCGTCACTCAAGGGGGCTTCGTTCCAAAAGGAAAGCTCTTGACACAGAATAAGCAACTCCCTATAATTTGGCCTGCTGGACACGTGGCGATTTAAGGCAACTTGCTCCACGTAAAAAACTGCTAAAGAGTCGGACGAGCACTCAGACTAAGTTTTTTGAGCCCTCCCCCTCTTTGGCGTGGAGGGTTTTTGTTTTTAGGAAACCTCTCTCACGCCGCCCAACCTGCGGCAGTTTACCAGTCAAAATCTGGAATCGATTCTCCCGCTGCACCATCTGAATGTATGCGGAGCGATCGCAGGAGGCCAAATGGCCGAACATTATCAGCTCAAGTGCCGTGAATGTGGAAAGCTCTGGGGAAATCAGCCGCGCTCGTTTTGCGATGAATGCCTCTCGCCCCTTGAAGTGATTTACGATCTGGAAGCGATTCGCCCGCTATTCACCCGCAAAAATATTGAAGCCGGGCCCACGAATCTGTGGCGCTACAGTGCTTTGCTTCCTCTTCCGGAAGATTATAAAGCCACGATCCCAACAGGCTTCACTCCACTCGTGCAGGCGCGCCGCCTGGGCAAGCAGCTCAACACTACCAATCTTTATTTGAAGAATGACGCCGTCTGCTTCCCTACGCTCTCTTTTAAAGATCGAGTGGTGGCAACGGCTTTGGCTGCCGCACGGCGTTTTGGATTTCAAGTCGTGAGTTGCTCTTCAACCGGAAATCTGGCGAACGCCGTGGCCGCGCAAGCCGCGCGCGAAGGCTTCGATGCGTGGATTTTCATTCCCTCGGACCTCGAAGCCGCCAAGGTAACCGGCACGCAGGTGTTTGGTGCGAAGCTGGTGCGCATTGCGGGCAACTACGATCAAGTGAATCGGTTGTGCTCGCAGATCGCTGAAAAATACCGCTGGGGATTCGTGAACGTGAATCTGCGGCCGTACTACGCCGAGGGCTCGAAGACCGTGGGCTACGAAATTGCCGAGCAACTCGGCTGGCGCTTGCCGGACAACATTGTTTGCCCGATGGCCGGCGGCTCGCTGATCACCAAAATCCGGAAATCATTTAATGAGTTGATCGCTTTGGGCCTGGTCGAGGAAAAGAAAGTGAAATTCTTCGGCGCGCAAGCCACGGGCTGCTCCCCGATTTCGGATGCGGTGAAGCGCAAGCTGGAACGGTTTGAGCCGCAAAAGCCCGCGACGATCGCGCGTTCGCTCGCCATCGGCAACCCGGCGGACGGCTTTTACGCGGCGCGCGCCATTCGCGAAAGCGGCGGCTGGGCGGAAGATGTTTCCGATCCAGAGATCGTCAAGGGCATTCAGCTGCTCGCCGAAACCGAAGGAATTTTTACGGAGACGGCGGGTGGCGTGACCACTGGCGTGACGAAAAAATTGCTCGAGCAGGGCTACATCAATCCGAGTGAAACCACGGTTGCGTGCATTACGGGCAATGGCTTGAAGACGATTGACGCGATTCAGCAGGAATATACGCTCACTCCCGCGATCGAGCCGCGCCTGACTGTATTTGAAAATTTCATTAACGATCGCATGGTTGCCGTCGCAGGAAACTAGTTTTTTGAAATCAGCAGGGGGTCCTGGAAACGTCCGTCACCCGATTGGCGTTTCCGGGTTTCACAATTTGAAGATCAGGAAAAATAATTGAAATGAAAATTACTGTTGAAATTCCCACGGCCTTGAGGCGATTTACGGACGGAGTACAAATGCTGGAATGCAGTTCGGAGACGCTTCCGGATTTGCTCGGCGAAATTGAACAGCGCTTTCCCGCCATCACCAAGCATCTCCGGGACGATTCGGGCGAGATCCGCCGGTTCATCAACATTTACGTCAACGAAGAAGACATTCGATTTCTTGGCGGCAATGGCTACAAGTTTCAGGAGGGAGACCGCGTGCTGGTGGTGCCATCAATCGCGGGCGGAGCGCCGGCAGATGCTTGCCGATGAAGCAGATACGCTTTGCAGTGCGCTCGATCGCAACGGCGGCGGGAACTTTGGCTTGACAATTTTGGCAGCTGATTTAAGCTTAAGTGGCAATGATGACCTTCATTCTCAAGGGAATTACGATTACCAAGCGCACGCCCACGTGTACCAGGGCGGCGCGGACCCCCTTGGGAGCCAAGGATTTGCAAGCGTAGCAAGACATCCTTTAAGCTCTTAGATGCGGCCCGCGAAGCCAAAAGCTCGCGGGCGTTTTTGTTTATAGGGCAAGTTTTTAAGTAGAACAGGCTGAAGCCTGTCCTACTGTAACGAGGACACGATGAGTATAGCGGCGCAGGAAAAAATCGACGCAGTGCAAGGCGGCGCGGAAGGCTGGAGCGCGGAGGAAGTCGTGCGCTGGGGTTTCAAGGAATTTCAACCTCATGCGGCAATCGCTTCGAGCTTTGGCGCGGAAGACGTGGTGCTCATCGATATCGCGGCGCGCGTGCGGCCCGACATTCGCGTTTTTACGCTGGATACGGATTTCCTGTTTGCCGAGACTTACGAGTTGATTGACAAGATTGAGAAAAAATACGGAATCCGGGTCGAGCGCGTGAAATCCTTGTACACGCCGGAACAACAGGCCGAGAAGGTTGCGCCGAAACTTTGGACAATTGATCCAAACCAATGCTGCGCGCTGCGCAAAGTGGAGCCCCTGAAGGCCAAACTGGCCACGCTGACCGCGTGGGTCACGGGGATTCGCCGCGATCAGGCGGCTACGCGCGCGAATGCGAAAAAAATCGAGTGGGATAAATCGTTTGGCCTCGTGAAATGCAATCCGCTGGCGGATTGGACTTGGGATCGCGTTTGGGAATATGTGCGCGAACACGATGTGCCTTACAACCCGCTGCACGAACAGAATTATCCGAGCATCGGCTGCGTGCAGTGCACGCGCCAAGTGCAGCCGGGAGAAGATCCGCGCGCGGGACGCTGGTCCGGCTTTGCGAAGAAAGAATGCGGGTTGCACGCGCCTGAGTAGCACAGGCTTCAGCCTGTGGATTTTAATCTCTCTAGGACGAAATTCCACAGGCTGAAGCCTGTGCTACTGAAAAGCGATCAATGTGATTTTTGAATTGAATTTGAAATGAGAAAAGTGATGAGTCTATTTCCCATGTTCGTAAAACTCGAAGGGCGCCTCGTCCTGATGGTGGGCGCCGGGCCCGTGGGCGAGGGAAAGATTGAAAGCCTGCTGGCGTCAGGCGCAACCGTGCGCGTGGTTGCGCCACACGCCACGCCGCGTGTGCGCGAATGGGCGCGCGAGGGACGCATTCAATGGGAAGCGCGGGAATATAAGCCATCGGATTTTGCGGGCGTGTTTATTGCAATCGCAGCAACGGGATCGGCTACGCTGCACGATGAGATTTACGCGGAAGCCAAAAGCCGCAGCGTTCTTTTTAACGCGGTGGATGAGCCGGAGCGCTGCGATTTCTACTTCCCTGCCGTGGTGCGACGCGGCGATTTACAGA
>Ga0210386_10003312_pt1 | contig 13534 bp, 12 predicted proteins | sample IncBWH32OmetaG_FD_160091 | JGI IMG/M metagenome (GOLD analysis project Ga0210386, IMG submission 160091) | Forest soil microbial communities from Barre Woods Harvard Forest LTER site, Petersham, Massachusetts, United States - Inc-BW-H-32-O ... | reverse complement strand
CGCCGAGACATCAACGACGCTGTCGCCATGACCCTGCACTTTGAGACCGGCGCAATTGCAACAGTAAACCTGGCGTGGACACGCGAATGCGCACCCAAACAGTTTTCTGTCGACCTCCTTGCCGGCGATGCGTCTCTCTTACTGGACCTCGGGCCTGAGGAGTGCCGCTTGAGCGGGGTGATAGCCGGGCACCCGCAGGCCGCCGAGTCGAGCGATCCGTTGACGCGATCCGTCACCCGCTTCGTGGAGATCGCGCGCGAGCGCGACCGCGGTCGCGCCTTCAGCTCGCCAGCAGACGCGCTTGGCACGCTCGAGGTGGCACTGGCCTGCGATCGTGCGCTCGACGAGTGCAGGACAGTCCCGGTCAGGACGGCACAGGTGCCCGACCTACTCGTCGGCTCGGATGTGCCCGGTTGAAACGTCACTCGCGCTCGCGGGGTTCCCTGATGGCCCCCTCTGCAGTCGCAGACCCAAGGGCGACTGGGCCTACGGAGCCGATCCGGCAACCGCGCCGGCGATGGAGCCGAAGCCGGGCCGCCCGAACGGTACAGGATCCGGGCAGCGCCGCGCTCGAGAAGCGCTTGCGTCCGCTGTATCTGACGTCCTTCTTGCAGGGGTTCGCGCTCTGGTATGCGGTTGAGAAGCTCTTCATGCGCTCGATCGGGCTCAGCGACGCTTTAATCGCGCTCAGCACGTCGATCTACATCGTGGTGATGATGGTCGCGAACGTCCCGATTGGTGTGCTCGCCGACCGGTGGAGCCGCAAGGGCGTGCTGTACCTGGCAACGATCGCGCTCGCTTGCGGCTCTGCCGTTTGCGGGCGCGCTCACAGCTTTTTGGTTTTTACAATCGGTATCTCGATGTGGGGTCTCTTTTATGCGTGCTACTTGGGCACGTTCGACGCCATCGTCTACGACGTGGTGCTCGAAGAGACCGGCTCCGCCGAAGGGTTCGAGCGACACTACGGCAGGGTGCAGATGGCCGAGTTCCTTGGGAGCCTCGGGGGAGCGCTCGCGAGCGTTCTGGTCGTGCAGCTCTGGACTACCCGTGCAACCTTCTTTCTCACGGTGCCGATCACGTGCTGCGCGTTCATTTCTCTTCGTGCGTTCAACGAGCCTCTCCTACACAAGGCGCGCAAGGAGCCGCTGTCCGCGCACCTCGGGCAGATCGTGCGGGCGTTTCTGACGAATTGGACCGTCGCTCGTATCGTCGTTTGCACGGTATGTGCAGCTCAGGTACTGCGCTTGCTGTTCGAGTTCTCCCAGCTCTGGTATCTCGCGCTGGGGCTTCCGAAGTACTTGTACGGCCCCGGTTGCGCGTTGCTGAGCTCAGGAGCCGTGGCCGGAGGATATCTAGCGAGCAAACTACCCATCGGGTGGCGTGCTGTGTTGACCACAGCGATCTTTACACTGGCGATCTCGTCGGGGTTGTTCGTTAAGGTGGCGCCGGTGGTGATCGCGGCTCAAATGCTGACCATGGCTGGGATCGTGATCTTGACCGTGATCCTGAGCCGGTATCTCCACGATGAGATGCCCTCAACAATCAGGACCGGCGCATCCTCGGTAGCAGCAACGGCCGGATATGGCGTATTCGTGCCGGTGGCGATCGCCTTCGGGCTGACCAGCCAGCATCAAGGTATCTTTCACGCATCGTGGTTCGTCACCGGTGCCCTCATCCTCCTGTCAGCGGGACTGATCATCCTGGTGGTGAGGGCAAGGTGCGCCGACAGCAACTCGAGAAGCGCCGTGGGGAACGGTCAACATCCTTCCAGATCTGCTGTCGTGGAGGTAGGCGATCGAGGAGAGCCCATCCGTTGAGAACGCAGTGTGTGGACTGAATTGGGCTATACCGCCGCGTGGAATGTGAGGAATGGTCAAGACCTGTGGATCGGTGTGTCACGCGACTTGCTAATTACCTCGCGGTCTTCTCGTGGGGGCGTTCGACGGGGGGTACCTTTGTCGAGCCGTGCGTCGGCGCGCACCAGCGCGACCAGGTGGGCTACGTTGAGCGCGCCACCCCGCCGCCATCCCCAGCACTGCCCAGCAAAAGATCAGCGCCGCAATCACTTTCGGCCCGTACTTGGGCGGCCGCGGGCGCCGCGACCTGACCACGTCTGCAAGGCGCAGCGCGACGCGCAACGCCTTGCAGACGTGGTCAGGTCACGATGCCAGCCCATCGTGGCGCACAACTCGTCGAGGATCCGCCGCTTCTCCGCCATGCCGGCCCGCCGGTAGCGCATGGCGATCGTCTCCGTCACGGCCTTGCGTTCACCCATCGTCAATCCCATCGTGCGGACCTACTGCGCCGCAACGGGATCGCTGCTTCGACACGCCGCTACGCGGGCATTCTCACTTGAGGCAACGAATGGCCCTACGCGGGCATTTCGATGAGCCAACGCGGGCAGATGAGCTAACGCGGGCCGTAGACAACGCATGCCCGCGCTCGATACACTGTGTATCGACGTACCGGTAGCGACACGGCGCAGGGTCCCTGCGTCCGCCCGCGGCAATCCTCCCTAAGGGGGTATAAGTGTCCAAGTCTGCGCCTCGGCGTGAAGGGTTCCCGAGCGAAATGTCGGAGCCCGAGAGTTATAGCGTAATCGGAGCCGAATGGCCTGGCTGCTCATCGGAGCAGCCAGGTTGCCTAAAGGAGCTCGTAGAGAGCACATCTCGGAATGGCGCTGATGAGGTGTTGTCGATCGAGCGGTGTCTGCCCGACGGGTGGCTTGCGCGGGCGTTGCGAGCAGACGTGCGCAAAGGCCTGACCAGCTCACCGAAGCGGCTTGAGGCCAAGTGGCACTACGACGCGGCCGGCAGTGAGCTGTTCGAGCAGATAATGGAGCTCGACGCCTACTATCTGACGCGCGCCGAGCGGTCCATCCTGGGGGCCCGGGCTCACGAGATCTCCGCGGCCACCGGCGCGTTTACGCTTGTCGATCTCGGGTGCGGCTCGGCCAGCAAAACGCGGCTGCTGCTGAATGCTTTGCGCAAGGCCGGAAGTCTGGGGCGGTATGTGGCGGTTGATGTGTCCGAGAGCGCCCTGGTCGGGGCGTGCGCGCGGGTGAAAAGGGAATATCCGGGCGTTCGGGTGCAGGCCGTGGTCTCGGACTATGAGCAGCGACTTGGCCTGCCGGACCACGGGGAGCCGATGCTTGTGGCGTTTCTTGGTTCCACTATCGGCCAGCTGGCGCCGGCCGAACGGGGCATGGTTCTCACATCTCTGAAAAGGTCCCTGAAGCCGGGCGATGCGCTCCTGATTGGCACGGACCTGGTCAAAGACCCGGCGGTGATGATGTTGGCCTACGACGACCCGGCAGGCGTGGCCGCGCAGTTCAACCTGAATCTGCTGCGGCGACTGAACGCGGAGCTTGGTGCAGATTTCGATCCGGACGCGTTCGCGCACCTGGTCCGGTGGGATGAGAGCAACGAGTGGATCGAGGTGGGGGTGCGGGCGCTCGCGGACCAGGTGGTGATGGTTGGCGCCCTGGGGCTGACGGTCGCCTTCCGCGAAGGCGAGGAGATGCGGACGGCGATCATGGCGAAGTTCCGTCGCGATCGTGTGGAGGCTGAGCTGGCTGCTGTCGGGCTGGTGATGCGGTCATGGTGGACAGACGAGCGGGAGCAGTTCAGCATGTCGCTGTCGGTGCCCGCGTGACTCGCTCAGTATCTCACGCAGTCATACCTGACAGCGGACGAAGCTTTGGCGGAGCTGAGTACACGGCTGGCGGGTCCGATCGAGGTCAATCATCTGTCGGTGCGATGAGCGATACGGCCGCCTTCCCCCAGCGAGCATCCGCCGAGCCACCCGGCGAGGCATCCGGGTGTCAGCCGTTCAGGAACTTCATGGCCGACTTCCCCACCGGCGTGGCCGTGGTGACCACGACCGATCTCTCCGGGCGGCCCCACGGCTTCACCTGCTCGGCCCTGTGCAGCGTGACCGTAACGCCGCCCACCCTGCTGGTGTGCGCCAACTTGCACGGGGCCTTCTTGGCGGCACTGCTCGAACGCGGCCTGTTCGCGGTCAACCTGCTGGCCGAGAGCGCCATCCCGACCGCCACGCGGTTTTCTGCCGCGAGCATCGAGCGGTTTGCGGACCTGGCCTGGCTGCCCGGGCCCGCCACGGGCATGCCACTGCTGCGCGACGACGTCTGCGGCGCGGCCGAATGTCAGGTCGGCCGCGCTATCCCGGTCGGCGATCACATGATCGTGCTCGGGTCGGTCCGTGCGGTCCGCTCTCATCAGGACGAACCGCTTGTTTACGGGCGGCGACGCTACGGGCGATTCGGCCCGCCCGCCTCGCCTGTGGATCATGACCGGTCCTCTAGCCTCCCGCAAGCGGCGGTCACAGTGTCCTAGCGGCTCGCCGCCACGTCCCGGCGCCGCGGCGGCGAGCCGGATCCAGGTGTTGAGACAGCGTTCAGACAAGGAGCATCCCGTGCGGGTGCTCTTCACTCCATGGGCCAAGAGTCCGCATTACTTCCCGCAGGTGCCGGTCGCCTGGGCGCTGCGGAACGCCAGCCACGAGGTTCGGGTCGCCTGCTGAGCCAGCCTGGTTGACGTGGTGACCAACTCCAGGCTGCCCGCGGTCTGCGACGGGTCGGATATCGATATCGTGCAGTTGGTGAGCGAGCACATGGGCGTTGAGCGCGTTCGCCGAGATGAACGACGAGCGCTGTGCCAGCCCTGCGCAGCCGCAGGGCGTAGGGCACGGTGTCGAAGAACTTTTGCATGTCGAGATCGATCACCCAGTCGCTGCGCCAGCATCGCTGCCGGCACATTCCCACCGCGGATTTGCCCGGCCGGTAGCCGCTCGAGTCCGGATGAAAGATCGGTTCGACCTTCGGTTCCAGATAGATCCGCACCACGCCGTGCCGACCGGGTCAGCCACGGTCGGCACTCCAAGCACCCGCACCCCCTCGCGCCCCGGTTTGGGGACCTCCACCGTTTGCACCGGCGGCGAAAAATACGAGCCCGACGACGACGGTTCCAGATCTTGTACAGATTCCGATTCCGATCGGCCTCGAACTGCGCGATCGACTCCTCATCGACCCCCGCCGCAACCTTGTTCGCCCTGACCCTCGCGTCACCCGCAAGTTCGACGTCGTCGGCGTGGAAACTGCTGATCACCCCTGAACGATCGGATCGGAGTTAAGGAGAAGGGCAATGTTGTTCACAACCCTGACCCGGAAACGCTGACGGCAGCGGCCACCAATTTGCAAGGCATCGGCTCTACGATGGCCGCCCCGACGAGCGCGGCGCGATCGCTGGATGGGACTCAATCCAGGTCTGCTACTCACATTCGGTATGCACACAGCGCCAGATCCTTTTGACCCACACCCAGTGTCACCGGCCGAGCTCCAGCGGGCAGCCACGTCGAGCGTCGATCATGCAGGCGCGCCTGCGCCCCACGCACCGGGCCCTCACCCGGTGGTTTGGGCGCTTCGATCGCATACTTCAGCTCCTCGTCACCGTCAGACACCGCCAACACGCCCGTGCCTTCCAACCCGAGCATCACCGTCGCACTACTGATATCGATCATCTGGGGCCCTTCCTGTTCGTGTCCGTAACACCACGAATCATCAGGCCCCAGGCCCGCTTCCAGACTCAGCCAGTAAACCTTGTCGACCAGCAGCTACCATGACCCATTGCGAAGAGCCCGATTTCCATCGTCCTGTGTTCAAGACCGAGACGACGCCTGCGCCCGCCGTTGACGATTATCAGACGCTGTTAGTTTCGTTGACCCGGCTCGGCACCTTTGCTTGCCTCTCGGTTTCCCCATTCGGCCGACCCCCTTTGTACAGCCATTTAAAGAGAGGCGTAGCCGCAACCGTGGTCACGATTGCCATTATGATCAAAATCGATGATAGCTGCTCGCTCAGTATTCCAAGAGAGACGCCGACCTGGATCACGACGAGTTCGGTCAGGCCACGGCTATTCATTAGTACACCGATCGCAGCGGCACGGCGTCGGTCGGAGCCGCACAGCATCGCGCTGCCCCCAGCCCCGACGAACTTGCCGGCCGATGCGACGACAATTACCAGCAAAGTGAGCAGGTAGCCGGATGTGCTGAGGCCTGAGAGGTTCACGCTCAGCCCAATGGTGACGAAAAAGACGGGCACGAGAAACCGACTGGCCTGCTCTGCCACGAGCGGTACCTCCGGGTCCACCTTCAGTATGGATTCCCTTGGCATCAGCGCCCCAAAGATGAAAGCCCCAAAAATCGGCTTGAAGCCCAGCCACGCCGTCACACAAGCCGACAGCAGTAGCCCGACGATAATGAACAGAAGCGGCAGCCGACTGTCGCGACCCTTTGCCGCCAAGCGGTTGAGCGCCGCCTTGAGCGGCGGCCTAATTCCAAAGGCCAGAACAGCAATGAACAGCATCATCTCGGCCAGCCGCAGGAATGTATGAACCTGATCGTCGCCAGCCGCCAGTGCCACCACAACCGCCAAGATGGCCCACGCTGTGACATCAGCGCCGGCAGCGCAACTCATCACGAAGGTGCCCAACGGACTCTGGTGCAACTTCAAGCCGGTAAGAATACGGGCAAGCACAGGGAACGCCGTAATGGACATCGCCACGCCCAGGAACAGCACGAATGGGAGTCTCCCGACCACCTGGCCATGCTCCACACGGTTGGCTGGATACAGCAATAGGGCCAGCCCTCCGCCGAGCAGGAACGGCAACGCGACCGAACTCAGCGAGACAATCGCGGTGGCCGAGCGAAAGCGCCGCACCTGGCCGCGATCCAGCTCGAAGCCGACGGTAAACATGAACAGCATCAGGCCCACATCGGCCAGGACAGTCAGGAAGGGACGTGCTTCGAGGGGAAACAGGTGCGTAGTGAGATGGCCCGGCAGCCGGCCCAGCAGCGTCGGCCCGAGGAGGATACCGGCAAGGATCTCGCCGATCACCGCTGGCTGGCCATAGCGGGCAACCACTCTGGCAAGCAAACTGCCGACAGCGATAATCACCCCTAGGTCCAGGATAACCACAACTTCCGTATGGCCATCCATCGCTACCTCGCCATCTGTCTACTTGACCACTGGGACGATATGCGCTGCACCTGGGGTGATACACACTGTATCTCATGGGCAGGCTGTCAGGAAGAATCCAGCTGGACTGAACTTCCCCGAAAAGTGTTGGGGCAGCGCTGGGTGCACGGAACTTCGGATTAGCGGATATGTGCTAGCGGTCTAGGAGTGAACCGCCCCGACCGGGTCAGTCCGCCCCCCAGCCTATGCACAGCGGCGAACAGCTGTTGGCGTGTCCAGCAAAGACATCATGCGCTTCTCATTGGGTAAGTATCGAGCGCGTCATCGCTGACCGCGTCGCAGCCCAACCCATACGAGCAGTAGACAGCGCATGCCCCAACTCGATACAGTGTGTATCACTTTACGTGATGTACCAGTGGTGGCGGAACGGCGCAGATCCCTGCGTGCGCCCGCATCAATCCTCCTAAGGAGGGTGTACATGCCGGTGTCTGCGCTTCGCAGTGAAGGGTTCCTGCACGAATCCTCGGAGCAGCTAGATTGCGTACAGCAGCTCGTAGAGAGCACGTCTCGGAATGGCTGCTGACGAGGTGTTGGCGATCGCGCGGCGCCTACCCGACAAGTGGCTTGCGCCGGCGCTGCGAGCGGACGTGCACGAAAGCCTGACCAGCTCGCCGAGCGGCGTCGCGGACCGCACCAGCGCACCTCACGCCAAGCAGCCACACATGATTCTTCCGCTCGGCGCCCAGATTCTGGAAAAGCTGTTCGCGGGGTTCAGGCAAGAGCTGCTGGATGCTGGATGCCGGACGTTCGACGAAGTGAACGACACCCCTGCGTTCGGGCGACAAGGGTGGCGCGCGCGCGGTGACTCCGACGTCGAGCGGATCGCCTTTCGCCGGTCGCTGCTCGAGCACGTGATCCGCGAACGCTCGTTTCAGAGCTGGTTCGTGCCAGTTTCGAGCCCCGCCCATCAAAGGTGGCGGCGTCTCATGGGAGAAGGGTAGGCGGCTGATGGATGATCGTCGGATCAAGAAGGTCGTCGTGCTCGGCGGTGGCACGGCTGGCTGGATGAGCGCATCGTATCTGGGCAAGGCATTGGGCCGCGATGTGCAAATTACTGTGTTGGAAGCCCCGGGTATTCCCAAGATCGGCGTCGGCGAGGCCACCGTGCCGAACCTGCACAAGGCGTTCTTTGCGTTCCTCGGCTTTTCCGAGGAAGAGTGGATGCGGGAATGCAACGCCAGTTATAAGATCGGAATCCGATATATCAACTGGCGCACACCCGGCTGCGGCGAGGCCAAGGCGCGTGTTTACGGTGATGGGGTTGACCATTTCCACCACACGTTCGGGCTGCTGCCGACCCACGAGAATTATCCGCTGTCGCATTACTGGGTGAATAATCGGCTGACTGGGCAGACCACCGAGCCATTCGACTACGCGTGCTACCGCCACATTCCCAGCATCGAGCGAAATCTGGCGCCGAGGTTTATGGACGGCGCGAAATGGACGAACTACGCGTGGCATTTCGATGCCAATCTGGTTGCTGACTTCCTGCGTAGGTTTGCGACCACCAAGCAAGGCGCGGTCCACATTGAGGACAAGATGATCGATGCCGTACTTGATCAGAAGGGCCATGTCACGGCGTTGAAGACCGAGGCCGGTCGCACGATCGAGGGCGACCTGTTTATCGACTGTTCGGGGTTCCGCGGCCTACTGATCAACCAGGCCATGACGGAACCGTTTCTGGACATGAGTGACCACTTGCTGAACGACAGTGCGGTCGCCACCCAGATCCCACATGACGACGAAGCCAACGGCATAGAGCCATATACCTCGGCTATCGCCATGTCGAACGGTTGGACGTGGAAGATCCCCATGCTAGGTCGGTTTGGTAGCGGCTACGTGTTCTCATCGCGGTTTCAGTCACGTGACGATGCGACGTTGGAGTTCTGCAAGATGTGGGGCATCGACCCGGAGACGCAGCCGCTCAACCAGATCAAGTTCCGCACCGGCCGCAACCGCCGGGCCTGGGTGAAAAACGTCGTGTCGATCGGCCTGGCCTCGTGTTTTTTGGAGCCGCTAGAGTCCACCGGCATCTACTTCGTGTATGCAGCGCTGTACCAGTTGGCTAAACACTTCCCTGACAAGGAGTTTGACCAGATCCTTCAGGATCGCTTCAATGCCAAGATCGAGACGATGTTTGATCAGTCGCGCGACTTCCTCCAGGCGCATTATACCTTCGCGCCACGCGACGATACGCCCTTTTGGCGGGAGTGCAAGAGTCTGGTGCTGGCCGACGACATCCAGGAAAAGATCCAGATGTATAAAGCAGGCCTGGCGGTGAATATGCCGATAGTCGACGAGTCGGCCTACTACACCAACTTTGACGCGGAATTCATCAACTTCTGGAACAACTCTAACTACTACTGCATCCTTGCGGGCCTGGAGTTTCTTCCTGACAAGACGCTGCCTGCACTGGCTGTCCGGCCTGACTTTCTGGACTCCGCCGAGCTGTTGTTCACCAAGATCAAGCACGAGCAGAAAGAGTTGTTGGACTCATTGCCCACCACCTACGAGTACCTAAAGCAACTCCACCGGAAGTAGGGGTTTTGCGCAATCCGGTCTATCGGTCATTTGTGGCCCGTCGCAGCCTTCTGGTCCGTCGACTTGTAGGCAAGCACGGACCAGCCGAAGCCGCGCCCGCGCTTGTGCCGTTTGTCGATGAACAATGCGAGCCGCTCGCGGGTGTGCTGCTCGATATTGTGAAAGCGGATTGCGGAGTGGCCATAGCGGAAATAGCCCGCCCAGCCCCGCAGGAGCCTGTTGAGGTCCTCCACGACCACCTCGACCGGCAGCAGCAGTCGGGACCGGTGTGTCAGCTCACGAATCCGGTCTCGTGCGCGTTGCAGCGCCCGATCACTGGGCCAGCGGGCCAAGAACTCCGCCCCGCACCTGCCGTGGATGCCCCGCGACCACACTCTCCGGTGGTGAAAGCCAAGAAATTCGACACCTTCTCCTGCGCCCACCATCAATCCTGCGATGCGGGTCATCACCCGCCGCATCAATCCTTGAGAGCACGAGGTTCGAGATGAGTCACGCGGTTGTGATTGGCGGCAGCATCGCCGGATTGGCCGCGGCGCGGGCATTGAGCGAGTCGGTCGATCACGTCACGATTCTTGAGCGAGACCGGCTGCCGACCGGCGTCGTGGACCGCGCCAGCGTACCTCACGCCAAGCAGCCACACTTGATTCTTCCGCTCGGCGCCCAGATTCTGGAAAAGCTGTTCGCGGGGTTCAGGCAAGAGCTGCTCGATGCTGGATGCCGGACGTTCGACGAAGTGAAGGACACCCCTGCGTTCGGGCGACAAGGGTGGCGCGCGCGCGGTGACTCCGACGTCGAGCTGATCGCCTTTCGCCGGTCGCTGCTCGAGCACGTGATCCGCGAACGCGTGCGAGCAATCGACAACGTGAGCATCCTGACCGGTAAGGCGACTGGCCTCATCGCGTCCGACGACCAGTCACGTGTCGTCGGGGTCACGTTGCTCGCCGGGCCGAGTACGACGCGAGTTTCGCTGATGGCGGACCTGGTGGTGGACGCCAGCGGCCGCGGCTCGCGGAGCGCGAAGTGGCTCGAGCGACTCGGATATGAGCCACCGCAGGAGCAGCACGTCTGCGCCTACTACGGGTACGCGAGCAGATTAATGAGGATCGACGACGACCAGTTGCCGCGGGGCTTGCACGGTGTCATCACGATGCCCTTCCCGGGCCGCACGAAAGGCGGCAGTTTTCTTCCATCGGACAACGGCCTGTACACGTGCCTTGCGATAGGTGCGATGAAGGATTATCCCCCTGCCAGCGACGCTGGGTTTATGGCGTTTCTGCGCGAGGCGCCATCACCACTCCTCGCGCAAATAGCCGAACTGGCCGAACCGGTGACGGAGATCACCACCTACCGCTTTCGCGGCAATCAACGCCGCCTTTGGGAGGAGATGGCGCGCAGGCCACTTGGGTTCATCCCTGTCGGCGAGGCGGTCGCATCGTTCAACCCGATCTACGGTCAGGGCATGACCGTCGCGGTCTTGGAGGCGCTGAGGCTGCGAGATCGCATGTCCGCCCTCGGCGGCGACCTTGACGCCCTGCCGGCCGCGTTCATGAAAGATCTGACCGCCTCGTGCGAGTTCCCGTTCTCAATCGCGGCCCGCAACGACGCAAACTATCCGGGGGCGACGGTCGTGAACGTGACGCTGCCGCAAGAGAACGACGAGTTCTCCGTCCTGGCCCAGCAGGTCGCGACAGAGGATCCCGACGTCGCACGCGACCTCGTCCACGCTACAGGCTGGTTCGAAGCGGACCTGCTCGCGTCGCCGGACCTTGTCAACAAGGTCCGCGACTGGGTCGCCAGCGGATGCCGGGTGACGAACAACGATCCGGCTCGCGTGCGCGAACCCGTGCCGATGAGCGCCCGAAGCTCGACGGTGGCCGTGTAGGGGCGGCTGGTGACAGAACGGACCGACAGAACATGGACAGCACCCTCCAAACCGGGGAGTCCGCAAGGCATATGCCAACGGTCAGGAGTTCCCCGTTCGATCCACCGGCTCAGCTCGCAGCGCTGCGCGGCAGTCGACCGATTTGCCGGCTGCGGCTCGAGACCCGTTCAGCGCAAGTCGAACCTAACCCCTTGATACAATGCGTATCACCTGCGATACGATATGTATCATGATGTGATACACGCCGTATCGGCGGGTGGGGGATGCGCAATGCCCACCCGCTAATGTTCGCCCATGATTCCCTCGGGACGGGGGAGTGTCGGTATCGGGAGGCCGATGGTGCTAGGGACTTTCGGACCGGCAACCGCGGACGATTCTGAGAACCGTGTTACCGCGGCGCTGAGCTCGTCGCGAAGTGCCGGCGTCTGGATGCAGGCTCGTAGTTGTCCGTTTGACAGTAGCCCGCTGTCTCCGCTGCCGGCGGGTCTGCGGGCCCGGCTGGACGCCGCGTTGGCCAAGCCGGCTGCACAGCAGCCCAGTTGGACGCCCGAGCAGGTCGAGCCGATGCGAACGGTGCTAGAAAGTGTGCCGCCGGTGACGGTGCCGTCGGAGATCGTGCGGCTACAGGCGATGCTGGCCCAGGTTGCGCGCGGTGAGGCGTTCCTGTTGCAGGGCGGCGACTGTGCGGAGACGTTCGTCGACAACACCGAACCGCACATCAGGGGAATTATCCGCACCTTGCTCCAGATGGCGGTGGTGTTGACCTACGGCGCCAGCGTGCCGGTGGTCAAGGTGGCCCGCATCGCGGGGCAGTACGCCAAGCCCCGGTCGGCGGACCTTGACGCGCTGGGGTTGCGTTCCTACCGCGGCGACATGGTCAACGGATTCGCCCCGGACGCCGCGGCTCGTGAGCATGACCCGTCGCGGCTGGTGCGCGCCTACGCCAACGCCGCCGCGGCGATGAACCTGGTGCGCGCCTTGACGTCGAGTTTGGCGTCGCTGCATCTGGTGCACGACTGGAACCGGGAATTCGTCCGGACCTCGCCGGCCGGCGCGCGTTACGAGGCTCTGGCCTCTGAGATCGATCGTGGGCTGGCGTTCATGAGCGCTTGCGGGGTGGCCGACCGTAACCTGCAAACCGCCGAAATCTATGCCAGCCATGAAGCTTTGGTCCTCGACTACGAGCGTGCCATGCTGCGGCTGTCCGACGAGCAGGACGGTGAGCCGCGACTCTATGACCTTTCGGCGCACTATCTGTGGATCGGTGACCGGACCCGGCAACTCGACGGCGCGCATATCGCGTTGGCGGAGGTGATCGCTAATCCGATCGGCGTCAAGATCGGGCCGACGACAACACCCGACCAAGCCGTCGAGTACGTCGAGCGCCTTGACCCGCACAACAAGCCGGGCCGGCTGACTCTGGTGAGCCGGCTGGGCAACAACAGGGTGCGTGAGCTGTTGCCGCCGATCATCGAGAAGGTACAAGCCACCGGCCATCAGGTGATTTGGCAGTGCGATCCCATGCACGGCAACACCCACGAGTCGTCCACCGGCTACAAGACCCGCCATTTCGACCGCATTGTCGATGAGGTGCAGGGTTTCTTCGAGGTGCACCGGGCGCTGGGCACCTACCCCGGTGGTATCCACGTCGAGATCACCGGTGAGAACGTCACCGAGTGTGTGGGCGGGGCTCAAGACATTTCGGAAACCGACCTAGGCGGTCGCTACGAGACCGCGTGCGATCCGAGGTTGAACACTCAGCAGTCATTGGAGCTGGCGTTCCTAGTCGCCCAAATGCGACACGGCCCAGCACGGCGATCGACCCTCTGCAAGAAGACAATGCCATCCTCGTCGGTCGGTTTCCGACAGTGGGAACCCACGGTGGGGGGTGAAGACCTTTGGCAAGCAGAGTGTTTCCAAGACAGCTAGCTCATCAGTTGGGGCCTGCATCATGGCTATGGCCCGGTGGCGGCCGTCTGTGCCAATCACTTCTCCGGCATCTAGCGGGGTCGCGGTCGGCAGCGTTTCTACAGGCAAGCGTTGGTTTGTTCGCGGCG
>Ga0210386_10003311_pt1 | contig 13535 bp, 8 predicted proteins | sample IncBWH32OmetaG_FD_160091 | JGI IMG/M metagenome (GOLD analysis project Ga0210386, IMG submission 160091) | Forest soil microbial communities from Barre Woods Harvard Forest LTER site, Petersham, Massachusetts, United States - Inc-BW-H-32-O ... | reverse complement strand
CCCATTCGTCCGAAAAAGCCTGGCCCGGCGTAATGTTGGTTCCAGTTTGCTGGCCGTGAATTTCCCAAATTGTGGCCAGGTTCGCGGTTGTTGCTTTATTTTTTGTCCAGTAAACAGTTGTGTTCGCGGTGATGTCATTACCCCAATAACCTGAACCGACATTGGTCGTGGCGCCGGGGGTGAAGTGACCTGTTGGCGCCGTAAAGCCGAACCCGACCGCGACGTCGGCATGTTTTAGATGCCAGCCCAGGTTCAGACGCTGAACGTAGATGTCGGCCAGTCCTTCTCTGCCGCCGTTGGCACTGAGACTTGTTCTGACGATATCCGCCACCAGAGATACGTTTGCGAACGGCAGGACCACATAAGGGAAATAGTACGCGCCCCAAAATTTGTGTTTGGGCACGTAGTAGAAGAGATTCTCATTCACCCAGAAAGCATATGTCCCAGTGAACGAAGGCAGCCGATTGCCATTAAAGTCATTTAACTGCCCCACTGAATAATTCAGCGTCCGGTTTACATAGGTGAATCCGGGGTCAGGTATCGCGCCAGCGTTGAGACCATACTGGCCGGGCACGTTTTGGCCTATCTACCGGCCGTGCGCCGGAGTCGCTACTAAAACCACTCCGCATATGAGAATCCGTAGTCCCAGCTTGATCGACAAGGTGCGCCTCCGTCTTGCTCATGGAGTTAAATCCGAAGGCAATTTCGTACCAGTCCGGCCGCGGAAGAAACATTGTCAGAAATGATGCTCGCGCTCCGTAAAATTGCGTCTATTTCTGTGTGCATCAGTGTTATCAGGCCGCTCCAGCTAGAGGGCTTGTCGGCGAATCGAAGCCTTCAGGATGGTCTCTTACAACCTGTTTATTGGCAGTTTTGACAGTTCCTTTCTAGCCAGACATGGTGGATATTGCGGCTCGCATCATCAGGTCTGCGGCCGAGTTCTTGAGCTCACGTGGCGAGGGCTGAAAGGCGACTGATCCGACAATACCCATCCGTCCCGGAACCGGAAGTCCGTTCGTGTCGTACGGTCAACGGACATGCCTCGCTAAACGACTGGACGACCGCTCGACTTCCAGGAGGAAGTATGAAGAGTTATACGTTTCTGCTGGGCTGGCTTGTCGCGTTGGGCGCGCTGGGATTCGGCGTGCGCGCTGTTCATTCTCAGGACAAAACTGGCGTTTCGAGCACCGTCCAGGTTCATATGGTCATCACAGATGAATCGGTTCGCGGCGACGGTGAGGTTCCCATCCTGCGCCCGGAAAACGTGCAGATAAAGCAAGGAAAGACGCCGATCAAGGTGGACCATTTGATTCCCGCCCGCGGTGAAAATGCCGCGCTCCAGTTTTTTATCTTGATTGACGACACCTGCGACTCGAGCATCGGAAACAGCCTCAACGACATTCGCGATTTCGTCAACGCACAGCCCGCGACGACGGTTGTCGGCGTGGGTTACATGTCCAACACCACCATCCAGATCGTGCAGAACTTCACGGCCGACCACGCCGCGGCAGCTAAGGCCATCCGCTTACCCCGTGGAAGTTTGTCCTCGATGGATAGTCCGTATCTGTCGCTCATCAGTTTGATCAAGGGTTGGCCCGAGCAGAAAGTCCGCCGCGAAGTACTGATGGTTAGCGATGGCATTGACCGGCTGCGCGGTCAGGGGATGTCCGACATCCAATACTTGCCGACCCCCGGGCGTGACTATCGCGCCAGACCATCCAGTATGACCGGAGGTATGTCTACTTTGAGCGCGGACGCGGACTCTGCTAGCACTGCAGCCCAGCGGTATGGCGTGATTGTTCATGGTATTTACGCTACTGGAGTTGGACGCGCGGGCCGAAACAGCTGGGAAGTGCAGCTCGGGCAAGGGGGCGTGGCGAAAATCAGTGAAGAGTCTGGCGGAGAATATTTCTCGCTTGGGGGTCAAAACCTGGTCAGCTTCACGCCGTACCTAGACCGTATTCAGAAGGTTCTCAATAATCAGTACTACCTGGTTTTCCAAGCTACCCCGAAGAAGAAGTCTGGGCTACAGCGCGTCGGAATTTCGACCTCACTGGAGGATGTTGAGATCGCCGCCGCCGATAATGTCTGGGTTCCCGTTCCAGGTGACGCGAATGATGACAAAAAGTAATTCGCCCCGGCAGGCGCCATTGGGCGAAATCCCTGCCCCCTAATTAGAGGGAGCTGTTGTCCTGATACTCGTCCTGCCGGCGAGTGCGACCCGCTAACTGAGGATTAATAGTGGGACGGTGTCTTCTTCACGGCGCCGCGAAGCAAGCGCTGACCAAACTCTTGTACACCGTCAGGACACGGTTCCTGAAGCGCTCGTGGGTGATCGAACTTCGTACCGCAAAGCGGAAGTTCATCGAAAATGAATTCGGTGGCGGCCTCTAACCGCATCGGCTGCAGATTTGAGGCACATCCAGGCTGGCGATGGGGCCTCCAGAGGAACGTTCACGCGCGACTGCCCCTCTATGTGGACGCGCTGACTTCAGATTCACCGGATTCCCGCTGACCCGCTTTGCGTTGAGGTCGACTTTCACCTGGACGCCGTCGGCAATCTTCTTGAAGGGAATGCCGCTGTTCATCCCATATTGCTTACGGTCGAAGCCCATTATCCCGTTGATCGTGCCCGAGCCTGTCCCTTTGCCGGTAATTGTGAGCGTTAGCTTTCCCTGTTTGGTAACTCGGCCGATCGTAAAGTCGCCGTCCAATTCAAAGTTATCGAGTCCGGTCTGGATACTCTTCGTTGACTTAAACTTGATCTGCGGGTTGTTCTTCACGTCGAAGAAGTCCATGCCCTTCAATTTGCCATTCTTCATGCCGCTGCCAGTATTTAGACGATCGGCCTGAATTTTGATTTCGAAAGCACCCGTCGAGAGTTCAGGCGCCGCAAATGTTAAAGTGTGGCGTCCCACTTGCTAAAGGTTCCGTTTATCGCCGCCGCCGACTCTACGTCGAAGTCGAAGTCGATCGAGCTGTTTACCGACGCGACCTAGAAGACGGGAGCTTGCGTGCGAGTCACTGAAGGGGAAGCGGTGGACGCTAAGAAAAAGGAAATAGCCAGTTGAGGTTTGAACGAATTTATCGTGCCTCCTGGGATCTCCACGCGAGCGATATCGGTCGACGTTGATCACCAGTTGTCGTCCGTGCGATGCCAGGTTTTGTCCGGGTTGTAGAGCTCCATCGCCGCCGCGGTTGCTGCGGTATTGGTCCCAAGGTCCTTCTGGTACACGATTCCGCTGTAGCTGACGATGAAAGTCTGGACTCCGGTGACCTTGTACTCGGCGGGCCAAGCCACCATCGCAAATCCGCCAATCATCGCACCGTTAATCACGTAGTCGAGCGCTCCGTTCGGCGCAGCAGGCCCTTGACCCTTCAGAACTTTGAAATAGTAGCCGTGGAAAGGCTCGCCTTTGGTCGTGTAACCCTCTTGAATCGCTTTTGCGATTGTCTCGCTGACCGGACCTTCCCAGCTTCCATCTGAATTTTTCCACGCCAAACCGTCCTGTTTTCCGTCCGTGCTGATCGTTCGCTGAGCATACTGATTGACACCGGAGTTGTCGTGAATTACCGAGGCGTATTCCTCTTGTGCTTCCACGAAGCCTCGGCAAATTTGAATGGCGTCCAGTTCGTTGGCTCCGATGCGCCGGTAAAGGACCTCGTCGTGACCGGTCTTTGAATCGAAATACCATTTGGCGCCTTTCTTGACCAGCGGAACCGGCAACGGCCATTCCTCGTCACCTACCAGGATCGTGGCTTCGTTCGGGTTCTTCGGATCTATGACCACGGAATTCTTTTTCTGGGCGCGCTCCGCAAATGCAGCAGCGTTGTTTTTGTCCTGGACGTGGTCGGCAGTGCTCACCAAGTCTTCACCGTCCTGACCGAACATCGCCGTCAGCGCCGGCAGGTCATAGTCTGCCGCTGCTTTTATCAGTGCGGCAGATGCTTCCTGCGGCGTCGCAAATCCTGTCTGAGTGGTTTGGGGAGACGCGGCCGCACTGGGTGTGGAAAGTGGCTGTGCAGAGGTGGCCGCCGAAAAGCACAGGGCGATTACGAGAGCGGCCAGAACGGTGACACATGAAACGGTGTTCTTCGATCTTGTGCTCATTGCTGTCTCCTTGTTCATTGGTGTGCTCACCGCTTCCGCCCGCCGCTTCTGGCCGCGCCGCCGCCGGAAGCCCCCATGCTTGAAGCCCCCCTCTGATTGCTAGTGCGAGCTGCGTTGCCGCTCATCCCGCTGGACGCACCACCGAATGCGCTCTTATTTGTAGCACTCGGAGTATTCGGAACTTGCCGGTTACCAACTCGGTCACCACCTCCATTGCCGCCGCGGTTCGCGCCTATACTGTTCGCGCCTCCGCCTGCCGGACGCGTGGACGCGTTTGCGCCGCCTCCGCCACGGTTCATTGAGGCGGGCTGTTGCCGGGCTTGGTTCTGCCGGGCATTGGCTTGCCGCGTAGCCGCGGAATCCCCACGAGCCGTGCCGCCATATTGGGTCGCAGTTGCCCGGTTTGAATACGGAGTTCCACCACGATGTTGCGGATTGTGTTGCCAGTTGTTGCCGCCACCGGCAGGCAGGGTGCTGGGCCGGTTGATATTGCCCGTGTTGATGTTCCCGCGATTGATATTCGTGTTGTTGTAGTGCCGTACGTAGTTGTTGTTGATATTAATGTTGACGTTGCTGTGTCCCCACCCGCAGTTGTAACCCCAACCGCCGTGGTAGTACGAACCGATGGCGAGCCCGACCCCAAAGGCGATCGCAACGCCCGCAGCGTAATAACTGGGTGGCGGGTAGTAAATCGGAGGATAGGGGTAGACGGGAGGTCCATAAACGACCACGGGATTATAGGACGGCACGTAAACGATCTGTGGATTGGCCTGCTGAACGACAACTACGGTCTTCGTCTCTACTACCTTCGTCTCCACGGTCTGTTGCTCGGTGGATTTCAGGTTTCCTGCATCCATGGCCTTCTTGCGCATGCGCTGCACCGCATCCATCACATCACTCTGTTGCGCGAGGAAGGCGTTACCCAAGTCGGTGGTCCACTTGATGCCGTCGACAAGTTGTTTCACAAGGTCTGGAAACGCGGACATCGCTTGGACGCTGGGATCCCAGTCCTCGTTTTGCACCGCGTCGGTGAGCGCTTGTCCTTTCAAGTCCGGGTGTTTCCCTAACCAATTCTGGAGTTGAACGAGTTCGAGAGGATAAGTTGACGCCGCGAGCACTTGCGCGAGAAGCGGGTCGGGATAGAGCGCGATCGGCGCGACCAGCGAATCCAATTGGTCGTTGGGAATTTTGGGAGCGTCTTGTCCTTGCGCTGCGGCATCCTGATGCACTGACTTTGCATACGCCCAAGTATCGCCCGGAGCAATGAGCAGTGCGCAAAGAACCGCCACCAGAAATCGAACGTAGTTCGATCCTTGATGCGGACGCGCGCCGGAGTTCAACCACGCAGCTCCGTATCTAGAATCCAAATCTGATCTTTTGACCCCACAAGTCCGCATCGCTTTAGTCCTCCACTTTAGTTCCTGCTGCTTCATTTCAGGAGATAGCCGCGCAGTGCGGCTCCTTTCCAAAACTGAAAACTGTTCAGGCGTGCGACTGACTTATGACGCCGACGCCTCGTTTGTTGCTATTTAATCTCGTCTAGTCCACCGTCGGAATCTGTGCGTCCGTTTCTTTTTTCTCTTCCTGCTGCTGCGCCGGCGTTCCGAGATATTTCACATGCACTTGGTCGATCTTTCCGTTGAAAGCGAAAGGCGCCTTCTCGAAGTAATCCAGTGACACGGGCGAGCCGAGGTCGGTGCCGATGTCGAGGCAATCGTTTGCCGTGAACATCAGGGGCGCACTGACCGGAACCTGCCCTTGCGCGACTTGCTGGCCGTTCACTTTCAGGATCACATCCAGCGGCCCCGCGGGACGTTTCACGGCATATTTGGTCTCAACTTCGATCTTCACTTTTCCGGTAGGCAGCTTGTCTTTCGCTCTAATGTGCGTGCGCTGCATCTCGAACAGGTTGTACTCGTAGGACAGCACGCCATCCTGCACATATAGAGACAGCCCACCAGAAAATGCGCCAAGCGCGTAAAGCACTCCATTGGCATTGGCGGGAATATCTGCGTCGACTGTGACCACGTTCTCCTTGTTACCCAACGCCGGTGCTGTGAACTCCGGCATGCGCGTCATGTTTCCCGCGAACGTCCACTCCGTGTAGGGAGGCGCAATTCTCAGGTCAGGACGTACCACCGGAACCCACAGTCCGCCGCCGATTGGAAAGCCCTGGTTCTTGGCAAATTCCATGATGAAGATATCTTTCATCGCAGCGAGTTTCTCCGGCATCTTCGCCGCCAGGTCATTCGACTGCGTCCAGTCCTCGTCCAAGTTGTAAAGCTCCCAAGGATCTTTGTCCGGATTCCACAGCAGTTCGCCCTTCGGGCCCAACACGCCCTTCGGCAGACCGGGAAGCCATGGAGCGCGCGGACCAAATGCGTCGGCAAACCAACCATCGTGGTAAATGCCGCGGCTGCCCATGATCTCGAAATACTGGGTGTGTTTTACTTCCTTGGCCTTGGGATCATTAAAGGTAGAAGCGAAACTGACGCCGTCCATTGGGTCCTGCTGAATACCGTTCACCACGCGAGGCGGAGTAATCCCGATCACGTCGTAAAGCGTCGGAACCACATCGTTCACATGTAAAAATTGTGAACGCGGCGTGCTGTCGGGTTTAATCTTCGCGGGCCAGCGAACCGCCAGCGGGTTGCGCGTGCCACCGAAATGCGCGGCAATGAGCTTCGTCGATTTATACGGCGAGCTTCCCGCCCAAGCCCATCCGGCGTGATACATGTTTTCAGTTTTTGCCGTGCCCAAGGCATCGAGTCCGCCAAGCGAGTCCAGCACCTTGATCTGCTGTTCTGTGGTGGTGGGAATGCCGTTCTGCGCCAGCAGTTCACTGATCGTACCGAATTGCCCCTCCGCGGACGAACCGTTGTCGCCCCAGATGTACAGGATCAGGGTGTTGTCTTTGTCGCCCTCGCGCTCCACTTCGTCCAGCATCCGGCCAACCTGCGCGTCCACATGTTCCGTAAATCCGGCAAACACTTCCATCAGCCGCCGCTGAAACGGCTTCTCAGACTCCGGAATCGAGTCCCATGACGCCATCGTCTCAGGCCGCGGCGTCAGCTGTGCATTCTGCGGAATATAGCCCATGGCCTTCTGCCGGGCAAAAACACGCTCGCGGTACTTGTCCCAGCCGTCGTCGAACTTACCTTTATATTTTGCGGTCCATTCCGGCGGAACCTGATGCGGACCATGTGAAGCGCCGCTTGCCCAATAAATAAAATACGGTTTCTCTGGCGCGAAGGCTTTATGGTTTTGCATCCAACCGATGGCGTCGTCGGCCAGATCTTCGCTCAGGTGGTAATAGTCGTGACCACCCGAAGTCTTGGGCGGATGAACCACATCGATATTCCTGACAAGGTTGGGTTCATATTGCGACGCTTCACCTGCCAAAAATCCGTAGAAGTATTCAAAGCCGTAACCGGTAGGCCAGTAATCGAAGGGCCCTGCTGCGGTGGTCTGTTCTGCGGGCGTGTTATGCCACTTCCCAAATGCGGCAGTGCTGTATCCGTAGTCCTTCAGAACCTCGGCCACCATCGCGCTGCTCTTCGGCTGGATGCCCGAATATCCATCCCAGTCGTTCGCCAGTTCTGCGATTTGCCCGGCGCTGATTCGGTGGTGATTTCTCCCTGTCAGCAGCGCGCCGCGAGTCGGAGAGCACATAGCGGTGGTGTGAAAACGATTGTAGGAGATGCCCTCATGCGCGATACGGCTTAACGCGGGAGTGTGAATCTCGCCTCCGTACGTGTCTGGAAGGCCCGGTCCGACATCGTCAATCAAGACGATAATGACATTCGGCGCATTCTTCGGCACATGGCTCACCTTCGGCGCCGGACTATAGATCGACTCCTGCATCGTCCTGCCGGCAGTGCTGCCCGATGGCTGGGGAGGAAACGGCAAAACCTCCTGCGCGCTCGCCGGCGACGCGAAAATTCCGCTGATCGCGAGAAAACTCCACGTAGCGAGAGAGATGCAGACCCGGCGCAGGTGTCTGCACGTCAGGTTCTTCGTCCTTGCGCCACCAAAAGTCATGTATTTCTCTTCAATGCTCACGTTTTTACCCCCTGTCGTTCCTTCGTCACGCTGGGTGGCGCGGTCCCGACGAAACGTGCGCACAACTCCGTACAGAGCTGCCCACTGCCGGATTCGCGCTGGATACTTTCACAGGCGGCCGTCGGATGTCATTGTCAAAACTACCAATTTGTGAGAGACGAAAATGCTGAACGTTCCCGAAGGCGCCTTCATCCTTAGTTCACCAGCTCAATCTCGCTCGGGCGCCAGGTTTTGTTCAACCACGGCTCCAGTGGCCCGTACATGCGCAGGATCACAAACCAGCTCTTGCCCGGAACCGTCTGCAGCCAGTTGTTCTCCTTGCCTGCCGGCGCTTTCGGAGCAAAATAAACGTCGAACGACCCATCTGCGTTCTTCTCGATCCCCTTCGTCTGGCTTCCGACTGTTGGGAATTTCTGGCCCGTCTGCAACATCGAGCGCGACTGCGTGTCGTAAATCGTGACGGCCCAGAAGTTATTGACCGGAACGTTCGGCGGCAGATGGAGCTTATAGGTTTTGTTGCCGTCGAACGGCTGCTTTTTGGAGTCAAGATAGGCGCCGGCGTAATCGGAGCCGACGCCTACGGCCGTGTCTGCCATAGCCGGGGTGACGCCGCCAGCATTGAAGTAATACAGCGCGGCCGCGTCCAGCTGCATCGTTCCGTTCAACTGAAAAGTCGCATTTCTGTTCGCGAAGAATGCGGACCAGACGCTGTCTGTCCCGGGATACAGATACACGCCATCGATGCGAGGGTCGAAAGTGATAGCGCGCGCCGTGGCGCTGCCGAGTGCGGCTGATTCGGTCAGCAGTTTTTTCATCCGGTCATCCGGAGCGAACGGCTTGTCTTTAACGATGCCGACGGTGGCGATCGCGCCACGCTGCGATGGATCGATCGCATCTAAGGGCTCGTCCTGAACGACAGCGTTCAGGTACTCGAAGTAGGCAAGGGTGTTCGGAAACAGAGTGTTCACAGACTTGCCGGACAAGTTGGTAAAGGTGGTCGGAGCGGGCTGGGCAGCGTCCTTGAGCGGATAGATCTTAATCCCTGAAGTCATGTTCTTGGCGCCGGCTTCGAGGCCGTTCGCTATTCCGCCGCGCAGGAAAAGAAAATTCTTGTTGGTGCGAGGCTTCAGCAGGAAATATCCGTCGGGAACCTGGCCGTCGTAGCCCGCAGGCAAAACGAGATACTTGCCGCCTTTGCCCCTGTCGGGCCCCGTGACGCCGAGATCTCCGACGAAGCGCTCCCAATCGTCGTCCAGAAAGCCGAGCATGCCGGGCGGCACTTCGATAACTGTTGGGCCGTCCTTCGCGAGGTCGGTGCGCGAGAAAGCGTAGAGCGTGGAAGTATTTGCCGTTAGCACGACAGCCTGGGAATCCATGAGCTGCTCGAAAATGGCGACGTGGTTGGGAGCGTCGGCACCCTGCGCGGCGAGGCTCGAGAGAAAGGCGCGAATCGCCACGGCGCCGAGGTTATCGAGATACACCGTGACGCCGCGCGTGCGGTCGAGATTGTCATAGAGGATTTTGACCGTATCCCCGGTCGGCACACCGTCGGAGAAAGTCAGCTTACCGATGGGTGAATCGAGTTTGTCCGGGGTAGAGATCGCCTTCAAAGTTGACGGCGGAATGTCCGTCGTCGCGTTTTGAGCATTCGCGGTGGTGGTGCTCAGTACGCCAGCAAGTACTGCTATCGCCAGGAATGCCGTCCGTTTCATTATCTTCCTCCGTCAGAGTTCAATGCGCGCGCTCACTGCACCAGCTCGAATTCGCCAGGCTTCCATGTCTTGTCGAACCACGGTTGCAACGGACCGTAGAGGCGCAGCAGAACATTCCAGCCTTTGCCGGGTACGGTTTGCACCCAGTTGGTTTCGTGGCCAGCTGGCGCTGTCGGTCCGAAATAAACGTCTACGGAGGTATCGGGATTGACGACGACGGTTTTATCTTCACTGCCGATGCTCGGAAATTGCTCGTCGGTTTGCAGCATCGAACGAGTTTGGTTGTCGTAAACGACGAACGACCAGAAGTCTTTCGCAGGAATGTTGGGCGGCAAATGAATCTTGTAGGTCTCGCTGCCGTCGAGCGGTTTCCCCGTGGAATCCACGAACGCCGCAGCATACTGCGAGCCAACGCCTACCATCTTCATCGCCATTGCCGGTGTGATGCCCGTAGCATAGTAGAAGAACATCGTGCGGGCGTCGAGATTGCGCACGCCGGGTTGCAATAAAAATTCGTAGCCGCCTGAAAAAGTGGTCAACCAAGCGCTGTTCGGGAAGTAGTAGGCGTCTTTCATTCGGGTGCGGAACAACAAGGCCCGCGCCGTGGCATTACCCACCGCCGCCGAGTCGGTGAGAATTTTCTTCATTCGCGCATCAGGGGCAAAGGGCTTTCCCTTTTCGATGCCGATGGACGCGAACAATCCGAGCCTTTCGGGGTCCAGCGCCTCGCTCGGCTCCTCCTGTACGACCTTATTCAGTTCTTCAAAGTAGCTGAAGTCGTTAGAGTGGACTGTATTCAGCTCCACGCCTGACGCATTGATAAATTTCGTTACCGGCGGATTCGCGGCCTGCGATAGCGGGTATATGCGCAGGTTTTTCTTGATGCCGTCTACGGCAGGCGTCAGGTCGCCGTTCACCTTGAATCCGCGACCCATGAGCCACAAATTGTAAGTGCGCGATTTAGCGACAAAGTAACCCTCCGGCACTGACCCGGTGTAGCCCGGTGGCAGCACCAGATACTTGCCGCCCTTTCCTTTGTCACGACCAGCGTTGCCAATATCGGTGACGTACTGAAACCAAGAGTCGTCGAGGAACGCGAGCACCTTGGGGGGCGTCTCAAGCACCATCGGGCCATCCTTCAAATTGATCCAAGTGCTGAAGTAGACGGAGTCCGTGTTACCTGTCAGGAAAAGTGATTTGGAGTCCAGGCGGTTCTCGAATAGCAAAACATTGTTGTTGAGAGCGCCGAGCTTGGCAAAGCCGGTGCGCATTCCGACGAGCGATGGACCCGGCATCCCACTCAAAAACGTCTGCACTCCGCGCTGAAAGTCGAGGTTGTCGTAAACCTTCTGAACCGTCGCGTCGTCCGGGAAACCGTCGAAGAACTTGAGCGTGCCAATGCTTGTGTCCACGGAATCCGGCGTAGTGATGGACGGCGGGATCGGCGTCGTCATTTTCATTTTCGGCGATTGCGTCTGCGCGGATGCTGCGCCCGAACCCAGCATGCCCACGAATGCAATTGCGGCTAAATATTTTCCAAGTTTCATTCTTCCCTCACGTGTTGATCGGTCGAAATTTGTAGGACAATGCCCTCGGCTGCCTGCTAATCGCGCTTCACTTTCGGGGCTGCCCACTTGCCATCGATTGCCGCTTCTTTCGGCCAATAAAGCCGCAAATACATGATGAAGGGCCCAGTGGGCGCAGGGAGCCAGTTAGATTCCTTGTCTTTGCCCGGAGACCCGTTTTGGATTAAGAGGGTCAGGCCCCCGTCAGCATCATTCTTGAGTTGCGGTAGCATCGGCGAGTTGATGAGGTAACGGTTGATGGGATTGGCAACGAGCAGGCTCGCAGGCAGTTCGTACATCGTCAGAGACCAGAAAGCGTTGACGGGCGGCAATTCGCCCGGCGCAAAGTGAAGCGTGTACGCATTGGCACCATTCAGCTTTTGTCCCGCAGAATCCACGCCATAAATGGGATACATCGCTTCCTGTTTGGAGTTGCCGTAGATGCCCATTACGGCGGCACCCATGCGGTACAAATAGTTGTTCTTCATGTACTGGCGGGTGCCGAAAACGTCGCCCGAGGTCACTTTTCCCGAATCAAATTGTTTTATCAATCCACCGAAGTCAACCCAAGCATCGCCGATGCCTTGTTCCATCGCGGTTTTCATCTCGGGAGACAACTTCTCAACGTCAATCGTCTTTCCTGCGCCAATTCCGACCTTGGCAAATCGAGCCATCAGTTGCGTCTCGGAAGAGTCCGTTGGGCAGAATTGCAGAACGAAGTTCAGAATATTGAAAAATTGCAGCGACTTCTTCTGTTCTTCTGGCGTGAGAGGCTTGGCGAAATCAATCACGGGCGTGGCTGCTGGCGCAGGCTTTCCAAGGAACGCCGACAATGTCTGCGCTTTGTATCCGGCTTGTACCTTCTTCACATTGTCCAGATCGCCGGGATTGAACAACTGCGTGCGAAACACAGCGAACACAAATTCGGTCTCGGAGCGAATCACTTCTTTCACGCCGTTGGGCCTCTCACCTCTCCAACCCGGTCCCGCGATGAGGAAGCTGCCACCACCGTTGCCGGTTGCACGGCTGCCAATGTAGGCAAAGTTGAAGGTATAAGCGTCGATCAGTTGAACGCTAAAATAGCGACCTTTTTCAATGACTGGCACTGTTATGACGATTGGTTCGGCGCGCAAGTCCAGGCCCAGCCATGAATAGGGAGTATCTGAGTTGGGTGTTTGGATTGCGGTGTCCGCTGGCGTGTAAACGCGAGGCGTGTTGTGCACCTCATTCCATGCGCCCTTGAATTCGGAATTCTGGCTGTCCACGAAGTATCCGTATTCAATACGGTAGCTATCAACCAGTGGAAACCCGTAGATATAGGCTTCCTTGGCGATGGCGCGCGCTTCCGCAGGAGACACGGCGTCCACCGCACTGGCGGTGCGTACTTTCAGCACATAAGCCAAGCCTGCGATCACGAGGACAGCGACTACCAAGCTGCAGAGCTTCGAGCTAGCGGTTGTCATGTTGTCGAATCCCCTTGAAAAATTTCGATTACCCGCCGCCTGTTGGCTTCTTCGGAAACAAGAACGCGATCTGCAGACGCATACTCCAAGGTGATCCCAGCGGCGGGTGAACAGCGTTGCCATAGAATTGGAGGCCGAGGTTGACCGGCTGCGCTCCCAGCCTCATGATGCGGCCGATGCCGCCGCCCAGCGGCACAATCCATCGGCCGCCGTTCGTGGCCTCCCAGTTAGCCGTGATAGTTGGCTGCCAGGTGAGGTAATAGCCCTTCGGCAGGTTGTAGTTAATAAAGTACTGCAGCAAGAACTGATTCACGTCAGGCAGATCGGAGTGACCGGCTACCGACCAGACGTTATTTACTAGAAAACCGAACGTCCATTTGCCCGGTTGTACCAAGACGACCGCAGTCGGGCCAATACCGAATTTTCCCTGACCCAGGATGCCCGTCCTTGTCGCCGTCGGTAGCAGGAATTGTGGCCCGACGCCCCAGATCACTTTGCCCTTTTTCGGCGAGAAGAAAAACGCGGGCTGCATGTCGCCGAATCCGTAGACGCCTTGGTTTGTCTCCGCGGTGGCGGCGGCTGCGCTTGCGTTGGCGCTGAGTGCGAAGTCGGGGCCGGAGGG